>Ga0233425_10000360_pt1 | contig 118909 bp, 108 predicted proteins | sample Watercolumn_Towu_2_FD_181712 | JGI IMG/M metagenome (GOLD analysis project Ga0233425, IMG submission 181712) | Freshwater microbial communities from Lake Towuti, South Sulawesi, Indonesia - Watercolumn_Towuti2014_140_MG | ecosystem: Environmental > Aquatic > Freshwater > Lake | place...
AGTACTGCTTGCCCCAGATGGACTGAAAGTAAATTTCTGGTACTGGCTTTCCACGCAAACATGGATTGGAAACAGGCTTTTTGCATTTACCATGAAACATCCGGGTTGGTTCCTTGGCTTTTTGAAAATCCTGAATAAACTAAGACTGGTTAATGCGAGTATATTCAAATTTGTGAACTATTATATTGGCGATAAGGAGGTGAGGCGATTGTTGTATGCGCGGTGGACAACGCTGAGAAAATTTAAACCCCGGCTGAAAAAAATAAAACCTCTTATCCGTGAAAACAACACTGTGGTCCATTTACTTTATGGTATGCATGATCGGATCATCCTTTCTTCCGTGGGGGAAAAGTTCAGGAAAGGAATAGAGGGCCATTGCACCTTATCGGTCATTCACTCCGGCCACCAGGTGCTGCATGAAAAACATGCGGGGGAGATAATGCTTGCGCTTTTGTAGTAAGTGGCTGGTCATTTTGCACACCACCTTACAACTTTATTAAGGCACTTGGGCCGGTTCTTTTTTAATTCATGTTCCCAAAATCTGAAGACCTTATAGCCAAGTTTTTTAAGCCTTAAATTATTTTCCAGGTCCCGTTGTATGTTCCGTTCTATTTTTGGTAGCCAAAAACCCCGGTTAGCTTTTATCTTTTTCTTTTTTTTCTCCCAATCATAACCATGCCAGAATTCTCCGTCTATGAATACTACTGTCATTTTCTTTTTAATAACAACATCAGGGCAACCGGGCAATTTCGCTACATTTATACGGTACCGGACACCGTATTTCCATAATTCTTTTCTGAACAATACTTCTGGCAGGGTGCCTTTTGATTTTATCCTAGACATCAGGGCTGACCGTTCCTTCGTAGTTTTATAACCGAACCTCCTTTCAAACCTCGGGACTTTAATCTTTTTATCCATATGCCTTTTTGAAAAAACCTTCAAGCTTGTTTTTATCAAAGGGAACACCGGAAACTTCTTTAATAACAGAGGGAAGGGCATTAAAAAGATCTTGCAAAGCGTTGATATGTCCGGTAACTATAGAATAAAAGCTTGCCCCATCAATTTCCCGGATTTTACTGTTTGGCGGGCATTTCTCACCCTTTTTATTGTCTGATGGGGTAAACTCCTTATTGTACCTGGATGGCTTCTTTGGGATGATTACCACATAATAGGCAGTATAATCTTTATAAATATTTGTCTTGGGCATTACAAGGTTAGCAAGCGAATGATAAAGGTCAGCCAGCTTGCCACCCGAAATTGTATTGTATTTATTTTTTATCTCAGCAATCACCTTTTCTTTAGCAGAAGCCAAATCAATGACACTGCCAGTATGCATGTTATCCCATCCCTTACATGACCCAAGTATATTTTGATGAAATTCACCGATATGGTTTTGTAATGTCTTTTGGGCCTGCCTTGCGGTTTCGCTTTTTGTCCATTCTTCATTGTTCATACCGAACCCCGCCATCTCAAACAAAGCAGAAAATGGGTCAATTACATTTTTTCCAAATTGTGTAACCGATTTTATTTTTGCGTTCCTTGCATGGCTTAAAAGGCCGCTTACGGCGGAGCAGAGCGCATTATCTGATATCCAGCGCAACTTTGGCATAAAGTTATTTCTGCCGAAATTACTTATAATAAGATAAACACCGCAGCCGGTTATTTGGCCGCCTTATTTAAGAACCTGATTATTGAGTAGCCAATTTCTTTTGCAAGGTTAACGGGCACAGCATTGCCTATTTGTTTGTATTGCCGGGTAACAGAACCTGCAAACTTCCAGTCATCGGGAAAAGTTTGGACCCTTGCATATTCCCGTACGGTAAAGGGCCTTGTCTCATCTGGGTGGCACCTCTCCGTTTGTTTTTGTGCAGGGCTGCATGTTAGCGTTAAACAAGGCTCCTGCCAGCTCATTCTTCGTGCCATCCCGGTTTTTCCGCCACCAAGATAAAAGCTACCGCCCATATAAGATTTTTGTATGGACAATGGCAAGTCCCGCCAATATCCCCCCTGGGGCACCAAATCCAAAACCTCCTTCTTCTTTTTTGGATATAGTTGACCGTTTGAAGAAGGCACATCCATATTAAACAACTCACCTTTTTTCAAAGCATCTTTCAGAGTATAAATTTTCTGAAATGGTTTAGGAAATTCAAACAATGAGCTATCAATATCTTTTCTGACACCAACAATTATTAACCGCTCTCTTTTTTGCGGCACTTTATAAAAAATAGCTTTTAAAACCCTTGGAGGGAGTACATGATAACCCAATTCATTTAATATGGACTTCATCCCTTCAATGGTCCTGCCGTTGTCATGGTTCAAAAGTCCCCTGACGTTTTCGCCGATGCAAATTTTTGGCCTTGTCTCCTGAACTACCCTTGCGAATTCATAAAATAAGGTGCCCCTTGCATCATTAAAACCGAGTTTTTTGCCGGCATAGCTGAATGCCTGGCACGGAAACCCGCCGGTAACAATATCAACCTTGTGCTTGAAGTGTTTAAAAGAAACATTTTTGATGTCATCTTCTATTACATTCCACTTCGGCCTGTTGGCCCTAAGGGTTTCAGCAGCCCAATGGTCAATTTCATTTAATGCAACGCATTTAATACCTGCCTGTTCAAGCCCGATTGCAAGGCCGCCTGCCCCGGCAAACAGTTCAATCGCCGTAAAATCCCTTTTGGCTTCAGCCACATTTGATGTGGTTTCTTTTGTAAAGAGAAAATCAAGCTGGTCAAATATTTTTAACTGGCTTTCTTTATATACCCGGTAATTGCTCATCGGCTCCCTTACTGCTGAAAGTTTGCCGTTTTTGTCCCAACGCCGGAGAGTCTCTTTGCTTACTGAAAGCATATCTGCAACTTCTGAAATGGAATATAGTTTTGCCATAAATAACCAAGTTATACAACGTTATACATGGTTACAAATTAATAAAGAATTTAGCAAACGGCCAAGTTTGATTTCGAATCGCCTTTAATTAATACTGGCAGCAAACAAACCTGCGCTTTCTTTCCATTAGATTTGCCCCCATGCTTTCCCTTTACATCTGTCTTTTCTTTTTCAGCATGTACGGCTTTGTAATTCTCAATTACTGGCTTACCTGGAGGTCCATTCCCTCCTTTATCCCCTCCGACTCATCGTCTGTAAAAATCAGTGTTATTATTCCCGCCAGGAATGAAGAAGAAAATATCGGAGAGTTGCTTGCTGCACTGCAAAAACAAACGTACCCTGCCGGATTGTTTGAAATAATCGTAGTGGATGATCACTCAACAGACCAGACAGCAGCAATCGTAAGCCAATACCCCGCAGCTAAACTTATCCGGCTAAAGGATAACAACATAAATTCTTACAAAAAGAAAGCCCTTGAAACCGGCATCGCTGCTGCAACAGGCGATCTCATCATTACCACAGATGCGGATTGTGTTCCTCATGCGAATTGGTTAAAGACAATTGCATCTTTTAAAGAAGAAAAAAATTCCGTATTTATTACCAGCCCTGTTGTTATAGATTGCAATTCGTCTTTATTACAAGTTTTCCAGGCAATGGATTTTATGGTACTGCAGGGAATTACCGGCGCTGCTGTGTACAAAAACAAACTGACGATGTGCAATGGCGCCAACCTCGCTTATGAACGAAAGGTATTTGATGAGGTAAATGGTTTTGCCGGCATTGACCATATTGCCTCCGGCGATGATATGCTTCTGATGTATAAGATATGGAAAAAATATCCGGACGGGGCCCATTACCTGAAGTCAAAAGATGCCATTGTGGCTACACAGCCGATGAAGACATGGAAGTCTTTTTTTAACCAAAGAATCCGTTGGGCCAGCAAGGCCAATAAATATGATGATAAAAGAATAACTGTTGTTTTGTTGTTGGTATATCTGTTCAATCTTTCTTTTTTCGCATTGCTGATCGCCGGATTTTTTTGTTACCACGACTGGCTCTGGCTCGGGGTTTTATGGCCCGCCAAAACAATTGTGGAATGGCCACTTGTTTATTCTGCTGCTGTTTTCTTCAACAAACAAAACCTTTTGAAATACTTTTTCTTTTTACAGCCCTTGCACATCTTCTATACCATTGTAGCAGGATTCCTGGGGTTATTTGGCAAGTATGAGTGGAAGGAAAGAAGGGTAAAATGATTAACTTCCCCGCATGACCCAATCACAATCATTCCAGGCTGCGGCATGGAAACGTCTCAAAAAGAATAAAGGCGCCGTGTTTGGTTTGATTGTAATTGCCCTGTCAGTGTTCATTGCCATTTTTGGTTACTTCATTGCCCCTGATCCTTCTCCATATGCCAATCGTATCATCCTGGAAATACGGGGAGAGAAACCCGGATTCAAACAAAGCTTTTTCAAAATAAAAAAAGAGAAAAACGTTGCGCCTTCAGGATTCTTTCAACAACTTGTTTCAGGAAAAGAAGATGCATATTTATTTATCCCGATTGTACAACATGAAAAAAAAGGCGACAGCTTCGTTGTTCAGAAATACATTGATAAGGATATAAGTGAAAGACAGGCATACCATATATCACAAACAGCAACCGATCCTGTTGTTACAAAAAAATTCTTGCTTGGCACCGATAAATATGGTCGGGATATTCTGAGCCGCCTGATCGTTGGCACAAGAGTAAGCCTGAGTGTGGGATTGATCACTGTTATTATTTCACTCAGCATTGGCTTGATCCTTGGTTCGCTGGCTGGTTATTATCGTGGCAGAACCGATAATATAATCATGTGGTTTATCAATGTCATCTGGAGCATTCCCACTTTATTATTAGGCTTTGCCATCACACTGGCTCTTGGTAAAGGTTTCTGGCAAGTATTTATTGCTGTAGGATTAACCATGTGGGTGAATGTGGCAAGACTGGTACGGGGACAGGTATTATCTGTTCGGGAACTGGAATATGTGGAAGCAACAAAGGCACTTGGCTTTTCAGATCTCAGAACTATTGTACGGCATATCTGGCCCAATATCATGGGACCGGTAATGGTAATCGCTGCATCCAATTTTGCTTCGGCAATAGTGATGGAGGCGGGATTAAGTTTTTTGGGCATAGGTGTGCAGCAACCGCAACCCAGCTGGGGGTTAATGATAAAAGACAATTACAACTTTGTCATCACACACAACCCGATGCTGGCCTTTGCTCCCGGATTTGCCATCATGGTGCTTGTACTCGCCTTCAACCTGCTTGGAAATGGATTAAGAGATGCTTTGAATGTGCGGGGAAGAAACTGAACCCGGATTACCCTGATTAAATGATATATCTGATTTTGTATTTATATCTGTTACGATCAGGACTGCCAGATATAAAAAGAAAATGCTTCCTACTTTATCCGTCTCAATCAGGTCGCTTAAAAAATTTACAACGATGATCATTATTGTTATCACACTGGTTGTCAGCGCCATGGTTTTATAAAAAGGATTTTTTATCCGGTGATATAATCTATGAGAATAATACAGCATGGCACCAAAAGGAATCAGGAGAAGTGATAATCCCGGAAGTCCCTGTTCAATGGCCGTTAGCAAAAAATAATTATGTACGGTGGAGTGTTCTTTGTTATCACTTACCCATGTTTTAAATGCAGGCACTGCATATTCTTTATAATTATCATAAAATGTATTGGGTCCATAACCAGTAAGCCAGTTGTCTTTTATCATTCTTACTCCTGCGATCCAGCGATAAAAACGTTCTTCCGTAGAAACATCCTTCAGTTTATATGTTGCAATAAGGTGTTCGCCAAAATTTTTATGAAAAATGGTGGTTTCAAAATCCGGGGCATATTTCAGGTAACGGCATTTTTTTTTACCAGAAAAGAGTGGCAACAGCAAGGATGATTGCTGTAAAATAAGTAGACATAATCAATCTCTTTTTTATAAGCCAGTATGCCGCTTATCCAACTATCAAAGCAAGCCATACGCCGCGGGAATAAGAAAAGAACAAAGCTGCCAAAACAATGACAATAAAGAGGCCAGCTGTCAGCTTATGATTTCCTGTTTTTGCCCTGATAAAAAAGGCAAATAATACAGGGATAATGCAAACCAGCATCGCCGAATAATTAACATGGTTGCGGAAGAAAGGATATACGGCATCATTGATAGTTGCAAAACTAAAACCCTGTTCGCTATGACGAATGAGTGCAACAGCCGCAACATTTAACATAGCTGCAACAAGTGACCTGGCAGCTATAATAATCGCTTTCTTTTGCCCGAACAGAAGAAGAGGCGCTAAGACAAAAGCCCCCACATACCATGTCTTTGCCAACAAAAATTTTACAGATATTAACGGATGAGTTGAAAAGATCACAGTGATGAGCATCCATACAATCAGAAGAATCAATAACAGCAATAATGGATGCGATAATATTTTCCAGAATAAATTTGCTACTTTTTGATCGGCTGATAAAGAAGTGCTGTCTGTTTGCTTAATTAGTTTCTCCTTTGCCTGTATCAAAGACTTTAGTGTTGCTTCGATCCCGATGCCCTGCAAATTGGTATGTATAGCCTGCAGCACATCCATGATCGCATTAGCAAGTTGCGGGGCAAGATTTTTGTCCGTATCCCACACTTTTACCTTTAGTTCCCCATACTCACTCTTCATGACCATAGCATTGTTTTTCAAAATTGAAGATGCTTTTCTTAACGCAGCATCTCCTTTTTCTTTCATTTTATAGTGATCATAAAGATTGAATTGTTGTGCCACCCCTGTATAAACTGTATCCAGTTTCCCGGTGCCTACGATCATATCGAGGTCATCTGTGGTGCCCAATGTGGAATACAGTATCTGTATATTTTCATTAAACACTTTTGATTTATTCGCCAAATAGGAACTTGCCGGCACAGCCGCTGATATGATAGGTATTTTTGGGGTTTCAGAAAAATAATAACCCCGATAATCAATAAGGATAGTATCACTAGCGAAGTTATCTGTTTCCACCACCGAGTCGGGGCTTTTTTGTTTCAATACCTTTGGCAGTCATGGGGCAAAAAAAACTTTTGCGGTTTGAAGAGCTCAACACTTTTTCCAATGTGCTGCAGTATCCAAAGGGTATGGCAGGTAAATGGAAAGATTTTTTTAAAAACAATAATCTCATCACACTTGAACTGGCATGTGGCAAAGGTGAATATGCGATTGGCCTTGGCCAGTTATTTCCCGATAGAAACTTTATCGGTATTGACTTGAAAGGAAATCGCATCTGGGTGGGAGCCAAAAAAGCATTACAGCAAAGTCTTTCGAACATTGCCTTTTTAAGAACACAGATAGACCAGGTAACAGATTATTTTGCAAAAGATGAAGTAAAAGAAATCTGGATTACTTTTCCTGATCCTCAGTTGAGAAAGTCGAAGGCAAAAAAAAGATTAACTCATCCAAAGTTTTTACGGCTGTACCGGCAGTTTCTTGTACCCGGTGGTTTAATACACCTTAAGACTGATAGTCCGGATCTGTATCATTTCACTAAAACGGTAATTGAACTATTTGGTTGTACACTGTATACAGATACAGATGATGTGTACGGACAGGAAACGGTGAATGATGAGCTGAAAATAAAAACCCATTATGAATCACTCGACATAGCCGGCAGCAATCGTATTCATTATCTTTCTTTTTCATTGCCCCCAAATTTACCCGGAAAAGAAAAAGATAATGAACTGAAACAAGCCTTGAAAGAAAATGAGGGAGTTGATTGAAAATACAGACTACTACATCAACGAAGAAGGATTTGTTGTAATAATGGAAAAGTATCACCTTGAAAAAGGTTATTGCTGTGGTAATGGTTGTCTTCATTGTCCATATCATTATGAAAATGTACCCGAATCCGAAAGATCAGAATTGTTGAAAAAGTCAGATAACAAAAAATGAGTTTATAGTCATAATATGGCGATAAGAAAAAAACAGGATGAGAAACCTAAAACAGTAAAACCTTCCGGTAAAAGAGATGAGAATTTCTTTGAACTTGTATTTGAGGTGGTAAGACAAATACCTAAAGGGAGAGTAACATCTTATGGTGCCATTGCAGCCTGCCTTGGCACCAGATCATCTGCCCGTATGGTGGGTTGGGCCATGAACGGTGCTGGAAGAGTAAGACCTAAAGTGCCGGCTCACCGTGTTGTAAATCGTCTCGGTATTTTATCCGGCAAGCATCATTTCTCTCCACCCGGCAATATGGAAAAATTATTAAGGAAAGAATGCATCAAAGTAAAGAACGATCAGGTGGTTGATTTCAAAAAACTGTTCTGGGACCCCGTGCAGGAGTTAAGTTTTTGATTTCATTTTTTTTAAAGCATGTCACAGCATCTTAACCCTCTTACTAACCGGCAAAAAAATATCTGCGAATACGGCGGTATCTTTGCTGTTTGCGCTTACCTGCCTGATACAGCATATCGCTGTGGCTATACCAGGCAAGGCCACCAACCCGATGATTCCCGGTTATTTGTTTGCCATTGCAGCTTTTACTTTATTAGGGCCGCAATGGAGCTGGTCATTGATATTAATAATTATCAGTGCTGCCAATGCCGCCTTTACAGAATACCAGTGGGTCATGCATTATTCTTTTTCCCTGGTGGTGCTTATACTCTTTATCTATCATGTTATGATGATCGTGGGTGTTTATACAGAACAGATACCACAAGCTTTGAAACAAAAGCAGCAGATGAAAAACGAAGAAGAGTATGAGTGGAAAGGGAAGATCTGATATTAATAATAGTACGGACTGATCATCCAATAAACCAGCACTCCAGTCACCGCTACATAAAACCAGAGTGGCCAGGTGATGCGTACCAGTTTTTTATGTTTATCAAATTCACCTATCAGTGAACGGTAAGCAGAAAAAAGAATAAAAGGAAGAACAATGCCTGCAAGGGGTATGTGTGTACCAAGCAGAAAATAATATATGATCCTGCTGTTACCTGCTGACTTTTTTTCCACTTCACTTAAAATGCCATCATGATTAATATCCCCAAACCTCGTTTCTCCAGCAAATAAATGATGACAGATATAACTCAACAGGAAAAGTAGAGAAAGAAAAATAGCCGTCATCATCAGGTTGCGGTGTAGTATATAGTTTTTGCTTTTAACAGCAACCAGTGCCATGATAAGCAACAACGAAACGGCAGAATTGATGATGGCATTAGCTTTGGCAAAAAAATGTACATCAAAACCAAGGTGGACTTTCCATTGAATCCGCCCCAACAACATTACAGCTGCAAAAACAATAGCAGAAAATGAAAAGATAAGTATCCTTGCTTTTTTATCATTTTTTTTCCAGACAGCTGCCAGCATTATGATTTATTTTTTCTGAGAAAATAAAAAAATAACCCGCCGCCGAATAACACCAACAGAAAAACAACTGCAATAAGCTGACGTGTACCGGCCAGAAAAGTTTTTTCTTTTTTACCTTTTTCCATAGTCAGCAATATCAGGTCGGAAGAAAGCTTTGCCAGCGAAGCAGAATCAAGCCCATGATAATATCCCCGCACATACCGGTTGCTGTCAATCAATACAAAATGATCGGTATGGATGAAGCTGGTGTCAACTCCCATTCCATCTTCAACAGATATTTTCATTTCATTCAGGATAAGATCATAAATTATCTTTTTCTCCCCGGAAAGTAACCACCAGTTTTCCGGATTTATCTGGTAACGGTCTGCCCAATATTTCAATCTTTTTGCCGAATCTCTTTCCGGATCAATGCTGAATGAAAGGAAGTGAACCTGCTTATTAGTTCTGTCTCCCACTCTCTCACCATTGTTGATAGATTCGGCCATCCGTTTCATATTGCGTGTAAGTGTGGGACAGATAGTGGGGCAATGTGTAAAGAAGAAATTTGCAACAATGATCTTTCCCCTCATACTGTCCCATGATACAGGTTTGTTTTCCTGGTTGGTCAAAGAAAAATCTTTTAACCGGTGCCAAACGGTGTCAGTCTGCTTTTTACCTTTTTTTACAACCGTTATTACCGTATCAGGTAAATAATGAGGCGGCATAGTGATGGCATGTTCACTTTTCTTCTTCACAATTAAATAGGCAGTAAGGGGCAGCAGTATTGCCAGCATCACAGCATATAAGGCTTTTTTGTTCACAGCTTCTAATTTTATTCCCTTCAGTATGATCAGCCCTCTCTTCTTTCGGAGTGAGAGGAATAAAAACCACGCCGGGTATCGAAGTGGTTTTGGTCAATAAATATTTTCTAAAAGAGATTATTCTTTCCCACCAGGCTTTTTCAGCAATTCTTTCACCTCCTTTTTTTCCATCGTCCTTTCCTGGAAATGCTTATCGTATTTGTTCCGCAAATTCTTATAAGAGTTCCCGTCGAGAATAAAAGCAAGTATAAACCAGATGAAAAGCAATAAGGGAATAACAATGGTGAGTATCATATTCCTGATCTCATCACCCAAATGCATAAAAATGGACACAATGTAAAATGCTTTGGCCAGCGAAAGGATGATGATAACGCCTTTTATCAGCAGCCTGCGCAGGTCATCCGGCAGATGCAGCGCATACAGCAGCAGGCCCAGCCCCAGCTCAATAACCGTGATAATGGAAAGGATGATAGTGGTTCTTATCACTTTTTTCTTAAACGAGCTGTCATCTGCATGCCCGTGGTGAAAACTTACTTCCGGGTAAGCCGCTGAAGGTGAAATATCTTTTGTCGGATCGTAATGATTACTCATAATCTGTTATGCTTCAAAAATTATCAAATAAGGTAAAAACAAAGGAACACGAATACCCATACCAGGTCCACAAAGTGCCAGTATAAACCTGCTTTTTCTATCATCAGGTAATGTCCCCTTCTTTGAAATACTCCTTTCTGCGTCATCAGCAGCATGACGATATTGATGATAACACCGGAAAACACATGGAAGCCGTGGAAACCGGTAATGCCAAAGAAATAACCGCCGAAAGCGATAGGTCCTTTTTCACGGATATGCGCATGGGCCACATCCACCATGCCTGCCAGTTGTGATGAAGACATTTTCTCTAATGCTTCCAGGCTTTGGCCTGCGGCTGCCTGCGTGGGATACTCATGCACCAGGTGCGCCAGCACATCAGGAGAGCTTGCTGCCAATGCTTTTTGTATATCCGCGGTGTTTGCCAGGTCGCCCCAGGGGTTGCCTCCCATAGTCTGGCCTATTATTTCAATTTTTCCATTTGCCAGCACAGCATGTTCGCCGGTGATAAGGTGATGCCACTCCCATGCCTGACAGCCAAGGAAGGCCAGCCCCCCGATGATTGTCCAGAAAAGCCATTTTATCACACCGGCCTTATTGCCCCTGTGGCCTTCATGTACAGCCAGCACCATCGTTACGGAACTGATGATAAGGATAAATGTCATCACACTCACAAACGCCAATGGAAGATTGGCATGGCCTGCTCCGGGAAAGGCGTTGAACACCACGTTGGGGTCGGGCCAGAAGTTCTGGCTGAAACGGATGCTGCCATAAGAAATAAGAAAGGCGCCGAAAGTGAAAGCATCACTCATCAAAAAATACCACATCATCAGTTTGCCGTACTCCAGGTTGAAGGGGCTTTTACCCCCGCTCCACCATTTGGTCTGATGTACTGTTGCTTGTGTTGACATATTTAAAAAATTCCAATTAAAAAATCTTCTTTATCCAATAACCAAAAAAAATACAAGTAAATAAATCCATAAAAGATCTACAAAATGCCAATAGGTTACCATTACTTCAACAGGCACTGAACCATATAATTTTGTTTTACCTACAAATGCTTTGAAAAACATAATTATCAAAGCAATGATCCCTCCCAGCACATGCAATGCATGCAAACCGAATATCACATAAAGAAACTGGCCTGCACCAGCACCCCTGAATGTGATCTTTTGCTGCCACAGATCCTGAAAACCCAACCATTGCAAAACAACAAAACTAATTCCGAGCAATAAGGTTATCCCTATCAATAATCTGTACTTGCTCATCTCCCTCTGCTTAAAAGATCTTAATGCCATCTGCAGTGTTAAGCTGCTCACCAGCATTATTGCTGTTGAAGCCCAAAACACCTGTGGCACATTCACCGTTTGCCAGCCAGCCTGGTTGCTTTTTACAATAAAAGCACTGGTCAGTCCAGCAAACATCATTACTATACTTCCAATTGCCACCCATAAAGTAAACTTATGGGGATGCATTCTTTTTTTCTGTTGACTACTCACACTATCCATCACTGCTTTTATACTTTACTTAATAATAGCGCCAGCATTACTACCGGCAAATACATATAACTGCCAAACATCACTTTTCTTGCCGAACCTGTATCCAATTGACGAAACAGATTTATACAGCGTATGATCATAAACAAGTTCGCCAAACTCACCACTACCAAACTTATTTTTCCTTTCAAATCATCAATACTGCATATCCCTGTATAATAAGGCGCCAGTGTAGCCGGTATCAGCATCAGAGAATAAATGATCGCCTGCAATGCTGTAAATTTTGTTGGACCTTGTTCGCTTGGCAACAACTTAAACCCTGCTTTCAAATAATCTTTCCATGCTATCCAGCAAATCGCCCAAAAATGGGGAAACTGCCAGAGAAACTGAATCGCAAACAAAACCCATCCTCCGGTTGAAAGCTTGTTTTCTCCGGCTGCCCAACCTATTAAACAGGGCATTGAACCCGGAATGGCACCCGCTAATACTGCAATTGAATTTACGGTCTTCAATGGAGTATAAATGAATGCATACAAAAACAAGCTCAACACCGCGGCCGCTGCTGCGAGCCAGTTAAAAAAATAACCGAGAATGAATGCGCCTGTTAAACCCATCACGGCACCAAACATCCATGCTTCTCCCTGTGTCATTCTGCCTGCTGCTACCGGCCTGTTCTTTGTCCGGTTCATTATTGCATCAGTTTTTTTTTCGGCAGCCATGTTCATGGCATTGGCTCCGCCAGTTACCAAATACCCGCCTGTAAAGAGCAATAATATCCACTTCCACTTATCAATATATAATTCATCAAATGCAGGTGTGAGGGCAAAACTCAGCACACTGCTGAACACAACCATAATATTCAGCGAAGGTTTTGTAAGCTGTAAATAGTCTTTAAACTTCTTCATGTCAGCCTTCGCATATTGAAAAAACCCTATGGATATGTCGGGATTTCTCCCAATTCATTAATGTTTACTTTCATTTTCATCGATCGGCTCCGTCTGCGGAATAAATTCCCTTCCGTCTTTACCATAATCATAAGGCCAACGATGCACTTCGGGAATTTCTCCTACCCAGTTTCCATGACCCGGCCGAATGGGTGTTGTCCATTCCAATGTATTGGCGCCCCATGGGTTTTGTGTGGTCACTTTTCTTCCTTTAAATATAGAATAGAAGAAATTGAACACAAACATCAGCTGCATGGCAAATACGATGATGGAAACAACGGTGATCATTTTATCAAGCTCACCAAACTGCGTAAATGAAACCCAGCTGCTTTTATCCAGGTAGCGGCGTGGCACACCAGCAAGGCCCTGATAGTGCATAGGCCAGAAAATAAGATATGCGCCAACGATGGTTACCCAAAAATGAATATACCCCAAAGTGTTGTTCAGATATCGACCGAAAATTTTGGGAAACCAATGATATACTCCGGCCAGCATACCAAAGAAAGAAGCTACCCCCATCACAATATGGAAGTGTGCCACCACAAACATAGTATCATGCAAATGAATATCAATTGTTGAATTTCCCAGGAATATACCTGTTAAACCACCGGAGATAAATAAACTCACAAATCCGATGGCAAATAAAGTAGCAGGAGTAAACCGGATATTGCCTCTCCACAAAGTGGTGAGCCAGTTAAATACTTTGATGGCTGATGGTACGGCAATCAATAATGTAAGCAATACGAAAATTGATCCAAGTAATGGATTCAATCCTGTTACAAACATATGGTGCGCCCACACAAGAAAGGCAAGTATACAAATGGCGAACAAGGAACCCAGCATCGCCATATAACCAAAGATGGGTTTTCTTGAATTCACTGATAATATCTCAGAAACCATTCCCATTGCCGGCAACAGGATGATATAAACTTCGGGGTGACCGAGGAACCAGAACAAATGCTGGAACAGGATGGCACTTCCGCCTTCATTGGGTAATATTTGTCCATTCACCACAATATCACTCAGGTAAAAACTGGTACCGAGGTTACGGTCAAACAATAATAAGATTGCACCTGATAATAATACAGGGAATGAAAGCACACCTAATACAGCAGTAAAGAACATGGCCCATACAGTCAATGGCATGCGGGTCATGCTCATGCCTTTTGTCCGCATATTAAGTATGGTAGAAATATAATTCAGACCCCCGAGCAAAGACGATACAATAAACATCGCCATACTCACCAGCCACATATCCATCCCCAGTTTGGAACCTTCAGAGGCCTGCCCCAAAGCACTCAGCGGCGGATAAACTGTCCATCCGCTTGCAGCAGGTCCTGTAGAAATAAACAGGGAAGAAAGCATGATCACACTGGCTAAAAAGAAAAACCAGTAAGAAAGCATATTCAGAAATGGTGAAGCCATATCTCTTGCGCCCAGCTGCAGGGGGATAAGAATATTGGCAAAAGTTCCGCTTAATCCTGCTGTCAATACAAAAAACACCAACACTGTTCCGTGCATAGTGATTAATGCATAATAAAATTCAGGTTTTATCTGTCCGCCCTCTGCCCATTTACCAAAAACTGTTTCAAGGATCTGAAAGTGCTGGTCAGGATAACCTAATTGTAACCGGAACAACACGGAAAACAAACCACCGATAATAGCCCAGATGATACCGGTGATCAAAAACTGTTTCCCGATCGTTTTATGATCCTGACTGAAAATATATTTGGTTATAAATGTCTCTTTACGGTGATGCACATGGTGCTCATCATGATGAACATCATGTGTGGTAACCACTTCGGGATGTACAGACGTTGCGTCACTCATATTCTGATATTTTAAAAGCGATAACCGCTGTCAATTTTAATGTTTAGTAATTCCGTTTGCAACCGGCGATACGGACGTATTGCTCATTGCACTGTCCGTCACAGGTGTTTCAGGAGCATTTGCTGAATTGGCCACCTGGTATTGTGGCTTCTTTCCAGCCAGCCACATATCAAATTCCTCCTGTGTTTCTACCACTACTACACCACGCATACCCGTATGTCCTTTCCCACACACCTGATCGCAGGACAATTCAAATACAAAATTCGGATTGTTGGTCTCTTCTCTCATTTCCTTTGTTGTTTTGGTGGGTGTAAACCACATGGTTGTTGGAGTGCCGGGCACTGCATCCATCTTCATCCTGAAATGTGGAAGACCCACATCATGAATTACATCTTTTGAGCCAATAATAAGTTTTACCGGCTTGTTCACCACCAGGTGCACTTCCTGTTCCACCCATATATCGTCTTCGTTATTTTTATCTTCCCAGATTTGCCCAAGTGAATTGTTTTTGGCGGGATCAATGTTCTTATAATATTTTTTTCCCAATATGCCATCATTACCCGGATAACGGAATTCCCAGCCAAACTGTTTGCCTGTTACTTCCACTATCATTGCATTCTTAGGAGCTTCGCCGGTTATTTTAAACCAATAAAATATTCCGAAACCAACCAGTATGGTCAGTACAATGGCAGGCACCACAGTCCATATCAGTTCCAGTTTATTGTTATGCGGATAATAATACGCCTTTCTTTTATCTGACTCCTGGTATTTATATGCAAACCAGAACAAACAGATCTGCGTGATGATAAAAACGATAAACGTAATGGCCACTGTGATATACAGCATCCGGTCAATCAGCACCCCATGATCTGATGCAGGAGCGCCTAAAATTTTTCCTTTCAGTTTTTCATTGCAATATAAAACGCCAATTAAACCCACTACGAGGAAAGCCAGTAACATAAATCCATTCACCTTGTTGGCCTGCTTCCGGTCTTTTTCTTCACCACGCAATACTGCCACATATTCGCTGGCCTTGGCTATCTGAAATGTTATCAGAAAACCGAGGGTTAAAATGGCAACTATGAAAAATGTCTGCATAATATTTTAAATTCCAATTTTCAAAATCCTGTTATAATCAACAATTAGGTATGATGTATCAAACTCTCTTTTACAAACGGATGATTCTTCGCCAGCAAAGGTGCTTTGCTTAATGCTCTTGCTGTTACATACATTATCAAGCCTACAAATCCCAGCGCTATTCCAAAATCATATAAAATGATAGGTACATGGGTTTCTTTTGTTTTGCCATCGGTAAGCGGCCCGGGAAAAACCATCTGGAAAAAATCAAGCCAATGACCAAAGATGATGAGCAGCGCCATAAATGTAACTGTTGTATAATTCCGTTTGGATCCTCTTCTCATTAATATTAATAGCGGTGCAATAAAGTTAATAAGGAACATCAGCCAGAAAACTCCGCTATAAGGCCCCTGTGTCCTTGGCTTGAAATAGGTTGTTTCTTCGGGCTGATTACTGTACCATATCAGCATGTATTGTGAGAACCAGAGATAAGTCCAGAAAACCGAAAAGGCGAACATGAACTTGCCGATATCGTGAAGATGTTCCTCTGTGGCATATTCCAGGTAGCCGTTATTCTTCATGTAAACAAAGTACAGGCAGATAAGCGACATGCCGGCAACAAATGAACTGGCAAATGTGTACCAACTGTACATGGTGCTATACCAGTGTGCATCAATGCTCATCAGCCACAGCCAAGGTATGGAGGACATGACTGTAAGGGCAAAAACGATCATATATAATGCTGCCCAGATGGTATTGTTCCAGATATATTTTCTTGCTTTCTCTTTATCATTAAACGGAGCTGCATCCGTACTTCGGGAAAGCTGGCGCATTTTCCAACCTAGCACAGACCATAGGCCGATAGTAAGAATGGTTACTGTAACATAAAATCCTTTATTCAAAAATCCTTTTTTGAATTCGAGAATTGGGTCGCCATCAGGATGTTTCCAATGATAAATATGACTGCCGCCTAAAGTGATGGATAATAAAATAGCCAGTGTAATTACACCGATTACCGGCACTACGGCAGAAATAGCTTCAGGTACCCTGCGGAAAGCCATTTGCCAGCCGCCCCATGCTAGGGTGGTAGCGCAGATAAAGAACATTGAAGCATTTACCACCAGCAGGAAGTACACACTGTTTTGCAACAGGCTGGCCCAGAAACGGGAGTCCTGTATATGCTTTTCTTCTTCGGTACCCTTACCGCCATGGGTGGAAATATACAATCCGATAATGGCGAGTATGCCTAAGGCCATTAACGCCATTGCGATAGTGTTATACCGCCTCGGAACTACAAAATTTTCTTTAATTGACATCAGTGTTCTTTTATAAGTCGATCAAATTACTTTTTTACGGTCATGCTTTTTGCTGTATCCACAACAGTCATTTTCGAAGCTGTATCTGCCCCACCTCTTTGTTGGCTTTTTATCCAGGCTATAACCTCCCAACGTTGCTTTACATTCAGTTGAGAGGCATAGCTTCCCATAGAACCTTTGCCGTATGTCAGCGAGTGGAACATGGTTCCCTCTGTCATAGCCTCATACTTGGCATCCCCTTTTAAAGCGGCCGGCTTGTTGGGGAAAGGTCCGTCGCCACCTTTGTATAGAGGCCCATTTCCATCCAGTTTTGCCCCATGGCAAATACCACAGTTTACCAGGTATAATCTTTCAGCCTCCACCTTGTCGATACTATCAGCTTTGATGGGGCTTTTTACACCTGCCGCCAGTACATATCCTGCCGAATCATTTTTATAAGGATATACCGCCAGTGTATCACCTCTTGCAATCGTTCCTTCCACCGGCAAAGCATTGTAATGAATTCCTTTTTTCTGCAATGCCTCAGTAGAAGCATAGGTTTCATATGCCCTGCTGTAATTCATATCCGGCATATAAACCCTGCCGGGGCTGCGACGCACTTTATTGCAACTGAAAAGCAGCAGTCCTGTTACTACACATCCGGTTATTATCAAAATTTTTTTCGTCATCAGTTAATTATTCAATTACGATTGAACGAGTTCTGGTTTTTTCTCAAATATTTTCCTGTCCTTGTCGTACCTGCCCAGCCACCAGTTTGTTTCTTTATACTGCACCTGTACTTCAACAGCTCCGAGGCTTTTTAAGAAATTGATCGCTTCCGCTTCGTTTGTCTTATCTGTACACTCCAGCGCCATTACAAATGTGTCGTCAGTTGAACGAAGGTTGAAATGATCTTTCTTTACAAAAGGAGCCAGTTGACAGAGATAACAAAATGTAAGCACCATCCCTACTGAAGCAAATAATACAGTCAGCTCAAATGCGATAGGAATCCACGCTGGCAGTGAGAAGTAAGGTTTACCGCCAAAGTTTAGCTGCCAATCCACCGTCAGTGCCCATGTGATAAAACCCACAGCAGTTGCAGTACCGGTGATACCGTAAATAAAACCTGCAGTGTGCAGGCTGGTATCACGAAGACCCATCGCTTTATCCAAACCGTGAATCGGGAAAGGTGTAAAGACCTCGTGGATCTTATACCCGGCCCTGCGTACTTTTTTTACAGCAGGAAATAATACTGCTTCGTCGTAAAAATTTCCAGTGATAAATTTTTTAACTGCCATACTCAAAAAAAATTACAAATAACAAATTCCAACATTAAACTTTAAACTTCTCAGGCTCCGTGATCATGTCCGTGCTTCTCCCCAAACTCTTCTGTTGTTTCATGTTCTACTTCATCCATTTTTTCTTTATAATTTTCGCCGCTGCGTTTCAATATATGTTTGATCTCCGCTATCGCAATTACTGGGAAGAATTTGGCAAACAGGAAATAACAGGTGAAAAACAAGCCGAATGTTCCCATGTAAAAACCAACTTCCCAGATTGTGGGACGATAATAGGTGCTCCATGCACTGGGTAGATAGTCCCTGTACACTGAAGTAACGATGATCACAAATCGTTCGAACCACATACCGATATTTATCAATATTGACATAAAGAAGGTAAGCACCAGGCTTCTTCTCATTTTGCGGAACCAGAATATCTGAGGCGACAGTACATTACATCCCATCATTATCCAGTAACTCCAACCATAAGGGCTGAACAGGTTCAGCCTGTTTTCTTTAAAGGCATACCATTCATACTGGTTGGCGCCATACCATGCTATGAATAACTCTGTGAGATAAGCAATACCCACAATGGAGCCAGTGAGCACAATGATCTTATTCATCACATCAATATGCTCAATAGTAATATATTCCTGAAGTCCTAATACTTTTCTAGTTACAACCAACAGTGTTTGCACCATGGCAAACCCGGAAAAGATGGCCCCTGCAACGAAGTAAGGAGGGAAGATAGTAGTGTGCCATCCGGGAACAACTGATGTGGCGAAGTCGAAGGATACTATTGTATGTACTGACAATACCAGTGGTGTACTTAACCCAGCGAGTACAAGTGATAAAGCTTCATGCCTGTGCCAGTGTTTTGTACTTCCTGTCCAGCCAAATGCTGCCACACCATAAAATAACTTTCTCCATTTCTTTTTGGCCCTGTCCCGTAGAGTGGCAAGATCAGGGAGTAAACCACAGTACCAGAATAATAATGATACGGTGAAGTAAGTTGATATCGCAAATACATCCCACAACAATGGAGAGTTAAAGTTCACCCACAGCGGACCTCTTGTATTAGGATAAGGAAGAACAAAGAAAGCATTCCATACACGACCCATATGCCAGATAGGGAACTGACCAGCACACATTACTGCAAAGATGGTCATCGCTTCAGCAGCACGGTTTACACCGGTACGCCAGCCCTGGCGGAATAACAATAAGATGGCAGAGATAAGAGTTCCGGCATGACCGATACCGATCCACCATACAAAGTTGGTGATGTCCCATCCCCAGCCTACTGTTCTGTTCAGGTTCCACTGGCCCGTACCATAGATAACCTCTATTGTCACCGAAAGAATTCCAAAGCAGAGTACAAGAACGGAAATAGTGAATCCAATCCACCATGCTTTGGTAGGCTTGGCTTCCACCGGGCGGCAGATGTCTTCCGTAACCTGGTGGTAATTCTTATCGCCTTCTATCAGCGCCGGCCGTATCTGTGATTCGTATCTGAATAATGCCATATTCTTGAGCTTTGAGCTATTAGCTGTGAGCTATGAGCTTTTGTGTTTATTTAGTCGTCATTCAGATCTTAATGTGTCTCTTACGGTTTTGTTGCTGCAGGCATTGTTTCTTTTGTCTCATCTGCTTCATGATGCTCTGCCCAGTTTGGGTCCTCATTGTCCGTGTTTCTCACTTTAGCCAGGTATGTCACATTCGGTAACACATGTAATTGCTCCAGCACATAAAAACTACGCTGCTTATTCTCCTCTCTCACTTTTGCTACTGCACTTTCTTTATCATAAGAATTTCCAAATATAATTGCATTGGTGGGACAGGCTGTCTGGCAAGCAGTCTTCACATCATTGCCTCCTAACATCCTGTTTTCTTTTTTAGCTTTCAGTTTAGCCGCCTGGGTACGCTGCACGCAGAATGAGCATTTTTCAATCACCCCTCTTGAACGAACTGTTACATCAGGATTAAGCACCATTCTTGTAAGATCGTCATTCATCTGTTCTACCACTTCATCCAACCTACCTACCAGTTTATTGTCACGGTTATTCGGAAAACTGTCTGCACCTGTATAATCAGCCCAGTTAAAACGGCGCACTTTATATGGACAGTTGTTGGCACAATATCTTGTACCGATACAACGGTTATAGGTCATCTGGTTAAATCCTTCTGCACTATGATTGGTGGCGGCTACGGGACAAACATTTTCGCAAGGCGCATTATCACAATGCTGACAAAGCATCGGTTGAAAAACCACAGCCTTTAAATCATCCGGATTGTTTTCATCGCTTACAAAATAACGGTCAATACGCAGCCAGTGCATATCATGATAGCGCAGCACTTCTCTCTTACCAACTACTGGCACATTGTTTTCTGCATGGCAAGCCACCACGCAGGCATTGCACCCTGTACAACTGTTCATATCAATGCTCATTCCCCATTTGATCTCATGGCTGCGGGTATCAGCATCGGGATATAATGTAGCGTTGGCCCTGAAACTTCCGTTGGAGTTTTCATAGAAAGCATCTTCCAGTTCTTTTCTCCATTCAGCAATGGTATCAGGTGATTTTTTAAATGCTGCCAATGTTGTTTCTCTTACTACTTCTTTGCGGTTTTCGTAAGAATTATGTTTTTGTGTTTGCGCCAGCTTAAATTTCTTGTGCAGGTTAGTGGCTGTTACACCTGCTACCCTGTACATAACTGTAGTTCCGTTATAAGAAGCAAAAGGATATGCATTGGTACCAACGCCTGCCGCTGATACACCCATTCCTTCGTTACGGCCATAACCAACTGCTACCGCAATGGTATTGGCGTTCATTCCGGGAATAACCAAGACCGGAAGCTCTACTTTTTTATTTTTTCCGAAACTGAATTCAACAACAGGTTTTTCAGGATAGTATTCATAATCGTTATCCAGCTTGATGCCCAGTTCTTTTGCCAGGCTCATGGATATCATGGCATAATTGTCCCATGTGGCTTTTGTAACCGGGTCAGGAAGTTCCTGCAACCAGGGATTACCTGCCTGCGCACCTGTGCCCATTGAAACTTTTTGGTAAAGCACTAATTCATTGCCGCTTGCTTTAGGATAGGCCGCAATGGCAGATGAAGCTTCAGCTACTCCACCGCTGCTATAGGGACCTCCACCTCCGGAGGCTGCTTCTTCTTTTACTCCGGCTTCAAGAACTTTGTTGAAAGAATCAGTACCCCCAAACTTACCAGTCCAGTATTCTTTGAAATAAGTTTCATAGTCCTGGTTGCTGCCACTCCATCTTAATAATGAAGTCTGATAAGGACGGGTTTTGAATAAAGGATAAATAGTAGGCTGAATAAAACAGGTAACTCCTGCTTTGGGAGAGGCATCGCCCCAACTTTCGAGATAGTGGTGATTAGGGATAACATATTCACAAAGCGATGTTGTTTCATCCATTTTCTCATTGAATGAAACAGTCACTTTTACTTTCCTCAGTGCTGCTTTGAATTTTTCAGCATCCGGCCATGTGTAAGCAGGGTTGGCTCCGTATATCATTATTGTACCTACAGATCCGGCTTCCATATCAGCAATCAGTTGTGCCATATCGCCGTCTATACCCTGGCGGTAATTGACAGGTACAGAAAAATCTAGTGTTTTACCAAAAGCACCGATGGCATTGTTAATAGCATTGACGATGACCTGAACGTTTTTATCGCTGCTTCCGCACACTACCAACGCTTCTCCGTTATGTGCTTTTAGATCGGCTGCTACTTTTTTAATAGCCGCTTCCAGTTTTGCATCGCTGATAGTGGCGCTGCTTTCTGTACCATTAATGGCATTCAATAAATCAAGTGCCACAATTCCTGTTTCGGATGGACGATGAGTGAATCTTTCATCTGCATTGGAACCTGTCATACTCAGCCTGCCTTCAAACTGATAGTGCTTGCTCATAGAAGGATTTTTTTCATCTATCCTTCTTTCTTTTGCATAGGCTTTTGCAAACTCAACCGGGCTGAGCCATGTACCAAGAAAATCTGCGCCGAGGCTCACAATAATTTTAGCCGCATCAAACTTGTAAGAGGGCAAAGTTTTTCCAAAACCACAGGCTTCATTTGCCAGCAACATGCCGCTGGATGAAACAGCATCATACTGTACATGTTTCAGGTTCGGAAATTTGGCAATAATATCTTTTGTGGTAGGAGAAACAACAGTTGATGTCAATAAAACAACAGAGCCGCCTGCTGCTTTCATGGCATCACCCACCATTTTATCCATCTGTTCAAAGGAAGGAACTTCCTCAAACTTATCTTTTACCTTATGCTGAGGAAACCTCAGGCGGTACATATCATATAAGTCAAGTACCGAAGCCTGTGCCCTTGCAGAAGTTCCGCCCATGGCGTAGTTACTACCCGGTAAAACATTTTCTTCCAGTTTGATGGGACGTCCATCTCTCACTTTTGCCAGCACTGGCACCACATCTCCATCCTGCACATAAGTAGTGGCATAATATTTCGCTTCACCCGGAACCAAGTTTTCAGGCTTATTGGCATAAGGAATCGCTTTGCGAACCGGCACTTTACAGCTGGCAGCCAGCGCTGCAGCAGCAGTGCTGAAACCGAGATATTTCAAAAAATCCCTGCGGGGTGCTTTGGCATCAATCAGTCCTTTATCATCAAAACCTTCAAAAGGCAATTCCTCCTGAAACTCATCCTGTGAATGCTTCGTGAAATTTTCCGGATCATTTACCTCTCCGAAACTTTGCCAGTACTTATTTTGGCTCATGCTATCAGTTTGATAATTCGAAAATGTTCAGTTCTTTTTTAATAGTGACATTTCTGACATTCCAGTCCGCCGATATCTTTCACTGTCACACTATCCATTTTTCCAGACTTTACATCATTATGAAATTTCTCATAAATGCTGTAAAATTTATTCCCGGTATTATTCGTATAATTAAAATCAACTTTTGTTTCCCGATGGCAATTGATACACCAGCCCATACTCAATTCAGCAAACTGCTTTACCTCGTCCATAGCTGTTATTTCTCCATGACAGGTCTGGCATTGTACTTTACCTGCTTTAATATGCTGTGAGTGGTTGAAATAAACATGGTCGGGCAGGTTATGAATTTTTACCCATTCAATCGGTTTAGCCTGTGATGGGTCCCATTTATTGGGATTCTTTGGATCAAACCCTGCGGCTTTATACAGTTTGGCAATTTCATTGTTTGCATTTATTTCGTCGCCGTTTTCATCATACAGTTTGGGACCTTTTACATATTCATTCACTGCTTTGTGACAATTCATGCAAACATTAACAGAAGGAATCCCCGCTGTCTTGCTTTCCCATGCAGAACCGTGACAATACAGGCAGTTGATCTGGTTGATGCCGGCATGTACCTTGTGTGAATAATAGATCGGCTGAACCGGCTGATAATTTTTCTGACGGCCAAGTCCGATAGCTCCTTTTGTTACATAATATCCCCCTACAATAAAGAGCAATACGGATATCATAGCTATGTACACTTTGTTCTTGTAAAATGGCACAGGATCGGGTCGATGAATACCTTCTGCATCATCACTCATTTTCTTCAGGTTGCTGTTAACCTGCATTAATATTAAAGCGATGATGGCAAGAATTAATGCGATAACTCCGAAGATGACGGCGTTGTTAGATGTTGCCTTTGCTTCCTGGCCGGGAGGCGGAGGTGGGGGCGGTTTAGAAGCATCGTTGATGTATGCAACCAGGTTATCTACATCTTCCAATGTAATATCAGGAAAACCACTCATCATTGACCCGTATTTCGCTTTCAGACCTTGTGTGTAGCTATCCGCAGCCATATAGCCTGCCGGATTATTAATCCATTTCAGCAACTCATTATGATCTGCCCATTTATGCCGCTGCTCGATATCTTTCAACATAGGGCCTGTTCCATCCTTCATTACATTATGACAACTGGCACATTTATTTTGAAAAAGCGCTTTACCCGCAGCCACATCGCCTTGCGCATAAATATTCACCACAGAAAAAACAAAGAAGGAGAGGATTAATATTAGCAGTCTCTGTCCGATTGGTTTACAAGGAATCATAGACACAGTTGAACTAAAAAATGTGGATAAAATTCGAAAATCAGGCGCAAAATTAAGTCATGAACTTATTAAAACGCCAAGCTGTTTAACTTTTTTTTGACCCACTACCATCGTGCATTTCAGCGGATTTATCATGTCTTTTTATCGCCGCTAAAACTATTTGTCATCTTTAAGTCAATCCGCATAAAAAAATAATTTAAACCAACCCAAATGAATTGAGGTGGATGTTTTTTCCTGATTTTTGCAGCTACTCTCGTTGTGGGTTGCAAATCCCGGCAACGGTTTGGCAAATATGTTTGACCGATTAAAAAAAAAATGGAAAGTGGGGAGCCTGCAACTGACTCTTATCCTCTGCACCTTCGCTATCGGTGGAAGCATGACTGGTTTTGCGGGAAAAAAGATCATGAACCTTCTTTCCATTCAGCAGGATTGGCTCTGGGCAATCGTTTACATACTACTCATAACTGTTATCTGGCCGCTGGCCGTACTGCTCATCAGCATTCCTTTTGGACAATTTTCTTTTTTTTTCCGCTATATCCGGAGGATTGGTACAAAGTTGGGCTTGACGAAGCCTGAAGCCAGAAAGAAAGAAGAGCCTTAAAATATGAGGGCAATCGGGATATTAAAGTTTCATCTCGCATTATTCATTCTCATTAATTCAGCTTCTGCAGCAATGTAGCCAAAAGATGACCATTGGTTACTGTCTGTAATTAAGCGATATACTTTGTTTGCTTTTTCTGTTTCCCCGTTAAGTAGTAAATAATTGCCCAATCCATACCCGAATGACGCTAAGCCTAACCCTTGCTTTTCTGACCTCAGATATCGAATAGGGTCCGCAATACTCGTCCGCTGATTATATAATAAAAGTATCTGCAGATAGTCATTATTTTCAATTATATCCATATCTGGACTAATAATGGAAAGTAGAGAAGCAGCCTTTTTTTCTTTATTTAATCTTCGCAGAATAATGTACAACCAGTTAGCCGTTGCTACATACATATCGGGGTTCTTCGAAACTTTAAGACATTCTTTATAAGCATTCAATGCTTTTTTGTAATCTCCTTTTAAAAAATAGACCAAGCCCAAATGATACCAAATATTTGATTGCAATGTACTGGTGGGAATATTTTTAGCATTGGGTAATCCATCCGGTTCCACTTCATCTGTTTTTCCTTTTATCAGCTTTGACGCTTTTGTAAAATCAGCAATGGCCTTGTCAAAACAACGAAGTGTAATATAGCGGTGACCCCGGTGGCGATACATTTTTGCATCTTCGGGATATAGAATGACTCCTTTACTAAAGATTTCTATGGCCTTTGTGTATTCTCCTAAATAAGCCCAGCGCCTTCCCAGCCATATAATATTATCAGCATTCAGGCTGTCTCTTTGATAATTGCTTTCTGCTTCTGTCAGTTTTGCCTCATGGTTTTTTCTGGCTGCTTCGCTTAATTCGGGCGCTGGAAAAACTTTTCCAACCAAACAATCCTGCTGCGACAATAATGACAATGGCAATAAAAAGATTCCTGCAAAAAAAAATAACCGCATGGCGAAAAGTTACAACTTTGCTGCTTCTGAAACAAATGAAAAAAATTGCCATTTTCGCTTCGGGTGCCGGCAGCAATGCACAAAAAATCGTTGATCATTTCCGGAACAATTCATCTACTAGTGTTTCGCTGATCGTATGCAATAATCCACAAGCTGCTGTGTTGAAAATTGCAGAGAAAGAAAATATTTCCTTCATCCTGATTGAAAAAGAAAGATTTTTCCGTGGCGATGCATATGTGAGTGAATTAAAAAATGCCGGTATAGACTTCATGGTACTCGCCGGTTTTTTGTGGAAACTTCCTTCAGGATTGATCAAGGCATTTCAGCAAAGAATTGTCAATATTCATCCAGCCTTGCTGCCGAAATATGGGGGCAAGGGAATGTACGGCCATCATGTTCACCAGTCGGTAATTGATAATAAAGAAAAAGAAAGCGGCATCAGCATTCATTATGTGGATGAATTGTATGACCATGGGAAAATTATTTTTCAGGCAAAATGTCCGGTACTGCCCGACGACACTGTTGAATCATTAGCGCAGCGGATCCATCAACTGGAGCATAAGCACTATCCCCGGATAATTGAAAGCTTACTAAAATAGTCCGGTCATACAGGTCAAATACGTCATATTGGTCATATTTGATAATTATTCGGCTTGAGAGCATCCGCATTTGACTTATCTGACTTTTATGACTTCTATGACTTTTTTAAATCATTTTCTTTCGTTACTTGCCCCCAATTAAAACGAATTGCACCGGAAAATCTGTTACATAACATTCTTTACCGGGCTTATATTAAATGTGCAGCAGACTGAAGCACAAATATATAAGATAAAAGGAACGGTGTACGATAGCTCCCGCATTTTCCCCATGGAAGCGGTTTCAGTGCTGAGCACTTCGGGTCGGGGAACCGTCACCAACAGCGATGGCCAGTATGAAATCGAAGTGAAAGAAAAAGATTCTATCTGGTTCAGCTACCTGAATAAATCAACTATAAAATATCCGGTATTGAAAATTCTTAATCCGTTTGAATTTGATATTTCCATACAGTTAAATGTTCCCGTATTAAAAGAAGTGAAAGTAAGGCCCCGCAACTACCGGCAGGATTCTTTACAGAACCGTCTTGACTATGCAAAGGTTTTCAATTATCAGAAACCAAAACTAAAACCCACACTCACCGGATTGGGTGTTGGCTTTGACCTGGATGAGATAATCAATATGTTCCGTTTCCGAAGAAACCGCAGCATGGCATCCTTCAAAGCAAGACTGGAACAGGAAGAACGGGATAAGTTTGTGGAGCATCGTTTCAGTAAAGCATTGGTGCGTCGCTTAACATTGCTTGACAGCACAGCTCTTGATAGTTTTATGAGAATTTATCGTCCTTCTTATCTTTTTTCCAAGCTCTCCGGTGATTATGACTTCCAGGAATACATCAAGATCTGTTTTAACCGTTTTCAGCAAGGACTTCCTCCCGAACCTATCCTGAAAGAAGAAGAACAGGAATAACTGTTCGCCAAGTCAAAAAAGAAAAGTAATTTCCTTTTCTTATTGCTGTAGTATTCCGCCCTGAGAAACAACAACCTTTTTTCACATATAAACTACTTGTATGAAAAATATACTGTTTCTATTTTTTTACAATGGCCTGTTTGGGCTGAACAGTTTTGCACAACTGGACAACACCCCTTCTTTTATGAAAGACAGCCTTGACCATTATAAAACTCGTACATTGGAAGCCTTCATAACCATCTCAAAGAAAATAGTATGAAACGACTGCTGATTGTATTGCTGCTGCCCGTTCAACTCCTTTCACAATCATTTTCTAAGGATGAAATAACCCGCTGGGAAAAACAGTCTCATCATGTTACCATCATCCGTGACAACTGGGGCATACCACATATTTATGGTAAAACAGATGCCGATGCAGTGTTTGGGTTGCTCTATGCCCAATGCGAAGATGATTTCAAAAGAATAGAGATGAATTATATTGAAAAGCTGGGAAGGATGAGTGAGGTAAAGGGGGAGAGTTCATTATATGATGATTTGCTCATACGGATGATTATTGATTCCACCGATGCCATTAAAGATTATAAAAAAGCTCCGGACTGGCTAAAGAAACTTTGTGATGCTTTTGCGGATGGCATCAATTATTATTTATACAAACATCCTTATGTAACACCAGCCCTGCTTACCCGCTTCAAACCCTGGTACCCGTTGCTGTGGACCGATGGAAGTATTGGCGCTATTAATACAGCTGACCTTACTGCAACAGATTTGAAAAACCTTTATTCCACAGGTCAGCCTTCTGCCTCAATCCATGTCCGTCATTCCGGTCCTGATAGCTATCGGAATGGGGCGGAATCTTTTAAACAAGATAAATCCACCGGCTCCAATGGTTTTGCCTTCTCCCCAAAAATCACCGAAAGCGGTAATGCTATTTTATACATCAACCCGCATGTTACTTTTTATTTTCGTCCGGAAGTGCACCTGGTAAGCGAGGAAGGGCTGAATGTTTACGGAGCTGTTACCTGGGGACAATTTTTCGTTTACCAGGGCTTTAATGAACACTGCGGCTGGATGCATACCAGCAGCGCTGTTGACGCTGCTGATACTTATGTTGAAAAAATTTCAAAGAATGGAAATGGATGGATCTATGAATATGAGGGCAAACAAAAAAAAGTGAAGGAAGAAAAGATTGAATTAAAATATAAAGCGAATAATACTGTTGAAACCAAACTCATCAACGCCTTATTCACCCATCATGGCCCTGTGATGGCAAAACGCAATGGTCAGTGGCTGAGTGTAAGGGCTGACAATCGTATCATGAATGGCCTTATACAATGCTGGCAGCGCAATAAAGCAACCAACTTTACTGATTTTAAAAAGACATTGGATCTGAAAGGAAATATTTCCAATAATACTGTGTATGCCGATGCCGAAGGAAATATTGGTTACTGGCATGGTAACCGTATTCCGGCAAGAGATACAAAATATGACTGGAGCAAACCGGTAGACGGAAGCATTGCCGCTACTGAATGGAAAGGTTATCATGATATCACCGAAATTGCTCAAAGCATTAACCCTGTCAGCGGCTGGTTGCAGAACTGCAACTCCACTCCTTTTACCGTAGCCGGAAGAAACAGTCCTATTAAAGCGAACTATCCCGCTTATATGGCCCCAGACGGAGAAAATTTTCGCGGAATCAATGCCGTACGAGTATTGGCCGAAGGAAACAATTACACTCTTGATAAGGTGATCAAAGCCGGGTATGATACGAGGCTGGCCGCATTTGAGGTGTTGGCGCCTGCGCTGGTAAAAGCGTTTGAAAAAAATATTTCGTACAGCGACTCCATATATGCATTGCTGGTGGGGCCGGTATCTGTTTTGAAAAACTGGGATTACCGTTGCAGCGAAAATTCTATTGCCACTACGCTGGCGGTGGAGTGGGGACAAAGAATCCTACCGGCTATTTTCAGAACAAAAATTATTGATGATGAGGAAGCAGACCAGGTTGATAAAGCCAAATATTTTGCATCCAATGCAAAGGCAGACGAATTATTGTTGCCATTACTCGCAACGATAAATGATCTGCAGGGTAAATTTGGCCGCTGGCAAATTCCCTGGGGACGCATCAACCGCTTTCAGAGAATATCATCTGATATGGATAATAAATTCGACGACAACAAAGCCAGCATACCTGTTGGATTTGTTTCATCTACATGGGGCATGCTGCCTTCTTATACCAGTCGTACTTATCCCGGCACAAAAAAAAGATATGGCGTAAACGGTAACAGTTTTATTTGCGCTGTAGAATTTGGAAAGAGAATAAAAGCCAAGTCACTGCTTGCAGGCGGCAACAGCGGTGATGAAAACTCCCCGCATTTTTTTGACCAGGGGGGTATGTACAGCAAGGGGGAGTTTAAAGATGTGCTGTTTTATAAAACAGATGTAATCAATCACGCAGAAAAAACTTATCACCCGGGTGAATAAATTTTTATGGGCCAACCGACACTTGGCATCGGCACCCGCCTGCAGCATACCCAGCATTGCCCTGGTGTAATTGTTGGCGTAAATAAGTCACTTACCTGATTCCCTTTATCAATAATGAGGGTAAAGGAAATTGACAAAGCGGATACCCATCTGGAAGAAATTATTTCCGAAAATGTATCAGTTGAAATTGAAGCAACCAGTGAAGTGGAGAAGTCATTTTTGAAGATATAAAAATGTGGAGCGGCATTACGGAAAATGTTCCCCTGAGCGATAAATGGATTAAAGGCATGATGCTGCTACAACCGTTTGATAAAACGCTAAAGCCAAAAAATACCGGCAGAAGATTTCTTTCATTAAATCGTCATGCTGCGGGACAGGCTGCGGGTGGTGGAGCAAAATATCAACAGCAGTACAATTTTATCCGACGAAGAGAAAGTGAACATACAACAATACAGCACCTGCTGATATGGTTCGCTCACCACATTCAATGTACTGTTCAGAAATAAAGAGCAGCATTTTGTAGGTGAAAAGGGTGGAAAAGAAGATTGAGCTTTTACTTATTTTTGAGCATGAAGCAATTTTTCACTGCCCTACTGATAATATCGGCCGTCAACAGTTTTGCCCAGCGCTATAAAAAAATTCACTTCAGCGCTATACTTATTGATACGCATAACGACATTCCCAGTACCGCCATTGAAAAGAATGTAAGCTTTGACCAGGATACTCGTACCAAAACACACAGCGACCTGCAGCGGATGAAGCAGGGCGGCGTGGATGCACAATTATTTTCCATCTGGTGCGATGGTAATAAAGAAAATCCATACCAATGGGCCAATAGGGAAATGGACACTGTGCTTGCCTGGACAAGCCGCAACCCGGACAAAATGATGCTGGCATTTACCGCGGCGGATATGGAAAAAGCGGCCAAAGAAAAAAAACTCGGCGTGGCCTTTGGCATTGAAGGCGGGCATATGGTTGAGAATGACCTGAACAAACTGGAAGCATTATATAAGAAAGGCGCAAGGTATATGACAATTACCTGGAACAACAGCACAAGCTGGGCTACGAGTGCATTGGATGAAACAACCAAAGCCGATGCATTAAAACACAAGGGACTTACAGATTTTGGGAAACAGGTAATAAAAAAGATGAATGACCTGGGCATGCTGGTTGATTTATCACATGTGGGTGAGCAAACTTTCTGGGATGCCATCAATACAACTATAAAGCCTGTTTTGGTTTCGCACAGCTGTGTATATAACATTTGTCCGCACCGGAGAAATTTAAAAGACGACCAGATAAAAGCCATTGGAAAAAACGGCGGCGTTATCCATCTTAATTTTTACAGCGGTTTTGTGGATTCCACTTTTGAAAGAAGAAGCGATGCGTTTACGGCAAAACATAAGGCAGAGATGGACTCCATGCTGAAGATAAACCCGGAGCCATACTTCATGCAGGTATATCTGTTTGAAAAATATCCAGACGAAGTAAAGAACCTGCGGCCACCGCTCAGCATGCTGCTTGACCATCTTGATTATATTGTAAAAATGATTGGCGTGGACCATGTTGGACTGGGCAGCGATGTTGACGGAGTGAATTCATTACCACAGGAACTGGACGATGTAACCTGCTTTCCTGTTATCACCAGGGAAATGCTGAAAAGAGGCTATAATAAATCAGACATAAGAAAGATACTCGGTGGCAATTTTTTACGGCTGCTGAAAGCAAATGAAGTAAAGCAATAATTATGCGAAAGAGTTTATTTTTTTTACTATTCCCATTTTTTGCAGCGGCACAAGGGCCCCAATACGATATCCTCATTACCAACGGAAAAATAATTGACGGCGCCGGTAATAGCTGGTATTACGGTAATGTGGCGGTAAAGAATGGAAAAATTGTTGCCATTGGCAAAAGCGTAAGCGGCACAGCAAAAAAAACAATAGATGTGGTGGGGCTGATTGTAGCGCCGGGTTTTATTGATGTGCATACCCACTTGGAAGATGATGAAACAAAAGACCCGGAAGCCAAAAGTTTTATCCACGATGGCGTTACCACCTGCATCACCGGCAACTGCGGTTCGTCTAATACGGATATAAAAAAATACCTAGGCTGGATTGATTCATTAAAACTTTCCATTAATGTAGCTACGCTGATTGGTCATAATGATGTTCGAAAGGCGGTAATGGGCCGTGCCAACCGTGATGCAACGACCGAAGAGCAGATGCGCATGAATGATATTGTAGAAAAAGCGATGAGAGATGGGGCGGTAGGTTTGTCAACGGGGCTTCAGTATATTCCCGGTGTATACAGCAAAACACCAGAAGTGGTTGAACTCGCAAAAGCAGCCGCAAAATACGAAGGTGTTTATGTTACCCATATGCGGCATGAGGGCGACAGCATTGCTTTTTCCATCAATGAAACACTGACCATTGGGCGGGAAGCAAAAATTCCCCTGCAGATTTCACATTTTAAATGCAGTGGGCAAAACAATTGGGGCCGCAGCAAAGAAACAATTGGTATGATTGAAGCAGCTCGCAAAGAAGGCATAGAAGTAACCATTGACCAGTACCCCTACGCCGCCAGCAGCACTTCTGTAAGCATCCTCATTCCTGATAAAGTGCTTGCCGACGGACAGGATTCCATCAAAGCAAGGTTGCAGCGGCCCGATGTAAGAAAGTATGTTACTGACGAATTAATGCAAATACTCAAAAGAAGAAAGTTGAAACATTTTGCGTATGCTGTGGTGGCCGATTACCCGACCGACACTACCTATAATGGCAAAAGCATCGAGCAGATCAACCTGCTGAAAGGAAGAAAGCATAAGGCAAAAGCAGAGACCGAAACCATCATGGATATTGTATCATCAGGAGGGGCCAGTGCCGTTTTTCATGGCATGTGGGAAGAAGATGTAAAACGCATCATGCAATATCCTTTTAACATGATTGCCAGCGATGCCTCCATCCGCCTGCTGGGGGCAGGCATGCCGCACCCCCGGGGTTATGGCACCAATGCAAGGGTGCTGGGCAAATATGTGCGGGAAGAACAAGTGATTTCTCTGGAGGAGGCAGTCCGGAGAATGACCTCATTGCCTGCTCAAAAATTTCAACTGAAAGACCGTGGCCTGCTGCGGGAAGGTTATGCGGCTGACATCGTCATCTTTGATGAAAAGCAGGTACAGGATGTTTCCACTTTTGAGAAACCGCATGCCTATTCAAAGGGGGTTCATTTTGTAATTGTGAATGGTGTGCTGACGGTGGAAAATGAAAAACACCTGGGGGTGAGGGCCGGAAAGGCATTAAAAAATAATTTATAACTGCGTGGAAACACTGAAGGGGCTGACTGTGCTGAAAGCAAAGCAGGGCAGTTGAATTGCCGGATAACCCCCGTTATTCCTTTTTCACTTCCCGTATATGGTATTCCTGAATCAGTGGAGGGTTTTCCGGCGATAAAGTAAAATACACTTCAACATTGATTTCTTCTCCCTCAATAATAAATGAACCTCGTAGCTGGTTCTCCGGTTTCATTTTTTTTACAGATAATATTTTCCCTGCCTTTGCAAACAACAACCTGGCTTCTTTCCGCAGGCTGTCAATCGGATAGTCCGGGAAAAAGTTTTCGGCGAAGATGCCGCTCTGTTCTGCATTATTCCAATCCGGTAAAATTTTTATCAGGTCATTTTTTCTCTGCTCCAATATTTTGGATGGCGGCAGTTGCATTGGTTGTAATCCGGCAATACTAATGATAGTATCAAGTATCTTAAGATTCACCAACCCCATTGGTGCGTAAGTGAGGTTGGCAAATGAACCAATACCAATGCCATAGTCAGGCATGATGCGCCACTGACTGCCAAAACCCGGCAATCCTCCGCTGTGTGAAATATATGTCCTGCCTTCACAATCTTTCAGCCACCCCAGGCCATAGCAATAAGCAGAAGTTACAGCACATGCCCTGCCACCGGGATATTTAAAATTTGCGTTAAAGGCATTCCATCTCCAAGGATGATGCATTTCCCTTACCGAACTTCTTTTTACCGGGCCATCGTCATTTGCATTATTGGGTGGCCATGCTGCAAGATGAAAAGCCATATAAGCAGAAAATTCATCAATAGAAGTGATCATAGCGCCCATAGCGCCCCAGCTTCCGTCTTTTGTATCATGTAAAAGTTCTTCTTCATTCCACTTTTCATTTAACCATCGATATCCATGAGCTAATTTATCCGGGGCCACATCGGCATACTCATAAGTAGTGGTGTTCATGCCAAGAGGTCCGAGTATATTCTTCTTTATATAATCCTGGTAAGGCATGCCGCTTACTTTGGTAATGATCATTCCCTGCAGGGCAAAACCAAGATTGCTGTACTCAAATGCAATGCCTGGTGGGTTGGAAAATGAAAGTTGTTTGTTTATCAGCTCTACCAGGTCATTATTGTTATCTGCCAGCTGCCTGTCGCCCCAGGGGTTATCCTCTGGAAAACCGGCACCGTGCGTCATCAAATGTCTTACAGTGATATGTGGCGCATCGACTGTCAGGTATTTTAATTTCTTCAGTTCGGGAATATATAAATACGCAGGGTCATCCAGGTTCAGCTTTCCTTCATCCCGCAATTTTAATATAGCCATGCAGGTAAAGCTCTTGCTCATAGAAGCAATGCGGAACAGCGAAGAAGAACTGACAGGAGTTTTTTTGCCGATATCCGTATAACCGATATTTCCTTTATAAACCAGTTTGCCATCCACCACCAATCCATAGGCCACGCCGGGCAGATGGTTGCTGTCTGCATAATCCCGGAATATCTTATCAATAACAGAAAAGGCTTCGCTTATTTTTTGCAGACGGTCTTTTTCTGTAAATACCGCCGGTTGATAAGCAGTATCAAAAACTGTTTCAGCAATTTTTCCGGACGACTTTTTACGGCCACAGGAACCAAGGACAATCAGCAGGGCAAAAAAGATTATTTTGCTTTTCATCATAATCATCTCGGTTAATAATCTAACAATTTCAATACAGCATCTCCCAATCTTGCTTTCGCCATAAAATTATTTTCCAGTTCAATATTGAAAGGTATCGGGGTGTCTAATGATGCACAGCGCATCACCGGCGCATCTAAAATAGAAAAACAATTCTCCGCTATCCATGCTGCAATCTCTCCGCCGATGCCGCAAATTAATGTGTCTTCGTGCAAAATCAAAACTCTTCCGGTTCTTGCCACGGAGGCACGGATAGAAAAATAATCTAATGGCGCTAATGTGCGCAGATCAATAATATCAATGGAAATTTCAGGATGTTCCGCTGCATAATCTTCCGCCCAGTGCACTCCGGCCCCATAAGTGATGATGGAAATTTCATCCCCCTTTCTCACATGTCTTGCTTTACCAATTTCTATTTCATAATAATCTGCCGGCACCGGGCCGCTGACAGAACGGTACAATGCTTTGTGCTCGAAATACAATACCGGGTTTGGGTCGTTAATAGCTGCTATCAATAATCCTTTTGCATCTATTGGTGTACTGGGATAAACAACTTTTAAGCCCGGCACTTTAGTGAACCATGCTTCATTGCTTTGTGAGTGGAATGGCCCGGCGCCTACTCCGCCACCTGTCGGCATACGAATAACCACATCTGCATTTTGGCCCCAGCGGTAATGGATTTTTGCCAGGTTGTTTACAATCTGGTTAAACCCCACCGTTACAAAATCAGCAAACTGCATTTCCATCATGCTTTTATACCCTTCTAATGATAGACCCAGCGCAGCGCCCACAATGGCACTTTCGCACAATGGGGTATTGCGAACTCTTGCTTTTCCAAACTCCTGAGTAAATCCTTCTGTTATTTTAAATGCGCCTCCGTATTCCGCAATATCCTGCCCCATAAGGATGAGGTTGGGGTGCTGCTGCATCGATTGTTTCAGTCCTTCACTTATTGCATCAATCATTCTTTTTTCAGGCGATGCGAGATCCGTGATATGGGACGAAGACTCCGAATTATTTTCGATCCGAATCCCGTATCCCGTATCCCGATTCGCATACACATCTTCCAACTCTTCTTCTGTATCTGCAACCACAGGTTTTGTTTCAAATCCGATAGCGAGTTCGCTTTCTATTTTTTCTTTGAATTTATTTCTTATGTCCGCCCCCAGCATTTCGTTCATTACTCCGGCCTCAATCAAATAGCGTTCGTAGTTCTTGATCGGGTCTTTTTGCTCCCAAAGCCGGAACAGGTCCTGCGGCACATATTTGATACCGCTGGCTTCTTCATGCCCACGCATCCTGAAGGTGAGGCATTCAATCAAATATGGTTTTTGGTTTTTGATGCAATACTCCCGCACGCCTTTTACTGTATCATAAACAGATAAGATATTGTTACCGTCAATTGCCACTCCTTCCATGCCATAGCCCTTGGCTTTATCTACCAAACTGATACAACGATATTGTTCATTTACCGGCGTGCTTAGCCCATATCCATTATTTTCAATTATAAAAATGACAGGCAGGTCCCATACTGCAGCTACATTCAATGCTTCGTGAAAATCTCCTTCGCTGGTGCCGCCATCGCCAGTAAACGCAAGGGAAATTTTTTTTTCTTTCCTGAGTTTATATGCCAATGCCACACCATCGGCAATAGCAAGCTGCGGACCAAGGTGCGATATCATTCCGCAGATATGATGGTCCTTATTTCCAAAATGAAAACTTCTTTCTCTTCCCTTACTGTATCCCTCCTGTGCCCCCTGCCATTGCATAAATAACTTATTCAACGGCATGTTGCGGGTAGTGAAGACTCCCAGATTTCTGTGCAGGGGTATTATCCATTCATCTTCCCGTAAAGCCAATGTGGCGCCAACAGCTATTGCTTCCTGTCCAATGCCGCTGAACCATTTGGAAATTTTTCCCTGGCGCAGCAGCAACAGCATTTTGTCTTCAATCATGCGGGGCCAAAGGATGCTGCGGTAAAAATGAATAAGCTGTTTATCTGATAAATCTTTTCGGTCGAAGGTCATAACCTGTTTAAGGTTTAATGTTTAAAGTTCAAAGTTATGAGATAAGGAATTGGGACAACCTTAAACATTAAACTTTGAACTTTAAACCGTCACAGCACCACCAACTCATAAAAATCTTCGGGGTCCAAATATTTTTGAGCAAGCGATTGCAGTTCTATTGCAGAAATAGTTTTAAAAGTATTGATGGAATCGTAAAAATATTGTTCTGTAAGATCGTTGAGAATAATATTCTTCCATCTAGCTATAATCTGGAACGGACCATCCAGGTCGCCGAGGATGCTGCCCATCATATAATTTCTCACCAGTAATAACTCTTCTTCATCAACCGGTTTTTCCCGCAGGTCTTTCATTTCTTTATACACTTCGGCAATCGTTGCCTCACAAACATCCTTTCCTGCTTCTGTATTTATCATCCATGCTGAATGTTGAATATGATTTTGCAGGTAACTGTGGATGCCATAGGTATAGCCTTTGTCTTCCCGGATATTACTCATCAGTCTTGAACCAAAATATCCGCCGAACAAAACATTCAGCACCTGCACTTTTAAAAAATCCGGATGATGCCGGTTGGGAAAAGGTCTTGCTATACGAACAGAGCCCTGCACTCCGTCAGGATCATTAGTGACCCTTGACTTTTTTTCTTTCCCCGGTTGCAACGATGTCTGTTTTACTTCTATTGGGTTATTGGGCAGATCACCGAAATGCTGCTCTAATAATTTTCCAAGATCCGGTGGTAACTTTCCTGCGACAAACATCACAAGTTTTCCCTGCTGATAAAATTTCTTATAAAATTCAAGCAACTGTTCCCTTTGCAATGCATCAAATTCTTCCGCTGTACTGAATTTTCCATAAGGATGATCTTTTCCATAAAGAGAAATATCGATTAATCTTCCCGCTACAAAATCACTTTTTTTAAGATTGACTTTTAGTCTTTGTTTTGAATTTTGTATAAAAATATCCAGTTCTTCCTGAGGCATGGTTGAATCAATGATCAACTCCTTCACAACCGGCAACAATTCATTTATATGTTTGGTAAGGCAATGAAGCGTAATGGTTGATGTTTCATTGAAACAGCCCCTGTTGAGATAAGACCCATAGTATTCAAAATGCTCATTGATCTGGAATGCTGTTTTGGAAGATGTGCCGTTTCTCAGTAAAAAATTTGTTGTGGCCGCCACCAGGTTCTTTTCTTCAAAGCAATTACCGGCATAAAAAACCCATTCCACTGACATCACTTCTTCGGCACCCGCATCCACAGCATACACTTTTACTCCATTCTTCAAAATGATTTGTTGATAGGGTTTAAGATTGAGCTTAAAGTTCACCGCATCCACAATAGCAGGGGCATTTTTCCTGTCTGTCATAGTTTCTCTTCTGTTATATTTTAATTCGAGGATAAATAATGGATGGTATTGCAGTTAGTATTATTGAAAATATGCCGGCTTTCCTGCAAGATGTCTTCCGTGGTCACCGAACCATATTTCTCCAGCTCATCATCCATCCAGGCAGCATCGCCAAGGGTTTCATAGCATGCAAGACTGTTGGCCCGGCTCATCACACTCATATCTTCAAAAGCGATCATGCTTTCTGTCTTATTCTTTACTTTTTGCAGTTCGTTATCACTTGCTTTCTCGTTTTTGATTTTTTCCAACTCAACCTCCACAGCTTTTTCGGCATCTTCCATTTTCACACCTTTCACCAGTTTTCCTTCCACCACAACCAGTCCGGCATCGGTGCTTCCGAAATGATGACATTCAATATTGCTAAACAATTTTTTCTCCTTCACCAAACTTTGATACAACCTTGATGAATCCCCGCCGCTCAGGATATCTGTAAGCAGGTCGGTGGCATGATAGTTTTTATCCAGCCTGCCACACATATGCCAGCATTTATACAATGCATCGAGTGGAACATTGGCTTTGATCTCTTTTTTTCTTTCTTCTTTTTGTTCCGGCTCTTGCGGTAGGTTTCTTATATACTTTTCTCCTGAGGGAATATCGCCAAACCATTTTCCCGCCAATGTTTTTACTTTTTCTGTTGTTACATTCCCGGCCACTACCATTACAGCATTGACAGGACAATAATGTTTAAAAAAGAAATTTTTTACATCTTCCAGTTGTGCATTCTCAATATGCGATAATTCTTTCCCTATAGTCATCCAGCGATAGGGATGCACTTTATACGCCAGTTCCCGCATTTTATGCCACACATCACCATAGGGTTTGGTCAGGTAGTGTTCCTTGAATTCCTCACATACCACCTTTCGCTGTGTCTCCAGGCTCTTTTCGCCAAAAGCTAATGATAACATCCTGTCACTCTCCAGCCAGAAGGCTGTTTCAAGATTATCGGCAGGAAGTTGTATATAATAATTTGTAAGGTCGTTGGTGGTATAGGCATTATTTTCACCGCCTGCCATTTGCAGCGGCTCATCATAATTGGGAATATTCACGGAACCGCCAAACATCAAATGTTCAAACAAATGAGCAAACCCCGTTCTTTCAGGATTTTCATCTCTTGCTCCCACATCATACATGATATCCAACACCGCCATGGGAGTGGAAAGGTCCTGGTGAACGATGACACGAAGTCCGTTGGATAAAATGAATTTTTCAAATTGTATCATAGTTGAAAAAACCGGAAGTATATCCGGGGACCGGTAAAATTATTGAAAAAATGGTACGGGATTACATTGCAGTTTCTTTATAAAATAGTCCTTAGCTTAAATTTTACCTGCTTAATATCTCCTTCATGCCGGATGATCAGTTGCACTTTTTCATTGGGGCTTTGCAGGGCTATTTTATATTGGTTTAGGTTCTGTGAAAAATTCTTATTCACCGCTAGCACCTGATCCCCTTCTTTAAGGCCCACCGCTTCTGCGGGAGACCCTTTGGCCACATCACCAACAATGATCTGCCCGTTGATCAGATATAATTCGATTCCTGAATAAGAATAATCAAACGGCTCCAGGAAATGCGAGTTAGGAGTGATATAAATATCGTTCTTTGAATAATTGAGGATCACATTGAATCGCCGGAGAATATCATTTCCTACCAGTCCGCCCATATAAGGGTAATTTGTTACGTTGTTTTCGTCGTCAAAAATGTAGATAGGCACATTCCGGAATTTATACGGCCCTAATTTTACTTCTTTGATAACTGTCAGGTCCATATCAATTTTTCCGCCTAGGCCTTCACCTTCTTTTTTAAAGTATTTCCTTCTTTTGTCAATAAAATTGCTGTCAGCAATAAAATCACGGGTAAGTAGCATGCATACACCGGCGCCCATATCATATAAAAATCTTGAAGCAACTGCCTCGACATCTCTTACCCGCAGGTTTTGTGCAACTAACATATTGATGGTGGGTTTCAAAAGATACCCTCCCCGGGGATAGCGGATAGTTCCTTTTGTCCAAAAACTCACCTTTAAACTATCATAATCCAGTTTTACAATATACCTTTTAAATACAGAATATCCGATAATGCCATCAATCCTTTCACCATACACAGCCGTGAGGATGGAGTAATCGTTAATATGAAAATCGAGGCTGTCAACAATGAGATCAGGAAATTTTAGTTGCTGATTAAAAAGAAAACTCACTTTGCGGATGCCTGCAATACCCCGAATGGTTCTTTCGGTAGGGGTGGGTTTGAGTCCAAGATAATCAACCGTAATAGAATCAAGTGATATACCGCTGCTGCCGGTATCAAGAATAAAATTGAGTGTATCGGGGAAATTACCCAATTTGGCTTGAATGATCACAATACCCCCCGTAAATTGAGAAAAAGGCATGCTGGTAAGTTGCCTGGATGGGGGTTCAATAAATTCCTCCTGTGCTGCAAGTGATGTACTGCTGCATAATAATATGATGATACAACCGGTAAATAAAACTATTTTTTTCATTCTCATGCCGGGTTGACTGCCGGTTTTAAGACAGTTAGTCCAAAACAACCGATGCAAAAAGGGTTTCCTTTTACATAAAAATAAGTCAACTGTTTGTTTTAGTTATGCCGTTCAACCTTTTTGCCCAACTGCGTACCTTTGTCTCATGCAGCTAAACGAGTTATATAAGAAAGCCGTTGCCCTTGATTTTTTGACCAAGGAGGAGGGGGTCTACCTGTATTATCATACCCCGCTTACCGACCTGATGTTCATTGCAAATGAACTGAGAAAAAAACAGGTGCCGCATGGGAAAGTGACCTGGCAGATTGACCGTAATGTAAATACCACAAATGTGTGCATCGCCAATTGCAAGTTCTGCAATTTTTATCGCATACCCGGGCATGCGGAAGCATATATCACCGACATGCCCACCTACCGGAAGAAAATTGAAGAAACATTGAAATGGGGTGGCGACCAACTATTGTTACAAGGTGGTCATCATCCTGAACTGGGCTTACAATTTTACGTAGATACATTCAGGCAGATAAAAAAGGAATTCCCGCAGATAAAACTCCATGCTTTGGGACCGCCGGAGGTAGCACATATTACAAAACTAGAAAGGTCAACACACCGTGAAGTGCTGGTGAAATTAAAAGAAGCGGGGATGGATTCTTTACCCGGCGCAGGAGCAGAAATTCTGATCGACAGGGTCCGCCGATTGATAAGTAAAGGAAAATGCGGAGCACAGGAATGGCTTGATATCATGCATGAAGCGCATAAATTAAATATCACTACATCAGCCACTATGATGTTTGGCCATATAGAAACTATTGAAGAACGTTTTGAGCATTTGGTGAAAATAAGAGAAGTGCAAAGTCACAAACCAACCGAAGCACAGGGATTCCTTGCTTTCATTCCATGGACATTCCAGGATGTGGACACACTGCTGGCTAAAATAAGAGGTGTGCATAATCTTGCCACAGCAGCAGAATATATCCGCATGATTGCACTTAGCCGCATTATGTTGCCAAATATTAAAAACATACAGGCAAGCTGGTTAACGGTTGGCAAACAAACCGCACAGATATGTTTACATGCCGGCGCTAATGATTTTGGAAGCATCATGCTGGAAGAAAATGTGGTCAGTGCTGCGGGAGCGCCACACCGCTTTACTTATAAATCCATACAGGATGCTATCCGTGAAGCAAGTTTTGAACCGCAACTGCGCAATCAGCAATACGAATGGAGAGAAATGCCGGAGATGATAGAAGAGCAGGTAATAAATTATTAAGCTGCGGTTATGGGTTATGAATTACGAGATAAACATATTCAATGATGAAGAAAACATTCCATTGGTTCCGAAAAATTGCCATCGCTGAAGGCATTTCTTTTGTGGTTTTATTATTTATTGCCATGCCTTTGAAATACCTGGCTCATATTCCGATTGCCGTTACTATCTGTGGTGGGCTGCACGGTGTTTTATTTATCAGCTTTGTGGCGCTGGCAAGAGAAGTAAAGAGTGATTATAAAAAAGACGGCCGCTGGTTTCGCAAAGCCTTGCTGGCATCCGTATTACCCTTTGGAACTATTGTGATGGATAAACAATGGAAAAAGGAACAAGCGGCAATATAAAAAAACGAGCCCTGTCTTTATCGGGGCCCGTTATAAATTAATTTTATTTCACCGGATATTTTTCCACTTTATTGCTAACCGGTTTTACCCCATTGTGCAGATATGCATAAATAGCTTTCAGGTCGGTATCTTCCATTCCGCATAACTTATTAATGGCATAGCAGTATTTTGTTTGCCGGGTTCAAAATTGTATCCTTTCTCTTCCCGGTAAGGCTGAAACTTATTTTAAAAACCTTTCTTCTGTCCAGGTACCAAGGCTGGTTATCGAGTCAGGGGGTATATTAGCCGTATTGACAGTAAATTCAGGTAATTTAAAATTCATCCATCCTGAAAACATTCTGGAGAAGTCATATTCTGCTTTCTCATTCATCGGCGTATGATAATCTGAACAAACAGCAGCATTCACAAGATATTCTCCATATTTAATAGGGTCGTTTTCCGGCGAACGTATGTTACCATTAACATCAGGTTGTAATGCGGGTGCAGGATATACCATACTTGTTGGCATAGGTATTTGCTTGTCGGGCACTTTATTTTTAATTGGCTTATGCGTCCGCAAATAAGCAATAATGGCCAGCAAATCATCTTTTGCCATGTGGTTAAAACTTACATAAGCCATAAGCGGAAATAGTGTGTCTCCTTTTTTATTAATGCCCTGCGTCATAGCCCGCAGTATCTCATCATCTGTCCAGGTTCCGATTCCCGTTTCATTGTCCGGTGTAATATTTTTGGCATAAAGATTACCGGGGAAACCAACTTCCTGGACAAAATCATAGCCGCCCATGCCTTCCGTTCCGTGAACAACAGGTCCGGCATATTTGCTAAAATCTGCTGTGGCAGTCAAGACAAGGAGTAACATGGTTAGCGAGGTATTCTCCCCTTGCAATTACTTTTTTTAACGGAATCTTCTTTGTTATCAGCCTGGGATTCTGATTTTTTCCCCTTGCAGGATGAAAAATAAACAGCAGCGATCACAATGCTATAGACAGCTGCCAGTACGAAGAACTTTCTTATAATGTTTGTTAGTTTAAAGTTTATAAGTCTAGTTGGTTGTGTGGGAGAAGGTATAAAAAATATTGAACTGCACAAATTTGTGTTTGAGTTACCGGGAAATCTGAAATTATGCCGGTCTTTGCCTTTATATTGTAAATTCACTTTCTAATACCCGAAAAATGAATCTCTTTTTTTTTAAAAAAAAATACAGGCTATGGATCATGGGTCTATTCTTGTTCTTACCGCAATCTTTGCTGTTCGCCCAATCAAAAGAAAAGATCCTGCATGAGCTGAACAGCCTTCTTATTAATGCGGTGATGGATGACCTGTTCAATCCCCCGGTAGCAAGCCGCATTTATACTTATCCGAACATTACTTTTTATGAATCCATCCGCAAAGAGGATACTACTTACCCATCATTGGTTGGTAAACTGAATGGACTTACTTCATTACCTGCCCCCCCGAATGAGAAACAAACTGATTATTTCATAGCAGCAGCTGTTTCTTTTTCACAGGTAGGACAGGCGTTGATAGGATCAGAATATAAGTTTGAAGACTGGCGCAAGGCTTTTATAGATTCATTAAAAAAAATTACTGACAATAACGTACTGGAAAATTCAGTGCAATACGGAAAAGACTTTGCCAGCGCAGTCATTGCATGGATGAAAAAAGATAATTATGGCGAAACAAGAGCAATGATGCGATATGTGTACACCAAAAAAGAAGGGCATTGGCAACCTACTCCTGTTGAGTTTGCGCAGGCACTTGAACCCAACTGGGGTTATATGCGATCTATGACTTTGAAAAATTCGGCTCAATTTTCCCCAAAACAAAAACTTCTGTTCAGTCCTTCAAAGAACTCGATGTTTTATAAAAATGTAAAAGAGGTGTACACAATCAGTAAAACATTGGATAGTACAAAAACTTCCATCGCCTGGTATTGGGATGATAATCCGAACATATCTGTTGAAAAAGGGCATCTTAATTATTTCCTCCATAAAATATCCCCGGGTGGTCATTGGATCATGATAACAAGACAGGCTTGCCTGGAAAAAAATACGCCTTTATTAAAAGCTTCACAGGCTTATGCACTTACTTCCATTGCCATTTTTGATGGTATCATTTGCTGCTGGTACGAAAAATTTCAGCAGGATCTTGTCCGACCTGTTACTTATATCAAAGCATATATTGATGAAAAATGGGACCCGTTGATCCAGACCCCTCCTTTCCCTGAATTTACCAGTGGTCATGCCGTATTATCCAGTGCCGCTGCCGCCGTGTTGACCAAATTGTTTGGTGAAAATTATTCCTTTACCGATAATACAGAAATACCTTTTGATATAAAACCCCGTACTTTTCCTTCATTCTTTAAAGCAGCCGAAGAGAGTGCCTGGAGCAGGGTTTATGGTGGCATTCATTACCCCGAGACAGCAAGGATCAGCATTAAACAGGGAAGACTGATTGGCCAATATATACTGAATAAACTACTTTCATCGTCGCAAACAAAAACCAAATGATAAAGCAGCGATCCTTCATACTTGCTTGGCTGGCTATACTAGTATGTAGCAGAACTGTATGGTCGCAAACAACTGAAAAAAAACTTTTTTCCACTCTCCCCTCTTCTTATACCAGCGTTACTTTCCGGAATGATATCTACGAAGACAACAATTTTTTCTATTATACCTACGAATATTTATACAATGGCGCTGGCGTAGCAGTAGGTGATATTAATAATGATGGGCTACAGGATATCTATTTCTGTTCTACCACCGGGTTTAACAAGCTTTACCTCAACCTGGGAAATATGCAATTCAGAGACATTACTGATGCAGCAGATGTAAATGGAGGTATGGGTATTAAAACCGGTGTCAATATGATCGATATCAGTGGTGATGGATGGATGGATATTGTGGTATCCCGGTCAGGCATCTTTGAGCCTCAATACCGCACCAAGCTTATTTATATCAATAACGGCAACCTCACTTTTACAGATAAATCAAAAGAATATGGGTTGGATGATGCGAGCCATACCACACAAACCATTTTCCTTGACTATGATAAAGATGGTGATATGGATGCTTTTCTCATCAACCACTCCGTTGATTTCAATAATAACATGGTGATAAATGCCAAGATGGAGAATGGCAAAATAGTAATGATCGATGATACGGCAAGGCAATATGTAAGCCTGCGTTTATATGAAAACAAGAACGGTCATTTTACTGATGTAAGCCGCAAAGCAGGTATCTGGACAAATACTTTCGGATTGGGTGCGGTAGTGGCAGACATCAACGGGGACGGATGGCCTGACATTTATGTTGCCAATGATTTTAAGAAACCGGATCTTCTTTATATCAACAACCGCGACGGAACATTTACGGATAAGCTTACTTCTTACTTTCATCACATAAGTCAGTCTTCTATGGGGCTGGATATTGCAGATATCAATAATGACGGGCTGGAAGACATCTTTGTGCTCGATATGGCTTTTGAAGATCCATATCGCCAGAAACGCTTATTTACCCAGCACCTGAATTATGATAAATTTATTTTAGGAACCCGGCTGGGTCTTTTTTACCAGTACAATCATAATACACTGCAAATAAATAATGGTGATGGCACATTCAGTGATGCTGCCTATTATGCCGGCGTGGCTGAAACAGACTGGAGCTGGGGTCCCATCATAGCCGATTTTGATAATGATGGCTGGAAAGATATCTATGTGGCCAACGGATACCGGAGAGATGTGAATGATTGGGATTACCGTGGTTTTTTTATTGACTCCATCAAGAATCTTATTGCCAAAGGCGAAAAACCAGATATGCTGAAATGGTTCAGCCAGATACCTTCCATCCGCATCAAAAATTATTTTTATCACAATAACGGAACATTGCGGTTTGATAACTATACCGACAAATGGACAGATTCCCATCCAACATTTTCCAGCGGGGCGGCCTACGCCGACCTGGATAATGATGGCGATCTCGATATTGTAGTAAACAATTCGGATGACGAAGCAATGATCCTTCGTAACAACCTGAATGAAATAAGCCCTTCAAATTTTGTGCGGTTCCGTTTTTTCAACAACCGGGAGTCTCACAAGGAGGTATATGGAACAATTGTAAAACTATATGATATCAGGGGCAACATACAGTTGCAGCATTACGACCCGCAGCGGGGCTATATGTCCACCAATGAACATTTTCTTCATTTCGGGTTAGGGAAAGATACCTATGTTCCCAAAGCAGAAATTACTTTTCCTTCGGGTAAGCAGATTGTACTGAACAATATTGCCGCCGGGAATGTATTAGCATTATTTGAATCGGATGCCATAACAGTAAGCAGAACAACGGCGAAACAAAATTTTGAATTCAGTGAAGCGACTAGTTCCAAAAAATTCAGCTATGCGCATACTGAAAACGATTTTATTGACTTCAAACGGGAACCACTGATCCCTTATAAATGCAGCCGCAAAGGGCCTTATTATGCCAAAGCCGATGTGAACGGAGATGGCAGGGAAGATATATATATTGGTGGTGCTGCAGGTAGCGAGGGAATATTGATGTTGCAGAATGCTGATGGTTCCTTTACAAAAAAATCACAACCGGCTTTTACAAAAGACAAAGCGTTGGAAGATGGCGGTGCTGTTTTCTTTGATGCCGATGGTGATGGCGACAATGACCTGTATACGGTAAGCGGCGGATCAGAATTTCCAGCAGGCAGTACTCAATACCAGGATCGACTTTATATTAATGATGGCAAAGGAAACTTTACCCGTTCCACAAAAGCCCTTCCCAAAGAAACCAATAATGGTTCTTATGTTATTGCGGCGGATTTTGATGGAGATGGCGATATGGACCTGTTTGTTGGCGGTGCTGTAACTCCCGGTAAATTTCCCAAACATGATAAATGCATGCTGCTGCAAAACAATAAAGGAGTTTTCACAGATGTAACAGCAGTCAATGCTCCTGACCTTGTCAATACGGGTATAGTAAACTATGCAGCATGGGGTGATGTGGATGGAGATGGAAAAAATGAATTACTGGTAGCCGGCGAATGGATGCCTGTGATGATATTGAAATGTGATGCAGGCAAATTCAGAAAAACCGATGCCACTCTTTCCATTAACAGCCTCTCAGGAAATAAAGAAAATATTTCAATGGATGATCTGTCAGGATGGTGGAGTGTGATAAAGCTGGCAGATGTTGATAATGACGGCGACCTGGACATTATTGCCGGTAACCGGGGCAATAATTCAAAAATTGTTGCAACAATAGATGAGCCCTGCACTATTTACGGAAAAGATTTTGATGGCAATGGAAGTTATGACGCCATGCTGGGTTATTATATCTGGGGCAAATTATATCCCATGTATCATCGTGACCAGCTAATAGACCAGATGCCGATGATGCGGAAGAAATTCATTCGTTATCGTTTTTATGCCGCTAAAACAATGGATGAGATCTTTACCGAAGAGCAGGAAAAGGGCATGGATATATACACTACCCGTTGTTTTGAGTCAGGCATATTTTTCAATGAGGGAAATAATCATTTCAGTTTTCAGCCATTCCCGGAAATGGCCCAATTATCCAACATTAATGACTTTATATTTGAAGACATTGATAAGGATGGAAATAAAGATCTTATTATAGTCGGTAATTCTTCGGACCCGGATGTAGGTACCGGCAATTATGATGCAATGGCCAGTTTGTTTTTAAAAGGAGATGGTAAAGGGCATTTCACGGCTATTCCTCATTCGAGACTGGGTACAAGGGGAGAGGTAAGAAGGATCATTGCATTGCCGGAAAGCAATTCATATCTCTTTTTGCGGAATAATGCTCGGGCACAAATTTTTTCCAAGAATTAATCCGGCAAACCTCATTGACTTCGGCTGATGTTCAGTACAAATGACTGAAGTCAATCCCTGATGGCATCATGTTTATACTCGTTGATCATTTGGCTGTAGTCATGCAGGTGAATACGTTTTTCCTGTGGCACTTCAATATAACTGTAGATGTCACCTTGGGCTTTCGGATCATTAAACCGCACATAAAGCATGGCGCCGGATCGTTCATAGCGGGAAAAATTTACCGCCATCATTACAGATCATCTTTTAATATCCTCCGGTTATTGAAGTCGGTTTTAAGCATTTTCATTTCCGGCACATCGCATGTTGCCCATACTATTGCTTTCAGAAAGAAGTAGTACTTATTACCCTGAAAATAAAAGTCCTGCCTGGAACACCAGAGCAGGACATTTATTTAATGCTCAAAGTATAGCCAGGGTATTAATACATTCGCATATTCCTCATATTCCTTTCCATGAACCTGGGCATACCGGGAGGAGTTTGTTGTGCATTTTTTCCGCCCATTTTGTTCAGGTTGAAAAGAAAGCTTATCATAAAATATCTTCTCAATACCATACTCCTTACATCTTCTATGTAGTTATCTCCTGTATTACGACTGATGCTTTGGTTTTGATTCAAAATATCATTTATTGAAAATTTTAGTTCGCTATTCTTCTTTTTAAATAATTGCTGGCTGATGCTCACATTCCACAACGGGATGCTTTGGTTATAACCTGCACTGCGGCCGGAGTTCACATAATAATCAATATCGGTAGAAAGAATGGTTCCTTTCTTTGATGTATAAGAAACATCTGCAGAATAGGTCTGAGAAAGATAATCTTCATTTAGTGAGCTGTTCACCGAATATTTGATATTATAATAGGATATGCTTGCATTGGCAGAAAGATCCCACATGTCTTTCAAACTAAAATTAGCTCCGGCTGTTTGTGTTATTGTAATGGTGTTACCGACATTGGTTTGCTTATACAACATACTTACATCCCTGTTATATAATGCCAGTGATGTAAAGTTCAAGCTTGAACCCTTGAGTTTTTTATTTTTAAATGGCAATCCGATAGTAAAGAAACTGCTGGTAGTAAATGCTCCGTTCAGGTTAACAGGCTTTGTTAATTGCACTGCCCTGTTTATCGTATCAATACTGTTTACAATTTTATTCCTTGTCATGTTGAAATTCAGGTTGGCAGCAAGGAATTTGAAAGTGAGAATATTAAATGTGTTAAAGTTGAAATTAAAGTTGTGGTTGAATTCCTGTTTCAGTGCCGGGTTACCTGTTTTTACGTTCAGCGGATTCGTTACATCTAACACATCCTGCAATTGATAAATGGAAGGCTGGTTGGTTCTTCCACGATAGTTGATGCGTAATCCCTTCGTGCGGCTTGGCGTCCAGTTGAAATTAGCCGTCGGGAAAAAATTGGTATAGCTCTGTTGCGTAACTGAATCCTTTCCTGTCACTGACCTGTAGCTATTGCTGGTAAGAGTAGCCCGTTGTGCTCCTATACCGAATTGATAATTATATTTCTTTTCCTGCACCCTGTAGTTGGCTCCAAAACGATTGGCTTCAAATTTATTTTCAAAACTGTTTGTCAGCAGCAGGTTGGCTATATCATACTTACCACTTGAAATATTATAATTGAATGTTTTCTTGTCTGATGTGTTATTATTATTAGTATAGGCATAGTTCAGTTCAATGATCTTGTTGTTGCCAATGGGTTCGGTGTAAGAAGTGCTGATGATATTATTATGCGTAAATGTTTTTTGTTTGTTTTGTTGATTTTGATTGCTGCTTCCCTGCATTGAGCCACCCGGTGTATAAAAACTAATTGGAGAGATATTATATCCCTGGCTTTCACTTTCGCCATAAGTATTCGTCCAGCCGATGGTAATGGTACGTCCGGCACGATGAAACTTCTTACGGAAGAGTAAATTATTGTTGAAGTTCAACCCATCTCTTTCATTTGTATTGGTTGTTTTGCTGATCAGGGCAAGGTATTGCAGTCCTGGTTTGGTTGACAGGGTTGAAGAAGTGTCTTCATTCCTGTTTTCAGAATGTTGTACTGTAAGGCTGGGTGTGTACAAAATGGAGTGCATAGAATCCAGCAGATATTCCACTCTTACATTAAACCTGTGATTTTGATTTATATTATTTAAAACTGAATTTTTAGTCAGGTAAGCAATGGAGTCATTCGGGAAAAAGGTTTGCCGGTAACTATTTTGTTCCTGATCAGCATTGCTGCGTGAATAAAAATAACTGCCGCTGGTTTTCAGTTTGGTTCCCCATTCGTTATTAAAGTTCAGGCCGGTTGATAATGATTTTGTAATTCCGCTTGGCCCGGTTCCCAATCCAAAGAATCCCCCGCCACGGGTAGAAAGCATTGACATTCCACCTCCTCCTCCGAAGCCGCCACCTCCGCCACCAAAACCACCACCACCTCCTCCTCCGAAGCCGCCACCTCCGCCACCAAAACCACCACCACCTCCTCCTCCGAAGCCGCCACCTCCAAATCCACTGAAACCTCCCATAGCACTTATGACATCAGAAAAAGAAAAACCCTGTTTATTAATATTGTTTGCATTAAAAAGAACAGACAATCTTTGGTCCCCGTTGAATTTATTGAAGTTTAAATTGCCTTCGTATCTGAAACCATTCTCTTTATTATAACCACCGCCAACCAATGCTCTTCCGAAAAGGCCCTTGTTTTTATCCTTCTTCAGTTTGATGTTCACCGCTTTTTGTTTGCTGCCATCATCTATCTTGGTGAATTTGGCCTGGTCGCTCATGTCATCAAACACCTGTACACTCTCCACCATATCGGCGGTTAAGTTTTTTGTTGCCAGTTTAGGATCATTGCCAAAAAATTCCTTGCCATCCACATATACCTTCTGCACTGTTTCTCCTTGTACTTTTACTGATCCGTCTTTATCCACCTGCATACCTGGAATTTTTTTCAGCAGGTCTTCTACAGTCGCATTTGGTTTTGTTTTAAAAGCATCTGCTTTGAATTGTACCGTATCGTTTTTGATGATCACCGGTGCATCAGAACTTACCGTCACTTCACCCAATGTTTTATATGCTTTTTGTGGCTGTAGTTCTCCAAGATCAGCTGTTTTTGCTGTTGCTGTGATTGAAAATGTTTTTTTGAATGTCTCAAAACTTGTATGTGTAATGATGAGCTGATAGATTCCTTCTTCCAGCCCTTTTATTTCAAATACCCCTTTTTTATCAGAGAGTGTAAATGTGGCCAATGATGAGTCTTTGGTATTTACAGCTGAAATAGTTGCCTCGCTGATGGGTTGTTTGGCCGCAGTATCGAGCAATTTTCCTTTTACGCTTCCATCGGTTTTTTGGGCTTGGGCAGCAAAGGCAATGAAAAACAGAACAGATAAGGTTAAAATCTTCTTCATACTTTTTCGCAATTATTTTTGGTTTAAATTCATTACAGGATTTAAAAGATTGAATCGCCGGGCTTCGCAGTACAGGTAATCAGTTTAAAAGTGCATGAAAATAGACGTAAGAAGGGGAAACAACCTTCGGAATACTGTTAATTAATTTTTAAGTGAATCGGGATAAACTGCAGTATTGTGGCGATGAATGGTTTGCTGAACAAATACATCATGTCTTCCTCGCAAAGAAAAAATCTGCTAATAATAAGCAGCCTTAGCAATGAAACTTTTTTTACATTTTTGTTTTATAAACGAAACTTGGAAGTTTCTATTTTCTCCTCCTTCTTTTAACTAAACAAATATTCCACATCTTCCCTCGTCAGTGTCTTTACAAACGAAGCATCATCTGAAATGATGTCTTTAGCCAATGCTCTCTTCTTTTCCTGCAGTTGAAGAATCTTATCTTCAATAGTGTCCCTGCAGATCATGCGATAGGCAAAAATGTTTTTTGTTTGCCCAATGCGGTGTGTACGGTCAATAGCTTGCTGCTCTACGGCAGGGTTCCACCAGGGATCAACAATGTAAACGTAATCGGCTGCGGTAAGATTCAACCCTACACCTCCCGCTTTTAATGAGATCAAAAACACCCTCACTTCATCATTGTTTTGAAAACTCTGAATCGCTTTTTCCCGATCCGGCGCTGATGTGCTCCCATCAAAATAATCATACTTAATTCCGAGATGATCCAGCCTGGCTTTAATTAAGGCAAGCATCCCGAGAAACTGTGAAAACACCAGTGCTTTGTGATTGCCTATATTCTCTGTTATTTCTCTTGCCAGTTCATCCAGCTTGATAGAATGGTTATCGAATTTTTCCTGTTCATTCAGTATTGCCGGCGAATCACAGATCTGCCGAAGCTTCATCAATCCCTGTAAAATGGTAAGCTGGGATTTCTGTATTCCCTGTGTTTCTATTGTGCCCAGTATCTGGTTGCGGTAATCATTCCTGTATGCATCATAAATGTAGCGTTGTTTATCTTCCATTTCACAGAACAGGATCATTTCCTGTTTTTCCGGAAGATCTTTTGCCACCTGTTCTTTTGTCCTCCTTAATATAAATGGGTAAAGAATTTTTTTCAGATGTTCCTTTCTGTCTTGCTCGCCAAACTTATCAATAGGTATGGCAAACTCTTGCCGGAAGAATTCCATGGTGCCCAACATACCGGGATTCAGAAAATTCATCTGTGCAAAAATGTCAAATGTATTATTCTGTAAAGGTGTTCCGCTCATACACAGCCTGTTTTTGGCATTCAGCAGGCAGGCGGCTTTAGTTACTTTACTCGAAGGATTTTTTATAGCCTGGCTTTCATCCATGATTACATAATCAAATTCCACACTCATCAGTAGTTTGATGTCGCTTCTTAAGGTCCCATATGTTGTGATAGTTACATCATGATCAACTAATTCATCCTTTATTCTTGTTCTTGTAGCGCCATGATGTATACGATAGGATAATTTAGGAGTGAATTTTTTTATTTCATTTTCCCAATTATAGATAAGTGTTGTGGGACAAACCACCAATGCTTTTAATTTACCTTTTTCTTTTTTATAAAATTCGAGGAATGATAAGGCCTGTACCGTTTTACCAAGTCCCATATCATCGGCAAGTATTCCGCCCCATTTAATATCGGTCAGATAATTCAACCATTGATAGCCAGCTACCTGGTAGGGCCGTAATATCATTTTTAGCGAATAGGGTGGTTCTATTTCTTTTATTTTATTAAACTCCCGGAGGTTCTGATATTTTTCTTCCAGTTGTACTACCAGTTCTTCCTCATCTCTTGTTTCATATAATTCATCTACCACGCTCAGATGATAACGGGATAATTTCAATGAATTGGTTTTCCCTTCACCCACCCTGAAGAGTAAAGAATATTTTTTCAGCCATTCCTCCGGTAAAATACCCAATGTGCCATCATTGAGCTGAACAAATTGCTGTTTGTTAGCCAATGCCCTTTTCACTTCCGACACGGTAACTTGCTGGTCGCCGAAAACAATATCAATCTTTGCATCAAACCAGTCAGTATTGCTACTGATGAAAATTTTGGTTTGCGGCTTGGCAGCATTAAAACGAAAATTCTTCAGCGCTTCAAAACCAAAGACCGGAGTTTTCATTTCTTTCATTGCATCAACAAAAAGAAAGAACCAGTTATTCTTCAGCACATCAGTACCCTTCAAAGCCAGCGACGCTGAATCTTCATTATAAATAAACCCGGAATGAAGGTTTTGAAGTTTGTGAATAAACTCTCTTTCTTTTTCCCGGTTGCGGTGAACTATCGCCACTTTCTCTCCCTGTGGTATCACCACCTCCTGCCGGTCTCTTGTCTTGGTTTCATATCCCTTGTAAGAGAACGAAGGTTGAAAAACCAGGTATTCCTCTTTTTCCAGCAGTAATAATTTTATTTCCGGGTTCCCGTCTTTTACTTCATGCACTAAAGACTTATCGAAATCAATTTTATGCTCTTTGGCCAGAGGAAGAATAAACTCGGCTAATGTTTTGCTCCAGTCCTCTGAAGAAATTGTCATTTTCCCCGTTGGTAAAAATTTATCCATCAAATGAATGACATCGTTATTTTTCCAAAGCCATGCCTGGTGGTTATACATAAAGAAAATCGGACTGACGCTTTCATTATCTCCGAGGTCGTATTCAATTCCTCCTGCTTTTACACGGCATTGAATAGTATAGTGAGAGTTTTTCCTGACAATAAAAAGCGGTCTTGCTTCTTCCGGCTGAAGCTGAAGGGGTTTAAGGTTGCTTGTTTTGAATTGCTTTTTTTCTGACAAGAGAAATACCAGTGGATTATCAGCAGTATCAGAAAAAATTTTTTTTAGCTTGGGCAGCAGATATTCTGCCATCAACTCTTTTGTTTCATCCGGCAGGTCGTCTTCTTCCTGGTGAATGATATTTTCCCATATGCCTGAAAAAGGAGAATTACGGCTTATGTATTTATTGATCTCCGGTTCCTGGAGTTTGCGCAGCAGTGTGAGTAATTCTTTATCCCCCTCGGGTAAATTATCCGTATTTATATACCGGCTGATATCTAATTTTTCAACCTTCCCGGTAAAGGATATATTATTATCGCCGGGTTCGCCCAATACAACATCTACTGTAAACTGAGGATAGTTCTTTTTATTAAGATTAAAAACAATACCCAGGCGTTGAGATGGTTTCAGCATTTCTGTTTCAGCTACCTGAGGCGCTTCGACAATTTCTTTTTCTTTTGGCTGAATAATAATAGGCCTTACAGGTACCGGCGCAGGATTTACTCTTTTGATGTTTGCATCCAATACCCGTAAAAAGGGTTTGCCATCTTTGTAAACAAATTCAAATTTCCCTTGCAGATTATCGGCCAGTGAATAGCCGTATGCTTCAAGTAATTTATTTTTTTCCTTATCCCAGTTGCGGATGCTGTCAAAATAATTAGCCCCGTGTGTATGTAATAACTGAAGCAGTACAATCAGTTTCGGGAGACAAAGCGGATGTTCTTTATCTTCATAATCACAGCTGGTATCAAAATTTCTATCTTCATTTTTCCGGATAATGACTTTATGTGCTTTGCCGTTTAGTGTTACCGATGCTTTTATGGTTTCGTTTTCGGCAAACTCAAACGCTGCTTCATTAGCCCTTAAAAATGTTTCGGCTTCTGTGAATGCCTCAGGCGAAGAAAGTAATCGTAAAGATTTCAGGTCAATGGTTTTCATCTTGGCCACTGTATGGCGCTGATCATATTGCACATGTTCCGATTGCAGGTCGCCCCTGTCAATCATTTCCTGTAATTGAAACAAGGCAGCAGCTTCGTGCCGGCAAATATCTCCAAGATTGTAAGGGCATCCGCAGCGTAATGATGTGGAGCCTGCGTCCTTGAATTTTTGTATGTAAACTTTGTAAAAAGTAGCGTAGCTGTCATCTTTCACCCTGAATACAGCAGAACCAAACAAATCATCATATTCTACGAGTTCTACAAAACCAATAGCATGAATCTTTTTTCCTCTGCGAATCACTTCATCGGTTCCATGGGCGTAAACGTACTTGATAAGGTGCGGTAAAGCCATTCAGCAATACAGTTTGCAGTTGGCAGTTTGCAGTATCTAATAAATTGAACCTGCCTACTGCAAATTGCCCACCGCCAACTGACTAAAGGGCAATCGGCAAATGTAAAAGAATGTAGAGCGAATTTCCTTGTAAAGAGGGATAAATAAAAAATAATTATTAATCCCGGATTCTGCTGGAAAAATACTTATCTTAGTAGATTTTTTACTTTGAAATAAGCTTCCCATCACTGTACACAGGAAGTACATTCGCCACATCAGGAGTAAGACAAAACCTGATATCTTCAATTAATCCGAATCTTTCAACCAAACGATGATAGTGAGTGAGCTTTGGAGCAAAGCCAATCAAATCCTTTTTGTGTTTATCGTAGATAACTTCGGCCATCAACGAGCTATCGCAATGAATGGTGAATTCCATTTTCATTTGGTGAATAACTGCCCCGGCAAACAAAGTGTCTTCCAGATTAAATCTGTCCTTCCATCCGGCACAGCCCAGCACTACATTCTTTTTTTCGCTGAGTAAAAAATCACATACTGCTGACAGGTTAGGAAAAGAACCTGAAATAATGGTATCCGTATTTCTATCTAAAGCCATTTGCAAAAGTCTTGTTCCATTTGTAGTAGTCAATACCAGTGTTTTCCCTTCAATAAATTCCCGGCTATATTCCAATGGTGAGTTGCCATGCTGCAATCCTTCGGCAATCTGCCCGTCTCGTTCTCCTGCTGCAATGCCTTTAATATTCTTGCTGATTTCAATTGCTTTGGGAACAGAATCAACCGGTATTACTGCCCTTGCCCCATTGTATAAAGCTGCAGCAATAGTAGAAGTGGCTCTGAACACATCAATGATAACAACAATACTGTTACTAAGATCGTACAGGTGCAAAAGAGCCGGAGAAACAGATGTGTGAAGGGTGGGCTTGTTATTCATAATAATAGGTACCAACAAAAATAATGGAACGGAATTAACCAATCATGTTTCTATTTTATCAATAGCTTTCTCCATCTGTCGCTTTCTGCAAACTCTTTTATTGTTTTATTTCTTTGTTCGAGCAGTCGCTTCAGGTATTTGGTAAGATAAAAGCTGTTGAACCATCTACCCAACATTCCGTAGGGTGATTCAAAGTGAAAGAGATCAATTACTATTGTTCCGTTTTCGCAGGGTTTAAAGTGATGTTCATGTTTCATCATTTTGAAATCTCCCTGCAGTTGTTCATCTGTGAACATTTCGGGTTTTTTCATTTCCGTTATTTTAACCCGTAAGAAACGCTTTTTAAAAAAATGTTTTGCCTTCCATGTCACTGTCTCATCTTTTTCAATCAATCCAAATCTTGTTCCGGCTACAGCTTCTTCTTTGAATGTGGACATGGATTCTTTATGAACACCTATATGACGTGCCAGGTCAAATACCACCTGAACCGGGGCGGCAATAAACGTGGTAAGATGAAGTGTAGGCATAACCTCAGGTTTGAACTATTTCAAACAAAAATCAAACCGCATATATATTCTATGAAAACGGAATCTTTGAAACTTTTGCCTGCAGGAGTTTGTCCCGTACCTTGATGTAAATCTCCGAATCAATGGCCGCACAGGCTGTGAGTACATACCCCATCCCGATAGCTTTTCCAAAACTGGGAGATTGTGTGCCGGAAGTAACATGGCCTATCGTTGCCCGGGTATAATCCTTTATCTCATATCCGTGCCGGGGAATTCCTTTTTCTATCATTTCAAAACCCACCAGCTTTCGTTCAACTCCATCAGCTTTTTGTTTTGCAAATATTTCTTTAGCCGTAAAATCTTTTGTGAATTTTGTGATCCACCCAAGCCCCGCTTCCAAGGGTGAAGTAGTATCATCTATATCATTTCCATAAAGACAATAACCCATTTCCAAACGCAGCGTATCTCTGGCCCCAAGCCCTATTGGTTTTATCCCAAATGATTTACCTGCATCAAAAATGGCATCCCAAATTTTTTCAGCATTATCATCTTTATCTTCAAAATATATTTCTACCCCACCTGCTCCAGTATAACCGGTTGCACTCACCAGCACATTGTCTACTCCCGCAAATTTTCCTTTTACAAATGTGTAGTATTTCAGGTTCAGGATATCCATTTCTGTCAATGGCTGTAAGATCTTTGTCGCATTCGGACCCTGTATTGCCAGCAAACATGTTTTATCAGAAATATTATGCATCTCGGCATGATGTTTATTGTGCTGTTTGATCCAGTTCCAGTCTTTTTCAATATTAGAGGCATTCACCACCAGCATATACACACCTGTCCCGCTTTTTGCGGGATTATTTTCTTCAATACAATATACCAACAAGTCATCCACAATACCGCCATCATCATTAGGTAAACAGCTATATTGAGTCTGTCCGGCTTTTAGTTTAGCAGCATCATTACTGGTAACCCTTTGTATGAGGTCAAGAGCATGTTCTCCTTTCAAAATAAATTCTCCCATATGGCTTACATCAAATACTCCCGCATTTTTTCTTACCGTAGCATGCTCGTCATTGATGCCGGTATAGCTGATGGGCATATTATAACCGGCAAAGGCGGCCATTTTAGCGCCAAGGGCGATATGCTTTTCTGTAAAGGGGGTATTCTTTATCATCCTGCTTTTTTCATTGTCCGCAAATGTAACCAAAAAAGAAAAGCCCTGATAGCAGGGCCTTTCTTTCCCGATGAATGGCGCTTCAACTTACTTACTCAAAAATATTGTACCAGTAAAAAAAGGTGACGGGCCTCCGGCAACAGTATTGTCTTTTTCTTCTTTCGCCGGGAATGTTGTTGATTTATTTTCTTTCTCTTTTTGCTTTTCTTCCAATTCTTTTATTCTATTAATATTATTTATACTATCCTGCTTTTGTTTTTTCCTGGCTTCTTCCAGCTGCTGCTGAATAGCATTCGCTGATGAAGAGTCTTTCCATTCTTCTGTGATAGTTGTGGATACGGGTTTTCCGTCCAGTTCATGTAGCTGGCGGTCTTCGCCCATAATGTAATCCATTCCTGTTTCATGCCCGAAATTGCTGTGCCAGTCTTTTTCCTCTTCTATTTCCACCCCAAATGGCTTTTTCTTCTTCCGTTTTATTTTAAAGTTTACCTGACTCAGTTTTTCCTTAACTGATTCATCAAATCTTATTTTCTTTCCAACCGGCACAAGTATCTCTACACGCACCTGCTGAAAACGAAATTTTTTATCCTTGCTGATAGCATATCCGCTTCCGAGGTCAAGAACGCTGTCTCTTGAAGAAGCCTTGTACTGAATACCCGTTGCCCTGTCAATTGCCTCTTCGGCAGTTTTGCCGCAACTGTATTTTTTAATGATTACATGGTAATTGGCATCATAGCTTGGCTGAACATCATCAATTTTTACAGTTGACAGTCTTAGTGTGTCGTTGGTTAGGTCCCAACCCGGGCTTTCGTTATCCATCCACCACATATTTCCTGTTGGTGCCAGTTGTGCTTCTGTAACTGCGACTATCATTTTGCTGCCACCGGGCTGGGCCAGTGTCAGTTCTGTCCCCCCATCATTTTTCCATACTCTAAAATCATTACTTACGCTTGATGCGAACAAAACAGCACAAACCCATCCGAGTAGCCAAAGCCCGCCAAAAGTCCAGCGGAGGTAGTTATTTCTTGACCTTGCACGGATGAGCCGCCTGATAATCCAGGTAACAAATCCCACCAATGGTACCAGCAGGAAGAAAATCAGAGTACCCCATGCAAAAGCCTGCTGCCATTTACTTGTCCATAAAAAATTGTTGACCGGCCACCAGGCCACACCGCCAAATAGGATGGCGATCACCGCAACAAATAATGCAAAGGCGATACTTCCTGCAATAAAAAGAACGAAGATTTTAAATATTACCCCGATGGCATGGCCAATACCCCCGCCGCTTTGTCGAACTTCTTCCCGAAATTTTCCGGACATTTCTTTGGTACGGTTGCCAATATTTTCTGCCGATGTTTTTACCTCGTCTCCCCAGGCTTTCATCCTGTCTTTCATATTGCTTACCCCTTCTTTCACATTTTGCCTGATGCGGTTTACATCAACTGTTTCTCCCCGCATTTCCATTTTCTGGTAATCGCTGTTGGCATCAGGTAATACGATCCATAAAATAATATAAGCAAGAATGAAAGTACCGGTGAGTGAACCAAAGCCGATATTCCATACAAAGCCAACACCAAAACTAAGTGTTGCCGTTCTTATTATGTTGATAAGGATGCTCAGCAGAATGGGAGCGGCAAAAATTATACGGATAGTGGAAGCGCTGCGGTTAAAATAAGCAGCAAGGCCACCGGCCACACCACCCAAAATCCTGTTGTCGGGATTGCGATAAAGCCTTTTGCCATAAGAACTTTGGAGATCTTTCGGCGGAAGCACTATCCATAATATTATATAAGCCAAAAAGCCCAGGCCAAAACCACCAAATGAGATAATAGCAAATATGATCCTTATTACAGAAGGGTCAATATTTAAATAGTTGGCAATACCACTGCACACGCCACCGATGAACCGGTCGTTTGAATCGCGGTACAACCTGCCTTTTGATTTTTTTTCAGAATAGCTGTACTGCTGTTGCCCGCCTTGTGCAGATGAGGACGATGAAGCCGAACCTGATGCAGCTATATTTTCTTTTTCTGCGGCTTCAAAATCTTCCGCCGTACCCATGGAAGCTATTATCTCGTCAATATCAGCATCCGTTGTGGTTTCGGCGCCCTTGCGGATTTTTTCATGCAACAACTCTGCTATGCGGCTCTCGATATCATTGATAATTTCGTCCCGGCTTTCTTCATTGGCAAAATAGCGGCGCAAACTTTCTATATAAACCTGCAGCTTTTCATAAGCGGAATCTTCAATTGGTATTACCCGGCCGCTTAAGTTTATATTAATAATCTTTTTCATTGTATGGTTGAAGTTTATTGGTTGGTTAAAGGCTCATTTGATTTTTTACTGGCCAGCACATTCACTCCGTTAGAGAGTTCATTCCAGGTTTGTTCCAGTTCTTTATAAAAGCTTTCTCCTTTTTCCGTTAGTAAAAAATATTTTCTCGGCGGTCCGGAGTTACTTTCTACCCATCGGTAGGTAAGCATTTCAGCATTTTTCAGGCGGGTTAGCAGGGGATATAAAGTACCTTCGAGTATCTGAAGTTTAGCCACTTTCATTTCCTCCACGATGTCGCTGGGATATGCTTCTCCGCGGCGGATGATGGACAGAATACAAAACTCCAGTATCCCTTTCCGCATCTGGCTCTGTGTGTTTTCTATATTCATAGCCTGTTTATCTTAATATGGCTCAAAGATAGGGTAATAATTGGTACTATGCAAAACAAGGTATTTGTTTTATTATATAATTGCCTTTTTTGTGATAAAAGTTCAATAATTTTGACTTTAGTATCATTCCCGATAATATACTCCATAAAAATGTTCTACCTCTTATGAAACAAGCCCTGCTAATAGCAATTATCTCCCTGGTGTTTTCGTCCTGCTCAGATAAATACCTCGGCTATAAATCGCTGTATGTCAGAACTCCCACCCAAACCCAACCCGATTATTCTGATCTCTATTACTGGGCCTCGCATCCGCAGAAATGGGACCCGGCCGATAGTATTCCTAAACCATTGGTAAATGAAAAACGGGATTCAAGGGTGGATGTTTTTTTTCTTCATCCAACGATGTACACCTCAACCAGAAAATTCAAAGAATGGAATGTTGAAATTGATGATGCTTATCATAATGCGAAGACAGATTATTCTGCCATACTGTACCAGGCAAGTGCGTTTAACCAGCATGCACGGGTTTTTGCACCCCGTTTTCGTGAAGCACATATCAAAACATTTTTTTTGAAAGACACTGCATTGATACAAAAAAATCTTGAACCCGCTTACCAGGATATTAAAACCGCATTTGAATATTATTTGAAAACCTGGAATAATAACCGGCCCATCATTATTGCTTCACATAGCCAGGGGAGTGTGCATGCACAAAGACTGCTGAAAGAGTTTTTTGAAGATAAAGCATTAGGAAATCAATTAGTAGCTGCATATGTATTGGGCTGGCCTGTGCCTAAGCAATATTTCAGTTCTTTGAAGATGTGTGTTGACTCAACAGACATTAATTGTTTATGTAGTTGGCGTACCTATCGAAAAGGGTTTATTCCGAAGAACATAAGAGAACAAGCCATTAATTCTTTTGTTACCAACCCGCTGAACTGGAAAGCCGATGAAACCTATGCTGGTAAAAGTGAAAACAAAGGAAGTGTGTTATTAAAGTTCAATAAAATTTATAAAAAAACAACTGATGCGCAGATCCATAACGGGTTGCTTTGGGTGAAGAAACCAAAATTTCCCTGGAGCTTTATGTATACCACCCGTAATTATCATACCGGCGATATCAATCTTTTTTATCTCAATATCCGGGAAAATGCAGAGCAACGCATTAACGCTTATTTCAAAAAAAATCCAGCCAGGTAAATAAGACAAAAGCCGCACAAACCTGAGCGGCTTTTGTTTTAATCAGGCGAACTTTAAAATTCTGCACTGCCTGGTGTTCTCGGAAAAGCGATTACATCCCGGATATTTGTCATGCCGGTAACAAACTGTACCATTCTTTCAAAACCAAGACCGAAGCCCGCATGAGGAACGGTGCCAAACCTTCTGGTGTCCAGATACCACCAGAGTTCGTCAACAGGGATATGCATGTCATTCATTCTTTGTTTCAGTTTATCTAATCTTTCTTCCCGTTGCGAACCACCAACGATTTCTCCAATGCCGGGAGCAAGTATATCCATTGCTGCTACTGTTTTTCCATCATCATTCTGCCGCATATAAAATGCTTTGATGGCAGCCGGATAATTGTAAAGAATGACAGGTTTTTTAAAATGTTTTTCCACCAGGTATCTCTCATGCTCGCTTTGCAGGTCCATGCCCCAGCCGGTTACCGGGTATTGAAATTTCTTTTTCTTGTTGTGGTCGCTCTCTCTCAGAATATCAATCGCATCGGTGTATGTAAGCCGTTCAAAACTATTGTTGAGAACAAATTCCAGTTTTTCCATCAAGCCCATCTCGTTTCGTTTATCCTGTGGCAACTGTTTTTCTTCATCAGCTAACCGTTGCGCCAGGAATTCGAGATCTTCCTTGTTATTCTCAATTACATATCTAATGATATACTTGATGAACGCTTCGGCAAGGTTCATATTATCTTCCAGGTCATAGAAAGCCATCTCGGGCTCTATCATCCAGAACTCGGCCAAATGTCTTGTCGTGTTGCTGTTCTCCGCCCGGAAAGTGGGGCCAAATGTATAAATATCGCCAAATGCAGTGGCGCCGAGCTCCCCTTCCAACTGTCCACTTACGGTAAGATTGGTGCTGCGGCCGAAAAAATCTTTGTTGAAATTGATACTGCCATCTTCATTCTTTGGCGCTGTGCCATCAACGGGCAGTGTGGTTACTTTAAACAACTCTCCCGCACCTTCTGCATCGCTGCCGGTAATGATGGGGGTGTGCATATATACAAACCCTTTATCATTAAAAAATTTATGAATGGCAAAAGCCAATGCATGGCGAACCCTGAACACCGAGCCAAATGTGTTGGTGCGGAAACGCAGATGTGCTTTCTCTCTTAAAAATTCAAGTGTTGGTCTGTTTTTTAATTGCAAAGGATATTTCTCGGGATCACTGTCGCCGAGTATTTCAATCGTGGCCGCATTCAGGTCCATCTTTTGACCCTTGCCCAATGACGGAACAATTTTTCCTGTCACTTTCAAAGATGCTGATGTGGTGATTCTTTTCAAAAGCTCATCATCAAACTGCCCCAGATCTGCCACCACTTGTATATTGTTATTGGTACTGCCATCGTTCAAAGCGATGAATTGATTGTTGCGGAAACTTCGAGCCCAGCCCATCACTGTTACCTCCTGTCCCGTCGGTTCCATAGCCAATAATTCCTTTATTTTAATTCTTTTGTTGAACATAGCTGACAAAGATAACCACTGATTGTCAGCCCGTCAGGGTTTTCAATTATAAATCGGAGGGGGCAAAAATTTTTAATTTTCCCGAATTCGCCGTATACTTGCAATGGAAAAAGGCAGATAAGTATAGTTCTCCAAAAGGTTTTAGGCTCTCATTTACCCGCCGATTTCATTCAACATAAACTCAAATTTTTCAGATTCAAGACTGGTTTACTGTGAGTTGTGATTAACCTCAAGATGTTTATATGTACGACATACTTCAACTGAACGACATGCTCGTTCCTGAGTTGCTCGATATAGCTGAGCAGCTGAAAATTCCCAATGCAAAAAAATTAAGCAAACAGGACCTGGTGTATAAAATACTGGACAACCAGGCTATTGCCGGTTCCAAAGGCGCCAAACCCAGCGAGGATGGCAAACGTAAACGAATCATCAAAACCACTACCAGCATCAGCAGCGAAGAGGCCGTAGTGGAAAGTAATGGCGAAGAAAAATCAAACATTAAAAAACCCAATATGCCTATAAAAAAAGAAGATAAGACCCCTGTAAAAAGAGTCCGGAAAAAAATTGAGGAAACCCCGGAGCAGCCTGTTCCGGTAATGGAAGAAGTCGAAACAGTTGCTGAACCTGAAGTGGCGGAAACACCTGCGGAAACGGAACAGCAGTCGCCTGAAACCCCGGCACAAAATAAATTCTATCCGCAGCGCAGAGAACAGCAGTTCAATGTTGAATTTGACGGAGTAATTCTTAGTGAAGGTGTGCTGGAAATGATGCCCGATGGATATGGATTTCTTCGTTCTTCCGATTATAACTACCTGTCATCACCGGATGATGTGTATGTTTCCCCTTCACAAATAAAATTGTTTGGATTAAAAACAGGTGATACCGTATATGGCGCTGTTCGTCCTCCAAAAGAAGGGGAAAAATATTTTGCTTTGCTCAAAGTGGATACTATCAATGGCAAAAGCCCCGAAGAAGTGAGAGACAGGGTGCCGTTTGATTATTTAACTCCATTATTTCCTTACGAGAAACTGAATTTGTTTACTACTCCTTCTGATTATTCGACAAGAATAATGGATCTGTTTACTCCAATTGGTAAAGGACAAAGAGGATTAATAGTAGCGCAGCCCAAAACAGGTAAGACCATGTTGCTGAAAGCTGTTGCCAATGCCATTGCAGCCAATCATCCGGAATGCTACCTGATGGTAGTGTTGGTGGATGAAAGACCTGAAGAGGTTACCGATATGGAACGGAGTGTAAAAGCTGAAGTTATTGCTTCTACATTCGATGAGCCTGCAGAAAAACATGTGAAGGTTTCAACCATTGCATTACAAAAAGCAAAAAGACTGGTTGAATGCGGGCATGATGTAATCATATTACTTGATTCCATTACCCGTTTGGCAAGAGCACATAATACCGTTGCGCCCGCCTCCGGTAAAGTATTATCCGGTGGTGTGGAAGCCAACGCCATGCAAAAGCCCAAACAGTTTTTTGGAGCTGCCCGTAAAATAGAAAATGGAGGTTCGTTAACTATCATTGCCACAGCATTGGTTGATACAGGCAGTAAGATGGACGAAGTGATCTTTGAAGAATTTAAAGGAACCGGTAATATGGAATTGCAGCTTGACAGGAAATTGTCGAACAAACGGATTTATCCGGCCATTGATATTGTTGCGTCTTCTACCCGTCGTGACGACCTGTTGCTGGAAAAAGATGTTTTGCAACGTATGAATTTGCTTCGTGTTTACCTTACAGACATGAACCCTGAAGAAGCCATGCGGGAACTACAGAACAGGATGAAAGGAACTAAGAGCAATGAAGAATTCTTGGCGAGTATGAACGGATGATATTAATGTGCAAATTTGCTGGTATGCTAATGTGCTAATGATATACAACAGAAGAGCTACTGAATTGTTCGGTAGCTTTTTTATTATGGCAGCAGAAAAAATACATATTGAACAATTTCTTGAGCTGGCAAAACATTATCCTGTTATTGATGTCCGCAGCCCGGCAGAATATGATCATGCACATATGCCCGGCGCACACTCTTTGCCTTTGTTTACCGATGAAGAAAGAAAAGTAGTGGGCACCACCTACAAACAACAAAGTCGTGAAGCTGCTATTAAGATTGGACTGGATTATTTCGGACCGAAGATGAGATTGATAGTCAATAGTACTGAGTCGTTAGTCGTTAGTCAAAACAAAGAAAAACAAGACTCAAGACTTGTTCTCGTTTACTGCTGGCGGGGCGGTATGCGCAGCGGGGTTGTCTCCTGGCTATTGGATTTATATGGTTTCAAAGTTTATACACTTATTGGTGGGTATAAAAAATTCCGCAATTATGTTCTTGAAACTTTCAAATTACCATTTCAATTCAACATACTTGGAGGTTATACCGGTTCAGGGAAAACTGAATTATTAAAAACATTAAAAGAAAAAAAAGAACCCGTTATTGACCTGGAAGATATCGCTAAACATAAAGGCTCTGCCTTCGGCAATATTGGCATGCCGGAACAGCCAACACAAGAAATGTTCGAAAATGTTTTGAGTTTCAAACTGAGAACACTTTCCGAAATCCCCCCATCGGGGGGTGGGGGGGCTTGGCTCGAAGACGAATCACAGCGCATTGGTCATGTAAATATTCCAAACGACCTGTGGGCAACGATGAGGAAAAGCCTTGTTTATTTTCTCAACATCCCGTTTGAAGAAAGATTAAAGCATATTGTTAAGGAATACGGTTGCCTGGATAAGCAACGACTGATAGATGCTATCGGCCGTATCAGGGAAAAATTGGGCGGTCAGCACGCAAAACAAGCCATTCAACTGCTGGAAGAGGGAAATACCGAAGAAAGTTTCCGTATCCTGTTGAAATATTACGATAAGTTTTATTTCAGGTCGCTGCACAATCGGGAGAACTTAAATTCGTTATTACATACAGTTGAATGTAAATCCGTTACCCCTGAAAATGCCAGCCAGTTTATCCGTCATACCCAATATCAGAGCACTTAAGCTTACCTGCTTATTTCTTTTATCCCCCTTCTTCTTTTTTGCACAATCACTATCCGGTCTTTGGGTCGGTTCATTGCATAATGACAGCGCTACCGCCAGGAAGGATCAATGATTTGAAATTGCTCTTACGGAATATAAAGACAAAGTATATGGTTACTCCCGTAGCGAATTTATTGTCAATGATACTTTATACTACATTGTAAAAAGAGTGTTTTCAAACAAGATATAAGTTGTAGTTTCTGAGACTCCTCGTTCCCCGGAGTGACAAGACTCTGTTTATGGTACTCTTCTCAACAATTCCGAAATTTACTGAATGACTCCTGACTCCGAACTCCTGACTCCCGACTCGTTTCGTCTCACTCACTATTCCCACGGCGCCGGTTGCGGTTGTAAGATTCCCCCAAAAGTTTTAGATGAAATTTTAAAGAGCAATATTGTATTACCCAATAATGATAAACTGCTTGTAGGCAACAGCAGCAAGGATGATGCAGCGGTGTATGACCTCGGCAATGGCATGGCGCTAATATCAACCACCGATTTTTTTACGCCTATTGTGGATGATGCATTTGATTTTGGAAGAATAGCTGCCGCCAATTCCATCAGCGATGTGTATGCCATGGGCGGAAAACCAGTTTTAGCAATTGCCATACTTGGCTGGCCTGTGGAAAAATTACCGGTTGAGATAGCACAAAAAGTAATTGAAGGAGGAAGAACTATTTGCGCTGAAGCGGGAATTCCATTAGCAGGCGGGCACAGCATTGATTCTCCCGAACCGATATTTGGTTTGGCAGTAACAGGAATTGTCCCGATTGAAAATTTAAAGCGAAACAATACGGCGCAGGAAGGTGATCATCTGTTTCTGACCAAACCGCTTGGTGTTGGCATTTTATCCACGGCACAAAAAAGAGTTTTGCTGAAAGAAGAACACCTGCTGGTAATGATTAAACAAATGACGACACTGAATAAAATCGGGGAAGAACTTGGAAAAATAAAAGGAGTAACGGCCATGACCGACGTAACCGGTTTTGGTTTGCTTGGGCACTTAATTGAAATGGCCGAAGGCAGTGGCCTCAGCGCTGAAATTTATTATGACAAGATTCCTGTTGCAGCAGGAGTGAAAGAATATATTGTTCAGCGGATTTTCCCAGATGCCACAACAAGAAACTGGAGCAGCTATAGTGATAAAGTGAAATTTGAAAAAGGTGTGAATGTGATGGAAGCTTTTACGCTATTGCCCGACCCGCAGACTAATGGGGGATTGCTGCTGAGTGTGAAAGAAGAAAGTTTGGAAAATGTAAAAAAGGTTTTAGGAAATGAGATGGTACCGGTTGGAAAAATGATTCCAGCAGGGGAGAAAGGAGTTTGGGTGAAGTGATGTTTGTACAGTTCTCAATTGACTATCAACAATAACCTGTGTAAGAAGTTGCGTATTTTGGAGAGTTAGCGGTAATACAGCAATAAACGAAGAACTAAAAAGGAAAAATGACACCAAGAATTGAAACATCAAACGAAAAGAAATTAGTCGGTAAGCGACTAAAAATGAGTTTTTCCAATTACACAGTAGGTGAACTTTGGCAAGCATTTATGTCAAGACGAAAAGAGATAACAAACAACCTAAAGGGCGACTTAATCTCAATGGCTATCTACCAGCCAAATCACTTTACCGACTTCAAACCTACAAACGAATTTGAACGTTGGGCAACAGTTGAAGTTTCAGACTTTAATAATGTACCAAATGAAATGGAAACTTTCGTTTTGCCAAGTGGGCTATATGCAGTATTCCTTCATAGAGGAGACACGAAAGAATTTACAAATGCTTTTCAATACATTTTGCAAAAGTGGTTGCCAAGTTCTGAATACGATTTAGACAACAGACCGCACTTTGAAGTTTTGGGCGACAAATACAAAAAAAACGACCCAAATTCGGAAGAAGAAATATGGATACCGATAAAAGCGAAATGAGGCCAATATGCAATAACAAAATTCCATAAACCTACAATGACAAATCTTATTGAACCATATAATCCATACTGGAAAACCGAATTTGAGGAATTAAAAAGTTATTTACTTGAAACCCTTTATGGATTAAACATAGACATACAGCACGTTGGAAGTACTTCAATACCTAACCTGCCTGCAAAACCAATTTTAGATGTTGATATAATCATTCACGACAAAATGCTTCTCTCTGATATTTCAATTAGACTTGAGAACATCGGGTATATAAACAAAGGAGAGCAAGGAATAGAAGGTCGTTTTGCGTTTAGACAAACTTCAAAACATGCGCCAAAAAAAATGACCATAAAAAAATGGCAAGAACATCATCTTTATGTTTGCTATGCCGGCAGTTTAGCCCTAAAAAATCATATTTTATTTAGGGACGCTATATTGAATGACAGAAAGTTGCTAGAGCAATATGCTTCCCTAAAAATGAACTTGACAAATGAAATAGGTATAACAAGAGAAAAATACACTACGCGGAAGACTGATTTTATTATTTCGGTTCTTACAAAAATTGGACTTGACGAAAGTGAACTCAATGAAATCACAAATGCTAATGTATAATGGAAAATGTACTACCGCTAACAAGGTATTGCCAAAAGCGGGGCTGAACGGCTTCGATTGGGCATTTATGCATGGTTCAACATTCGTTCTTCAATTGAACTTTTGTGCTAAAATTCCCCGCCTTCGGCAATACCCAAACCGTTAGCAGTAACCATAAAAGACTCCTACAGTCAAAAGAACCAAATGAGCAAAGAAAGAGACGACATTCCTCTTTGGACTAGGTATAATGGACAATTTCTTTTTTCCCGTTGTTGCAACTCAGAACGAGACAAACTACCAGAAGGTAAAAAAATTGTTTCATTTTATTTCCTGGTTAAAAATATCTCCGCTATCATACACCGCACACTGCCACCCTCTGCCTGTTCAATTGTTGGCACTGGGATCGGAAGCAGTTTTGCATAGGCTTCGAGCATTTGTTTTTGTTCCTTGCACAACGAATCAAAAGCGGCCCGGCTTAAGATCAATATATTGTCGCCTTTTTTGTTTTTTACTTCCAGCATATTCCCCGCAAAGCGCTGCATCTGTTCTCTTGTTATCGGAATAATGTTATGCCCTGTAGATTCAAGCAATTGCCGCACCGCTATCAGTTCCCATTCCTCATCAATGGCTTCTTCGCAGAGCACACAGAATTTTTCGCCCAGTGCCATCACCACATTGGTGTGATACACGGGCCTGCCTTCTTTATCCGTTGCCAGGAAAACAATGGCCTGGTAGCTGTTGGCGCTGGCAAATTTTTCCAGTACAGATAAGTTGGTCCTTTCGGATACAGCAGCATAGATCATCTTGTTGTCATGATCCATTACCATGCTGCCGGTTCCTTCCAGAAACCTCCCTTCGGCTTCAAACTCACTCCAGTCCTGCACATCTTTTACCAAAAATTTTTCTGCAAGCATTTTTAAAATATCGTCTCTTTTTTCCGGACGGCGGTTTGGCGCATACATGGGAAACACGGCAACGATACCTTCAGGAGAAGTGCTGAGCCAGTTATTGGGAAAAATAGCGGATGGCTTGGCTGGTTCTATCGTATCATCAATTACCAGCACATCAATATCATTGTTTCGCAGCATATATACCATTTTATCAAATTCTGCCAGTGCCTTTTGCTGAACACGGAGAGCTATCGGGGCTTCTTTGCTGTTATTGAGATCAGACTGGAAATAATTATTGGCTGCTGTTTCTTCATTGAAACCAAAAGCAGCAGGACGAATCATTAATATGGTAGAGGTGAGAGACATAACACCTCCATCCCCTAAAGGGGAGTAAAGATAGAATCTATTTTGTTTGCTAATTTCTTATCCCTGTCGGTTATTATGTCTCCGGCATCATGGGTGCTGAGCCAGATCTCAACAGTATTCCACACATTGGTCCACAGTGGATGATGGTTCATCTTTTCTGCTTCAATGGCCACACGGGTCATAAAGGCAAAAGCTTCACTGAAATTTTTAAACTGGAATTTTTTATATAGTTTATTATCTTTTTCTTCCCACATAGAATTTGTGATTTTAAAAAACAAGGTGTTCTTTGTTTTTTATTTTCTCATTGGTCAGTTCCACCACCAGCTGCACATTGCTGATGGCTTTGATGATCTGTATCGTTTCCTGAAGGGTATCATCTGTTATTTCATCACCTTTCATCAGCCACAAAAAATCAAGATGTTTGAATTCCGGCAACAGGTACTCGCCATCGTATTGATTACAGTAAACATAGTGTGACAGGAACTTTGATGGCTCGTTGTATTCATACACGGCAAAAAAATAGTTTCTCTTTTTCCGGGTAAGCTGAATCTCCAGATCGTTGTTGATGCGGAAGGAAAGCCCAGTTGCATTGTTAAGATACCAGCAAAATTGGTAATCCTTTACCGGGGCCATGATGCCCAGCAGTCTTGTGTTCGCAAAGAAATCTTCGGTAAGCTGCTCCGTATCGAGCACAAGTTTTGGATTGCGTTCCGCCATGGGTTAGAAATTCTTCCTCAAATTACAAAATAGAACACTGATAACACTGATATTACGGATTTGAACGGATTTTTTTCTTATCATTTGTAAATATCTTCCTCTTAAATTCTGGTTTTTTGCAAAAATTCAACAACAGCCCCACTTCTATATCTGTTGCTTTGAGATAATTTATAAGCTGCAATTCATGCTCTTCGGCCACTGTCTCGACCACTTTTAGTTCCAATATAACAATGCTTTCAACAATAATATCCGCAAAATAATCGCCAACCAAATTTCCTCCCTAATGTACCTTGATTGGTTGCTGTTTCGAGCAGTTTATTCCTGATTTTCTTAATTCAATCATCATTGCATTTTCATATACTTTTTCCAGAAATCCAACCCTAGCTCATTATATACCGTATAAAATGCTTTTAAAATTTTATCTGTAATGTCTTTGTGAAGTAGTTCCATATCCGTTTTATCAGCGTTAGCCGTGTGCCCTTCACTAAAACTCAACCTCTGTCTCTAGCATTTCAGTTCCTCTTTTATATTTCACTTTTGCCCTGTCGCCTTTTTTGAACTTTCCCAATGCCTGCATATAGTTTTCAAGAGAAGAGATATTGTAATCCCCAATTTGGATAATAACATCGCCGGCTTTTATCCCCGCTTTTTGTGCCGGCTTTCCGTCTGTAACGCCATCTGCTTTTACTCCATTGCCTGCATACGTATAATCAGGCATGATGCCCATTGAAACGCTGAACCTTGCCGAAGTGCTGGTTTGTGTTTCTCTTGTTTTGGTAAAAACAAGTTTGGGTTGTTTGTCCAAGGATTGGATCACACTTAAAATATGTTGCAGGATCTTTGCTTCACCATTATAATTGATCTTATCTGCATCATCTGTTGGTTTATGGTAGTCAGAGTGCAGACCTGTGAAGTAAAATAAAACAGGAATGTCTTTTCTGTAAAACGATGTATGGTCGCTGGGGCCAGTACCGCTGCTGTCGAATTTAAACACAAGGGGTTTAAGTTTTTCAAACCCCGGATTTATGGAATTGAAAACGGCATTCCACGAAGACGATGTTCCATAACCTCCGATCGTCAGCACTTTTGTGCTGTCATTCAACCTGCCTACCATATCCATATTGATCATATAGTCCACTGAGGTTAAGTCAACGGTGGGGTGTTCTGTAAAATATTTAGAGCCAAAAAGACCGAGCTCTTCCCCGGAAAAAGCAATGAAGAGGTAATTATTATTATTTGCTTTTGAAGTTTTCAGCATTCTTGCCAATTCAATAAGCGCAGCCGTTCCGCTGGCATTATCATCCGCCCCGTTATGAATCGCCGGCTCATGTGATGTGTTTCTTGAATTGCCGTCTTCGCCATAACCAAGATGGTCATAATGGGCTCCGAGTATAACAGTGGTGGCGGCATTATTATTAATATAACCAATCACATTATGTCCCACTCTTTTCTTTTCCTGTAAAACAGATCTCAGCCCGATATGAAGCATGCCTGTATCGCCTGTAAAATATTTTAATGCTTCATTTTTCCTTATATAAGCTACCACCCCTTTCAGAGTTTCTGATTTATCCTTTGGGTTAAATGAAAGGCTGTCGTTTGATTCAGAACTATTATAGATCAATACTGCTTTGGCGCCACCGTCAATGGCTTTTCTGCTGCTTGTGTATATATAATCTTTTAAATCAAAATGGGGATTAGTTTTGTTTTCTTCCAGAATGGTTTTTAAATCCCAAATCCATGGGCTGCTATTATCTTCGCTTTTCAACGGCACTTCCGCTATCACTTCCATATTTGCGCTGTAAGAAAAAACAAAGAAACTTTTATCCTTTTCTACTTTATTGCCATTAATTGCCAGGGCGGTTATATCGCCCATCATCTTTCCATCATTTACTTCAAATGCCTGCGGATAGTCTTCTGTCCCTTTTGGTTGCAGTCCTATTTCTTTAAACTGACTGATAATGTAATTCATCGCCAATTCCTCGCCCTTTGTTCCGGTTCTTCTGCCCTCCAACTTGTCATCGGCCAGATATTCAATATGTTTTTTGAGGTTACTTATAGTGGCATCAGTTGTTTTACTGATCTTACCCGGACCCGAACAGGCCATCAGCAGCAGCAATGGCAGCAGACTTTTAATATGAAACAAACGCATAACAACATTTTTAAAAATATTGATTCAAAGGTAATCTCCCTGTGTTTATATGAATAAATATTTCATTTTTTAGTCATAGTTTTTCCGTTTTGCAGGGGGCAAACACCGCAATTCGTAAGGTGATTCGGCTTGTCCTGTTTACTTTTGACGGCTGCCATGTCAATGGATGAAAAAGTATTACATATTGCTTTGGTGGGAAACCCCAATAGTGGAAAAAGTTCCCTCTTTAACTGTCTTACCGGCCTCAATCAAAAAGTAGGAAACTTTCCGGGAGTCACGGTTGATACAAAAACCGATTCTTTTCTCCTGCCAGATAATCAAACGGCTGAAGTAATTGATCTGCCCGGCACCTATAGTCTTTATCCCCGCCGCCAAGATGAATGGGTAAGCTATAAAGTTTTATTGCAGCAGGACAAAAAAATAAAAGCTGATGTTATTGTAGCCATTGCGGATGCCAGCAACCTGAAAAGAAATCTTCTTTTCTGCTCACAGATCATTGATCTGAAAGTACCGGTGGTCATTGCTTTATCCATGATGGATTTCGCAAAAAAGAAAGGAATTAAAATTGACATTGCCACTTTAGAAAGAGAATTGGGAGTCCCGGTGGTCGCCATCAACCCGAGAAAAAATAAAGGAATTGAAGAATTAAAGAAAGCGATTTTACTCACAGCAAAAGAGCAGTATAAACCTCCCGCAAGAGATTTTATCAATAACAGATCATTGGCTGCTGAGTCTATTAATGACGTTAAAACTTATTTGCCTCATCTCAGCGATTATACGGCCATCCATTACCTTATTAATCATGAAAATTTTCTGCTGGACGATACGATGAAGGAGACCATTGAAAACATTGAAAGAAAAAATAATTTCAATACGACCAAAACACAGGCAGAAGAGATTTTGCAGCGCTACAGCCGTATTCGCCAGATAATGCAGCAATCTGTATCGGAACCAGACCCGCTGCAAAAAACTTTATTCACTGAAAAGTTCGACAATATTCTTTTACATCGCCGCCTGGGGTATCTTATCATGCTGGCGGTCCTTTTTCTATTGTTTCAAAGTATTTTCTGGCTGCCACAATACCCGATGGATCTGATAGATCTGGGTTTTTTGAAACTTAATCAATTTCTTTCGGCTGCTTTGCCGGATAACAGGTGGACAGACCTATTGGTAAATGGAATCCTTGCCGGGTTGAATGGTATTCTTGTTTTTGTGCCACAGATCATGATACTTTTTGGGTTAATTACAATACTGGAAGACAGCGGTTATATGGCCCGTATCAGTTTTTTAACTGACCGGTTGATGCGTAGCGTTGGTCTGAACGGAAAAAGTGTAATGCCAATGATCAGTGGTTTTGCCTGTGCAGTTCCAGCCGTCATGAGTGCAAGAAATATTGAAAACCGAAAAGAAAGATTGCTGACGATCCTGATAACTCCTTTAATGAGTTGTTCGGCAAGGCTGCCTGTATACACCATTCTTATCGGGCTTGTCATCCCAAAGACCTATCTCTTTGGATTTCTGGGTTTGCAGGGATTGGTAATGATGGGGCTTTACCTGCTTGGTCTTATTATGGCTATGAATGTTTCCTATATAGCCAAATGGTTTATTAAAATAAAAGAAAAAAGTTTCTTCATTCTTGAATTGCCCACTTATCGTTCTCCCCGATGGAAAAATCTGTTGCCGGTAATGGTAAGCAAAGCAAGAATATTTGTAACAGATGCCGGAAAGATCATAATGATCATAAGTCTATTGTTGTGGGGGCTCAGTTCATTTGGGCCTGGCAACAGCATGAAGAAAGTGACTCAACATTATGAACAATTGAAGTCATTGCCGGGAGCAGATTCGGTTCTCCTGGAAAAAGAAATGCATGCGGTGAAACTGGAAACTTCTTATGCCGGAAGATTGGGCAAGGCAATTGAACCTGTCATTTCTCCGCTTGGTTTTGATTGGAAGATTGGGATTGCCCTTATCACTTCTTTTGCTGCCCGGGAAGTGTTTGTTGGCACCATGGCTACGCTTTACAGCGTTGGCGATGATAAAAAAAATGAGTTGCTGCTGAAAGAAAAAATGAAAGCGGCGGTACGGCCAAATGGCAAGCCTGTTTTTGATCTTGCAACCGGATTGTCGCTGATGATATTTTATGTATTTGCCATGCAATGCATGAGTACCCTGGCAGTAGTAAAAAGGGAAACCGGCGGTTGGAAATGGCCCATTATTCAGTTGCTCTATATGACGGGTCTCGCATGGGTGATGAGTTGGGTGGTGTATCAGTTATTTAAATAAAATTTACTCCGTACCAAAATAATCCCATAACATCTTTGATAGTTTTCTTGCCATTATCCATGCTTCATTATCATGAGTCCATTGCTGGTCTTTATTATTTTTCGTGAAAATGCAGAAAACATAAGGGGTTTTAGGCGCATTAACGATCATTACTTCACTTCTTGATGCGTTCACGCAGCCATTTTTACTGAATACTTCAATGGTTGGCGGTATTTGGGAAATGCCTTCATCCTCATCCCAATAATTCCTTCCCAGGCTTCGCATCATTCTTTCACAGGCTGCAGCAGAAAAAATTTTGCTTCGATAAATCTTTTCAAATAATGTTCCCATCTCTCTTGGGGTTGTTTGCCCCCAGCCATATTGTGTTCTGTTGTTTTCTCGTCCCGGAGTTCTTGAGTTTACTCTTGTATCTTTAAATCCAAGGCTATCCAGAATTTCATTGATCTTTGTTCCTTTTCCCGCCAAGCTTTGAAGCCAAAGACTGGCTGTATTGTCGCTGGTTGTAAGCATAAGCATCATTACTTTTTTCAGCAGTATTTTTTCTCCACTCTTGAATGAACCAAGAATATCTTCTCCTTCGTACAACAATGAATCTTTATAGACTAATGCAGAATCATAATTCAGTTCCTTTTTTTCAATTTTATCCATTATGCCAACTAGTATCGGCACTTTTATAATACTAGCTGTTGGAAAAATCGTGTCTGCATTAATGGCAACTGTTTTTCCTGTTCGCAGGTTTTTTACATAGATGCCTATATCTCCCTTAAAGTCTTTTATTGCCTCCTTTAAATCTGATTGTAGTTTTTTATCTGTCTTTTGTGCAAATGTGTTTAGTGAAAAAACAGAAAGTAATATCAGTATTTTTAATTTCATTGCTCTTCAGGTTATTTATTCAGATAATCAATTACAAGATGACAAAATGCCTTGATGCCTGTTTTCATTCCGCTTTCATCAATCATAAAATCAGGAGTATGGTGTGGTGGAGCCTTTTGGGGGTCACTTCCTTTGGGCATTCCCCCAAGATAAAAAAAGAACGATGGTGCCTTTGTTCCATAATAGGAAAAGTCCTCTGCCCCGGTTTTCCACTCTGTTTCTTTTACATTTTCTGTTCCTGCTGCAGACTGTAGCGATGGAAGCATTTTGTTTACGAGATTTGGAGTATTATATGTAACCAAGGTCTTTGTATCAATAGAAACGGTGGCTGTTGTTCCCGATGCTTCTGCTATTTTTTGTACTGTTAGTTTGATCTTTTCGTGTACTTGCAGCTGCATGTCTTTATCAAGTGTCCGAATGGTTCCATCCAGCACACATTCTTCGGGAATAATATTACTTCTTACGCCTCCATTAATTTTGCCCACTGTAATAACTACAGGGGCTTTTGTCAGATCCATCTGCCTGCTTACAATGCTTTGTAATCCTTCTATTATCTGTGCCGAGATCTGAATAGGATCTATTCCTTTCCATGGTTGTGAGCCATGGCTTCCTTTTCCTTTTACTACAATGTGAAACCAGTCGGAAGACGCCATAAAGGCCCCGGGCTTATATTGAATAGTACCAACTTCCACATCAGATTCTATATGCAAGCCAAATATTGCCTCTACTTTGGGGTCGTCCATCACCCCTTCTTTTACCATTAGAGGAGCTCCTCCTTCTTCTCCTTCCGGCGGACCTTCTTCAGAGGGTTGAAAGATAAATTTCACTGTACCTTTTAAATCATTTTTTATCCCTGAAAGAATTTCTGCTGTGCTCATCAGCATTGCAACATGAGAGTCGTGTCCGCAGGCATGCATCACTCCCACTTCCTGGCCATTGTAGACGGATTTTTGTTTTGAAGAAAAAGAAAGGTTGTTTCTTTCTACAATCGGCAATGCATCCATATCGGCTCTTAAAGCAATACAAGGCCCGGGCTTCCCCCCTTTCAATATGCCGACAACTCCTGTTTTTGCAATTCCTTCTTTTACATCAAGCCCTAATTTCCTTAAATGATCTGCTATAAGTTTTCCTGTTCTTTGTTCATTATTTCCCAGTTCAGGGTGTTCGTGTATGTCTCTGCGCCAGGCTATACACTGGGATTCAATTTTATCAGTTGCATTTGAAACATTTTTTTTTAGTTTCTCAATATCTGTTTGTGCCATTGCCTTTAGTGAAACAACAGCTACCATAGCGAATATGATCCTTTTCATTAGCAATTATTTTCTTGAATTTAAAGGAAATGATGATATGCTTATTATCTTTTTTCTCTTATCTGATTTTATTTATATTTAGCTTCCGATGCTGCTGCTCCCCCATATTCCTTTTTTAAAGGCTGTATTTTTTCACAGTGTTACTGCTTTCGGTGGACCACAGGCCCATCTTGGTATGATGATGAAAACATTTGTTCATCGCCGGCAGTATGTAACCGAAAAAGAATTGATCGAATATAATGCTTTCTGCCAGTTGCTTCCCGGAGCATCTTCCACCCAAACATTGACTTTGATTGGTTACAAAAGAGGCGGTGTGCCATTGGCCGTTCTGACACTTATTATCTGGATATTACCTGCCAGTATCTTAATGGGTGCACTTTCTTTCGTTTTAGAATATGCAGGCCAAGGTCAGCTTGGCGCAAATATTTTTAAGTTTATTCCTTCGCTGGCTGTTGGTTTTTTGGTATATGCCACGTTTGCTGCTTTCCCTTTGACAATCCGTAATCCAATTACCTGGATTATCATGTTGCTGGGCGCTGGTGCAACTTATTTTTTATTTGGACAGCCCTGGGTTATTCCCGCTTTGATCGTATCAGCAGGCATTGCTACCAACTTCAGTAAAAAGCGTATTCCGCAGACGGAACAAAAACCCAGAAAAATAAAATGGTGGAATTTCTGGCTCTTCGGAATCATATTTATTGTTGCCGGTATCTTCAGCGAAATATCAAAAAAAGAAGACTGGGCTGGAAGAAAGCCTATCAATCTTTTTGAAAATACTTACCGGATGGGAAGCCTTGTGTTTGGTGGTGGCCAGATTTTAATGCCAATGATGTATGAGCAATGGAGTGTGAGGCCAGAAGTTTTAAAAAATAAAAAAAGAAATCCGGATGTAATTCAGATCGATGAGCAGGATCTATACACCGCTATGGGTATTGTTCGGGCAGTGCCTGGCCCTGTTTTTTCAATCGCGGCTTTTTCGGGTGGCATGGCACTTAAAGATATGGGTAAAGAAATGCAGATTATAGGTTGTTTTATCGGTATGGTTGCTATTTTTCTTCCGAGTGCTTTACTTGTTCTTTTTTTCTTTCCTATCTGGAATTATTTGAAAAAATATGCTGTAGTGTATCGTTCACTGGAAGGTATCAATGCTGTTGTCGTTGGTATTATGGTTGCATCAACAATTTATATCATGAAGGATATCTCTTTTTCCGAAACACAACCGATAAGTAGTTTGATAAGCATCTTGGTTGTGCTTGGTACTTTTCTTTTACTGAATTTCACGAGGATTGCAGCGCCTTTCATTGTATTGACCTGTTTGCTGCTTGGCCGTTTTTTTTAACTCTTATAATACCCTCCCCTTATTATCTCTTCGAGTACTTTATCAGAAACCATGTAACGGATAGATTTTCCTTCTTTAATATGCTTTCGTATTTGTGTAGCTGATAATTGTAATAAAGGAGTGTTAACTACCGTAAGCATGGGTCCTGTTTTATTTTCAATTTCAAACCCAGATCTTGGATAGACATATATAGGGTAGTTCTTCAATACCGTTTCATAGTTTTTCCATTTGGAAAAATTTTGAAAACTATCACTACCCATTATTAAGCAAAACCTGTTTTCGGGATATTTTTCGTTCAGATAAATAAGTGTGTTTGCAGTATAAGAGGGTCTGGGGAGATGAAACTCTATATCAGAGGCTTTCAGACGATTATGATCTTCAGTAGCAAGCCTAACAAGGTGTAAGCGATGGTATTCGTTTAACAAACCCATTTCTGTTTTAAAAGGGTTTTGTGGAGATACAACAAACCAGATTTTTTCAATATCGGTTTCATTTAAAATATGGTTAGCAATAATTAAATGGGCTATATGAATAGGGTTGAATGAGCCAAAAAATAAACCAATTTTCATTTAAATATTTGATAATCAATTTATTATATCAATAATTATTTGTTCTGCCTCATCTAGTCGAAGACTTAAATGATAGCCCGCTATATTTACAGAAACAGGATCACCAAGAGGTGCTTTTTGTTCCATCAAAATGCTTTCCCCCGGAACACAGCCCATTTCCATAAGCTTCAAAAGAATTCCATTATCCCTAAATTCCCTGATTATACCTCTCTCTCCGGGTTTAAGATCTGAAAGTTTAGCGGTCATCTAAAAAATTTGAAAACAAAGCTACTCTCGATGAATGGTTTTTCTTTACGAATTTTGAAATTATGACTTCATTTTCAAAAGTTTGCTTCTTTTTTGAGCATCGCAATTTTTCTCTTGAGAACAGAACCTTGTTGAAAAAATTTATTGAATCAATTTTCAGAAGAGAGAAGAGGAAAATAGACAGCCTTAATTATGTCTTTGTTTCGGATAAACGATTGTTAGAAATTAACCATCAATTTTTAGGACACGACTACTATACAGATATCATAACATTTGATATTTCAGAAGGATCTTCTATAAAAGGAGAGGTATATATCAGCATTGATCGGTTGAAAGAAAATTCAAAAAAATTGGGGGTTTCTTTTAAATCAGAATTACATCGGGTAATATTTCATGGAGCTCTTCATTTATGTGGATTTAAGGACAATACTACCACAGAAAGAAAAAAAATGAGGGCCCGTGAAGATTTCTATTTGTTTGGGTATTTTAAATAGGCGCTATTGTTTCCACGTGGAACGATTAATTACAGATAATTTCCTTTGAAACCAATTTGCCAATCGTTTCAATCTAGGAAATCCATAATCTATCTTTGCATCCCATGTTTCCTGAATATGATGTAATTGTGGTAGGTGCTGGTCATGCTGGCTGTGAAGCTGCCGCTGCTGCGGCTAACCTTGGTTCCAAAACACTATTGGTAACCATGAACATGCAGACCATTGCCCAAATGAGCTGCAATCCTGCTATGGGAGGTATCGCTAAAGGACAGATTGTTAGGGAAATAGATGCAATAGGAGGATATTCCGGAATTGTAACGGATTTAAGTACCATCCAATTTCGCATGCTAAACCAGAGTAAAGGCCCAGCCATGTGGAGCCCCCGGGCGCAGAATGACCGGATGCTTTTTCACCTGAAATGGCGGGAGATGCTTGAGAATACTGCCAATCTTGATTTTTACCAGGATATGGTAAAAGGCTTGCTTGTTAAAAATGAAAAATGCTTTGGAGTGGTCACTGGACTTGGACATGAGATAAAAGCCAGGTCTGTAGTGCTTACTAATGGTACATTTTTGAACGGCATTGTGCATATAGGAGAGAAGAACTTTGGTGGTGGAAGGATGGCGGAGAAGGCTGCTACTGGTATTACAGAACAATTAGTTTCCCTTGGTTTTGAAAGCGATAGGCTGAAAACAGGAACTCCACCCAGAATTGATGGCCGTAGTCTTGATTATTCAAAAATGGAAGAACAGCCTGGAGACGATGAAATAGTTGGTTTTTCTTATTTAGAGACAGAAAAACCAACCGAACAAAGAAGTTGCTGGATCACATATACTAATCAAAAGGTACACGATATACTTAGAACCGGATTTGACAGAAGTCCCATGTTTGCCGGAAGAATTGATGGGGTAGGGCCAAGGTATTGCCCGAGCATTGAAGATAAAATCAACCGCTTTGCAGAAAGAGAACGGCACCAACTATTCATTGAACCTGAAGGATGGAATACAGTTGAAGTATATCTAAACGGATTCTCCACATCATTGCCGGAAGAAATTCAATACGAAGCTATTCGTAGTATTGTGGGTTTTGAAAATGTAAAAATGTTCCGTCCGGGCTATGCGATTGAATATGATTTTTTTTCCCCAACTCAATTGAAATATTCGCTGGAAACGAAGCTAATTCAAAATTTATTTTTTGCAGGACAAATAAACGGAACCACCGGATACGAAGAGGCTGCCTGCCAGGGGCTGATAGCCGGCATCAATGCACATCAAAAAACAAGAGGATTTAATGAATTAATACTAAAAAGAAGCGATGCCTATATTGGCGTATTGATTGATGATTTAATCGGTAAAGGAACACAGGAGCCTTACCGGATGTTTACGTCAAGAGCAGAATTCAGAACTTTACTTCGCCAGGACAATGCTGACCTCAGGTTAACTGAGTTAAGCTATCGGCTTGGTCTTGCTTCGCAGGAAAGAATGGATAAAGTAATTGAGAAAAGGGAATCTGTTGCAAAGATTAAAACAGTTCTCGGTGAAATGCAGGTTGAGCCGGATGAAATCAATTCATGGTTTCAACGGATCGGCTCTTCCAAAATTTCCGAAAAACAGAAAGCAGAAAAAATATTGCTGCGTCCTTTAGTAGAACTTACAGACCTTGCCGAAGTCCTGCCTAAACTAAGAGAAGCATTATCGTCCTTCAGCAAGGAAGCCATTGAGCAGGCAGCTATACAGATTAAGTATGATGTGTATATAGAAAAAGAGAAAGAGCTGGTACAAAGAATGAGTGGGCTGGAAGAATTAGAAATCCCTGAGAGCTTTGACTATAAAAAAATTGTTTCGCTGGGGAATGAAGCAAGAGAAAAGTTAACCCGTATCAAACCCCGCACCCTGGGACAGGCCAGTCGTATCTCCGGTATTAATCCCAGTGATGTACAAATACTGATGGTGTTTATGGGGAGGTAGAAAAGTATCCGAAAGAGATTGTAAGTGTTCTATACTCATTATCGCTTCTTCAACTATGTATAATCCAAATAGTATTTGCCACAGTTTAATTGCCCGGTACAATACAAACCAACTAAATCAATGATGCCTCCCAATGAAAGACAGAAACCCGATTGCCAGGATAAATTTGTTACTCATCGCAGCGGAAAAGGAAAGCTTGGGTTTCCGTTAGCCGAGACAAGAACTATTATAATGGGCAACAGCGGCCCGCAGACCAGTAATTTCGAGACCCCTCTTGAAACCATTGAACTTTCAACAGAAAAGCTGGACTCGATGCTATTGGAAATTCCACCCGGTTATATTGAAACAAAGAACGAAAGTGATCTGCAGGATAAGTTTGATATAAAAGATATGATGAACCAGGCCATAAATAATACGACGATATCTCAAGAGGACATTGCTACTTCGCCAAAAGAAAAAAAACAAGGTATTATTCGAATTGGCGTGTATGTACCACAAGGCGATGATCAATTGCCGGGAGCAGAAATGCAGCAATACCTGGAAAATATCTTGAAAGGCGGTAATGTAGATGCTATTGCTGTAGCCAATGAAGAAGAGGCAAAGAAATATAATTGTGATTATTCTCTTTCTACGGAATTTGTGAGAATAAAGCAGGCAAGCAAAGTAGGTGGATTATTGAAGGCCATTAAAAACAGCGATCCCAATGCGGCATCTTCGTTTAATATCGAATCAAATTTTATCCTTACAAAACTTTCAGATGGTTCTGTTAAACTACAGCAAAACCAAAACGAAAAATATGAGGGAAGCGCTGAAGGTGCTGCTAAAAAATCACTTGATGAAGAAAGTAGTGCTGTTCTAAAAGCGATAAAATAAACGAGACTTTTCTCAGGCCACTTCTTTTAAGGCTGGTTTTGATAAGTCGTCTTCGTGCAGTTCAATTCTCCGCGTTATATCATTGAGAGAAGACAGCCGTTGCACGGTATAGGGAATTGTGTCAAGACCGGAAACAAAACGCTGGATATAACTGTAAATGCCAATCAGGCTCCCCGCCTCTATTCCTGCTCCGGTTGTTTTGTTAGTAATTAACAAAGCAAGGCCTATTACCACCATCACCATTATTTCCATAACACCAAAATTCCATGCTTCCTGATCACTGATGCGAACCTGCCATTTTCTTAAATTATCATAGTGTTGTTTTATCAGGTGTGTATTTCCGGTTGAAATAATATCAACCTGCTTTTCCAATTCATCGTTTTTTTGTCGGTTAAGCTGTTTCATTCTTTTACCATACAGATAGCTAACGGCAATGACAGGTAAAAGAATGCTTAAACAAACAAGCACAACTAACATATCATAATAAAATAACAGGATAAGAGAACCAAAGATGCTGTACACCGCCTCAATTAGGTAAACAAGATCAAATTCAAGAAAATCCACGAACTCCCTTGCGAGGGTTGAATGTGCACTAAGTTTTGATACATCTGATTTATTATATCTTCTGGATAAAAATTTTGTAACCAGTGAAGTATAAATAGCCGAGTAGGTTCTTGTATCAAGCCTATGTCGAATCGCTCCAACGATTAACGAGCCAAAATGTACTGCGGATAAAAGAATCAATCCGTTATAGCTTCCTTTTATCAAATCATTCACCGCAATACCCAGGAAAAAAGGTCGCATGAGGTTGCCCAGCATTTCAACGGAAAATAATATATAGGTTAAAACCAGCCGAAACTTATGGGCCAGCATTATTTGTTTGAGTATGGCAAAACGGGTCATAGTTATTCGTTTATGATATATCATCTGTTTCCGGAACAATCCGAAATGTCTTAAAATTTAATGGAGTATCGGCTGAACCAGCGGCAGGGGTGGATATTGGTAAGCCCTTTTGCCGTCTTAAAAATTCAGTACGGGGATAAGACCTGACACGTACTCACTGGTTTAACCGCTGCAAATTTACTTCACGATTTGTTAACGAATTATGAGGTATTCCCGAAATCAGTCCCCGGCAATTGGAAGAGCCACATTGGCAAGCAAATGGCTCCATGTTTTCATCTAAAAATTGTGCATAGTCAAGTGTAAGTTCCTGACCTTTCGAAATCTTTTTTATTGCCCGCATATCAAGCCCGTCAAATGTGGTATTGGGATTACAACTGTGATTTTGTGGAGCCCATTCATTCGGATCTTCATCCCAAAGAATGAAAAGCTCTTCACTTACCGGATAGGCATAGCGGCGAAAATGCATTTTTTTTTCTTCGTTCCAGTATTTCTCCACATAGCGTTTTGTAATAATACGCTGCGATCTTCCTTCGCCCTTAAAAATAATTTCTCCCTTCTTAATATCCCGGCTTGCATAAATGCCATACCCGGATATAGAGTTTCCTTTCATTACAAAAGGTCTGATTTTTCGTTTATGTCTCGCAATGCCTTCGTCAATAATATGCCTTAAAAAACCTGCTTGCCCGATCCCGTCATATTTTAATACAAAATCAGCCGAGCCTTCATAACCGTCTTTATAAAAAACAGAGCAGGTAAGATTCATTTCCAGGAAATAGACTTCCTTTTTATCCGTAACCCTGAAATCAAGCCGGCCATACCCGACTGCATTAACGGCTTTAAACATTTTCTCCGCTATTTGCCTGATCTTTTTATCAATTTCATTATCGGTGCATGGCACATTACAATCAGGATGCAGTTCCGATGTTTTTAATGAATAGGTCTTAAATTCTTTTCCTTCGGGAAATATATATTCTATCGGCCGGTAAGCTGTACAGCTGTGGCCGTCGGGATTGCCCGCAACCAGGGTGGTGAATTCTCTTCCTGCGATATATTCTTCTACCAGCAATGGGGCATATTCTCTGAATATGCTTTCCGCTTTTTCAGTCAGTTCTTTTGGATTATGTACCAATGAATGTTCATCTACGCCAAGACTATCGCCTGCATGAGCAGGCTTTACAAACAAGGGAAATCTTAAATTTTTTATAGCGTCATCCAAGTCTTTTATTTCATTTACCAACACAAATCCGGGTGTGGTTACTCCTTCGCAGTAGGCAACGTATTTCATTAATTCTTTTGGAACGTCGTAGAGTTTAGTAGTGGGGCCGGTAAAAGGGAGGTTGAGTAATTCAAGGCAAAAGCAAACGTCAACTCCAGGTACTTCCCATTCAGGATACCCTTCGCAGAGGTTTACGAAAATATCATACCCTTGTTTGCCAAGCTCTTTCAGCTGTTTAAACGTGGTGAGTTTATTCAATTTTACATTATGTACCTCATGTTCCGGTATCAGGGAAGCCAGATCTCTTTCGGGATCGTAATACTGATAGTCTACACCCGAAGGCGAATAATCTGGTTGAAGAACACATACTTTCATGATCTGTCAATTCATTGAGAGAAAGATACAGTTAATGATTTCGCAATTGCTTGTTTTTTTAATACTCCCATAAATTTACCTGGATAAGGAAGCGCCGGATCACTTTACCGTAACTGTTTTTTTGGCCCCGGTGGTTTTTATTTTTTTAACTGGCATCGTTTTAATAACACTTCTTCTTAGGGCATCTTTCAATATTTCTATAATGATCTCTGTATAACTGACGTTTGAGGCTTTTATTATGGCTCCAATCGAAGTGTAGTTTTCATCTTCGCTCAATCCACACTGGGCATTTACTTCTAGTACATATAATTTACCCGTTGATATGTCTTGCCGGATATCTATCCGGGTATAGCCTTTGCCGCCGCAGGTCTTATAAGCAGCAATGCTGATCTTCTTCAGTGCTGGAACCAACGGTCCTTTTACTTTTTGATACTCATAAAAATTACCGTTTTCAGGCATGGGCGTTTCATCTTCATATATTTCCCAAAGCCGGTCAAATGATAAAAATCTTTCAGACTCCGGTAATGAGGGATGAAATATCCTTTCCACGGGTTCATATACGATACAATTCCTTAAATCATCTGATGAGCCGGTAACAAAAGTTGTAAACTCCGGCCCGGTGATAAATTGCTCAACAAACAATCCGTCAGCCAGCAGGTTCCAACCCCTGTAACCTTTATATATTTCGTCCACTCTTTTGGTCAGCTCTTCTTCTGTATTCACCACATTTTTTATTGAAACTCCCATACTGCCACCCGAAACAGCCGGTTTAATAATAATGGGTGTGCCAACCCGTTTTGTTATTCCTTTTGTTGACCCTTTCTTATCCGTGATCACCCTCCAGTTTGCAGTAGGTACTGCCGCTTTGTCAAAAGCTTTTTTCATGGGTATCTTGGAAGTAGTAATATTATAAAAGTGGGAATCTGAACCGGTATAGATCAAACCATATTTTTCCAATTCATGTATCACAGATACTCCTGGCGCACCATTTATTTCATCGCCATCACAAAGATTTAATATGAGAGGTGTTTTCCCATTTTTGCTTTCTGCAATGAATTTGATAATGCTCCTGAAATTATCTTGTGTAACCGGTTGCCATTTCCAATCAGCTTTTAACTCTTCAAATACTTTGGTAAACTCCAGGATACTGTGGTCGAAGTCATAATAGTGCTTAATGTTTTGATCGTCTGATTCAAGAAAAGGAGCAAGCACCCAGATTTTATACGGCTTAAACAGTTTTGCCGCTTCGCTTATCTTCATACACTTCAGGCAACTTTTTTCCTGGCGGCCCTTTTGGCCAGTTGTTGTTGAATAAAATCTGTAAACCGGTATTGAAATACGATCATCGGAGACAGATAGGCGGCTCCCCTGATCTTACCAAGACATTTGGGGCTTCCGCAATAACAGTCGAACGGTTGTGCCATTTTCCAATCCGCAGATGGATAGAAGAATGTAAGCTCATCATCAATGCTTATATGTTTTAATGCAACCACTTCCTTGGTGGTGGTATTAAAAAAAACATTGGGATCACATCCGTGATTGATATACTGCAAAAACTCGGGATCCAGTGTGATGTGTTTGCGCATACCTACCTGAACGGTAAGATATGTAGGCTCAGCCGAAATAGTGCCTGCGCCAAATGTGGCAATTACATCGCCGGGTTTGAATGAACGAATGGCAAAAAAGTGATTTTGCCCATTGGTTAATTGTCGTCGCACTTCACCAACAACATGGTTGCTTATAGTGCGGAATTTGTGAATAGTAAGTGTATTCATAAAATGGGTTGGTAAGTAATAAATGAAGTTATAGATAAAGTTTTTATATAACAAGTTTAATATGTATAAATGTGAATAATTAATAACAATAGATGATCATATCACATGCCTTAAAATAAACATTAAGCAATAAAAGAACCTGCTATAGTTATAAAATAAAAAACCGCCTCAGTCCTGAAGCGGTTTTTTAGTAAAAGAAAGTATAATCAATCACTGGCTTTAGTTCCCAGCATCAGCAATCCATTCACCTGTATCTCGGTGATATATTTCTTGTTGCCTTCTTTGTCATTATAGCTGCGGTTGATAAGCTTGCCTTCGATAGCTACTTCTTTTCCTTTGGCAAGATACTTCTCAACGATCTCTGCTACTTTACCCCAGGCAACGAGATTGTGCCATTGTGTTTCTGTTACTTTCTCTCCTTTGGCATTGCGGTAGTTTTCACTGGTGGCTACGCTGAAACGGGCCATTTTCTTACCACTTTCAAGGGTTTTAACTTCGGGTGCATTACCCAGGTTACCGATCAGCTGAACTTTGTTTTTTAATGCGTACATAGTTTTAAAATTTGTGTCCCGATGTGCGGGACGTTTTTTGAATTTGTTTATTTCAATCAACCGGTGACGTCATTGCCGATTGACAACACAAAGATGATAGCGCCGGAAACCCCGAGTCGGTTTTTAACCGTTTCTTCCCGAAGCTACCCGTTTAGAAACGTTTGCACACGGATAATTTTCCTTACCTTAATGGCCTGAAACCCTTGCTATGCCTGCATCTGAAACCAAAACCTGTCTTGCCTGCGGAAAACCGCTGAAAGGTCGTGTAGATAAGAAATTTTGTGATGATTACTGTCGTAATAATTATAATAACCAGCAAAAATCAAAGGGTGGTCACAGCGCTTTTGTAAGAAATATCAATAATGCACTGCTAAAAAACAGGAAAGTGCTGGAATCTGTTTTACCTGTAGGAGAGGAAACGGCAAAAGCCAATAAAGATAAATTGCAGAGACTTGGCTTTCAGTTCAAATACCTTACACATATCTATACAACCAAGACTGGTAAGACATATTATTACTGCTATGATTATGGTTATTTACCCCTAGACAATGATTGGTTCCTGATTGTAAGAAAGAAAGAGGAATAAATGGCTACTGAAAAAAATATCACTGTCATCATCCTTGCCGGAGGCAAAAGCAGCCGGATGAAAACGGAAAAAGGCCTGGTGCTTTTTCGGGGGAAGCCATTGGTGCGGCATGCGATTGCTGTTTTAAAAAAAATAACGGAAACTATTTTAATCATTACCGCCAATCCGGCTTACCATCAGCGACTCAGAAGCTATGTGCCCGGAGTATAAAGTGGTGGCCTGCAGGATAAGGAAGAGTAAGGGGAAGTATAAATTAAATAAACAGGATTAGAAGAGGCCCTAAGACACGTTGCTGCTTGTCCGCTGTGAGGTGATCTGCAAAATCCCCATTAGAAAAAAGAGATTATTTTTTCCCAAACAATTTGTCAAGTTGCTCACTTCGGTACTTAAAAATCTCATTTACCTTTTTATGAACGAAAAGATGGCCGGCTATCCATCCAAAAACTGATTTGCCGATATCGTAATATAATTTATCTGTCATGAGTACGCCGCCATCTGCTTTTTTAAAATGATGCTCATGGTGCCAGATCCGGTAGGGTCCCTTTCGCTGTTCATCAACAAAATATTCCAGGTGCTTTACCTCTGTTATTTCTGTAACCCATTTGAAATGAATATTCAGAAAAGGGCTGATATCATACATGATCATTGCTCCCGGATATACTTTTTCCGGCACTTCGTTTAATATCTTAAAATGCATATCAGCAGGTGTTATCCGGTTCAGGTTTTTGGGCGAAGAAAAAAACTCCCAGGCTTCTTCAAGGCTGATTGGCAAGAACTGTTCGGTCTGTAAATACTTCATTTTCGGTTAAAGATTTTTTGTAAATATCCAAGGCACGGTTTCTTGCAAACTCATGTTCAACAACAGGAGGCAAATAACCCGGTTTAAAATTTTTTATCCATCGTTTTATATATATGTGATCCGGGTCAAATCTTTTGGTTTGTTCGGATGGATTAAAAATTCTGAAGTAGGGGGCTGCATCACAACCGCATCCCGCAGCCCATTGCCAGTTTCCATTGTTGGAAGACAATTCATAATCCACAAGTTTTTCAGCAAAAAAGGCTTCTCCCCACCGCCAGTCAATTAATAAATGTTTGGTGAGAAAACTTGCGACAATCATTCTTATCCGGTTGTGCATAAACCCTGTTTCGTTCAGCTCCCGCATACCTGCATCCACAATCGGGTAGCCCGTTTCGCCTTTGCACCACAATTCAAATTCTTTCTCATTGTTTCTCCATTGAATGGCATTATACTTTGGTTTAAAACAGGAAGAAACAACACGGGGAAAGTGAAAAAGGATCATCATAAAAAATTCCCGCCAGATCAATTCGTTGAGCCATTGTACATTTAATTCCATTGCCGCTTTTGCTAATTGGCGGATACTTACTGTTCCGAAACGAAGATGTACACTCATCCGGCTGGTGCCGTTAACACATGGTATATTCCGGGTGTCAGAATAGTTTTGAATTACGGAAGGATCAATTGTTCTATCCGGAATATCAAATGCAATGTGCTCAAATCCCATTTCTTTTAACGATGGAACAGGAATGGGTCTTGTTTTGAGAAGAGCCGGTAAATGTTCTTCTGAGGGGTAGCCGGATAAATTTTCTTGCTGCAGTTTTTGTTTCCATATCCTTGAGTAGGGAGTAAAAACGGTGTACGGGCTGCCATCGGCCTTCAGCACTTCGTCCTTTTCAAAAATCACCTGGTCTTTGAAAGTTGAAAATATTATCCTGTTATTTTTTAAAAAGAAAGCAATTTCATCATCCCTCTTTATAGCATATGGCTCATAATCGTGGTTGGTAAAAACCTCGCTGATTTTAAATTCCTCTGCCAGTCTTTTAAAGGCATTTAACGGTGTATCGTAAAGGATGTACAAAGAAGAGTTGTACTTTTTTATTTCTGCCTGCAATTTCAGCAGCGAGTCATAAATAAATGAAACCCTCCGGTCTTTTTTATCAGCCAGGCCGTTCAGGATGTTTTTATCAAATATAAAAACAGGCACAACCGGCTTGCCGCTTTTCAATGCACGATAAAAACCATGATTATCAAACAACCGTAAATCCCGCCGGAACCAAAAAATGTTTACATGCATTTGAAAAGTTTTCCTGATACTGAAGCCAGCATAAAAACAAGAAACCGGCAGATAAGTTCATAAACTACATGTGTTCCGGGTTAATTCATTTTAATGTTTCTGTGGTTAAAAAACACACCCCCGTTGTTTAAACATTTCCTGCCATTTTTCAGTATTTCTTAAACAGAGCTGTTTAAAAAAATAATTATTTGAAAAGATGAACTATTTCTTTTGTTTAATGTTTATCTATTTTTATTAAACACTAATTTTTAAAAAATAAAACAAAAAAAATCATGAAAAAAGTATTTCAATCCGCATTATTAATGCTTGCTCTGTTTGTTTCCATTGCCGCATCTGCACAAAAGAAAGACATCGTTGACATTGCCGCAGGTTCAGAGGCTCACACCACATTGGTGGCAGCTGTAAAAGCCGCAGACCTTGTGGCTGTACTTAAAGGTGATGGACCATTCACTGTATTTGCACCGGTAAATGATGCTTTTGGCAAATTGCCCGCCGGCACTGTTGATTTTCTTCTAAAGACCGAAAACAAAGCAACCCTTGCAAAAATCCTTACTTATCATGTGGTGCCTGGTAACCTGGATGCAAAAACAGTATTAGCTGCAATTAAAAAAGGAAATGGCACCGCTTCTTTAACAATGGTAAGTGGCGGAACTTTAAAAGCATCCCTGGAAAACGGAAAAGTAAAACTTACTGATGAAAAAGGCGGAACGTCCTATGTAACAGCAACGGACCTGAAAGGCAGTAATGGTGTGATCCATGTTGTTGATTCAGTAGTATTGCCTCAATAATCTTTTTTTGTTCAGTAATTTTTAAGCTCTCTTTTTTGAGAGCTTATTTTTTCCCTTTCAATCAAAAATAAAAAATCCTGTGATTGTTGCTAATCAATAACAATAATTACTATAAAAAGAAAAACATAAGGCATGTTCACAAAATTCAAAGTTTCAGAATTGATAATAGTACTGATAACCATTTTGCTGATTTTTGTATCAGAATATTATTATGTTATACTCAAACAACCGATGAAGGCCATTTTTATCGGGTTGTGGCCTCCTACTATTCTGGGTTTATTAATCTTCCTTAATATAAAAAGAAAACAATAACATCATGGAAAATCTGGATATCATCCTGCTTACTGCAGTAGTATCGGTTTTGTTCCTGGTGTTTATTATTGCCAGCTACCGTGAATTTTCAATAATGGGCAAATCCGGTTTCAAAGGCGGTAAAGAAAAAGGACCCCGTGCTGAAATGGTTCAGTTTCTGCAAAATGTTTTCACAGATGAAAGCATTGAGCCCCGTAAAAAGAAAGAATTATCAAGCATAATAAAAAAAACACTTGATGAAATAGAATCCGGAGGAAATTCTGACGCTACAAATAAATGAACGTTTTTTGATGCTATTACTGGTGATTCTCACCAGCAACCGAATTGTAAACAATTTAATTACAACCAGAAAGAAAACGCGGTATACTCAGCGGCACTTTCATATCCCGGATATCATGCTGAATAATATTAACTCCGGCATCAGCGACAGCGAAGCCATGTGCCCCGAATATAAAGCGGCGGCCTGTAATATCAGGAAGAGTAAGGGGATGTATAAATTAAAGAAAGAAGTTTAATTTTGAGAGACACTATCTTTTTTCAGTTCCTCAATTTTCTCTTTAAGTTCCTTTATTTCTTTTTTCAACGAATCTACCCTTACCCGCAATATATTGATCTGTTCCTGCAGTGGGATATTTTCTGTTTTAGGAATTACCGGGCTATCTTTCATTATCGCTGAATCCTTTTTGATCGGGGGAGTTTCTACTTTTTTAACAACTGTGTTTAGTCGGTCGGTGGCTGTGAAAAGTCATTCCTTTTATTGGCGTGGATTTCAGATTTCGGGCTGATAGCCTTATTTTTGCTGCCCGCTATGCGGAAGGATGGTGCGGTAGCTCAGTCGGTAGAGCAAAGGACTGAAAATCCTTGTGTCGGCGGTTCGATCCCGCCCCACACCACAGAAACGAAGGCTATGGCTTTCGTTTTTTTATTTGTGTCGCCGCGATGAATCGGGGCCCACACCACAATAAAAAAGAGACTTTAATGAGGTCTCTTTTCTTTTCTAATCAATCGCTTAGTCTTACATCCCATACTCACTGAGAAACTTTATCCGCATGATTTTTAACTGTTCCCAATTGAAATTGAACTCCGCCAACTCTTCCTGTGCTACCTGGAGTGAAGAAGTTTCCGAACCTTTAAAGTATTCAATGATCTCATCCTGGTCTTCTTCATCCAGCATTTCATCAATGGCATAATTCAGGTTCAGCTTGGTACCGCTGGCTGCGATGGTTTCCATTTCTTCCAGCATCTCGTCCATTCGCCAGCCTTTGTTCTTTGCAATGGTCTCCAGCGAAACTTTTTTATCTGTATTCTGAATGATGTAAACTTTGTCGCCACTTTTATTCACCACACTCTTCATCACAAAATCATCGGGCCGCTCAATATTGTTCTCTTCCACATATTTCGCAATGAGATCAACAAAAGGCCGGCCATATTTCATTGCTTTTCCTTTGCTCACTCCCTGGCATTTTTCCAGCCCTTTCATCGTAATAGGGTAGAAGGTGGCCATGTCCTGCAGCGATGCTTCAAGAAAAATAACAAAAGGCGGCAATCCCTTCTTTTTCGCTTCTTTCTGGCGAAGCTCCATCAGCATTTCAAATAACCGTTCGTCCGATGCAGCACCGCTATTGGCTTCTGTTCCTTCTTCGTCATCGGCATTGGCATCATCGTACAGGTGATTCAGGATTACCTTGAGAGACTTTGGTTTTTTCAGAAACGCTTCGCCGTTCTTCGTGAATTTGACCACCCCATATTCTTCAATGTTTTTTTTGATCATCCCTTCCAGTAATAGTTGGCGGATCAATGAATTCCAGAAATGCGGATCCCGGTCGTTGCCGCTGGCAAATGCACCGAGGCCTTCATGCCGAAACATTTGTATCTGTGGTGTCAGTTTACCAGTGATAATTTGAACTACATATTCGGTTGCAAAACGTTCATCCAGCTCTTTGATCGCTTTTAATACCAGCACTGCCTCTTCCTTAGCTTCCAGTTTTTCTTTCGGATGTTTGCAGTTGTCGCAATGTCCGCAGTTGGTCTTTTCGTATTCTTCACCAAAATAACTCAGTAAAACTTTACGGCGGCATACGCCACTTTCGGCAAATGCCACTGTTTCATTTATCAGTTGTGCTCCCACTTCTCTTTCGCTGAGCGGCTTCTCCCGCATCAGGTGTTCCAGTTTGCTCACATCTTTGTGTGAATAATAAAGAATGCACTTCCCTTCCAATCCATCACGGCCGGCACGACCAGTTTCCTGGTAATAATTCTCAATTGATTTGGGAATATTGTAATGAATAACAAAGCGGATATCGGGTTTATCGATCCCCATCCCGAATGCAATGGTAGCACAGATCACCTGGACATCTTCATTCAGGAACTGATCCTGTCTGTCAGAACGGAGTTTGCTGTCGAGCCCGGCGTGATAGGCTACTGCTTTAATTCCATTAGCCATTAAAATATCAGCCAGCTCTTCTGTTGTTTTCCTGTTTAGCGTATAAATAATTCCGCTTTTGTTTTTCATTCCTTTGATAAAGCGGACAATATGTTCATCTGTTTGCGACTTTTTGATTTTCGGCAGCACTTCATAATGCAGATTGGGCCGGTTAAAAGAAGAAATGAAAACATTGGGCTCTCTCAAATCAAGGTTCTTGATGATATCGCTTTGCACTTTGGGTGTTGCCGTAGCGGTCAGCGCCACTACGGGGATGTCAGGATTTATCTGTATCATCATTTCCCGCAATCTTCTGTATTCCGGACGAAAATCATGCCCCCATTCAGAGATACAGTGTGCTTCATCCACAGCAAAGAAAGAAATTGTCAGGTCAGAAAAGAACTCAAGATTTTCCTGCTTGGTCAGAGTTTCCGGAGCTACATAGAGCATCTTTGTTTTGCCCGTAAGTAGATCATCGTGAACTTCTTTTATTTCTTTTTTTGTCAGTGTTGAGTTGAGAAAATGCGCTACTTCGTCATTGCTGCTATAACCACGGACAAGCTCTACCTGATTTTTCATCAGAGCAATTAATGGAGAAACGATAATAGCAACTCCTTCGCTGATGATTGCAGGTAATTGATAACATAAACTTTTACCCCCGCCAGTGGGCATGATGACGAATGTGTCATGCCCGGCGAGTAATGATTCAATCGCTTTTTCCTGTGTTCCTTTGAATTTATCAAACCCGAATTGTTCCTGCAGGGATTTGTGCAGATCAACTCGTTTCTTTGAAGAATTTGTTTCCTTATCCTTTATCGGTTTTCCGCTGGTTGGCTGAACTTTTTTTCCGGCCGGTTTCTTGTTTGTTGATGTTCCCATTTCTCTTTTATTTCATACGCACCGCTTCAATGCAGATTTATTTAAGGTACTCATTTTTACCTGAAATCCGTTGCCGGTTAAAAATATTTTTTCAGCTTTTTGCTGTGTTGACCCGGGTTTATTCAGGTCCGGAATTTATTTCCCTAATAGCCCGAATTTCAGTGGTTAATATCACTATGCTGGGCAGGATGAATGGCAGCGAAAGACGAATTTACGAAGGTTTGCCATTTTGTCCGGATTTAAAGGGTTAAAAGAATGAGATATAATATTGATTAGAATCACTTCCTTTCAAATCCTATAAATTTGCGGCCGTTGTCCGCCGAAGCCTTAGCACAGGCGGAGCTATCTATGCCGGTTTCTATAAAACAAGTTGCTCTCAGAACGATTGAACTCGAAGCTCAGTCTGTTTCGGGTCTTGCATCATTTATCAACGACGATTTTGAAAAAGCCGTTTCCTTAATTGCTGAATGCAGGGGAAGGGTTGTCATCAGCGGTATTGGTAAAAGCGCCATCATCGCACAAAAAATAGTTGCGACATTCAACTCAACCGGAACACCTTCCATATTTATGCATGCCGCAGACGCCATTCATGGCGACCTGGGTACGGTGCAGCAGGATGATGTGGTCATCATTATCAGCAAGAGTGGTGAAAGCCCGGAGATAAAAGTGCTGGTGCCGCTAATAAAAAATACCGGCAACCTGTTGATCGGGATGGTTGGCAACACTTCCTCTTTTCTTGCAAAGAATTCATCCATCGCCTTAAATACCTCTGTTGAGCAAGAAGCCTGTCCGCATAACCTTGCTCCGACAAGCAGCACCACTGCCCAACTGGTAATGGGCGATGCTTTAGCCATTTGCCTGATGGAGTTGCGGGGATTTCAAAGTGATGATTTTGCAAAGTTTCATCCGGGTGGAATGCTTGGCAAAAAACTATACCTGCAGGTGGCTGATCTCGCTGTCAATAATGAAAGACCAAAAGTGCTGGCTGATCAATCGCTGAAAGAAGTGATAGTAGAAATGACCGAAAAGCGATTGGGAATTACGGCCGTTGTTGATGCCGCCAATAATTTACTCGGCATTATCACTGATGGCGACCTGCGGCGGATGCTGGAAAAAAATGTATCTATAGATAAAGTGAAAGCAGGCGATATCATGACCAAAACACCAAAGACCATTGGCTCTGATGAATTGGCAGTTGATGCGCTGGACTCGATGCGGAAGAACGAGATCACACAACTGGTCGTGACAGATGAAAAAAAATATCTTGGTATTATTCATTTGCATGATCTGATAAGGGAAGGATTAATATAAGATATAATAAACGCCCCTTTAGGGGGATGGGGACACCATGAATAAACATCACTACGTAGCGATAATGGCAGGCGGAATCGGCAGCCGGTTCTGGCCCATGAGCAGAACTGATTTTCCAAAACAATTTCTCGATATTCTTGGCCTTGGAAAAACGCTGATACAACAAACTTTTGACAGGTACCGGGAATTGGTTCCACTGGAAAATATTTATGTGATCACCGCAGAAGAGTATGTAAATATTGTAAAAAAACAATTGAAAGATATTCCCGAAGAAAACATTTTAGCCGAACCATCAAGAAAAAATACGGCTCCATGCATTGCCTATATGGCTTTAAAGCTTTTAAAAAAAGATCCGGAAGCATTGATGATAGCGGCGCCTGCCGACCATCTGGTAACAGAAACGGAAGAGTTCATTAAAACAGCGAAGAGAGCTCTTGATTTTGTTGGTCATATCAACGCATTAGTCACAATTGGTGTAAAACCCATATACCCCAACACTGGTTATGGATATATTCAGCATGAGCCGGCATCGGCTGCTCCTGATGTTTTTAAAGTAAAAACATTTACCGAAAAACCCACTCTTGAATTGGCTAAAACTTTTATTGCCAGTGGTGATTTTTTATGGAATGCCGGCATTTTTACCTGGAAAGTAAAAAACATTATTGCTGCGATTGAAAAATATGAGCCAGAATTATATGAATTGTTTGCGGCGGATAAAGATAAATTCAATACGGCAAAAGAGAAAGAAACCATTGAAGCTATTTACCCCCAATGCACCAATATATCCATTGATTTTGCCGTGATGGAAAAAGCGGATAATGTGTACCTGATTCCCGCCTCCTTTGGCTGGAGCGACCTCGGCACATGGAACAGCGCCTGGAATAATATGGAAAAAGATTATTTTAGCAATGCGGTGGTGGGTAAAAATGTGATGGTGATCGATGCGAATAATTGCATGGTGCATGTGCCAGATAATAAACTTGTTTTATTGCAGGGGTTGAAAGATTATATTATCGTGGACACAAAAGATGTGCTGCTTATCTGTAAAAAAGATAAAGAGCAGGAAATTAAAGATTATGTGGCGGAGGTAAAGAGATACAAGGGCGATAAATACCTATAAATTCATTGCCGCAAAGTAGTAGTCCCGCTTCGGCGGGATTTTTTTACTTTTAGTAAAACTAAAACCGATGCCATCATTTCCGGTCAATAATATTTTGTTTCTCGATATTGAAACTGTCCCACAATTTTCATCTTATAATGAACTTCCGGAAGATTGGCGAAGGTTGTGGGATACCAAATCCAATTCGCTGATCAAATACCATGAAGGCGAAACAAATGAATCTTTATATCCCCGTGCCGGTATTTATGCTGAATTTGGAAGGGTCATCTGCATCGGTTGCGCTGTGCTGCAGGGTGCCGGCACTGAAAGAAAAGCAATTGTAAAAAGTTTTTCCGGGGATGATGAGAAAACCCTGTTGCAGCAATTTTCCGATATGCTGAATAAGTGGACAGCCGGAGAATCAAAATATCTCTGTGCCCATAATGGCAAGGAGTTTGACTTTCCCTATCTCTGCCGGAGAATGATTATTAACGGCCTTCCCATTCCTTCTGTTTTGAATATCTCCGGAAAAAAACCGTGGGAAGTAAACCATCTGGATACGCTGGAGTTGTGGAAGTTCGGCGATTTTAAAAGCTATACCTCGTTGGTTTTGCTCGCCCAAACACTCCGCATCCCTACACCAAAAGATGATATTGATGGCAGCATGGTTTGGAAGGTATATTGGGAAGAGAAAAACCTGCAACGCATTGTAACTTATTGCCAGAAAGATGTGGTGACGGTGGCGCAGATATTATTGCGGATGAACGGAGAATCATTGATCAAAGAAGAAAACATTGAAATAAAATAAGTATGGAGAGAATCAATTATTCATCCGGCGCCAAATGGGAAGACATTGTCGGGTACAGCCGGGCCGTGAAAATTGGAAATGTTATTGAGGTAACCGGCACTGTTGCTGTTGATGATAACAGCAATCTTGTGGGTGGTAACAGCGCCTACGTGCAAACAAAGTTCATTCTTCAGAAAATTGAAAAGGTTCTACAGAAAGCCGGCGCTTCATTAAAAGACGTTGTAAGAACAAGAATGTTTGTGACCGATATTTCCCGCTGGGAAGAATATGGCAAAGCTCATGGAGAGTTTTTCAAAGACATAAAACCCTGTACAAGCATGATTGAGGTAAAGGGTTTGATTGCACCGGAGTATTTAATAGAAATTGAAGCAACTGCCATTCTTTCTTAAACAAAACAGATAAAACACCGGCAATATTTTCTTCATATTCTGGTAAGGCTGGCCTAACATTTTGTTAATGCCGGCCATTTAATTTGGCCGGAAAATCAGGATATGAAAAAAACATTATTAGCGTTAACGGGCAGCGTTCTTTTCCTGACAGCTTGTAAGAAAGACGATAAAACACCGGCTGAAAAACCGGAGTTCAAAAACCGGTCAAACGCCCCCTCCTTTGTAACCATTGACCCGGCGTTTTCCGGTGTAAGCGCTTACACACTCATCAGCAGCAGTGATACCATTCCCGGGTATCCCAATTTTGTATTTGGCGGCGCTCCCGATGGACAGGGCTTTTTAAAAAACCCCGATGGCTCCGGTTACATTATGGTAACCAACCATGAAAACACCTGGGCCATTTCCAGGGTTTATCTTGATAAAAAATTAAATCCTGTAAAAGGTGAGTATATCGTGAATACAGATGGCGGCATGTTCCGCCTTTGCTCCGGTTCGCTGGCCACAACGGAAGAGCATGGTTTTCCCAAACCTGTGTTTTTATCTACCGGAGAAAGCAATGTAAATGCCATGACACATGCTATTGACCCGATAGGGACAGCCGACCCCGCGAACCAAACAAGGGTGAAACCGGCGCTTGGGAAATTCAGTGGCGAAAATGCTGTGCCCTTGCCAAAAGATGCATACAGTGGTAAAACAGTTATTATACTCGGAGAAGATGCCGGTAACGGACAGGTTTATTTGTATGTATCCAACACGGTGGGAGATCTGGACAATGGCAAGCTCTATGTGCTGAGAAGAACCAATCTTGACCAAATAGAAAAAAATATGAGCAAAGGAAATGTATATGATGTGGAATTTGTGGAAGTGCCCAACGCCAGAAACCTCACCGGTACGGAGATTGAAAACCTGAACAGCACACTCAAATCAATTCAGTTTGCAAGAGTGGAAGACCTGGACTACCGCAAAGGTGGTGGCGCCAATGGGCGTGAAGTGTATTTTGTAGCAACCGGTGTAAGCGGGCAGCCCGATAAAACATACTGGGGCCGTGTGTATCGTTTGAAAATGGATGCTGCCACCCCTTTTACCGGAAAGTTAGAAGTAGTGGAAGACGGCGATCTTAATCCCGGTAATGAAATCATTAATCCCGACAACCTGTGCGTTACAAAAAATTATGTGTATATACAAGAAGACGGTGATTCATTTTTCCCGGGCGCATCACATAATTCACTAATCTGGCAATATGATATTGCCACCGGTACAAAAAAGCGGATGATTGATCTTATGAATAAAACCATGGGAAACACAATATACAATCCCGCAAACGATCAGCGATATGCTACATGGGAGCATGGAGCTATGATTGATATTTCAGATATTATCGGTGAGCCAAATACTTTCCTGATCAATATTCATGCACACACATGGGTGGAAGGCGACAGGTTTTTAAATCCTAGCCGTGCCACCTCGGTACAGGCTTACAAATCCGGGGGACAAACACTTATTTTAAAAGGCGTACCCCGTTAATCATAAGCAAAGCAATCGTTACAATCCCCTCGTGAAACGAGGGGATTCTTTATTCAACAGCGCTGAGCTGAATATGAATATAAAATCAATAATACTGTTGCTTATTGCTATAATATGTGTGGCAATTATACACAGTTGTAACAGTTCAAATAAGATAAACGGGGAACAAAGGGTAAAGACATATTTCTACCGGCATACCGATTCTTTATTGCATGCGTTAACAATGCTTGACAGTGCTGTAATAAAAAAAGAAAACATAAATGAGTTGAAAGATTTGTTTACCCGCTGCAGGTTTGTTTATAAAAAAAAAGAGGCCATCACGGAATATTATTTCCAGGGGATTACCAAACGCATCAATGGCCCGGCGCTGCCAGATGTGAAAACAGAAGACGGGCAAGTGTGGCCGCCGCATGGTTTCCAGGTAATAGAGCAATTCCTTTACAGCAATTATCATGATTCGTTAGCCATCGCAGTATCAGCAGAAATAAAACTGCTGCAAACGGATCTGCGTTTTGTAAAAACCAATATAGAACACCAGGCCATATTGCCGCAACATATTCAGGAAATGATGCAGCATCAGCTTATCCGCATCGCTGCTTTGGGCATTACCGGTTTTGATGCGCCAATAAGTAAACTTTCATTAGCAGAAGCTAAAGAAAGCCTGGCAGGATTGGGTGAAATCCTGCTGGTATATCAACCAGCAGATAAGGCCGTAGAACCGCTTTTCCAAAATGCAATAGCGTATTTATCAGCTAACAACGATTTTGATTCTTTTAACCGGCTGGAATTTCTTACCGCATACCTGGTGCCGCTCAGTGAAAATGTCTATTCCATGACTGCCTATAAAAACGGAAGCGAAAGCGCCATGGTGAAACCGTTCAAAGGAAGCCTGGTCGACTGGATAAGCGGCAAAGGGTGGAATGCTGATTATTACGCCGCCTATGCCAATGCTGCAACTAATGCTGATAAATTGCTGCTGGGAAAAAAATTGTTTTTTGATAAACAATTATCCCGGTCGGGTACCATCAGTTGCGCCAGTTGCCACCAGCCCGATCTGTTTTTCACTGATGGTAAAACAAAAGCCGGAGATTTTGTGCATGGCGGCTCCCTGCTGCGGAATACCCCATCGCTGTATTATACCGCACTGCAAAGCCACCAGTTTTATGATTTACGTTCAGTAACACTGGAAGACCAGGCCCATGAGGTAATGAAAAGCAGCAGCGAGTTCGATTTTAGTGCAACAGCTATTGCTAAAAAAAATTTTTCTGATTCAGCATATGCTTCTTTATTCCGCAAAGCCTTTGCTGTTGCTGATACGATCAGTGGTTATCAGGTAAGAAATGCCATTGCGGCTTTTGTTCGCTCACTCAGTCCCTTCTCCTCCCGTTTTGATGAATATGTACAGGGAAACCGGCAGGCGTTATCCGAAGAAGAGATACGGGGATTTAATCTTTTTGCGGGTAAGGCCAAATGCGGCACCTGTCATTTCATGCCTTTGTTCAATGGAAATATTCCGCCCTGGTACAGTAAGTCAGAATCAGAAATTATTGGCGTGCCCGCAAAAATCAGGTGGACTAATGCGGTTATTGATGATGACTCCGGACGCTACCGCATCAACAGAATGGATGAGCTTTTGTATGCTTTTAAAACCCCGGGCATCCGAAATGCAGAAAAGACGGCGCCCTATATGCACAACGGGGTTTATAACACTTTGGATGAAGTGGTGGAGTTTTACCACAAAGGCGGCGGCGTTGGCATCGGCATCAATCTGCCGTTTCAATCATTGCCCTTTGATTCGCTTTCGCTCAATACAACAGAAAAAAAAGCCATTGTTGCTTTTATGAAGTCGCTTACGGATAAGAAAACAGATTATTAAATGCTGCGCTATTGCCTGATACTGTTACTGGTTGTTTTTATACAATGTAAAAAACAAAACAATGTGGTATGCACCCCGCTGGTGATTACTGTCAATACTGTTGCGGCACCACCTTGTACCACATCTGGAAGTATAACAATCACATCTCCCACAGGCGGCGCCTATCGCTATAAGGTTAATAGTGGCCCGTATCAGTCTTCAACTTCCTTTTCATCACTTCGCCCCGGTACGCATACTGTAACTATTAAAGAAGAAAACGGATGCGAATCATCTGCTATGGTTACGGTACCGGAAACCACATCGGGCCCTTTGTTTGCAGTTGTAAAAAATATCCTGCTTACTAATTGTACCCCTTGCCACGTAGGCCACAGCCCGATGGCTGGCCTGGATTGGAAGAGTAGCTGCGATATTTTACAGTTTTGGGACAGAATTAAAGCAAGGGCCATTGATGGCAACCCTTCGCCGATGCCGCAAGCCGGTTTGCTCCCTCTTTCGGAAATAAATAAAATAATGGACTGGATAAACGCCGGCCACCGCTACAGCGATTAGCGTATATGTTTTCTGATATTTGCAGAATGAACATTGAATCCATCCGTGAATATTGTTTATCAAAACCCGGAGCAGAAGAAACGCTGCCTTTCGGACCGGACACATTGGTGTATAAAGCGGGTGGCAAGGCCTTTTTACTAATGGGGATTGATGGTGAAGACCTCCGCTTCAATGTAAAATGTGATCCGGATAAAGCCATTGAATTGAGAGAGGAGTTTCCCTGTGTGCTGCCCGGGTACCACATGAACAAAAAACACTGGAATACGATTGTGGTTGACGGATCAGTGTCTGTTAAACAATTAAAAGAGTGGATTGACCATTCTTATGATTTGGTAAAACCCAAAACAAAAAAGACTAAACCATAATCTCCTGAATTTTTCCGGCCAATTCCATCCCGGTACTTCTGCCGGTATCATGAAGCAGCACGACATTTTTCTTTTTATCAAAAAGCCTTACTTCTGTTCTGGCAGTCATGCTTTCTTCAATCCTTCCATCCATCAGACCGAGAATGGGAGATGCCAGCGTCGTGGCCTTGTCACGATGCGCAAAAATTTCAAGCAGGTAGTTTTTGTTTTCCAGCACAATCTCCAGTGTTTCTGCGTCAGTAAAGGATTTGCGGAGCTTTGTTCTATTATAGGTAGTGAACCGGTAGAGTTTGTTTTTTAACCACAGCCCGGCAATAAAACCAGTAAATGAGTTTCTTATCCAGGGAATTTTTGCCACTGAGGCTTTTAAAGAAATACCCGGTTCGCTGAAATGGTTCGTCTGCAGCCAGAAATAGGCAGAAGGAAAAGAACGGCCCCAGTCTTTTTCTATATAACCTCTTCCGTTGTCAAAATTTATTTTCTCATTATGAACCATCAGTTCTCCGCTAATCGCATGGTCCATGCTTACTATGCCGTGATAACATTCCATAAAGGGAGCAAAGGCATAAGGCCCCATGATGCCGGGTGAATAGAAAGGCTTGGGCCATGGAATATTGCCGGTAAAATTCAATTCTCCCTTTACATCCGGCAAATCAAGTCTTAAACGATTTTCTGAAAAGCTGTTTGATTCAATATCAACAAGAAATTTTTTTGCTGTTGGAAGGAAAGAGGAAAAATCAAACCGGTGATAGACTGCTGTTTTCTTTTTACCATCCAGTACCTGGATAAAAGCCTGCTTGTTTCCCGCTTCATCCATGGCAATGCCGGGGATAAAAGCAAAGGCTTTTGATTCGTCTGCATTCACCACTTTAAAATACCAGCCCTCAAAATATTTTTTTGTTTTGCCCCAGCCCTGGAATTGCTCGGGGTTGAAGAAAGAGTGCAATTTTTTAAACATAAAATTTCGCCGCAATGAAGATATATAATCATATAGGTAAACAAACTTAATTTTACCCGCATGATACCTTTTGTCAAATCCAAACTCCCCCATGTCGGTACCACCATCTTTACTGTAATGAGTGGGCTGGCGACAGAATACAATGCTGTTAATCTGGGCCAGGGCTTTCCTGATTTCCCGATGAACGATGAGTTGACCTTGCTGGTGGCGAAGGCCATGAAAGATAATTTCAACCAGTATTCGCCCATGCCCGGCTGGCGGCCACTGATGGATTCCATTGCCGAAAAAGTGGCATTTCTTTATCAAACAAAGATAAACCCCGCCACAGAAATTACGATTACGCCTGGCGGCACGTATGCCATCTATTCTGCTTTTACCACTATCCTTCAACCGGGTGATGAAGTGATTGTATTTGAGCCGGCGTATGATAGTTATATTCCGAACATTGAAATTAACGGGGCAATAGCGGTTACCCTCAACCTGGTTTACCCGGATTATCATATTGACTGGGGGGCTGTGCAAAAAGCGGTTTCGACAAAAACAAAAGCCATCATCATCAATTCACCTCACAATCCAACGGGAAATGTGATAAGCGAAGAAGATATCAAACAACTAAGAAAGATTGTGGATGGCACCAACATTTTTATCATCAGCGATGAAGTGTATGAGCATCTGATATTTGATAATATCCCGCACCAATCCATTCTCCGCTATCCCGACCTGCTGCAAAGGAGTTTTGTTTGTTTTTCTTTTGGCAAAGTGTATAACTGTACGGGCTGGAAGCTGGGTTATTGCATTGCCCCCGAACCGTTGATGAAAGAATTCCGGAAGGTGCACCAGTTCAATTGTTTTTCCTGTCACACCCCTTCGCAGGTGGCCCTTGCCGAATTCCTGAAGAACAAAGACGCCTATTTATTACTTTCCCCGTTTTTGCAGGAGAAAAGAGATTATTTCAAAGAGCTGATGCGGCAGACAAGATTTACTATGCAGGAATCTTTTGGCAGCTATTTTATCTGCGGCACCTATGAGCGCATTAGCGATGAGGCAGATAAAGACCTTGCCATCCGCCTGACAAAAGAGGCCGGCGTGGCCACAATCCCGGTTTCTGCCTTTTATCAAACCGGAAAAGATGATAAAGTGCTGCGTTTCTGTTTTTCAAAAAAGAAAGAAACGTTGGAAGCGGCTGTGGAAAAACTTTCAACATTCTGATACCGATTGATTCCAGATACAGGGGGTATTCTCTTCATGCTGCTCGCTGCTTTGGGTTTCTCTGTTATGGGAGGTGCCGCCAAAGCATTGAAAGGAAATGTTAGTGCCGGACAGTTGGTCTTTTACCGTAATGCCGTGGGGCTTCTCTTTTTATTACACGGCATATTCATCAGGCCACCGGTTCAGGAAGGGGGAAAACCATTCGGTCTTCCGAACAAACACAAAGTATTCAGTGAAATTGATCGTGTGCTGAAACCCGGTGGTCATTTCTCCATTTCAGACATTGTGCTGGAGGGGCCGCTTCCGCAAAAGTGGAAAGAAGTAGCCGAACTCTATGCCGGGTGTGTATCCGGAGCCATTCAGAAAAAAAAGTATCTGGATATTATTGAAGAGGCCGGTTTTAAAAACATCGCCCTTCAAAAAGATAAAACAATAGATATCCCCGACGATATCCTGGCTAATTATTTAACCACTGAAGAAATAGCAGAGTATAAAAGCGGAGCTACAAGAATTACCAGCATTACGGTGTATGCAGAAAAACCGGCTAAAGATGACCGCATTTGCTGTGACCCGGGAAGCGGTTATTGTTAATCGTTTTTATTGTTTCATCAATAAAAAGTAAAGCCCTTAACGCAAAACAAATGCAACAAGACCCTAGCAACGGAGCTGGTTGCTGTGGCGGCCCGGGAGGCTGGGGTTGCTGCAAAAAGAAAGGGTCTCGCCAATGGCGAGACCGTTACCTTTACTATTATGCCAAAGAAAATTCTTTTTGTTTGCGTAGAAAACAGCAACCGTTCGCAGATGAGCCAGGCTTTTGCAAAAATGATCGGCGGCGCTTCGGTTAAAGCCTACAGCGCCGGTAGCAAACCCAGTGGTGTTATCAATCCAAAAGCTATTGCTGCCATGAAGGAACTTGGGTATGATTTAAGCAAACACGATAGCAAATCGTTGCAAGAGGTAGAAAAATATGCCCCCTTTGATGCAGTAGTTACAATGGGCTGCGGTGATGCCTGCCCCTGGATGCCTGCAAAAAAATTTATTGACTGGGAAATACCCGATCCCAGGCATATGGGGCCTGCTGAATTTACTAAAGTAAGAAACCTCATCCGCGATAAAGTAAAAGAGTTGTTGCTAACCCTTTAGTTTTGCCGGAAACACAACCGGGTGAACACAGCCTTTTTTTCCCGCACTACATACCTGTTTTTATTTTCACTGCTGGGTCTCGTTTATATCACCGGGCTCTTTGTACCGCTGATGGATACCGATTCAGCGCACCACGCTAATATCGCCTTGCACATGCACCTTACGGGTGATTATGTTTCACTGGTGGACCACAACGGTGATTACCTGGACAAACCACATTTGCTTTTCTGGCTGGCTGCTTTCAGTTATAAAATATTTGGCATTACGGGATTTGCCTATAAATTCCCCTCGCTTCTTTTTACGATCATTGGTATTTATTCCACTTATCGTCTTGCAAAAGCATTGTATAATAAAGAAGTGGGCAAGCTGGCTGCCCTGATGCTGGCAACTGGTTTTGCAATCATCCTTGCCAACAATGATGTGCGTATGGATGCGGTGCTTACCGCCTGCATTGCTATTGCAAGCTGGCAATTGGTGGGGTTCATTCAAACAAAAAAATGGATCAATGTTGTCGGCGCAGCTCTGGGGTTGGCGCTTGGGTTTTCAACAAAAGGAATGATCGCCGTATATATTCCGGCTATCGGCGCCTTCTTTTATATTTTACATAGAAAAGATTACAAATGTTTTTGGAATTGGAAATGGCTGCTGCTGCTGGTTTTATTTGCTGCTTATATTTCTCCGGTGTTGTATTGTTATTATCTCCAGTTCAATCTTCACCCTGAAAAAATTGTAAGGGGAAAGAACCACATCAATGGAATAAAATTTATTTTACTGAATCAAAGTGTAGAGCGCTTTGGCGGGCAAACGCCGGATTTGGCCAAACAGGACCATTTCTTTTTCCTGCATTCTTTTCTCTGGGTCTTTGCGCCGTGGAGCCTGCTGGTATATTGGGCCATAGCAATGCGAATAAAGAATTTTCGCCGACGGCAATTGGACGGGTTCACTACTGCCACATTTATCATTATGCTGCTGCTGGTGTCTTTTTCCGGTTTCAAGCTGCCACATTATCTCAATATCATTCTTCCGGTGGCGGCGGTGATGGCCGCTGTACTTATCATTGGCGCACAAACGCAGGGTAGTTTCCACCCTGCCGTTGGCATTCGGGTGGGGACAAAGCCCCTTTATATTATCCAGCTAACGATTTCGGCGCTTTTGTTGCTCGCTGCTGTGTTCATCAATGGCTGGGCTTTCCCGTTGAAAAGAATACCGCTGCTTGTTGGTCCCGCGCTGCTGCTGGCCATTGTTTTCTATTTCCTGAAAAGCAGTATATATGGTGTTTTGCAAAAAGCGGTTCTAATACCGGTGGCTTCGATGATCGTTTTCTTTTTTCTGCTCAACACTAATTTCTACCCGCAGCTATTAAAATACCAGGGTGGTAATATGCTTGCTAATAAAACAAGAGGAAAGGTCGACCCCACTGCTGTGTATTTCTGGAAAAACACTTTCAGCTCATCCTTTAATTTTTATACCGAGGCGCCTTACCGCTTGTTTGCTGATTCGGTGCTGCAGGCCGGCAAGAAGATATGGCTGGCCTATGATATGCGGGATGAGGAAGAAATTAAAAAAACCTATACCCTCGGCCGGCGTTTTGAAGCGCTGGATTATGAGATAACAAAACTTGATATAAAATTTTTAACTCCAGAGGAAAGAGAAAGCCAATGTTCAAAGATGGTGTTGGCTGAGTTATTAAACTAATTTTTATTTGTGTGGCCAATATATGATCTCTCTTTGTTCATTTTATCCTCTTTTGAAAATTCGGTATTTAATTCTATTGGTGTTTTTAGAGATATTTCTATAAGTCTTTCAGCCGATCGCCAATAATTATTTTTAAGATTCATTCCTTATATTTTTACTATTACAACCCGGCCCTCCGACCTATCTCCAACATCCTGTCAATAGGTTTCTTCGCCGCCAATCTTAATTCCTCATCCATAATTATCTCAGGTATTTCATATTCCATGCAGAGATAAAGTTTTTCAAGTGTGTTCAGTTTCATGTGCGGGCAATCATTGCAGGCGCAGCTGTTATTCGGCGGGGCGGGGATAAATGTTTTATGCGGTGAATACTTCATCATTTGGTGAAGTATGCCGGTCTCTGTTGCCACGATATATTCCTGTGAAAGATCGCTTTGTGTGTATTTCAATAATCCTGTTGTGCTCCCGATAAAATCAGCCATCTTCAAAACCGGCTCCTCACATTCAGGATGAGCAATCAGTTTTGCGTTCAGGTGTCTTACTTTCAGTTTGGTTATTTTTTCGAGGCTAAATATTTCATGCACCATACAGGCTCCATTCCAGAGCAGCATATTTCTTCCCGTTACTTTGTTGATATAAGCTCCTAAATTTCTATCCGGTGCAAAGATGATACGTTGTTCTTTTGTAAAACTTTCCACCACCGCTTTTGCATTACTGCTGGTGCAGATCACATCACTTAAGGCTTTAATGCCGGCGCTACAGTTGATATAGCTTACCACCACATGGTCCGGGTGCTGTTCTTTGAATTTTTTAAACAAAAAGGGGGCGCAACTTTCGCTCAACGAACATCCAGCTTTCAGATCAGGTATAACAACTTTTTTCGAAGGGTTTAAAATCTTTGCTGTCTCCGCCATAAAGTGCACCCCGGCAAAAACGATCATATCAGCTTCTGTTTTCTCTGCCCGTTGCGCAAGGCCAAGACTATCGCCAATATAATCCGCAACATCTTGTATGTCCGGCTCCTGGTAATAATGGGCCAGCAGGATGGCATTTTTTTCTTTCTTCAACCTTTCTATTTCGGCAAATAGATCCAGTTCAGGATCAAGTTCAATATCCAAAAAGCCATTTTTCTCAACTTCTTTTTTGGCGATATCAAAAGTATTTGTATTCATCGTTTCGCAATATTGAAGTAAGCCTTTCAAATTTTCAAAACAAATTTTTAAGCCACTCTTATTAATACAATAATATTATTAATATAATTTTTATAAAAAGAGCTTATTATTATTATAGCTGTGAATTAGTGAAAAACAATTTTCTGCAAAGTTACCGATACAACATTATCCACAACAATCAGGAGGAAATCCACACAGTTGATTGTGTATTGAAGCGGGTTTCATCATAATATCCACATATTTGTGGAAATCTGGTTCTGCAAAAAATACAGATAAATAAAACCAAACCTGCTGTGGATTTTTATTACATAAGATGCAGGTTAAAAACAAACGAAAGACGAACAGGGAATTAATGTATTTAATTGTTCAATTTTTTTTGTTTCATATCCACGTTTCATACGGTATTATCCACAATGAATAAAACCTATTAACATAACGATGAGGAAAAAATATTTCCTTCAGAAGCCCTAATTTTACCGGCACTATAAATTTTTTATATGAGATATATCAGATATTTCCTGGTAGTAATTATTATTTCCATTTTTTCCATCGTTGCTAATGCGGATGAAGGCATGTGGTTGCCCTTGCTTCTGCAGCAACTGAACGAAAAAAAAATGAAGGCGATGGGAATGAAGATCAGTGCCAAAGATATTTACAGCATCAACAACGGAAGCCTGAAAGACGCCATACTACAGTTTGGCGGAGGATGTACCGGTGGAGTAATATCATCAAAGGGCCTGGTGCTTACCAACCACCATTGTGGAATTGATCCCATACAAAACCATTCTACGCTTGATCATAATTATATACAGAATGGCTTTTGGGCGGCCGGTTATGGAGAAGAATTGCCCAACCCGGGATTATCTGTAACATTTATTGTGAGGATCGATGATGTATCAAAACAGGTGTTGAATGGAGTGACCAATAATATAAATGAGGCCGAAAGACAATCAGCAATTGATAAGAATATTGCCGATCTGCGAAAGAATACCCAAAAAGAAAGTTACCAGGATATTTTAGTAAGACCTTTTTACGAAGGAAACCAATATTTTTTATTCATTACAGAAACCTATAAAGATATCCGGCTTGTAGGTACCCCGCCATCTTCAATTGGCAATTTTGGAAAAGATACAGACAACTGGATGTGGCCCCGCCATACCGGGGATTTTTCTGTTTTCCGCATTTATGCAAACAAAGACAACAAGCCAGCCGAGTATTCAAACGACAACGTACCATATACGCCAAAAAGATCCTTAACTATTTCGCTGGACGGAATTGAAGAAGGCGACTTCACCATGGTATTTGGTTTCCCAGGAAGAACAACAGAATATTTACCCGGCGTTGCCGTAGAACAAATAATGACGGTGAACGACCCTGCCAAAATAGCCATCCGGGAAAAAGCGCTGAACATCATCGACGGTTTCATGAGAAAGAATGAGCAGATCAAAATTCAATATGCTGCAAAATATGCGGGGATACAAAATGCTTATAAAAAATGGCAGGGAGAAGTATTGGGGCTTACCAGAACCAATGCAGTTGAAAAAAAAAAATTATATGAAGCAGAATTTCTAAAAAGGGTGAACGCCAATCCTAAATGGAAAGAACAATATGCATCAGTGCTTACTGATCTTGAAACAGCGTATGCGGAGCTAAAACCATATGGGCTTGCCAGGGATTACTTCAACGAAATAATGAGCAAGATCGAATTATTTGCCATTGCATCAAGGCTCAACTCACTCGTCACAGCATATGAGCAAACCGGGGAAGCGGGGGGAGGGAAAGATTTTCCTGTAAAGGTCGCTTCAGCAAAAGAAGCGATGGAATCGTTGTTTGCTGAATACAATGCGGAAGTTGATAAAAATCTATTCCGGGAACTGATGACCATATATGTAAAAGATCAACCCGATAAAAAAGTATCCCCGTATTTAAAAAAACAGGTTGAATCAACCGGGCAGGATAACATGAGCGATCCCGGAACTGCCGCATTCAATGCCGATGATTTTACATCAAAAGAATTTGTAATGAGCCTGCTTGATAAGCCAGCCGAAGAAATGGTCAAAACAATAAAGGATGCCAAACTGATAAAACTTTATAATGACATCATAAAAACATACCAGACAGAAACCCAGAGTTGGCTGAACAGGATACAACAACGCATCAACAAACTACAGCGTACCTATATGCAGGCGCAGATGGATGTGTTCGGGGAAAAAACATTTTATCCCGACGCCAACAGCACCATGCGGGTTACTTATGGAAGGGTAAAGGGATATGAAGCAAAAGATGCAGTAAGGTTTGATTTTTATACTTATCTGGACGGGGTGATGGAAAAATATAAACCCGGCGATTATGAATTTGATGTACCGGAAAAATTAAGAACATTATATAAGAATAAAGATTTTGGCCAGTACGGCAATAATGGCCGTATGCCGGTTTGTTTTATAGCGGCCAATCATACTACCGGCGGTAATTCAGGCAGTCCGGCGCTGGATGCGAATGGTAATCTTATTGGCCTCAACTTCGACCGGGTATGGGAAGGAACCATGAGCGACATTAATTATGACCCATCTATTTGCCGGAATATCATGGTGGATGTCCGCTATGTATTATTTATCATAGACAAATTCGCCGGATCTACCCGCCTGATACAGGAAATGAAGCTGGCGCACCCCAAAAGGGCAATAAAATAAAATATTTGGAATTGCTGTATAATGAATTAGGGCATCCATATTTAGTGAACTAATATCCAATTACTAAATCCTGAATTACCCACCTCTTTTCCACAAAAAGCCCCTATTTTTGCCTCCCGAAAAAAATCGGGACACACTATGTCTATTATACAGAATATCAGGGATAAATATGCCCGGGTAGCGGTTATAGCAATTGCTTTAGCGCTGATAGGATTTATTCTTACAGATTATTTTTCCGGAAGAGGAAGGAATTTATTTAACGGAGGCGGATCCAATATGGTTGGCAGTGTGAACGGAAAGAAAATTGATGCCGAAACATTTACCAAAAAAGTAACTCAGCAGGAAGATGCTTATAAGCAACAGGGATATCCGGCCAATGCAGCTATGACGCAAAATGTGGTGGAGCAGGTATGGAACCAGGAAATAAGCCGCATTCTTTTCCAAAATGAATTCAGTAAACTGGAAATGCAGATCAGTAAAAAAGAAAGAGGAGATATATTATACGGACCCAATGCACCGGAAGTAATAAAGAATGCAGGAAAAGATGATAACGGAAATTTTGACCCGGTAAGGGCAAAGCAGCAGGTGGACCAGATGATGAAAAGCAACCAGGTGCCCAAACAACAAAAAGAAGATTTCAACAGGTATATTACCGAGCTGGAAGAACAGCGGATGGGAGAGAAATACCTGGCCCTTTTCTCCAACAGCATTAATTTTCCCAAATGGTTTGTTGAAAAACAAATGGCAGACAACAGCCAGGTGGCAAAGATATCCATGGTCAGGGTTCTTTATTCTGATTCTGCATTTGTTGACAGCGCCATTGCGATCTCAGATAAAGAAATAACAGACTACATCAGCAAGCACAAGGATAATTTCAAACAAGAACCAACCCGCAACATCAACTATGTATCGTTCAGCGCTGCACCGACGTTTGCAGATACGGCCGAAACACTGAGACAAATAAAAGAGTTGAAACCGGAGTTTGATACCACGCAAGACATTACCGGTTATCTGGCCCGCAATGGCGTGGTTGATTACGGCAATATCTACAGCGGCCCCGCACAATTATCAGCGCAGTATAAAGACAGCCTTCTGAGGCTTCCAAAAAATGGAGTATTCGGCCCCTATCTTGAAGGAGGAAATTATTTTCTTACCAAAATGGTGGATACTAAAATACTTCCTGATTCTGTGAAATGCCGTCACATTTTGCTGGGTACTCCCGATCAGCAGACAGGTCAACTCGTTGATGATTCGGCCGCACATAAAACAGCCGACAGTATTGCACTGGCTATAAAGAACGGAGCCAGTTTTGACACTCTGGAAACCCGGTTCAGCATAGACAAAGAAGCTCACAAAACAAAAGGGGTAATGACATTCCCCTCTTCACAAATACAATCGGGGATGGAATCCGGAAACTTTGCCAAAGAATTCGGCCAGTTCATTTTGTTTGACGGAAAACCCCGCGACAAAAAAGTAGTGAAGACATCATTTGGGTGGCATTACATAGAGATACTGTCATTTATTAACCCTGCCACGCAATACAAATTTGCCTACCTGCCAAAAGAGATCATTGCAAGTAAAGCCACGGATGATTCAGCACAGGACAAGGCCAATACATTTTTTGGCAGCGTTCATGACCAGAAAACATTTAATGAAGTATTTGAAAAAACGCTAAAACCTCTCAAGGTTACAAAAGGAATAGGGGTCAACATCAGACCGCTGGATGCACAGGTAAACGGGGTGGGTGTTTCCAGGCCTTTCGTAAAAGCCATTTATAATGCAAAACAGGGAGAGGTGCTGAAACCCGAAAGGATCGGCAGCGACTATGTGGTAGCGATAGTGACTGAAGCGATGAAAGAAGGAACACAAACCGCAGCTAAAGCCCGGATGGCAATCGAACCGATTCTGCGCAATAAAAAGAAAGCGGAGATGATAAAGCAAAAATTCGGAAAGATCACAACTCTTGAAGCCGCATCTGCTGCCGTGAACAAAAACATCGAAACGATTGACAGCCTGCGGATGAGCCAATTTAGTAAAGACCTTGGATCCGAACCAAAAGTAAGAGGGACCGCTTTTAATCCCGCGAATAAAGGGAAAGTGGTAAACGAAGCCCTTGAGGGGGTAAGCGGGGTTTATGCTATAAGAGTAGAAAATGTTTCTGCAATATCATCCACAGAAGGAAGTGTGGCTGACCAGCGCAAATCAAGACATGAGAATGAGAAACAAAGAAACCCCGGACCGATGGAATCGCTGAAAGATGCTGCTACTATCAAAGACAAAAGAACGGAATGGTACTAAGCAACTTTTTTTATAACAAACCCCGCCCCGACTTATCGGGACGGGGTTTTCTTTTGCTGATTGCGGAAACAAGAGGCCGTAGGAAATGTTACTTTTATAAGCTGAATTTTAATTCATGAACGATCCCATAATAAACCGGGTAGCAGAAAGCGAATTAACCACACTGGATCCGGCAACTTATTTTCCCAAAGAGAAAACAGCGGTGTTTGATCTGAAAGATCATTTATTCATGGGCATGATACTGAAAGAAAAAGATTTCAGGGAAGCGCTGAAAAAAACGGATTGGTCTGTTTATCAAGATAAGAATATTGCACTCACCTGTTCGGTTGATGCCATTATTCCCGTTTGGGCATGGATGCTTGTGGTATCTTACCTTCAACCCGTAGCAAAAGAAATAGTGATGGGAGATGAAAAAGAATTGAACAAAACACTGTTCTTAAAAAACATCGCAGCGATTGACATCAAAGAATTCAATGATAAAAGAGTGGTGATAAAGGGCTGTGGAGAAACTCCTGTCGGCGATTATGTGTATATAGAGCTCACAAAACTACTTAGTCCCATAGCCAAAAGCATTATGTACGGTGAGCCATGTAGTACCGTTCCTGTATATAAGAGACCCCCATCCCCTAAAGGGGAGTAAGGAAATTTTCTTAGCTCAAAAGAAAAATTTTTATATAAATTCTTCAAAAGCCCCTTAGGGGTTTGGGGTTCAGAACCATCCCCGCTTCCTGAATATCCAGACCATAACGATTGGAATAAAGAGCATGATGCCCACGGCCGCCCAGAAGCCATATTGATTGTGCAGGAAAGGAATGCTTTCAAAATTCATCCCGAACATGCCGCCGATAACAGTGGCAGGCGCAAGCAGGCAGGTTACAATAGCCATCACTTTCATTACCTCATTCATTTTTAAATTCATATTGTTCAGGTGCAGGTCCTGCATGCTCACCATCACATCCCGGTAGTTCTCTACCAGGTCAATGGCCTGAACAATGTGGTCGTACACATCTTTATAATACTTGGTATGACGGTCTTCCAGCAACTCGCTTTCGCTGCGCAAAAAACCATTCACCAGTTCCCTTAAGGGAGAAAAATTCCTTTTCAGCACTATCAGCTCTTTGCGCAGATGGGTGATGTGTGTTAATGCATGGGGATTGTTACCCCTCGCCACTTCTTCTTCCACATCTTCAATGCGGCTACCCAGTCTTTCCATTACAAGGAAATAATGGTCAACGATCAGGTCCAGCAGGGTATAACAGAGAAAATCAACGCCCAGCTGTCTCAGTTTGGTGCCGGGCATTTTTAATTTTTCCCGCAGCGTTGTGAACACATCACGACGGGCATCTTCCTGGAAACTGATCACCACATCTTTTGAAATGATAATACTGATCTGTTCCTGTTCCACGGTAAACTTTTCTTCATTGTAATAAAGCATGTTGAGCAGGCAGAAAATATAATTGTCCGATTCATCCATCTTCGGCCGCTGGTTGATGCTGAGGATATCTTCTATCACCAGCGGGTGAATGTCAAAATGCGAGCACACAGCTTCCACATCAGCTTTGCGCAGACCGTCAATATTGATCCAGGTGCTGCGGCCGCTGGTTTTATATTTAAAGCAATCATTTAATGCCGTTTGTTTTTTTTCTTCAATGACATCGGCATCATAATCAAAGACAGAGACCAGCACCTCCGCCGCCTCTTCCCGATGCGGCATCACCGTAGGATTAACGGATAATATCTCCTTGGTTCTTTTGGTGGCAAACAGGTTGGGGAAGTACAGGTATTTCAGGTACTTGTCGGGCCGCAGTTTGTCTAATTTCATAATAGGGAAATTAGTAAAAGAAATGCAGCCAAATAAACCCGCAGCCATTTTTTGGCCGTTTTTGTTGTGGCTCAACGGTCCTGGGCTTGGTGCAGTGTGGGATTTTTAGCACTAATGTTCATACGAAGAACAAAAGTTTGTTTAACCACAAATGTTGATACGAAGCACTTCGCCCCGCATTGCACCAAACCCTTGTTAGCTGCTGGTATTTTCATTCATTAAATACAATGTTCCAATTATTAAAATGTCTTGCAAAAAATGTATCGTCCACGCCCAAAAAAAGCCGTTGGTTTCATACATTGATTTCGCTAAGACAAATCCTAAAATTCCCGCCAATGTTACGCCAATAATTCCGTTGGGCATTCCTGCGAAATGTGGTATTCCAAACAACACAGCAGAAATGAGAAAAATTGTTGTCGGTGCAAGTTGTCCGCTTAATGGCGACACAACACCTAATCTAAAAATCATTTCTTCGCCAAACGAATTTGTCAGCGAAAACAAAACAATCCAAAAAATTTCGCTTTGCAAACTTGTCCAATTTGGATTTGTCTGTGTCAGTTGAAAGTAAAGAAATGTCGCTGTTACAACGCTGATAACTACACAAAGCGAAAGTCCTGTTTTTGTCCAAGTGTCGCCTTGTTTGATGCCAAACAATTTTAGTTCTTGTCCAACGGCTGAAATTTGTCCGAATGAAAAGTATGTCGTAAAGTTTTGCTTGTTTAGTAGATAAGTTGTCAAAACGGATATTGCGACAATAAATAGCAATACAATTTGATAGTTGAATTGTCCCGAAATGTAATTGTTGTCGCTAACTACAAAACCAAGTTTTTTGCTCCATTGTCCTGCAAGCAAAAGTCCAACCGCAAAAATTGTGGTCAAAATAATTGGAAATATTGTCTTTGTCGTTAAGGTCATTTTGTGTATCTGTTTATACTTGCAGCTAACGCTATAATTGCCGTAATGTCTTGTTCCAAATTTACTTAATTTTCAATGTAAATTGGAACAAGCAAAGTACATAAAGCTGTTTCACCCCCGGTTAAAGATCGGGCTTGCCAACTGGCGGGAAGCCTGGTTATTTACCGGCGAATATCCAGAGAAGCTCTATACAGAAGTATATAAAGGAATGCTGGTTTTCAGACAAAGGGGCAGCGCCACCCGGATCAGCTACCAACAGCTCAAAAAAGGATTGATAAAAAAAGAAATATTGATAAAAGAACCACCCTTGCCTTTTTAATTATAATTTCTCATACAATCTCCGCAGTTTCTCCCTCGTCATTATCTTTTCCCAGTCTTTTCCCAACGCATTTTCCCAGAGTGGTTTCATGCCCATGCTTACATTGATCATCTTTTCAAAATCATCGTCCTTTAATTCTTTGCAAATACCCGTTGGTATATCAATCTTGTTTTTCTCCACCATGTATTTGAACTCCTTCACGCCTTCGGGATAATACTCTTCCAATTGGTTCATCACAATGCAATTGCCAATGCCATGTTTGGTACCGAGCAAATAGCTCAAACCATAACTCACCGCATGAGCCACACCCACCTGGCTGTAAGCAATGCTCATACCGCCGGCATAAGAAGCCATCATCAGCATGTCATCACATTCATCATCCCAATCTTGTTTTTCTACAAACACTTTGCGGCAAAGCTGCAATGCTTTTTCGCCATAGCTTTTGCTGAATTCATTTAAATAAGTTCCCTGTAAACTTTCAATGCAATGTATATAGCAGTCCATGCCGGTATAGAATCGCTGATTGGCGGGAGCATTGGCAGTTAATTCCGGATCAAGCACTATCTGGTCAAAAGGAGTGAAGTCGGAATTCATCCCCAGTTTTTTTGTTGGGCCCGTTAATACGGTTGTCCTGGAAACCTCGGCTCCCGTTCCGCTGAGTGTGGGAATACCTACTTTATAAACACCGGGATATTTCACCAGGTCCCAGCCCTGGTAATCGGCAGAAGAACCGGGATTGTTCATCATCAATGAAACTGCTTTGGCAAGGTCCATGGTGCTGCCGCCGCCGATACCGATGATGCCGCTGACAGTTCCAAATTCATTTTTCAATTGTTGTGCCAGCGCATCAACATAGTTTGTCTTTGGTTCGTAAGTAACGTCTGCAAAAATTATCTTATCATTTCCCCTTACAGGAATACGATCAGCCAGAGGGTTTCCATCAAAGAAATGATCAACAAGAAAGATCATCGGGGCGTTTTGTTTGCGATGCGGAGCAATGATCTCATCTAATTGACTGAACGACCCCCGGCCATACACCACATAGCCCACCATTTTAAAGTTTCTGAATTTCATATTTAGTTTTTACCCCAAATGACACAAAGGTATTTGCACAGAGGGCACAAAGTTATAATACAAGACGCTTGATACCATCTTTCAGTAATGTAACATTAAAGTTTATCAGCAGCCCAAGCCGGTTACCGGACAGCTTTAAATAAGTTA
>Ga0233425_10000361_pt1 | contig 118808 bp, 103 predicted proteins | sample Watercolumn_Towu_2_FD_181712 | JGI IMG/M metagenome (GOLD analysis project Ga0233425, IMG submission 181712) | Freshwater microbial communities from Lake Towuti, South Sulawesi, Indonesia - Watercolumn_Towuti2014_140_MG | ecosystem: Environmental > Aquatic > Freshwater > Lake | place...
GCCACCGTCACCGCTCAGGGCCTCAACGACCGACAGGCACGACGGACGCGAGGCGGGGACCTTCACTGGCCACACGTGGGGACTTCTCGTGGCCACCAACGGGGACTTTCACATGGCCACGGACAGGGCCGAGCGGCACCGGCCGAATGACATCCCGAAGGACGCCGACTGTGTTCGGAACTGTGTTCAAACGCGCCGAAGGCAAGTGCCACGAGAGCATTCGCCAACACACCACGCGGACCTCGCCACGCACGAAGCGCTGCAACGAGACACCAAGCGACACAGTCGGGCAGCCCGCAGAGTCAACTTTTAATCCGCGGGTTCTGGGTTCGATCCCCAGGCGGCCCACCGCTTCTTGTGATCCACGTCAGCCCTCCGCTCGCTGTCCGGGACGCGCCCGGCGCGGTGACGTGCATTCACCGGCACTGCAGGCTCAGGCAGGAATCGCAGTCCGTGCAGCCTGCCGACAGCGGGAACCTGGCCCCAGCGTCCGTGTGACCGAGACCGGGCTCACGTGGCGCGGTCACGAGCTGGCTGAGCATCCGCGCCTCCGGCCGGTGAGGCAGCGAGTCGGGCTGGGATCACGTCCCTCGCCCACAGTTCGTCGCGGGTGTCGGCCCGCCGGATGACGTCGGCACCATCGCCGTTGACGAGCACGGTGGCCGGTCGCAGGAGCGCGTTGAAGTTGGATGCGGAGCTCTCCTGGTAGGCACCCGTCTCGAGGAAGGCGAGTACGTCCCCCGCTTCGGTCGTGGGGAGGCTGGCACCTGTGGCGATTAGGTCGGCGAAACACGAGTGCCCGACGACGTCTGCGGTGATGGCAGTCGGCGCAAGGACGCGATCGGCATGCACGACGGGGTAGCGGTTGTGCTCGAGGGCGCCACCGGCGAGGAAGAACAGCGTCGTGTCGGTGAGTACCCACGTGTAGGGGATCGGGAGCGTCTGGCGCTTGACTACCTTGACCTGTGCAAGGTGGATACCTGCGTTCCCGTACAGCCAGCGGCCTGGTTCCACCTGCAGTCGCACGCCGTGCGTCGGTACCTGCTGCTCGCGCAGTCCCTGACGCAGGGTCCGCGTTGCGACGGCCGCAAAGTCCTCGATAGGCGGCGGGTACGACGGCTTGGGCTCGGACAGCAGCATGGGCATGACCTTCCCCATGACCGCGTGGTACGAGCGGGCGCCGAGTCCGCGCAACCCGACCATGATCGGATAGCCGGCGGCGGTCAGCAGGAACTCGCTACGGGGCGTCTCCTTGTTCAGCGGGTCGCGACTGCTGGGGAAGCCCCCGCCGATGTCGAGTTCCCGCGGCTGCCACCCTCCCCAAGCCCGGCTCAGGTCCCCGACGAGGAGGGCGAAGCGGCGCATGAGCCCCTCCCAGTACCAGGTCGTCGGGTGCTGCCGGCCCCCGTGCACGTGCAGGCCCACGAGGTCGATGTTCGGCATTGCCAGGGCACGTCGACCCATCTCCACGAGGTGCTCCGGCGGAACCCCGGACTTGTAGACCTGAATGCCCAGGTCGATGGGTGCGCTGAGCTGGGAGAAGTCGGTGCGTCGCCACAGGTTGGGGACGGTCGGCTTCACACGGAAGCGGATGGAGGCGACGAGGCCCAGCTCCTCGGCCGCCTGCTGGATGAGGTCTATCTCGTCGACGTCCTCGACGGTGATCCGCACGCCGGCAGCCACGCAGCGACGGAGGTGCTCGAAGTTCTTTCCACCGCCGTTGACGGACACGCCCGTGGGATCGACACCAGCGCGCAGAACGCCGTCCAGTTCCTCCGACGAGTAGACATCTGCGCCTGCACCCTCCTCGCTCAGGATCCAGCGAGTGGCGAGCATCGTGTTCGCCTTGAAGGCAGGGAGTACATCGACGGGGCCTTCGGTCCACTCGCGGGCGAAGGCATCCTTGATACGCCGGACGTTGTGCCGCAGCTGGCCTTCGGAGTAGACGAACAGCGGCGAGCCGAACTCCGCGACCAGGTCCGACACCGCGACGTCTTCCATGTACAGGCGCCCGTCGCGGACAGATAGCGCATCAGACTCGGCTGCATGCACGGGAACCTGCGACCCGTAGGCACCTGAGCGGACGGAGCGGCGTGGGGTGCGCTCGGACATCATCGGACTCCCTGTCGCTCGGATGCCGGAGGGATCAACGAGATGCCCTTGCGGGCTAGATACTTGGCTCGGCCGCGACGACCGAGCGCCTCGGCCGGGGCCAGGATCGGCGGCACCAGCCAGGGGAACACTTCGAGGAATCGGCACATCACCGAATCGCCGTACGGCAGGTAGTGCTCGAGCCTCCGCCTGCGCTGCGCACGTTCGAAGACGTCGGCGACATCGTCAGGCGTCGACACGGTGCCGAAGAAGTTGAGCAGGCTCCCGTCGTGAGTGGCCTCGTGCACGAGCATCGGGGTGTCGACCGCGCTGGGGTAGATGCCGCTGACGGCAACCCCGGTGCCGTGCAGCTCGGTGCGCAGCGCCGCCAGGTACGCGCGCAGCCCGGCCTTGGCCGCGCTGTAGGCCGCCGACCCAGGCAGCGCGAGGATCCCGCCCATCGACACGGTGGCGACGATGTGACCACTACCGCGCCGCGTCATCGACCGCGCCGCGCACCCGGCGAGTTCGGCGACCGATACGAGCATCACGTCGAGCTGGAGCCGCAACTGAGCTGCCGAGGTGTCGACGGCGTCACCTGGGACGATCACGCCGGCATTGAGGAAGACGAGGTCGAGCTGGTCCGCCCACTCCGTCTCGACGCGCTGCCCGAGGAGGGCCACGGAGGCGGCGTCGGACAGGTCGCACGCGATCGCCGTCGCGGCTGCTGTCGCGTCACGGCCGACGAGGCCCGTCACCGCCTTGTCCGCCAGCTCCTGATCTCGTTCGACGGCGAGGATCCGATAGCCCTGCCGGGCCAGCCGGGCGCCGACTGCCTGACCGATGCCTCCTGCGGCGCCCGTGATCAGCGCCAGCCGTCCCGGCCCGTGGGTCATCCCGCGTGTCCCCTTCCCTCGCCATGTGCGGTCGTGACGGGAGTGTAGGCCCAGACTTGGTCACTTGACCAGGATTATTGGTCAAGTGACCAAATACCCGCGGATGGCAGACTGAGGGCCATGGCCCGCAACTCCACGACCGCGACCTCCGCGACGGAGCGTCGGCAACGCGGCAGTCGTGCCACCAGCGACGAACTGGTCGACGCGGCCCTGCGAGTGATCGCCCGCGAGGGTGTCCAGGGCGCCACGACCCGCAAGATCGCCGATGAGGCCGGCGTCCCTCTCGGCACGGTCCACTACTGGTACGCCGGCAAGGCCGAGCTGCTCGCCGATGTCATCCGGGTGGTCATTGCCCGCATTCAGCGTGCCGTCGACAGCACGGACCGAGCGCATGACGGCAGCGCTGCCGATGCACGCATGGGCCTCCACGCCGCGTGGGTCGAGATCGTCGGTGACGATCCCGGCGCCCAGCTCGGTATGTACGAGCTCACCACCCTGGCGTTGCGCAGCGCGGACATGCGCGGCCTCGCCAGCGAGCAGTACCGCAGCTATCGACACCTGGCGGCACGGTCAGTTGCTGAGGTATTCACCGCCCTCGACGCCGATCGCGCGGAACTCCTCGCCGAGCTGATCGCCGTCACCTTCGACGGACTGTGCCTGGCGTGGCTTGCCGATCCGGAGGGCTCACGCCCCACTGAGGTCCTTGATCTGCTGGCGGACCTCATCACCCAGTCCGTCGCCGCAGCGACCGCCTGATCACGTATCGCGGCTGCAAGGCGAACAACTTCCGTGCCGCATCGCACGTGGTGGAGCCGAGAAGCTGCTAGGGACTGGCGGCGATGGCAATAGCTTGAGTCCGCACTGGCACGGACGCGTCCTCGCCGTACCAGCACGAATCAGGTGCTGGTTACTGCAGCCAGGGCGAAACCGCCCGACGAACCATGCACTCCTCATCCGCGGGTTCTGGGTTCGATCCCCAGGCGGCCCACCCCCGCCCAGTCCGGCTCTTCAGGGGACTGGCCAGACCGTTCCCGGCCGGAAGTACGAGACGGCTCTCGTGCTCGGGCACGGGAGAGGTCCGGCCTCGGCGCCGATGACGTGGCCCTGCACCGCGCACAACGCTCGACCCCGTGGACGCGACGCGTCCGGAGGAGGTCGACGTCATGCAGGCCAAGCACCACTGGCTCGTTCCCGCGGGGCTCATCGCGCTGAGCCTGGTCCCGGTGGCCGCAGGCTCCGCGCGGCTGGTGGAGCTGGCCGGGAGCCCCGAGGCCACCGAGGCCAACGCCCGGTTCGTCTCGACGCCGCTGCCCGTCGTCCTGCACATCGTCGGCGCGACCGTCTTCTGCCTGCTGGGCGCGCTGCAGTTCTCGACGACCCTGCGCCGGCGCGCCTGGCACAGGCGCGCCGGCCGGGCCGTCGTGCCGGCCGGCCTCGTGGCTGCACTGTCGGGGCTCTGGATGGCGGTGTTCTACGACCTCCCCGCCAGCGACAACGTCGTCCTCATGGCGACGAGGCTCGTCGTGGGCGTCGGCATGGTCGCGGCGCTCGTCCTTGCCGTCGTCGCAGTGCGGCGCAGGGACTTCACGGCCCACCGCGCGTGGATGATGCGCGGGTACGCCATCGGCATCGGCGCCGGCACGCAGGTGCTCACGAACCTCCCGTGGGTCCTGCTGTTCGGCACGCCGTCGCCCATGGTCCGCGCCGGCCTCATGGGTGCCGGATGGGCCATCAACCTCGCGGTCGCGGAGTCGTTCATCCGACGGTCGGCGACGGTCCCTTCCTCGTCCTCCCGGAGCGGGGACCGCGCGGTCCCTACGCTGAGCGCGTGATCGGTCGGCTGCGCGCGCTGTGGGACCTCCCGCCTGCGCCGGGCGCCCTCGGGCCGCGCCGCAACGACTGGCTGCTCGTCGCGGTGCTCGTCGTCGCCCTCGTCCTCGAGGCGGCCCTGCGCCAGGACGTCGTCTGGCGCGGAGCGGCGGCGGCCCTCGGCCTCGTGGTGGTGCTGAGCCTGCCGTGGCGGAGGATCGCGCCCGGCCGCACGGTCGCTCTCGCGTTCGGCGCCATCGTCTTGGTGCAGCTCGCCAGCATCGCCGTCGGCACCGGTGCCTCGGTGGGGCTGGTGTCGACCGCGTGCGTGCTGCTCGTGCCGTACGCCGTCGCCCGCTGGGGATCCGGTCGCGCGCTCGTGCTGCTGGCCGCGGCGCTCGTCGTGCTGTTCGCGATCGGGCGCGGCCGCGACTACCGCACCGTCGGCGACGCCGTCGCCGAGCTCGTCGTTCTGTCCCTCCCCGTCGTCATCGGACTGGCGGTGCGCTCGCAGGCGACGGCCCGCGAGCGCGAGCTCGCGCGCGTCCGCGCCGACGAGCGCGTGCAGCTCGCGCGCGACCTCCACGACACCGTCGCCCACCACGTGTCCGCGATGGTCGTGCGGGCGCAGGCCGGACGCGTCGTCGCCGCGCAGGACCCCGCAGCTGCGGTGGACGCGCTCCGGGTCATCGAGGCCGAGGGCTCCCGGACGCTGGCCGAGATGCGCGCCCTCGTCGGAGCGCTGCGCGACCCGGGCGATCCGCTGCTGTCCCCCGCCGCCTCGCTCCGCGACATCGCGTCGCTCGCCGACGTCCGCGGCGGCGCACCGGTCCGGGTGCGGATCGAGGGCGACGTCGACGACGTCAATCCCGGCATCGCCGCCGCTGCCTTCCGCGTCGCCCAGGAGTCGGTCACCAACGCGCGCCGGCACGCGGCCGGTGCGAGCCGCATCGATGTCGACGTCCGCGTCGACGCAGACGCCGTGCATCTCACCGTGGCCGACGACGGCGCGCCCGTGCCGGCGATCGGGCACGGGTTCGGCCTGGTCGGCATGCGCGAGCGCGCGGCCCTGCTCGGCGGCACGCTGAGCGCAGGCCCGGCGGAAGGCGGCTGGGTCGTCGACGCCCTGCTGCCGAGGAGAGGGGACGGGCGATGACGATCCGGGTGCTCGTGGCCGACGACCAGGAGATGGTGCGGACCGGCCTGCGGATGATCCTCGACGCGCAGGCCGGGATCGAGGTCGTCGCCGAGGCGGCCGACGGCGACACCGCGGTGCGGCTCGCCCGCGAGCTGCGGCCCGACGTCTGCCTGCTCGACATCCGCATGCCGGGGCTCGACGGCATCGGGGCCACCCGCGCCCTCGCCGGCCCGGACGTCGACGACCCGCTCGCCGTCGTCGTCATCACCACGTTCGATCTCGACGAGTACGTCCACGGCGCCCTGAAGGCCGGCGCGCGCGGCTTCCTGCTCAAGGACGCCGGGCCCGAGCTGCTGGCCCAGGCCGTGCACGCTGCCGCCGACGGCGAGGCGCTCATCGCTCCGAGCGTCACGGTCCGCCTGCTCGAGACCTTCGCCGCAGCGGCGCCCCCACCGCAGGCGCAGCTCCTCGAGCCGCTGACGCCGCGCGAGGACGAGGTGCTCCTCGCCGTGGCCCGCGGGCGCACGAACGCCGAGATCGCCGACGAGCTGCACATCAGCCTCAGCACCGTGAAGTCGCACATCGCCGCGCTCATGACCAAGCTCGCCGTGCGCAACCGGGTGGAGATCGCCCTCTGGGCCTACGAGACCGGCCGCCTGCGCTGACCGGCGATCACGTCCTACCGCGGGTAATCCGCGGGTTCCGGCGTCAGCCGACTTCCTCCACCTCGCCGGGGCGCCAGGTCTTGTCGAACCAGGGCTCGAGCGGGCTGTAGAGGCGCAGCAGGGCGAACCAGCCCTTGCCGGCGACCGTCTGGATCCAGTTGGCGCCGCCCTCGTGGGGCTCGTCCGGGCCGAACAGCAGGTCCACAGAACCGTCGGCGTTGACCGTCAGCCCGTCCTTGACGCCGTTCTTGCTGGGGAACCGCTGGCCGGTGCGCAGCTCCGAGCGCGTCTGCGGGTCGTACACGACGACCGACCAGAACGCCGCGGCCGGGACGTCCTTCGGCAGCCGGAGCCGGTAGTTCTTCGACCCGTCGAGGTAGTTGCCGTTGCTGTCTCGATCGGCCCACGCGTACTGCGAGCCCTTGCCGACCATCTTCATCGTCATGGCCGGCGTGTTGACGGTGGCCATGTAGAAGACGGCCGTCCGGGCGTCGAGGTCGCGCTCGCCGCCGTCCATGAGGAACCGGTAGTCCCCGCCGAAGAACCCGCGCTTCCAGTAGCTGCCCTCGTAGAGGTAGTTCTCGGGGTCGCGGGTGGTGAAGAACAGGGCACGAGCCGTCGCGTTGCCCACGGCTGCGGCCTCGATCAGGGTCTTCGTCGCGGCCTCGTCGGGCGCGAACGGGTGGCCCTTGCGGATGCCGATACCGGCGAGCAGGCCGCGCGTCTCGGGGTCGATCACGTCGCTCGGCTCCCGGTCGATGACCGTGTGGACCTCGCGGAAGAACTCCTCGTTGCTCGCGTGGATCGTGTTGAAGCCCAGCCCGGTGGCGCTCACGAACTCCATCGCGGGCGGGTCGCTCTCCCGGGCGAGCGGGTACACCTTGAGGCCGTCGCGGAACATCGCCGTCGCGTGGTCGGGCTTCCCGTCCGTCAGCAGGCCGCGCAGGATGAGGAGGTTGACGTAGCTGGGCGACCGTGCGACGAAGCAGTCGTCGGGGAGCTCGCCGTCGTAGTCGGGCGGCACGATCACGTACCGGCCGCCGGCACCGCGGTCGGGGCCGGGCGCGCCCATGTCGACGACGAACCGGAACCAGGCGTCGTCCACGGTGCCGGGCCCGCAGCCGGGCGGCACCTCCACCACCGTGGGCCCGTCGCGGCCCACGTCGAGCAGCGCGATCGCATAGACCGTGTCGGTGTTGCCGGTGAGGAACAGCGGACGGGAGTCCATGAGGTCGTCGTAGATCACCACGCGGTGCGCGGCGGTGGCGCCCACGCTCTCCAGCCCGGCCCGCAGTGCCTCCAGGGAGGCGGCCGGGACGGCGTTGAGGAACGCCTCGACACCCCGGAGGAAGGTCAGGTGCTCCAGGACCTTCGCGGCGGTCGCCGGTGTCGGCATCCCGTCGAAGAACTCCAGGTCGCCCAGGCGTGTCGACACCACGTCCGGGGTGAGGAGCTTCGCTGGGATCTCGGACCACTCCTGCTCGTCGGGCACGGGCTCCTCGCTTCGGGATCGGTCGACCCGGCCTCGGTCGACGACGGGCTCCGGTTCAGTCTTGCGCACGCACCGGCGTCCGGACGGCGGGTCGCGGGATCCCACCCGCGTCTCCGCGAGGGGGGGGCTTCAGGCGCGGGCGACGGCCTTGACCACGAAACGGTCGACGAGGGCGGGGCGCGCCAGCGACGACGTGACCAGGGTGAGCTCGCGCTGGGCTCCGTTCGCCGACGCGGCCGAGCGGGTCACCGTCATGGACACGGTGATCGTGGCGCCCGGCTTGAGCCCGGTGACCCGGAAGGTCCCCGCCGTCACGGCCTTGGTGACGTCGCGCCCGCCGTACTTGTAGGTGATCCGCCACCACGACGTGCTGGCCTCGCCGCGCAGGGCGACGCCGTCGGTGCGCGATCCGCGGTTCGTCACGTGGACGAGCACGGTGCGGCTGCCGGGCGAGCGGTGCACCGTCAGCCCGAGGCTCTGCGGGGTCGGTGCATAGGAGCCGACGCCGCGCCAGGTCGACGTGCTGCTGCGCACAGCGATGTCGGGCCGGTACGCGCCGATGACGCGGTAGGTCGCCGTCCGCTTCGTGGTGTTGCCGTCGCCGTCCTTCGCGGTGACGACGACCGTGTGCGTGCCGACCGCGCGGGTGTCCAGGCGCGTGCCCTCGGGCACGGAGCCGGTGCACGACCGCAGGCTCGACCCGCCCCGGTCGGTGCAGGAGAAGTGCGCGTAGGCGACGTCGTCCTGCCGGTACGTCGCGCCGTCGATCGAGCCGCCCAGCGCCACGACCGGCCTGATGGCGTCGGGAACAGGGGCCAGCTCGGCCCGATAGGTGAAGTACGCCGGTGAACCGGTGTCCTTGAGGTCCCACAGCAGCGAGCCTGTCGGCGACACCTCGCTGGCCATGGCCTCGGTCGACGACGCCCACCCGATGACGGTGTTGCCGTTCGCGAGCCGCTGCGCCGAGCCGGCGAACAGCGCGTACCGCGACGGGACGCTGTAGTCCCACTCCATCGTGGCCGTGCCCGCCGCCGCGTCGTACGACCACTCGGTCACCCGCGAGGGGGTGCGGGCAACCAGGGCCCCGGTGCGGTCCGCAGGGTCGATGCAGAGCTTTCCGCCCGTCCACGCCCCGTTGTCGAAGACGAGGATGTGGCCGTTGGCCAGCTGCTGCGCGGTGTGCTGCGCGCAGGGGCCGCCGTCGGCGGAGCCGCCGAGGTCGGTGAAGTCGAAGTCGCTGAGCCGGCCGCCGAACCGCCAGATCACGTCGCCCGCGGCGTACCCGTCGTGCGCCACGCGGGCGATCTTGAAGACAGCGCTGAGGTGGCGGAACGACACGAGCAGGTCGCCGTCGTCCATCACCTGGAACGAGTTGATGTGCGCGTAGTCCTTCTCCTGCGGCGTCCCGAGCGTGACGCTCTCCGTGGCCGGATCGACGTGGTCCTTCGAGTTCCAGGAGAAGAGAACGGTCGTCCCGTCGGCGGCGATGTGCTGGATCACCGAGTCGGTGTTGCCCGTCGTCGCGTTCGGCTCGTAGGCCATGAGGTAGCGGCTGCCGTCCGGGCGCACGATGACGTCATGGGCGTCGGTGTCGACCAGCCCCACGGTCCGGTGCCGCGCGACCTCGCGGAAGGCGGAGTCGAGGTCGACCTGGTCGTAGCCGGTGCGCCCGGCAGCCGACGTCGGCCGGAACACCGAGTACCTCCCGGGTGCCACCGCCTTGAGGTCCATGCTCGAGGTCTGCGTGCTCACGAACGCCGGCACGCCATTGCGGTCGACCGCCGCCTCGAAGAACGGCGAGGGGGTGAGCCACTTCCCCAGCGTGAGCATGACGTGGCCATCCGCCAGCGGCTCCGAGCCAGGAGCGATGTCGGCGGCGGCGAGCGCGGGGAAGCCGGCCGGCAGGTACATGAGCGAGTGCACCTCGGGGGCCGACGATGCCGAGTCGATGAAGATCACCGAGATCTCGTCGCCCTCCTCCAGCCCGGTGATGGTGCGGCTCGCGCCGGTGAGGCGGGCGCCGTCGATGAAGACCCTCCCGCCCGGGTGCGTGTTGGCGGCCGTCACCGTCACGGTCCCCGCAGTCGCGTCGGTGGTGGTGATCGCGAAGCGCTCCACGTCCGGGTCGAGTGGCGAGGTGCTCGGGTAGGTGCCGACGCCGTCGCCGGTGACGGAGAGCGTGTGCTCGGGCGCGACGGCGGCCCTCGCGGCACCTTGTGCCGGGCCGCCGGAGGCGAGGGCGCCGCCGGCCAGCAGGCCGGCGACGAGGGCTGCGATGGAGATCAGCGACGGGGCACGGCGGCCGGTGACGGTCACGCTGCGGAGCGTACGCAGCAGCGGCCCCGGAACCGGTCTCGAACGGGGCGCCAGTCACGCGATCGTGACCCGGGGTACGGACCCCGGACGCACGGGCGGTCGGCCGGCGGAGCCGGACCGGATCAGCCCAGCGCGCGCAGGCGAGGGATGACGTCCTCGGCCATCTGCTCGAGGAAGCGCCGCTGGTCGTGGCCGGGGCCGTGGAAGACCAGGTGGTTGAGCCCGGCGTCGAGGTACGGCGTGATGAGGGCGACGGCCTCGTCGGGGTCGCTCGCCACGATCCAGCGCTTGGCCACCTGCTCGATGGGCAGCTCGTCGGCCAGCCGCTCCATCTCCTGGGCCGAGGAGACGCTGTGCTTCTGCTCCGCGCTCAGCGACAGCGGGGCCCAGAACCTGGTGTTCTCCAGCGCCGCAGCGGGGTCGCGGTCGTAGGAGATCTTGATCTCGATCATGCGGTCGATGGCGGCGGCGTCGCGTCCCGCCGAGGCGGCGCCCTCCTCGAGCGCCGGGACGAGCTGCTCGGTGTAGAGCTCCATGCCCTTGCCCGACGTGCAGATGAAGCCGTCGCCGGCTCGGCCGGCGTACTTCGCCATCTGAGGGCCGCCGGCCGCGATGTAGATCGGCACCGGGCTGGTCGGCTTGTCGTAGATGGTGGCGCCGACCGTCGTGTAGTGCTCGCCCTGGAAATCGACCTCGGTCTCGGTCCAGAGCCGGCGCATGAGGTCGATGGCCTCGCGCAGGCGCGCGGCGCGCTCCTTGAACTCCGGCCACTCGCGCCCGGACACGGCGATCTCGTTGAGGGCTTCGCCGGTGCCGACGCCGAGCATGATGCGGCCCGGCGCGAGCAGCGCCATCGTCGCGAAGGCCTGCGCGATGACCGCGGGGTTGTAGCGGAACGTCGGGGTCAGGACGCTCGTGCCGATGAGCACGCGCTCGGTGCGCTCGGCCACCGCCGCCATCCAGGCGATGGAGAACGGCGCGTGGCCGCCCGTCTCGCGCCAGGGCAGGAAGTGGTCCGACGTGACGACGCTGTCGAGGCCCGCCTGCTCGGCGAGGACGGCGTACTCCACGAGGTCGCGGGGGCCGAACTGCTCCGCCGAAGCCTTGTAGCCGAGCCGCAGCGCCATGCGTCGTCCTTTGTGGGAGGGCGGCGCCGTCGGTGCGGCACCGCTCGGGGATAAGGCCGCAGCGGGATCGAGGGCCGGTTCCTCACCCTAATCCCGGGATGCACGGCCTGCTCGGGCGCGGACGCCCTCGCCGACGACCAGCCGATCGAGTAGCGCGGCCCGGAGCGCGGGACGCGGTGTCCCGCGTCCGTACGACATCGCCGCGCCGGGCACCTGCTCAGCGACTCGCTCCGGTCGCGGTCCGGCAGAAGCGGCGGGATGCTCCGGCCGACCGCTCACCGCTCGCAGCCTGGGGGGACCATGGCGCACGCAGCACGCATCTTCACCGGTGGACCCATCGTGACCGTCGACGACGACCGGCCCACGGCCGAGGCCGTCGTCGTCGGCGACGACGGCCGCATCCTGCTCGTCGGATCCGTGGCCGACGCCGAGGCGCTCGCCGACGACAGCACGGTCCGCACGGATCTCGCCGGACGCACGCTCGTGCCGGGCTTCGTGGACGGCCACTGCCACTTCCTCGGCTTCGGCTCGCAGGCGGTCGGCGCCAACCTGCTCAACCCGCCCGACGGGCGCGTGCAGTCGATCGACGACCTCGTCGACGAGCTGCGCGCCTTCGCCGAGGGCCCCGACGTCGGCCGGACCGGCTGGGTGTTCGGCATGGGCTACGACGACTCGCTCCTCGGCCGCCACCCCACGCGCGACGACCTCGACCGGGTCAGCACCGAGGTCCCCGTGATGGCCGTGCACATCTCGGCCCACTTCTGCGCGGTGAACTCGGTGGGCCTCGAGCGCATCGGCTACACCGCGGAGACGCCCGACCCGGAGGGCGGGATCATCCGACGGCGCGAGGGCTCGCAGGAGCCCAACGGCGTGCTCGAGGAGCTGGCGTCGTTCCCGGTGATGGTCCCGGCCATCAGCCCCGGCACGCCGGAGGACGCCGTCTACTTCATGCGGCGCGGCCTCGAGATGGCCAAGAGCTACGGCTACACGACCGTGCACGAGGGGCGCGCGATGCGGGCCAACCACGACGCCCTCGTGGGCCTGGCCCAGCAGGGAGTGTTCGACATCGACGTCGTGTCCTACATCGACTACTCGGCCAAGGACGTGCTCGACGGCGAGTGGCACTCGCGCACCTACCGCGACCGCTACCGGGCAGCCGGACTGAAGATCACTCTCGACGGATCGCCGCAGGGCCGGACCGCGTGGCGGACGACGCCCTACCTCCTGCCCCCGGACGGCCAGGAGCAGGGCTACGCCGGCTACCCGGCGATCCCGGACACCGAGGATGTGTCGGCACTGTTCGCCGAGGCGTACGACAAGGGCTGGCAGGTGCTGTGCCACGCCAACGGCGACGCCGCGGCCGACCAGATGATCGATGCGATGCGGCCGCATGCGGAGCGCACCGGGGCCACCGACCGACGCCACGTCCTCGTGCACGGCCAGCTCATCCGCCTCGAGCAGCTCGACGCGTTCGCCGAGCTCGGCGTCATCCCGTCGCTGTTCCCGATGCACACGTTCTACTGGGGCGACTGGTACGACCAGATCATCGGACCCGAAGCGGCGCAACGGATCTCGCCGACGCGCAGCGCCCTCGACCGGATGCCCGTGATCACCAGCCACACCGACGCGCCCGTAGCTCTGCCCAACCTCATGCAGATCCTCTGGTCGACAGTGAACCGCGTCTCGCGCAGCGGCAAGGTGATGGGCCCGGACGAGCGGCTCACCGTGGAGGAGGCGCTGAAGTCCATCACCATCTGGGGCGCCTACCAGCACTTCGAGGAGGACGAGAAGGGGTCCATCACCGAGGGGAAGCTGGCCGACCTCGTGGTGCTCAGCGACAACCCGCTCACGATCGACCCGATGCAGCTCAACACGATCACCGTGCTGGAGACCATCAAGGAGGGAGCCACGGTCTGGTCCGCGCCGGCCTGACGCCCACCACCTCGTGACGCCGCCGGCGCCATGGCCTACGGTCGCCTCCGAGCAGGGCGCCGCCGGTGCCCGCGCCTGCGAGGAGGGGACCCCCATGAGCGAGAACGAGACCGAGAGCACCATCGAGGGCGTCGCGCTGGTCGACGTCGACGGCGACGGCACCGTCGACGCGATCGTCGCGGTCGACGACGAGGGCAACAGCGTGACGGTCGTGGACGTCGACGGCGACGGCGCCATCGACGCGATCATCACCACCGCGGCCGAGGGCGGGACGTCCGTCGCGGTCGACGAGGACGGCGACGGCGAGGTCGACTACGTGCTCGTCGACGTCGACGGCGACGGCACGGTCGACGCAGTCATCACGCAGACCGAGGACGGCGGCACGATCGTGGCGATCGACGAGGACGGCGACGGCACGCCCGACGTCCTGCTCGTGGACGCCGACGGCGACGGCACGGTCGACGCGGTGGCGACCCTCGACGAGAACGGCGAGATCGACGAGGTCGCCGTCGTCGAGAAGGACGCCGAGTAGCACCAGCTCCTCCACGACGGGCCCCGGCGATCGCCGGGGCCCGTCGTCGTCCCGGGCCGGTCGTCCCGGCGCGGCCGAGGCGCCCGGCTAGGGTCGCCCCATGGTCAAGCAGCCCCTCGCGCTCGTCCCTGCCGTCACCGTGTCGAACGGCCACGCCGCCCTGCCCCCGAGCGGGTACGGCGAGTCGCCGGGCACCGGCACGCTCGCGCAGGCCGTAGCCGCATGGGTGCGCCAGGGTGCGGCGTGGGTGCACGTCGTCGACCAGGACGCCGTCGAGGGCACGGGCGACAACCGCCGCTTCATCGCGCGCGGCGGCGCCCACCTCCAGCTCGCCGGCGGCATCGCCGACGACGCGAGCCTGCAGGCCGCGCTGCACACCGCCGCCAGCCGCGTCGTCATCGAGTCGTCAGATCTCGAGTGGGCAGCACGCGCGGTCGCATCGCGCGACGAGCGCATCGCCGTCGCGATCGACGTCCGCCAGCCCGATGCCGCCGACACGGTCGGCCATCTGCAGCACGCCGGCGCCAGCCGCTTCGTCGTCACCGACACCGCGCCGCACCACCACTGGCGCCACGAGGACCGCCACCTGCTCGCCGAGCTGCTCGAGCGCACGAGCCGGCCGGTGATGGCCCGCGGCGGCATCGCGCATCTCGCGGATCTCCATGGCCTGCACGAGCTCGTGCCGCACGGCATCGACGGGATCATCGTCGACCACGCGCTCTACGACGGCGGCTTCACCTACGCCGAGGCCGTGTCGGCCAGCGCCGACCGGTTCGACCTCTTCTACTGGGGCCCGCCGGAGTAGCCGGAGCCGGCATCGCAAAGCCCACCGGGAAACTGGGGGTTGACAGAGGCCCATCGATTCCTGAAACTGATTTCAGGTGATCGTGGGGGAGTACCCCTCCGCCGCCGGCTCGTCATCACGACGCCTCCCAGCAGGTGTCCGGGCCGGTGGGCCGCCCTCCTGTCGGGCGGCGGGGGAGACCTTCGACGCGGACGGCCATGCGCCCGACGTCGGAGGTGATCTGCGTGCTGCCAGTCCTGGTCGGTGTTTCGGCGGCATCCTGCCTCACCACCGTCGTTCTCCTCCGGGCGTCCTCGGAGCGGGACCCCCGCCTGCTCCCGGCCGGCCGCGCACCTCGGGCGCGGCGCGCAGCGGGCGGCTCCTCCGCCCCCTGCCCCTGCGGTGACCCCCGGCACGCCCGTACTGCGCGCCGCGCCCGGCCCCGTCCGACGACGACCAAGGGAGACGCGTCATGACCGTGATCGATCTCGACCGCCCTGCCGTCTCGCCGCGCCGTCGCTCGACGGCCCGGGGCCGGCGCCGCCTGCCCGACGACCTCCGCCTCACCTCCGACGGCCGCTTCCTCATGGAGCAGCGCGCCCGTCACCTGATGGAGCGCGAGATCCCCGTGCTGCGCACCATCCTCGACGCGGAGCACGACGAGGACACCTTCGCCCGGTTCGAGCGCCTGTGCGTCGAGGCCATCTGGCTGCGCCGCATCCTCGACCAGGCCGAGATTCTGCCGCGCCCCACGGGCAAGGCGGTGGAGCTCGGCTCGTACGTGCAGCTCGAGATGGCCGACGGCGAGCAGATGTGGGTACGCCCGGTGCACCCCGTCGAGGCCTTCCTCGACGAGGAGCGCATCTCGGCCGCCTCGCCGCTGTCGCGCGCGATCCTGGGCGCGCGCACGGGCGACCTCGTGACAGTCGAGGGCCCGGCCGGTCCCTGGACCTGCGCCGTGGTCGCGATCAGCGTCCTCCCCCCGGATCTCGACGAGCCCGACGACGCCGTGCTCGAGGACGTCGCCGCGTCGTAGCTCGTCGCCTGCCGGGGACGGGCGCGCGGCGTGCGGACCGCTCGGAACCCCGGCCGCCTCTCCCTGCCCGCCCGAGGGGGGATCGGGCAGGGAGAGGCACTCCCCGTGCCGGAGCCCCCGCGATGCTCGGAGCGTCGCGGGGGCTGATCGGTGTCAGCCCTCGCCCCGCAGCGTGTCGAGGCCGGCCTTCGCGAGATCGGCCGTCGTGGCATCGGGCAGGTAGGCCGCCGTGAGCGCGAGGCCGATGCGCGGCAGCGCCGCCTCGTCCGGGAACACCATCGACATCGGCACGTGCCGCGGCTGGAACTTCGCCTTGAACGCGTCGAGCGACCGGAACCCGTAGAGCGGCTCGAGCATCTCGCCGAGCCGGTCGAGCAGTCTGGTGAGCGTGCCGAGGTCCTCGGACGACGACGAGTGCGCGAGCGGCGCGCCCGACAGCGAGGCCCACTGCGCACCTTCGGACTGGAACTGCAGGCACGCGCTCGCGATGAGGAACTCGGTCACCGGCCGGAAGCCGTCGGGCAGCCGCCGCATGACGTCGAGGGTCCAGCCCGTCGTTGTGCCGTCAGGGCCGAACACGGGCAGCCACGACGTGACGCCGTGCACGCGGCCGTCGCCGTCGATGGCGAGACCGCAGCGCACCTCGGGGTCGAGCGCCTCGTCGACGCCGCCGAGCGTGAACCCCATCTCCGGCAGGCCCTTGTCGCCGACCCATACCTCGGAGATCGCACGGACCTGCGCGATCACCGGCCGCGGCATCGAGGCCAGCGGGCCCTGCACGTACTCGACGCCCTCCTTCTTCGCGCGGTTGAGGGCACTTCGGGTGTCCTGCCACTGCTTGCCCTTGAAGGCGAGGCCCGGCAGGTCGATCACCGACTCCTCCGCGACGAGCACGTGACGCAGTCCGCGCGCCTGCGACCACGCCACCACCTCGTCGGACACAGAGAACAGGCACACCGTGAGGCCCTGGTGCGACATCTCGTCGACGAACGCATCGAGCACGCGCGAGCGCATCGCGGCGTCGCGGCCCACCGGGTCGCCCAGGGCGATGCCCGTCCCTCGGTGCACCTGGTAGGGCTGCGCACCGACCGCGACGCCGTCGTCGCGCAGGACGAACCAGCGGTTGGCCTCCCAGGTCCCCATCCACGACACCGAGCAGCCGCCGACCCTCCGCAGCAGTGCGATGCCGGCCTCGCGATCCGCCGCAGAGGCGTCGGATTCCGGAGACCGGCGCGGGGACGCCGCTCGGAACGCCTTGCGCCCCAGGACGAGCACGACGAGCTGGGTCGACCAGAGGACGAGGTCGGCGACGACCTCGGCGGTGGACGTCGAGGCCGGCCCGAGGTCGTCGATCGAGATCGTGCCCGACTCGACCGCGACGGCAAGGGCGACCGACAGCACGAGCAGAAGAGCGCCGGACAGCACGCCGAGCGCGATGGCCCACCGCCAGGCCCAGCGCCGACCGCGACGCAGGCCCTCGGCCAGGACGAGCGAGATGCCCGCACCGATGAGGATGCCGACCGAGCCGAGGCCCTCGCGCTGGCCGAGCGGGCCGTCGGCAGGGACGAAGAACACGACGAGGCGGATGAGCGCGGCGACCACGAACAGCGTCGCCGCGAGGACCCGCCACTCGTGCCGCGTCATGCGCGGCAGCCGCAGCTCAGGACGGCGGCCGAGGAGGAACGGCCCGAGCACCAGGCCGAGCACGCCGCCGAGGAGGTGCTCGAGGTCCCACAGCAGCCCGATGTAGAGGAACGCCAGCACGACGTAGAGCACCACGACGAGGCGCACCCGGGCCCGCCACGGTGCGAGCAGCGACGCCGACGCGGCGGCCACGGCCGCGATCGCGCCCGCGCTGAACCCGACGTCGAGGTCGTCGGCGACGCGCGCGGCCCAGCCCCAGCTGCTCGACGTCCCGCCGAGCAGCTGCAGGACGAGTGCGGCGCCGAGCACTCCGACGAGCTGGCCCACGACGGTCGCGACCACCGCGCGGCGCGTGCCGATCCGCCACTCCGACCAGCCCACGAGCAGGGCGAAGCCGCCTGCCACCGGCAGGTACTGCAGCGGCGTGAGGGCGAAGAACGAGCCGGTGACCGGCGTCCACCAACGGCCCTCGAGCAGCGCGGGCAGGCCGTAGGCGACCTGGTCGAACAGCGGCCGGTCGACCAGCGGGCTCCACAGCGAACCCGTGGCGACGCCGACGACGAGCATGGCCGCGACGACGGCGACGGTGAAGGGCACCGCACGCAGGACGGCATGGACGCCGCGGGGCAGCCGGACGAACGGCTCTGCCTCGGCGGCGTCGTCTGCGCCGACGTCGTCGCGCGCGCCTGCCGCGTCGTCGAGCGCCTCATCGGCGTCGCCCATGGATCCCCTCCTGCCCCGGCCGCGCGGGCGGCTGCTCCAGTCTTGCCGAGGCCGCCTCGCACGCGCAGCGTGACGGGCCGTCCCGGCCGCTGTCCCCTGAGTAGCCGTTACACCGTTGGCGCGTTCTGTGTACGCGCACCGCCGCTGACCAGCAGAGTTGGTCCCGCGTCTGAGCCGCACGGGGGCTGCGACGGCGCCCCGGCCCCGGCCACACCGGTCCCGGGAGGGCACGGTCCGTCACGGACGGTGCGAGGGGTGGAGGCACGGGCATCGCGGCCGGGCAGGGCCGAGGGCATCCCGCGCGGGCAGCCCTCGGCCGGTCGCGGGCCGGGCACACGGCCACACGGCCGGCGGCAGCGCCGGCGGGCGGAGGGGACACGGCGATGAGCAGCGCGACCGAGGGCAGCGCACCGGAGACGGTGCAGGTGACCCGCACCGAGATCACCCTGGTGCCGTCGAACATCTGGCGCGTGGGGCTCGTGCTCCTCGGCGTCGTCGCGGTCGGCCTGCTCCTGCGGTTCATGCTCGTCGACGGCGGCAGCGTCCTGTTCACGGTGCTCATGGCCTACTTCGCCGCGCTCGCGATGGGTCCCGCCGTGAACCGTCTCGCCACCCGTATGCGCCGCGGTGCCGCCACCGGCCTGGTGATGCTGGCGTTCGCCATCTTCGTCGTCGTGTTCGTCGCGGCGTTCGGGTCGCTGCTCGTGGGCCAGCTCGGCGAGCTGATCTCACGGATCCCGACGCTCATCGACGAGGCGATCGCCTGGGTCAACACGACCTTCGACCAGAAGCTCTCCCTCGACAGCCTCCTCGCCTCGCTGGGCGGCGGCAGCTCCGACGTCGACCTCGGCGGGATCGCGACGTCCATCGGCCTCAACATCCTCGGCGTGCTCGGCTCGGTGCTCGGCAGCGTGTTCGGCCTGTTCACCTTCGCCCTGTTCACGTTCTACTTCTCCGCGCAGATGCCGCAGCTGCAGGAGTGGGTCGCCCGGCTGTTCCCGCGCAGGGCGCGAGGCGTCGTCGGCGACGTCTTCCGTGTGTCGGCCCAGAAGACCGGCGGCTACGTCGGGGCGCGCATCGTGCTGGCGCTGGTCAACAGCGTCCTCACCGCGATCGTCTTCGCCATCGCCGGCATGCCGTACTGGCTGCCGCTCGCGCTGTGGACCGGCATCGTCGCGCAGTTCGTCCCGACGATCGGCACCTACATCGCCATCGTGCTGCCCGTGCTCGTGGGCGCCCTGAGCCCCAACCCGTGGCTCGGAGTCGTCGCGCTGGTGTGGGGCCTCATCTACCAGCAGGTCGAGAACCTCACGATCGAGCCCAAGATCAGTGCGCGCGCCGTGGATGTGAACCCGGCCGTGTCGTTCGCCGCAGTGATGATGGGCACGGCGCTGTTCGGAGTCGCGGGTGCGTTCCTCGCCGTCCCCGTCGTCGCGATGATCCTGGCGCTCATCGACACCTACGTGCGACGCGACGAGATCGACGAGCTCGCCGCCGTCGACGTCCTCGGGCCGCTCGATCCTGAGGCTGCGGAGGCTGCCGGGAGCCCGGCATGACCGCTCCCGACGACCTCGCGCTCCTGCGGGCGTTCGAGCCGTCGCTGCGGCTGGCCGACGGCGAGTTCTTCCACCCGGTCGGCGTCGACGCGTACGTCCGGCGCAGCGGCCTGTTCCAGGCGACGCCGGAGGGGACCCTCGAGCAGATCGCCGATGCGGGCGAGCTCGACCTCTCGTCCCTAGCGGAGCGCGGCCGCGTGCACGACGGCCCCGGGCAGTCGCTGTCGGCGATCAGTGTGCCGACGTCGTGGCGCGACCGGGTGCGGGGGTGGTTCCGCACGCAGCGGCCGCACTTCGCCGCCGGCCACCGGCTCGCCGAGGTGGGCCTGCTCGGCCGTGCCATCGATGCGCTGAGCAGGTTCTCGCTGCTCCTTCGCGGCTCCGTGCCCGGCGGCAGCGCCGTCGCGTCGTACGCGATGCAGAACGAGTCGCTCGAGCCGCAGCGCCCGCAGTACTTCGGCCGCGTGGTCCGCGACGGCGGCTGGATCGTCTGCCAGTACTGGTTCTTCTACGCGTTCAACAACTGGCGGTCGGGCTTCTCCGGCGTCAACGAGCACGAGGCCGACTGGGAGCAGGTGACGGTCTACCTCGACGGCGAGAGCGCGCCCGGCCCGGACGGGCTGCCGATCCCGCGTTGGGTCGTGTTCTCCGCGCACGACGAGGTGGGCGACGACCTGCGCCGGCGCTGGGACGACCCCGACCTCACCCTCGTCGACGGCCGCCATCCCGTCGTCTTCGTCGGCGCTGGATCGCACTCCGGCGCCTACCTGGCGGGCGACTACCTCATCAGCGTCGTCCCGCCGCGCCTCGGCGGGATCGTCCCGCTGGTGCGGCGCCTCGCGCAGATCCTCACGCCGTGGACCCGCGCCGCCCAGGGCACCGGGCTCGGCATCCCCTACATCGACTACGCGCGCGGCGACGGCGTCGCGATCGGGCCCGGCGGCGACCTGCCGTTCGACCCGGTGGTCATCGACGAGGACACGCCCTGGGTCCGCGACTACCGCGGGCTGTGGGGCCTCGACTCCGGCGACCGGCTCGGCGGCGAGCGCGGGCCTGCGGGACCGCGCTACGAGCGCAGCGGCGTGGTCCGCGCGAGCTGGGGCGACCCCGTCGGCTGGGCCGGGCTGGGCAAGGTGTCGCCGAGCCCGGAGGGCACGCTGCGCCGCACGCGCGAGCGCATCGCCGAGATCGACGTCGAGCTCGACCGCCTCGCGTCCGGCGTCGAGACCAGCCGTGCCGACATGCAGGCACGTGCCACGGCGCTCGTCGCCGGGTCGCCCGAGCTCGCCGAGCTCGCCGTCGAGGAGTCGAAGGTGACGGGCGAGCGGCTCACTGCCGTCGCGCTGCGCGATGAGAAGCGCCGCCTCGAACGGACGCTCGAGGACGGCGTCGCCGACCCCGGGCCGCACGCGCACCTGCGCCACCGGCGCCTGCCGCTCGCGGCCGCCGAGCGCGGGCGCTCCGGTCTGCTCGCGTTCTGGTCGGTGGTGAGCACGCCGCTGATCCTGCTGCTGCTCGCCAGCCTGTTCTGGCCCGCCGACATCTCGCGGCCGATCATCGCCATCGTCGCGATCATCGTGCTGCTCTCGGTCGAGGCGTTCGCCCGCGGGTACTACCTTGCGTTCCTCGCCCGCCTGCTGTTCGTGTGGCTGTTCTTCCGGCTGATGTTCGCCTACTGGGCGAACTGGCAGTGGGCCACGACGATCCTGCTGGCGGTGCTGGCCGTCGTCGTCCTCATCGTCAACATCCGCGACGTCCGCCGCCGCTGACCGGCCGGTTCAGCGGCGCGGACCGGCGATGTCCTCGTCGAGCTTGGTGCGGTCGGCTGCGCCCACGAGGCACATGCTCGTGTCCCAGCCGTCGTCGTAGGACTGCGGCCCCAGAGGCACGCCGACGATGCGGACGCCGGTCGCGGGCACGCGTCCGACGGCTGCCTCCTCGCACTGCTCCTGCACCGCCGCCGTCGCTGCTGCACCCGTCTGCGGAGTGCCGCCGGGCTCGGAGAAGGTGAAGAAGATCTGGTACTCGTGCGGCTCCGAGCAGCCGACGATGCGGACGTTGACATCGGTGGTGCGCACGGTCTCGATCGGCTCGACGCAGTCGCCGACGTAGGCGTAGGCGAGCATGTCGACGTACTGGTCGCCGTCGGCGAACGCGTCCTCCGGCGGCGCGAGGACGCTCGTCGCGGCGGCGACGAGCGCCCACAGCACGAGGACGATGCCGACGGCGCTGCCCGCGACGAGGAGCGGGATCAGCCACGGCCGGCGCTTGCCCGGCATGACCGGCGCGACGGGCAGTCCGGAGTAGGGGTCGTAGGGCCCGTGCGCGACGGGCGGCCCGGCGTAGGGCGCCGACTCGTACGGCGGGGGCGGCGGAGCCGACAGGGGCGACGGCGGCGGCCAACCCGTCGGCGGCGGCGTCCCTGCGCTGCCTGTGCTGCCCGTGCTGCCCGTGCTGCCCGTGCTGCCTGTGCTGCCCGTGCTGCCCGTGCTGCCTGTGCTTCCCAGGCTTCCCGAGCCGTCCTGGTCCTCGGCCATCGCTCCCCCTCGTCGCGGCGTCGGCAGGCTACCCGCGCGAGGCCGTCTCGGCGCACGCCACGCAGAGCACGGCCCACGGATGGATCTCGAGCCGGCCCTCGGGGATCTCGCGGCCGCAGGAGTCGCAGCGCCCGTAGCTCCCCTCGTCGAGCTTGGCGAGGGCGCGGGCGACCTCCTCGGACTGCACGAGCAGCTGCTCGTGGGCGGCCACCTGGGTCAGTCGCTCGACCGCGAGGCTCGTGCCGTCGCCGACCCTCTTGCCGAACGAGATCCCGCCGGTCGCGTCGGGCGCAGCCGTCAGCCCCGCCGCCCGCTCCGCGATGTCCGCCTGCTTCTCCAGCAGCACGCGGCGCACCTCGTCCACATCCATCACCCGAGTGTGCCCCTCTCCGCGATTGCGCGAGTAACAGTGCGAATGTCCGGTTTGGAGGCCTCGAAACCGGTGATTCGCACTGTTACTCGCGGACTCAGGGGGTGGCGCGGGACATCGCGGCGACGAGGACCTGGCGGACCGGCGCGGTGAGGTGGACGCGGACGTGGGTCTGGGTCCAGTGGTTGTCGTCCTTGAACAGCAGGTACCGGCCGAGGAGCGGGCCGCACCACGACGACGGGCACTGCGCGGTGGTGAGGTCGGCCGCCACGGCGCGGCCCGGATACGCGTTGACGGCGCGGCGCTCCGCGGCCCAGATCGACGACAGCAGCGCCTTGGACGACGCCTGCCCGCAGTGGACGCCGGCCCACTGCTGCCACCGCACGAAGCACCGCTGCGCCCACGGCTTGTCGCCGGGGAGCTGCGGCGAGTCGCGCAGCACGACGACCTGCGTAGCGCTGCCGAGCGCCTTGCTGATCGTCGTCCGCAGCGCCTGCTCCCACCGGTAGGTCTTGGCCGCGCCGGTCAGCTTGGTGCCGCCGCTCCACGACGGCAGCACGCCGTGGAACTGCCACGACGAGATGACGAGGACGTCGATGCGGCCGTAGGCACCGGATGCGAGGCCGTTGAGCGCACGCGAGCGCCAGGTGCCGCACTCGGAGTACGCCGCGGACTCCTTGTATCGGCTGATCGGCATCGCCAGCGGCGAGCAGCCCGACTTCGTCAGCGTGCGGAACCGCCACCCCTGCGCCCTCGCGGCGCCCTCGACCGCCGAGTACCACTGCGCCGCGTGCGAGTCGCCGAACAGGAGCACCGTGCGCGACGCCGACGGGTTGGCCATCGTGCAGACCTTCGGCGTCAGCACCTCGCGCGCGGCGTTGCAGCCGTTGAAGTAGATGGCCGGGTGGTCGACGCGGGCATCGGCGTACGACGGGATCGGCGACCAGGTGGACGCCGTCGCCGTGGTCCGGTCGTCCGTGGCGGCCGGGGCTCCAGCGGCGCCCGGCGACGTCAACGGGAGCAGGGCGGCCGCAACGGCGACCGGCAGCAGCACCCGGGCCCATCCGCGCATACGTCGAGGCTAGCCGCGAGGGAGCCCTCCAGCCGTCCGCCGACGGGGTGGGATGTCGATCTGGTAGTCCGAACGCGCGGCAGAGCGCGCGGATCGACTACCAGATCGGACCAAACCGGAGCGACGGCCGTGCTGCCGCTGGCCTAGCCTCTCGGGCGTCATGAGCAGCGTCGTCGACCGGATCGCGCCGCCGCGGATGGGGTCGGGCTTCCGCTGGCTGCTCGGCTCGTCGTACGTGAGCAACATCGGCGACGGCATCGCCCTCGCCGCCGGCCCGCTGCTCGTCGCGTCGCAGACCAGCAACGCCGTGCTCGTCGCGATGGCCGCGCTGCTGCAGCGCCTGCCGTGGCTGCTGCTCGGGCTCTACGTCGGCGCGCTCGCCGACCGCGTCGACCGGCGCCGCATGGTGATGGTCGCGAACTCGGCACGCGCAGTCGTGGTCGCCGTGCTGGCGACGTCGATCATCACCGGGCACGTGAGCATCGCGATCGTCCTCGCCGCCATGCTGCTGCTCGGCGTCGCCGAGGTGTTCGCCGACGTCCCCACGCAGACGCTGCTGCCGATGCTGGTGAACCCGGCCGACCTCGGCATCGGCAACGCCCGCCTGCAGGGCAGCTTCCTCATCGCCAACCACATCGCCGGCCCGCCCATCGGCGCGTTCCTGTTCGCTGCGGGGATGGCCTGGCCGTTCGTGGCGCAGGCGGTGCTCGTCCTGCTCGCCGTCCTGCTCGTCGCGCGGATCGCGCTGCCGCCCGTCCCCGCCCAGAGCGGGGAGCCCACGCACGTGCTGCGCGACATCGCCGAGGGCGTGCGCTGGCTCGTCCGCCACGACGCCGTGCGCACGCTGGCGATCGTCATCGTCGCGTTCAACATCACGTGGGGCGCGGCGTGGTCGGTGCTCGTCCTCTACTCGCTCGACCACCTGGGCATGGGCCCGGTCGGGTTCGGCCTGCTGACGAGCGCGGCCGCGATCGGCGGCCTCATCAGCACGTCGCTGTACGGCCGCATCGAGGCGCGCTTCGACCTCGCCACGGTGATGCGGGTGTGCCTCCTGCTCGAGGTGCTCCTGCACCTCGCCCTGGCGAACACCTCCAACGGCTACGTCGCCATGGGGCTCATGGTGGTCTTCGGCGCCTACGCCTTCGTCTGGGGCACGGTGTCGACAGCGGTGCGTCAGCGCGCGACGCCGATGGCGCTGCAGGGCCGGGTCGGCAGCGTCTACAGCGTGTGCGTGTTCGGCGGCGTCGTCATCGGGCAGGCGCTCGGCGGCCCCATCGCCGAGCACTGGGGCCTGACCGCGCCGTTCTGGTTCGCCTTCGTCGGCTCCGGCATCACCCTGGCGCTCGTGTGGCGCCAGCTCGCCCACATCGCTCACGCCCCCGCCGCCGAGGACCCCCTTCGCTGAGACTGATCAACGGCGCGGACAGGGATGTGGAAGCGCACAGGTGATCAGTCTGAGCGGGGGGTCTAGCGGCGGAAGCGCGCGAGGAGCCCGCGGACTGCGTCGCTCTTCTGGCCGTTGGCTGCCAGCAGGATCGCGTCGATGCTCGACCGGTCGAGCTTGCCCTGCGAGAACATCGACAGCATCCGCAGCGAGCCCTCGTTGAGCGACTGGCGCACCATCACCTGCGACACCTCGTCGTCGCCGAAGGCCTTGCCGAGCTGCTTGGCCGCGGCGTTGCGCAGACGGGTCATCACCGGGCCGGCGCCGAGCTGCTCGAGCGGGGTGTTGACGGTGAACGAGCCCTTGCGGTCGGGCTCGTTGGGGCCGAGCTCGCGGCCGAGCAGCGCCTCGAACGACTCGCGGTCGAAGCGCTGGCCGCGCTGCGGCTGCGCGTACACGGCAGGCACCTCGCGGGTATCGCCGACCGCCGGAACGCGCTCGCCCGTGAGGACGACGCGGACCGTGCCGCGGATGTCGCGCGACGACGCCGCCACCTCGACGTCGTACTCGCCCGGCTCGGCGACCCAGCCCTGGCGCGCCGGGCTCCAGAACGAGAAGGCGCGCGCGTCGAGCACGAGCTCGACGATGCGCGACTCCCCCGGCTCGAGCTCCACCTTGCCGAACGCGACGAGCTCGTGGGCCGGCCGGTGGACCGACGGCGACAGCGGCCGCAGGTACACCTGCACGACGTCGGACCCGCGCCGCGCACCGGTGTTGGTCACGGTCACGCGCACGACGACGTCGCCGCCGGCCGCCACCTCGGCATCGGCGACCTCGACGTCGGTCCACGCGAAGGTCGTGTACGACAGCCCGTGGCCGAAGGGGAACGCGACCTGCGCGTCGACGGTGTCGAACCAGCGGTAGCCGACGTAGATGCTCTCGCGGTACTCCGAGTACCGCGGGCCGAGCGGCTGGTCGTGGACGGGGTGGTCGGTCCAGCGCAGCGGGAAGGTCTCGGCGAGCCGACCGCCCGGCTCCGCCTCGCCGTAGAGCACCTTGGCCACGGCGCCACCGGACTCCTGGCCGCCGAGGTAGCCCTCGAGCACGGCGGCGACGCGCGTGAGCCACGGCATCTCCACGGGCGAGCCGTTGGACAGCACGACGACCGTGCGCGGGTTGGCCGCGGCCACCACCTCGACGAGTGCGTCGTGGGCGGCCGGCAGGCGCATGTGGGTGCGGTCGGCGCCCTCGGTCTCGAACGTCTCGGGCAGGCCCACGAAGACGACCGCGACGTCGGCCGCCGCGGCGAGCCGGCGCGCCTCGTCGAGCAGGACGGCATCGGGGCGCTCTGCGTAGCGCTCATAGCCCTTGGCGTACGTGGTCTTGGCGGCGCGGGTCCTGATGCTGCTGAGCGCATCGACGACGCGGCGCGCGTTGATCACCGAGCTGCCCGCGCCCTGGAACCGCGGCGTGGCTGCGAAGTCGCCGAGCACAGCGACGGTGAGATCCGGCGACAGAGGCAGCGTGCCGTCGTTGGACAGCAGCACGGAGCCGGCGGCCGCGGCCTCCTCGGCGAGCGCGTGGTGGGCGTCGACGTCGAGCTCGACCGGAACCCGCGCGCCCTCGGACCGCTCGACCAGCTCGACGAGGCGGCGGACCGCCTGGTCGACGTCGGCGATGTCGAGACGCGCCTCGCGCACGGCAGCGGCCGGGGCCTCGTCGGCGCCCGGCAGCCCGGGCATCTGCAGGTCGAGGCCCGCGACGAGCGCGGCGGCGCGGTCGTTGGTCGCGCCCCAGTCGCTCATCACGACGCCGTCGAAGCCCCACTCGTCGCGCAGCACCTGCTGCAGCAGGAACGGGCTCTCGGTCGCGTACTCGCCGAGCACCCGGTTGTACGCCGCCATCACGGTCCACGGCCGGGCCTGCTTGATCGCGCCCTCGAAGCTGGCGAGGTAGATCTCGCGCATCGCGCGCTCGTCGACGACCGAGTCGACGCTGAAGCGCAGCGTCTCCTGGTTGTTGGCGGCGAAGTGCTTGAGCGAGGCGCCGACGCCCTCGGACTGCAGGCCCCGGATCCAGGCGCCGGCGATCTCGGTGGAGACCAGGGGGTCCTCGGAGAAGTACTCGAAGTTGCGGCCGCACAGCGGGGTGCGCTTGATGTTGGCGCCCGGGCCGAGCAGCACGCTCACCCCGAGCGCGCGGCTCTCCAGCCCCAGCGCCCGACCGACCCGCTCGATGAGGGCGGGGTCCCACGTCGACGCCAGCGTCGACGCCGTCGGGAAGCAGGTGGCGGGCTGGTTCGCCCCGATCGCGAGGGTCTCGCTGCCGGTCTCCTGCAGCCGTACGCCGTGCGGGCCGTCCGTGAGCACGATGGACGGGACGCCGACGGCGTCGATCCCGTGCATGCTCCAGAAGTCGCGGCCGGCCAGGAGCCGGCACTTGTCCTCGACCGATGCGGTCGACAGCCAGGTCTCGAGATCCACGGTCCGACCCTAGGCCCCGCCGTCACGACGAGGGGACCCGCTCTGGATGGCTCTCGCGTCGGTATGCCGACGCGTCACCCCTCCAGATCGGGGACGGGCGTCAGCGGATGACCTCGCCGGGGACGACGCGCGGGTCGTCGACGGTCGGGGTGCGGCCGTTCTCCCAGGCGAGGTAGCCGGACGTCGCGCCGACGGTGGCCGCGATCAGCCACGCGGCGACGGCGGCGTCGTCGGCCAGGCCCGGGATGGTGAGCAGGGCCTCGGGCACGAGGTCGACCGGCGACACGATGTAGCCGAGGGCCAGCAGCATGAGCAGCAGGCGGCCCTTGCCCAGGCCGTCGTAGCGGCCGGTGACGACGTCGCGCATGAGGCGCGGGATCGACGCGACGCGCGCCATGAAGCCGCTCGGGCCGTCGGCGGCGGCAGCAGCGGCTGCGGCGGTGTAGGCGGCCTTGCGGCGGGTGGCTGCGGGCATGGCGGTGGCCCCTCCCTCGGGACGGTCGTACGCGGGTTCGACGCCGACCGGCTCCCCCAGGTTCCCGCGTCCGCCCTGGGCGGACAACCCGCCGTCCGGCCAGGTCAGAGCCCCGGGATTCCGCGAGTAACAGTGCGAGTGTCCGGTTTGGGGGCCTCGAAACCGGACATTCGCACTGTTACTCGCTCAACGGAGGTCGGGCGCCGGCGGCGGCCCGGGCCTCGCCGAAGGCGGCCACGGCGCGGTCGACGTCGTCGTCGGTGTGGGCCGCCGAGAGCTGGACCCGGATCCGGGCCTGGCCCTTCGGGACGACGGGGAAGGAGAACGCCACGGCATAGACCGCGCGGGCGAACAGCTCCTCGGCCACCCGGCTGGCGACGACGGCGTCGCCGAACATCACCGGCACGATCGGGTGCTCGCCGGGGAGCAGGTCGAAGCCGGCCGCCTCCATGCCGGAGCGGAAGCGCGACGCCGCTGCATGGACGCGCTCGCGCAGCGCGCTCTCGCCCTCGAGCAGGTCGAGCACGGCGAGCGACGCCGCAACGATGGGCGGCGCGACGGAGTTGGAGAACAGGTACGGCCGGGCCCGCTGCTTGAGCAGGGCCACGATCTCGGCGCGCGCCGCGACGTAGCCGCCCGACGCCCCGCCCAGCGCCTTGCCCAGGGTGCCCGTGACGATGTCGACGCGGTCGGCGACGCCGAACAGCTCGGGGGTGCCCCGGCCGGTCGGCCCGACGAAGCCGACGGCGTGGGAGTCGTCGACCATGACGAGCGCGTCGTGCTTCTCGGCCAGCGCCACGATCTCGTCGAGCGGCGCGAGGTAGCCGTCCATGGAGAAGACGCCGTCGGTCACGATGAGCCGGTAGCGGGCGCCCGCCGCCTCGATCAGGCGCGCCTCGAGCTCGGCCATGTCGCGGTTGGCGTAGCGCAGGCGCTGCGCCTTGCACAGCCTGATGCCGTCGATGATCGAGGCGTGGTTGAGGGCGTCGGAGATGACGGCGTCGCGCTCGTCGAGCAGGGCCTCGAACACACCGCCGTTGGCGTCGAAGCACGATCCGAACAGGATCGAGTCCTCGGTGCCGAGGAACGAGGCGAGCCGCTCCTCGAGCTGGCGGTGGATCGTCTGCGTGCCGCAGATGAAGCGCACCGACGCCATGCCGTAGCCCCACTCGCGCACGGCCTTCTCGGCCGCCTCGACCACGCGCGGGTCGTCGGCGAGGCCGAGGTAGTTGTTGGCGCACAGCACCAGGACGTCGCGGCCGTCGGCGTCGACAACGTGGGTGCCCTGCGGCGAGGCCATGATCCGCTCGGGCTTGAAGACGCCGGTCTCGCGCATCTCCTCCAGCCGCCCGGCGATGTCGGCCCGCAGCTCCGTCAGCGCGCTCATCCTGCTGCCTCCCAGTCGATGACGACCTTGCCGCAGTGCCCTCCGGCCGCGGTCTCGAACGCCTGCTCGAACTCCGTGTACGGGAAGCGGTGGGTGATCACGGGCGAGATGTCGAGGCCGGCGTCGACCAGCACCGACATCGCGTACCAGGTCTCGAACATCTCGCGGCCGAAGATCCCCTTCACCGTGAGCATCGAGTGGATGACGCGGTCCCAGTCGAACTCGACCGACTGCGAGGGCAGCCCGAGCAGCGCGATCGAGCCGCCGTGGGCCATGGCCGCGATCATCGAGCGCAGGGCCGCAGGGGCGCCCGACATCTCGAGGCCGACGTCGAAGCCCTCCACCATGCCGAGCTCGGCCACGACATCGGGCAGCGACGTCGTCGAGACGTCGACCGCACGGGTCACGGCGCCCATCGACTCCGCGAGGGCGAGCCGCTCGTGCGACATGTCGGTGATGACGACGTTGCGCGCGCCCGCGTGGCGCACGACGGACGCCGCCATGATCCCGATCGGCCCGGCGCCGGTGATGAGGACGTCCTCGGCGAGCACGTCGAAGGCGAGCGCCGAGTGCACGGCGTTGCCGAACGGGTCGAAGATCGCCGCGACGTCGGGGTCGATGGGCGAGCGGTGCCGCCACACATTGGTGGCCGGGACGACGACAGCCTCGGCGTAGCCGCCGTCGCGGTCGATGCCGACGCTGACGGTGTTGGGGCACAGCTGTCGGCGTCCGGCCAGGCACCAGCGGCAGCGGCCGCAGACGATGTGGCCCTCGACGCTGACGAGGTCGCCGACGTCGACGGTGTCGACGCCCGGCCCGATGGTCTCGACGCGGCCCGCGATCTCGTGGCCGAGCACGACCGGCGTCCGCACCGCCGACGCCGCCCAGGCGTCCCACGCGCGCACGTGCAGGTCGGTGCCGCAGATCCCGGTGCGCAGCACCCGGATCTTCACCTCGCCCGGGCCTGCCTCCGGCTCGGGCACCTCGCGCAGCCACAGGCCGGGCGCCGCCTCGGCCTTCACCAGCGCCTTCATCCCGCTCCCTCCGCGCGCGGCCGTCCCCGCGCCGCCCCCACCCTGCCACCTCGCAGCACCGCGCCGGGCCCCGGACGTCCGCGAGTAACAGTGCGAATGTTCGGTTTCGAGCGCCTCAAACCGAACATTCGCACTGTTACTCGCGGAACCAGGCCGGCCTCGGCGGAGGTCACGATCCGGGTGACGCTGGGCGGGGCGGCGGGCGTCATGCGGTGCGGGTGAGGCAGGGTCGGTGCGAGCGCGACCACGATGGCGCGCGAGCGGGGCCCGGCCCCGACGGGAGGAGACGGACGTGCGCGCACGCCTCGTGATCACGACCGCCGCAGCGGCGCTGCTGCTCACGGCCTGCGGCGGGGGCGGCGGCGTCAGCCTGCCGTCGTCGACCCGGCTGCCGTCGGGCCTGCCGACGTCGCTGCCCTCCGGCATCCCGACGTCGCTGCCGAGCGGGCTGCCCACCAGCCTGCCGACGCCGTCGCGCACGCGCCCCTCGGCGTCCGAGACCCCGCCGGAGTGGTCGGAGCCCGCGCCGTCCGAGTCGGAGTCCGAGACCGAGGCCGCGTCCCCGACGCCCACGCCGACGACCGACACCCCGACCCCCACCCCGACGTCGACGAGCCCGACGCCGACGCCGACGCCGACGAGCACCAGCCCGACGCCGACGCCCACCACGGCGACGGCCACGGTGACCGCGACCGTCACCGCGACGCCGACGTCGGCCAGCCCGACCGCCACCTCGTCGTCGGCGGTCCCGAGCGCCGGCGCGACGCTCGGCCAGGGCACACCGCCTCCCGCGGAGGACTCCTCGTCGCTGCCTGTGGGCTGGATCGTCCTCGCGGTGCTCGCCGTTCTGGCCGGCCTCGCCGGCTGGTGGCTGAGCCGCAAGCGCGACGACGACGAGACGCCGCCGGGCAGCCACTCCTCCGCAGCCGTGTAGCCGACGCCGGCTCAACCCCTTCGCAGACGCCCGCGCCCCGGTCCTCCTCGGAGGCCCGGGGCGCGGGCGCCGTCACCGGGAGTTCGCCGTCCCGTCGTGCCAGGGACGGCGCGGGGACCGGCACGGGTTCATCCGCCGCGGCGAGCGTGCGGGCAGGGGCGAGAGGGAGCCCCGCCGTCACCGCCATCCCGGAGGAACCCATCGTGAAGAAGTCCCGCGCCGTCGCCGTCACCGGCGTCGCCGCCGCGCTCGTCGCGCTGACCGCCACCACCGCAGCCACCACCGCGTCGGCCACGGTCGCCGCCCGCCCGCCGCAGGGCCCGTCGAGCTCGGCCACGCCCTACCTGCTGCCGTCCGTCGCGGGGGCGACGACGACCAGCCTGCTCACCGTCGGCGACTCGGTCGACGGCTACCGCATGGCCGGTATCCCGGACGGTCTCGGCGCCTTCGACAACGGCGACGGCACCTTCACCCTCGTGGTCAACCACGAGCTCTCGGCCGGCCTCGGCTCGGTGCGCGCCCACGGCGCCAACGGCGCGTTCGTCTCGCGCTGGGTCGTCGACAAGCGCACGCTGAAGGTGCTCTCGGGCACCGACCAGATCGAGAAGGTGCTCGACTGGCAGAACGGCGCCTGGGTCGAGAGCACGACGACGTTCAGCCGCTTCTGCTCCGGCGACCTCGCGCCCGTCTCGGCGTTCTACGACGAGGACTCCCGGCTCGGCACCAAGGACCGCATCTACCTCAACGGCGAGGAGACCGGCGCCGAGGGCCGCGCGGTCGCCCACGTGCTCACCGGCAAGGAGGCCGGCACCAGCTACGTCCTGCCGTGGCTCGGGAAGTTCTCGTGGGAGAACGCCGTCGCCAAGCCCGGCTACGGCAAGCGCACCGTCGTCGTCGGCACCGACGACTCGACGCCGGGCCAGGTGTACGTCTACGTCGGCGAGAAGCGCCGCACCGGCAACGCCGTCGAGCGGGCTGGCCTGGTCGGCGGCAAGGTCTACGGCATCAAGGTCGACGGCATCGCCAAGGAGGTCGACGACGCGACGATCGCCCAGGGCACGCAGCGCCACTTCAGCCTCGTGCCGCTCGGCGCCGACGGCGACGTCTCAGGCCTCACGGGCGCGCAGCTCCAGGGCGACAGCGTCGCCAAGGGAATCTCGGAGATGGCCCGCCCCGAGGACTCGAGCTGGGACCCGAGCGACAAGCGCGGGCTGTACGTCGCGATGACCAACGCGTTCGCCGCGCCGAGCCGCCTGTGGCGCTTCGAGTTCGACCGCTCGCGCGACGTGCTGCGCGGCGGCACCGCGACCGTCGTCGTCCAGGGCCCGGCCGACCCCGCCGCCGGCCCGCACATGATGGACAACCTCACGGTCAACGACCGCGGTCAGGTGCTTGTGCAGGAGGACGTGGGCAACAACGCCTACCTCGGCGGCATCTGGCGCTACGACCCGGAGGACGGCTCCGTCGTCCGAGTGTCGCAGCACGACCCGGCGCGGTTCGTCGCGGGCGGCGCGTCGTTCCTGACGCAGGACGAGGAGAGCTCCGGGATCATCCCGGCCCCGTTCCTCGGCAAGGGCGCCTACCTGCTCGACGTCCAGGCTCACTACGCCACCGACGCCGAGACCGTGGAGGGCGGGCAGCTCGTGCTGCTGACGCTCGACGAGAAGCGCCGTCGCTGACCGCATGGCGGCGCCCCGGTCCTCCGCGGAGGGCCGGGGCGCCGTCGTCCCCGCTCACGGCAGTCCTGGCGTTCGAAACGCGGGCGCAACAGGGCAGTGCCACGCTGTGCATCGACCGGCGGACGCGCGAGCGGACCCCGCCACGGATGCGCATCCCAGGAGTCCACGGCATGACGGACGGCGGCACGACCGGCCCCATCGAGGAGCTGCTCCACGAGATCTGGCAGGAGGTCGCGTCGCTCGACTCCGGCGAGGTGGCGACCTACATCCCCGAGCTCGCCAAGGCCGACCCGTCGGTCTGCGGCATCGGCCTCGCCACGCTCGACGGCCAGGTCTACACCGCCGGCGACCTCGTGCCGTTCACGATCCAGTCGGTGTCCAAGCCCTACGTCTACGCGCTCGCCCTCGCCGACCGCGGCCAGGACGCCGTGCTGGCCAAGGTCGGCGCCGAGCCGACGGGCGACCCGTTCAACTCCATCTCGCTCGACGAGCACACCGGACGGGCGTTCAACCCGATGGTCAACGCCGGCGCGATCATCACGTCGTCGCTCGTCGCCGGCAGCACGCGCGACGAGCAGTTCCAGCGGATCCTCGCCGGGCTCTCGGCGTTCGCGGGGCGCGACCTCGGCGTCGACGAGTCGGTCTACGACTCCGAGCGCCGCACCGGCGACCGCAACCGCGCGATCGCCTACCTCATGCGCTCGGCCGGGCTGCTCGACGAGGACGTCGACGCCCAGTGCGAGCTCTACTTCCGCCAGTGCGCCGTGCTCGTCACCGCGCGCGACCTCGCGGTGATGGCCGCGACGCTGGCCAACGGCGGCCTGAACCCCGTGACCGACGTGCAGGTCGTGCCGCGCGACGTCGTGGCGTCGGTGCTCACCGTGATGGCGACGTGCGGCATGTACGACTACGCCGGCGAGTGGCTCTACCGCGTGGGCATCCCCGCGAAGAGCGGCGTGAGCGGCGGCGTCTCGGCCGCGCTGCCGGGCCAGCTCGGCCTCGGTCTGCACAGCCCGCTGCTCGACGAGCGCGGCAACAGCGTGCGCGGCGTCGCCGCAGCCGAGCTGCTCTCCAAGCGGCTCGGGCTGCACCTCCTGCTGCCGTCGGAGCGCAGCCGTAACGGCCTGCGCCGCACGTACCGCGCCGATGCGGTCCGCTCGCGCCGCGGCCGCCCTCGCTCGCACCGCGACCTGCTCGACGCCGAGGCCTGGCAGATCGTCGTCCACGAGCTCGTCGGTGACGAGGGCTTCGCCAGCACCGAGATGCTGATCCGGGCGGTGCAGGACGACCCGCGGCCGGGCCGCTGGCGCGTGCTCGACCTCCGCCGCGTCACCCGCATCGACACCGCCGGCGTCGCGCTGCTGCACTCCCTCGTCGACCGGTTGCTCGCCGAGGACGTCGCGGTGTGCGTCGTCGAGCCCAGGCTCCAGCTGCCCAAGGCGTCGCTGCGCGACCTGCCCGACGCCGTCCACCGGTTCCTCGACGCCGACAGCGCGCTCGAGTGGTGCGAGACGCAGCTGCTCGAGGGCCTCGGCGTCACCGACGACCTGCTCGACGGGCTGGTGCCGCTCGCCCAGCAGGAGCTGCTCGAGGGCCTGCCGGAGTGGGCCGTGGCCGCGCTCGAGGAGCGGCTCACCACCCGGGTGATCACCGCCGGGGCGATCGTGTTCAACGAGGGCGATCCGGCCGACGGCCTCTACTTCGTGGGGGCCGGCCAGGTGGCCTCGGACATCAGGATCCGCAACCAGGCCGGGCGACGGCGACTGTCGACGATCGCGGCCGGGTCGTCGTTCGGCGAGCTGGCCCTCGTCGACGGCCGCACGCGCTCGACCCGCATCGTCGCCCTCGAGCCGACCATCTGCTACGTCCTCGGGCCCGACGAGTTCGCCGAGCTGCGCCGGCGCGACCCGGCGTCGGCCGCCGAGCTGGTCCTGGCGATCTCGCGGATGCTCTCGGCGCGGCTGCGGTCGTCGACGGCCGACGTCGCGGCGTTCGAGGCCGACGGCTGATGCTCCGGTCGCCCGCGTCCGATGCGGCTCCGACGATCTCGCACAGAGCGATGCCGCCTGCGCTCTGCGTCACGATCGGGTAGCACGATCGGGTCACCGATGGCCTACCTCTGGCGCTCCGGCTCCGGACGTGGCAGAACTGACGGGTGAAGCACGTGGGCTCCGGGGAGGGGCGGCGGCGCTGGTTCCGCAAGGGTGGGGGCACCGGGGCGGACGAGACGCCGACCGTCGATGTCGCTGCACGCCTGGCCCTCATCGAGGAGCACCGCCATGCGGTGGCCGCGGCGAAGGCCGGAGCGTCCGCTGCGGACCCCGATCCGACGGACCCCGCACCCGCCGACATCGACCTGTCCGACTCCGAGCCTGCCGGGCCCGACGTGCCGGCCGAGCCGGCGCCGGTTGCCGAGACCACCAGCGCGGCGGCTGCCGAGACCGCCAGCGCGGCGGCTGCCGCGGCCGACCTCTCGCCCGAGCACCTCGAGGCCGCGCGCCTCGAGCTGGCGCGGCTCATGGCCGAGCACCGCGCGGCGGAGGAGCAGCGCGCCGCGGAGGAGTCCGCGGTCGACGCCGACGCCGTCGCCGTCGCCGTCGACCTCACCGAGACCGCGCGAGCCGCCGACCCGCTGCCTGAGACCCCCTGGTGGGTCGCCGTCGACGAGGACGAGGCGGTCGTCTCGCAGCTCGACGTCGCCCCCGAGGAGCTCGACGAGCTGGTCCTCGTCCACCAGGAGCCCGCCGAGGCCGCTGAGGCTGCGCCGGAGCCCGAGGAGCACCCGTCGTGGGCCGTGCCCCCGGGCAGCGACCCGGGCGTCGTGGCCTCCGAGCCCGTCGTCGACCTGACCGAGCCGGCCCCGGCGCCCGACGCGCCCTGGTACGCCGGCCTGCGCAGCGACGACGACCTGCCGGCAGCCGCCGAGGCTGCTGCTGACGACGCGGTCGACCTGCGTGAGACGTCCGACGACCCCGGCGACGTCCTGGCCCGCCTGCTGCGCCTGCGCGAGGCCGGGCTGCTCAGCGCCGAGGAGTACGAGCAGGAGCGGCAGGCGCTGGTCGAGCGCGCCTGACCGTCCTACGACGGACCGGAGCCCGGGCCCCTGAGGGGGTCCGGGCTCCGTCGTGATCGGGGCGGGTCAGGCCGCGGGGCCGTGGCCCTCGAGGTGCGGCGTGAGCTGGAGGGGCTTCTCGAGCTCCTCCTCCGAGGGGATCTCGGCCTCGACGTCCTCTGCCGTGATCGAGTGGGTCATCGCGTAGATGATGAGGCTCGCGGCGACGATGACGAGGGCGCCCGTGACGACCCAGGCCCAACCGCCCGGCAGCATCGTGGCGCGCATCGCGAGGAAGCCCATGATGACCGTGGCCGGCACCGTGGTGATCCAGGCGAGCACCATCTCGCCGACGACGCGCAGGTTGATGCCGACGCCCGAGCCCACACCGGCACCGGCGACCGACGAGGCAGCGGCGTGGGTCGTGGAGATCGGGGCGCCGAGGCCGGTGGCGCCGAAGATCGACGTCACCGCGCCGATGTTGGCGGCCACGCCCGACGACGGGTGCAGGGTCGTGATCTTCAGACCCATCGTCTCGATGATCTTCCAGCCGCCCCAGACGGTTCCGGCTGCGATGGCGCCGTAGGCGGAGAACTCGACCCACGCGGGGACGTCGATGTTGCCGTCGGCGCCGAGCGCGAGGTGGCCGGTGCCGACGAGCAGGGCGGCGATGACACCCATCGTCTTCTGCGCGTCGTTGGCGCCGTGGCCGAAGGAGACCGCGGCGGCCGAGACCAGCTGCAGCCACTTGAAGCCCTTGGCGCTCTCGTTCCAGCCGAAGCGGTTGCGCATCCGGCCGATGATCCACATCGCGATGAAGGCGATGGTGAACGCGACGAGCGGGCTGACCACGATCGCGATGGCGGTCTTCTGCACGCTCGACCAGCTGATCGCCTCGGCGCCGCCGGCCGCGAGGCCCGCGCCGACGAGGCCGCCGATGAGCGCGTGGCTCGACGACGACGGCATGCCGATCCACCACGTCGCGTAGTTCCACGCGATGGCCGCGAACAGCGCGGCGAAGACCACGGCGATGCCGGTGAAGTCGCTCTTCACCGTCTTGGCGACGGTGTTGGCCACCGCGGTGCCGATGATGAAGACGGCGGCGAAGTTGAAGAACGCCGAGAACCAGACGGCCCACTTGGCAGGGAGAACCCGGGTGGCCACGACGGTGGAGACGGAGTTCGCCGCGTCATGGAAGCCGTTGGTGAAGTCGAACAGCAGCGCCAGGGCGACGACCGCCACGAGGGCGACCAGGGCGAGGTCCACCGGAACTCCACGCTGAGCGAGGGCCGTCCCCCTGGACCGCCCGGACGGGGACCATCATCCGGACTTTGGAGCCGCTGTCTATGCGGTGGAGTGAAGAAAGGGTGAAGCACGGGTTACGAGCACCCGAGTGGGGGGCGGGGCCGATTTCCCCCGGCGTGTCCGCCTAAGGACACCCTCAGTCCCGGATCTCGTTCACCTTCCGTTCACCTTCCGTTCGGGCTCGGCCGGTCGGGCGCCGTCCCTCCAGGGCTGTCCCCTGCGCGAGGGACCGCGGGGCTCTGCGACGCCGCCGTCCGCCCGACGGTCGGGCGTCGGGCGTCCCCGCGTCCCGGCCCTGCGTCCCCAGGCGCACGCCGGAGGGGGCGGCCCGGGTGCGGGCCGCCCCCTCCAGGACGTACGCGGCGCTCCTGCGCCGTCTGCGCAGTGGTCAGGCGACGCCGAAGATCTGCTCGATCGGGTCGTAGGCGAAGTAGATGAGGAACGCCGCGGAGACGACCCACATGAGCGGCTTCACCTCGCGGGCCTTGCCCGTGAAGATCTTGATCAGCACGTAGGAGACGAAGCCCGCGCCGATGCCGTTCGTGATCGAGTAGGTGAACGGCATGATCGCCAGCGTCAGGAACGCCGGGATGCCGATCGTGTAATCGCTGAAGTCGATGTGCCGGATCTGGGTCATCATCAGGAAGCCGACGATGACGAGGGCCGGCGTCGCGGCCTCGTGCGGGATCACCGACACCAGCGGCGAGAAGAACATCGCGATGAGGAACAGCGCGCCGGTGACGAGCGAGGCGATACCGGTGCGCGCGCCCTCGCCGACGCCGGACGCCGACTCGATGTAGCTGGTGTTGCTCGAGACGCTGGCCGCACCGCCGACCGCGGCACCGATCGAGTCGACGAGCAGGATCGGCTCGAGGTGCGGCGGGTTGCCGGTCTCGTCGGTGATCTCGCCCTCGTTGGCGATGCCGAAGACGGTGCCCATGGTGTCGAAGAAGTCGCTCAGCATGAGCGAGAACACGGCGAGGATCGCCGCGACGACGCCGATGGCCTGGAATCCGCCGAGCAGGTTGAACTGGCCGAGCAGGCCGAGGTCCGGCGTCGAGAAGGCCTGGTCGGGCACCTTCGGGACGTTGAGGCTCCAGCCGCCCTCGTTGACGGCGCCGTCCGCGCCGACGCGCGGACCGACCTTGGCGATGGACTCGACGATGATCGCCAGGACGGCCGTGGCGACGATGCCGATGAGGATGCCGCCCTTCACGTGCTTGGCGACGAGCACGGCGGTCAGCATGAGACCGAACACGAAGACGAACGTCGGCCAGCCGCGCAGCGCGCCGTTGGTGCCGAAGCTGATGAGCGGCACGCCTGGACGCGCGATTCCGGCGTCCACCAGGCCGATGATCGTGATGAACAGGCCGATGCCGACGCCGATCGCGTACTTGAGCTGCTCGGGCACCGCCTGGAACACCGCGGTGCGGAAGCCGGTGAGCACGAGCAGCGTGATGATGATGCCCTCGATGACCACGAGCCCCATGGCGTCGGCCCACGTCATCTGCGGCGCCAGGGTGAAGGCCACGAAGCCGTTGAGGCCGAGGCCCGCCGCCATCGCGACCGGGAAGCGGCCGATGGCGCCCATCGCCATGGTGAGCAGGCCGGCGACGAGCGCCGTCGCTGCCGACACCATCGTGATCGCCTGGACGATGCTGCCGCCACCGAGATAGGCGCCGGTGGCGTCCTTCGCCGTACCGATGATCAACGGGTTGAGCACCACGATGTAGGCCATCGTGAAGAACGTGACGACACCGCCGCGCACCTCGCGCGAGACGGTCGAGCCGCGCTGCGTGAGGTGGAACCAGCGGTCCCATCCAGGCACAGTGCGTTCGGGGGCTTCGACAGCCATGGGGGCGAACCTTCCGGGAGGAGGAGGCCGCCGGGCGGTGGAGGGGAAGCCGTCGGCCGGTCGCAGACAGTAGTACGTCCGGCACCTCGCGGTCACGCGGGTCGGCAAACCCGCGACCGGTCGAAACACCCTGGAAACACTGCGCTTTCGCCGGACGGCGTCGTCCTGCTCCGGCGACCCGACATGCGACGAGGCCCCTCGGAGTATGAGTCCGAGGGGCCTCGCGCCGGCCGTCGGGCCCGCGTCCCGATCGCTCGGGACGCCGGCACGACCCGCGGGTGACGCCGCGGCCGCCGCTCGTCGTCCGGGGCGAACCCCGGGCTCCGCGCTGCGGATGGCCCGCCCGGTCGGGCCCGCCGGTCCGCTGCCTCGTCACCAGCAGCCAGGAGGCCGAGGCCTCCCGGGGTGGACCCACGTTCTCCGTCCGGGCCGCCCTTGCCTCCGGCGCCGGCTCCGGGTCGCCCCGGTGCCGTGCCGTCCGCGAGGACGTGGGAGAAGTAGTAGTGACTCCGCCCCAGCTAGCACAACCCTTTCCCCGCAACGATTTTCGTCCACACCCCCATGCCCACCCCCCCCTCCACATCCCCCCGTGCTCCCACCCCCCACTATCCCCACCCCTGTGGAGAAAACCCGTGGACAACGAAGTCCGGGTGAAGGTGCCCCTGCTTGCAATAGAAGCAAGAAAAGCGCCCCAGGCGATCCACAGCCTCGATGCCCTGTGGACAGCCTGGGGCGGATTCCTTGCCTAGAAGGCAAGCAGGGGCACCTTCACCCGAAAACTCGGCTCGCCCGGGATTTGTGGGTTGTCCACGGGCGTGGGAGCTGACATCCCCAGGGGCGCGCGGTCGGGCGTGTCCGGCGTCGGTGCGTCGGTGCGTCGGTGCCCTTGGTTGTGCAGTCGTCTCGGGCGAGCCGGGTGGCGCTGGAGGCTGGGTCAGGTGAGGGGGTGCGGGGGCATGGGGGCGAGGAGGTCGCGGACGATCTCGATGACCTCGTCGTCGGCGCCCATGCTCATGTGGGTCGCGTGCACCTCGAGGTGCTCGGCCTCGGGGTCGAGGCAGGCGCGCCAGTCGATGACGCCGTCGTCCATGGAGAACAGCGACACGTAGCGGATGCCGGGCGGGAAGTCGCCCTCGAGCACCGCCATGACCTCGCGCGCGCACTCGCCCGACAGGCAGTCCTCGCCGAGGACGCCGGGGATGCCCAGCGACCGCAGCCGCGCCAGCACGCCGATCTGCGCGGCGAGGGTCTCGCTGACCGCGAGCGGGTGGGTGTTGGGCGTGCCGAGGGTGATGAGGCACTCGACGAGGTCCGGACGCCGTACCGACACGAGCTTGCCCAGCGTGCCGCCGCGGCTCCAGCCGACGATCGCCACGCGCTCGCCGCTGCGCTCCGCCACGACCTCGAGCCGGCGCTCGAGCGCGTCGGCCACCTCGAGGGTGCAGCCGATGTTGGGCCCGATGCCGCTGCGGAACGTGCGGTGCCCCTGGCGCCGCAGCACCTCGCCCATCGGCGCCATCGCGATGTCGGTCGCGCCGAAGCCCGGCACCAGCAGCACGGGCACGCGGTCGAGATCCACCTCGGTGGGCGCCGGCCGCTGCTGGATGATCCGGCCCGCCACGCGCAGCACCGAAAGGTTCTCGCGCACGGAGGTGACCACCGACGGCCGGAAGGTCGACGGGTGCTTGAGGAGGTCCCCGATCTCGTCGAGGGACCGCACCACCGGGTTGGTCACCGGGACAGTGTGCGCCGCCGGGCCCCTCCGCGGAACCGGACATGCGGACGAGGTCCACGTCGAACCCAGGAAATGCCGCAAGAACGACGTCGGTTTCGCGGCATTTCCTGGGTTCGACGTGGGTCTGCCCGGGCCGCGTCTTCAGGAACGGGGGCCCGGTCCGTAGGAAGACCCCACGGCGGCCACAGACGGCTCACAGCCGCGCCACAGGGTGCGGCCCGACCGTCGAGCCATGACCGCAACCGCCGAGCCCGGCACGGGCCTCCCCCACCCCGCCCGCCACGGCGCGGCCGTGCCCGCGGCCGCACCCGACCCGTCGACGCCGACGGCGCCCGCGACGTCCGCCGTGGCCGAGAAGGACCGCGACCACGCCGTCGTCGACGTCGTGGTGCCGGTCTACAACGAGGAGATCGACCTCGGGCCCAGCGTCCGTCGTCTGCACGCCTACCTCGAGCTGAACCTTCCGGTGACCTACCGGATCACCATCGCCGACAACGCCAGCACCGACGGCACGTGGGCGATCGCCACCGAGCTCGCCGAGACGCTGCCGCACGTCGCCGCCGTGCACCTCGACCAGAAGGGCCGCGGCCGCGCCCTGCACCAGGTGTGGTCCGCGAGCGACGCCGACGTGCTGGCGTACATGGACGTCGACCTCTCCACCGACCTCGCCGCGCTGCTCCCCCTCGTCGCGCCGCTGCTGTCAGGCCACAGCGACCTCGCGATCGGCAGCCGGCTCTCCCGCCAGTCGCGCGTCACCCGCGGCGCCAAGCGCGAGTTCATCTCCCGCTCCTACAACCTGCTGCTGCGGACCACGCTCGCCACGCGCTTCAGCGACGCGCAGTGCGGCTTCAAGGCGATCCGCGCCGACCGTGCGAAGGAGCTGCTGCCCCTCGTCGAGGACACCGGGTGGTTCTTCGACACCGAGCTGCTCGTCCTCGCCGAGCGGTCGGGCCTGCGCATCCACGAGGTGCCGGTCGACTGGGTCGACGACCCCGACTCGCGCGTCGACATCGTCTCGACGGCGATGGCCGACATCCGCGGCATCGTCCGGCTCGGCCGCGGCATGGCGAGCGGGCGGATCCCGGTGACGTCGCTGCCGTCATACCAGGGCGATGACGTCCCGCCGCGGCTCGGACGCCAGCTCGTGCGGTTCGCGATGGTCGGCGTCCTGTCGACGCTGGCCTACCTCGTCCTCTACCTCGGCCTGCGCCAGGTGATGGACGCGCAGTGGGCCAACGCGATGTCGCTTCTCATCACGGCGATCGGCAACACCGCGCTCAACCGCCGGGTGACCTTCGGCGTCCGCGGCGCCGCCGACCGGTTCCGCCACCAGCTGCAGGGCCTCGTGGTCTTCGCGATCGGCCTGGCGATGACGTCGTCGTCGCTCGCACTGCTCCATGCCGCGACGCCGACGCCGAGCCGCGGCGTCGAGGTCGGCGTGCTCGTGCTCGCCAACGTCGGCGCCACCCTCGTCCGCTTCTTGCTCTTCCGCTCGTGGGTCTTCCCGCGGCGCACCACCACCCTGCCCGCGCAGGCCGACCCGAGGAGCTCCCGATGAGCACCGTCTCCGACCCCACCTACGTCGCCCCGCTGCGCGACGTGCCCGAGGCGCAGCCCGGGACGACGCCGGAGCAGCCGTCATCGCAGCCTGAGAAGCCGGAGCAGCACAGCCGCCTGTCGCGCGCATGGCGCGGGCGCCCCGGCGACCCGGCGTGGGTGCGCCCGACGCTCCTGGCGCTGCTGCTCGGCACCGCCGTGCTCTATCTCTGGGACCTGTCAGCGTCCGGCTGGGCCAACGCGTTCTACTCCGCCGCGGTGCAGGCGGGCTCGCAGGACTGGACGGCGTTCCTCTTCGGCTCGTCCGACGCCGCGAACCTCATCACCGTCGACAAGCCGCCGGCCTCGCTGTGGGTGATGGCGCTGTCGGTGCGGGTGTTCGGGCTGAGCTCGTGGAGCATCCTCGTGCCGCAGGCGCTCATGGGCGTCGCGAGCGTCGGGCTGGTCTACCTGGCCGTGCGCCGCTGGTTCACGCCGGCCGCCGGCCTCATCGCCGGCCTGGCGCTGGCGATCACGCCCGTGGCCACGCTGATGTTCCGCTTCAACAACCCCGACGCGCTGCTCGTCCTGCTGCTCACCGCCGCGGCGTACACGACCGTCCGCGCGACGGAGAAGGCCTCGATGAAGTGGCTGGTGTGGACCGGCGTCCTCGTGGGCTTCGCGTTCCTCACCAAGAGCCTGCAGGCGTTCCTGCCGCTGCCCGCGTTCGCGCTCGCCTACCTCGTGGCCGCGCCGACGACGTTCGGCCGCCGCATCCGCGACCTGCTCGTGGCCGGCGCGGCGATGGTCGTGGCCGGCGGCTGGTGGGTGGCGCTGGTGGAGCTGTGGCCCGCCGACAGCCGCCCCTACATCGGCGGCTCGCAGACCAACTCGGCCTGGGAGCTGATCATGGGCTACAACGGCCTCGGCCGGATCACCGGCGACGAGGTCGGCAGCGTCGGGGGCAACGGCGGCAACTGGGGCGCGACCGGCTGGGACCGGCTGTTCAACGCGTCCTACGGCGGCCAGATCGCGTGGCTGATCCCGGCCGCGCTCATCATGGCCGCGGCGATGCTCTGGATGACCCGCCGCGCACCGCGCACCGACCGCGTGCGCGCCGCCACGATCATCTGGCTCGGCTGGCTGCTCGTCACCGGCGTCGTCATCTCGTTCGCGCAGGGGATCATCCACGAGTACTACACGGTGGCCCTGGCACCGGCGATCGCCGCGCTCGTGGGCATGGGCGCCGCGATGCTCTGGAAGCACAGGGATTCCGCCGCAGCCCGCATCACGCTGGCGGTGAGCGTCGCCGTCACGGCGTTCTGGGCGTCGGTGCTGCTCGCCCGAAGCTCGGACTTCCTGCCTGCGCTGCGCTGGATCGTCCTCGTCGCCGGCACGGCCGCGGCGCTCGCGATCCTCGTCGTCGACCGCATGACCCGTCGCGCCGCGCTCGCGGTGGCCGGTGCCGCGCTGGTGACGGCGATGCTCGCCCCGGCGGCCTACTCGGTGCAGACGGCGTCCACTGCGCACACGGGCTCGCTGCCCACCGCGGGGCCGACCGTGTCGGGCGGCCGCGGCGGACCCGGCGGCATGGGCGGCGGCCCCGGCGGGATGGGTGGCTTCGGGCCGCAGACCGGCCAGCAGAACGGCGCCCAGGGCCAGACCGGCCAGCTGCCGTCGTTCGGCCAGGGCCAGGGCGGCCCCGGCGGGATGGGCGGTGCCGGCGGCGCGGGCGGCATGGGCGGCCTCATCAACGGCACGACGCCCAGCGCCGAGCTGCAGGCCTACCTGACGCAGGACGCCGGCAGCTACACCTGGATCGCCGCGACGACGGGCGCGCAGAACGCCGCGGGCTACCAGCTCGCGACCGGCTACCCCGTGATGTCGCTCGGCGGCTTCAACGGCAGCGACCCCTGGCCGACCCTCGAGGTCTTCCAGCAGTACGTCGCCGAGGGCCAGGTGCACTACTTCGTCGGCGGCGGAGGCTTCAGCGGCCAGATGGGCGGCTCGTCGGCCACCAGCGAGATCGCGTCGTGGGTCGAGGCGAACTTCACCGCGACGACCGTCGACGGCGTCACCGTCTACGACCTCACCTCGCCGCTGTCGGGCTCGACCAGCACCTCCGCGGACGGCGTGTAGACGCCGGCCCACCGACCGGCGCCGGGTGCGAGCCCGGCAGCGCAGGCACCGCCCCCGACCGCCTGCGCGAGCCCGAGCCCCTCGGCGCCGACCCCACGGCGGCCCGGCCGGAGCGATCCGGCCGGGCCGCCCCGCGACGTCCCCCGAGACGCCTCAAGATCCACGGAGAGTGATCACCTGCATCCCCGCCGTGGTGTGCGGTGAAGGTGCCCGGCACTTCCTCTGAAGAGTCCTAGGGCACCTTCAACACAACCGTCAGCAGGGGTGACCGGTCAGGTTGCTCACTCCGGGTGACAGCGGCGTCCCCCGATGGGCGTAGTTGCGGGGAGAGCCGGTGTCGCGCAGCGTGACGCGGCGGCATGATCACGTCGTGCGAGACGACCTGCCCGCGTGGCTGGCTCCAGCCATCGCGGCGGGGGCGCCTGACGACGACCCGGGGCTCATCGCCGCGGCCGAGGCCGCCGGCGCGGGCCTCGTCGCCGTGTACGACGACGGCGCCGTCGTCTGGACCGACGAGGCCTACCGCCTCCACGGCCGTCCGCGCTGGCGCCGGGTGCGCACCCTCGACGACGTCGTCCGCGGCCTGTCGAACGTCGATTCCGGCCGCGTCCTGGCGGCCTACCTCTCGCTCGTCGCGACCGAGCGCGTGAACCTGCTGTACACGGTGGTGCCCGAGTCGGGGGAGCCGCTCGACGTGCTGCTGCGCGGCGTCCGTCCCGGCCTGGGCCTGCTCGAGCGCGCGTCGTACGCCGGCGAGTCGGCGCCGCCCGTCCCCGTCGCGACGGTCGCCCCGGCCGACGCCGGCACCGCCGACCAGCCGGCCGACGATGCGCCCGCAACCCGCGAGGAGCCGTCGGTGCCCGAGGTGCCCGCTGTGCCCGTCGCGCCGTCGGTGCTGCTGCGCCCGCTCCTGCTCACCGCCGAGCCGCCGCCGGTCCGCGTCGTCGAGATCGACCTCGACGATCACGCGGCCGACGCCACCGCCGACGCGCCCGCGGCTGCGCTCGACGAGGCGGACGACGCTGAGCCTGCGGGCATCGACACCGCCCTCCTCGACGACCACGAGGCCGTCGACCACGACCTGTCCGTGCGCCCCGAGACCCTCGCGGTGGTCGAGGCGCTCGCGGCGTCGAGCACCCGCGCCGAGCAGGTCCAGGGCGACGAGACGGTGGACGTCGACACGGCGGATGACGACGTCGCCGAGCCCGACGGGATCGACGACGCGCCCGCCGCTGACGACGGCGACAGCACCGTCGCGGCAGAGGCCGCCGAGGCCGACGAGGCCGCTGCAGCCGCCGAGAACGACGAGACCGATACCGACGACGTCGCCGACGAGCTCGGAGAGGCCCTCGACGCTGCGAACGCCGACACCGCTGCACCCGCAGTCGGCTCCGAAGCCGCCGTGGCCGACGCCGAGCCGACCCACGACGAGGCGCCGGCGATGCGCGACGACCGCGGCGTCGCGGCGTTCCGGCAGCTGTTCGACTCCTCGCCCACCGCGCTCGCGGTGCTCGACGACGACGGCCGGTTCGACGAGGTCAACGACGCGTTCTGCCGGCTCGTCGGCCGCACCCGCGAGACGCTGCGCGCCGAGGTGTACCAGGCGCTCGTGCACCACGAGGACCGCGCCGCGGTGCTGCTCTCGCGCGTGCGGCTGACGTCCGAGGGACCGGTGTCGCCGGAGGAGCACCGCATCGTGCACTCCGACGGCTCGCACGTCTGGGTGCGCACGCGGCAGTCGGTGCTCGAGCTCGACGGCGAGCAGCACATCCTGCTCTCGGCCGAGAACGTCACGGCTGCGCGCGAGCGCGAGGACCAGCTGCGCCACGACGCGCTGCACGACCCGCTCACCGGTCTGCCCAACCGTCGTCTGCTGCTCGACCGGCTCGAGCGCGCACTCTCGCGCGGACGCCGCGGCGCCACGCGCACCGCGCTGTTCTTCGTCGACCTCGACGGGCTCAAGGAGGTCAACGACACCCACCCGTGGAAGCACCGCGCGGGCGACGTCCTGCTGTCGTCGGTCGCCGTCGCGCTCCGCGGAGCCCTGCGCGACACCGACACCCTCGGCCGGCTCGGCGGCGACGAGTTCCTCGTCGTCTGCGAGGACGTCGGCGACGACACCTCCGTCGACGAGCTCGGCGAGCGGCTGCTCGAGGCCGTCCACCAGCCCGTGCCGCTCGGCCACACTGACGTCGTGCCGGCGGTGAGCATCGGGCTCGCCGTCACCACCGACGACGAGGAGAGCGGCGAGGACCTGCTGCACCGCGCGGACGCCGCGATGTACCTCGCGAAGAGCGCGGGCGGCAACCAGGTGCGCCGCTCCGACGCCGCCACCGCGCACACGCCCGGCCCCGACCTGCTCGGCGCGCTGCGCCGCGGCGAGCTGCGCATGCAGTACCAGCCGGTGGTGTCGCTGGCGACCGGCGCGATGCTCGGCCTGCACGCCGTCCTGCGGTGGCAGCACCCGACGCTCGGCATGCTGCCGGCGCACGAGGTCCGCTCCGCGCTCGACTCGTCGACGATGCTGCCGGTCGTCGACTGGTGCCTCGCGCGCGTCGTCGAGGACGTGCGCACGGTCGCGCCGTCGCGGGTCGACCACGTGTCGGTGTGGCTGCCTGTCCCCGGCCGCGCGATCACCGCGCCCACGACCATCGCCGCGCTCAAGGCCGCGTTCGCTGGGCGCGACCGCAGCGGCTCGCCCGACACGTCGCCGTCGCTCGTCCTCGACGTCCACGAGGCCGACCTCGTCGCGCTGGTGCGCCGTCCCCGCGCCCGCCGCACCGCCGAGGACCTGTCGAGCACCGGCCCGGTGGCCCTCGGCGTCGAGCACCTCGGCGCCGACACCCTGCCGCTCGGCGCCGTGCAGCTCATCGGTGCGGCGTCGGCGTCCATCGACCCGGAGCTCGTGGAGTCGGCTGCGGAGAACGAGTCGAGCGAGCAGCTCGTGCGCGCGCTGGTCTCCGGCGCTGCGGCCCTCGGCACCGTGACGGTGGCGACCGGCATCGGCTCCACCGAGCTGCTCGACGAGGCGCGGCGCATCGGCGTCCATGCGGTGACCGGCGACCTCGTCGGACCCGTAGCCTCCATCGAGGTCTACTCCGACCTCCTCCACGGCGAGACGCTGTCGCTGCCGGGCGCGCTGCCCGCGGCCGTCGTGACGCCGGTCGACGACGCCCCCATGGCCGACCCCGAGCCGGAGCCCGAGCCCCGGCCGCGCGAGCAGCCCGCCCCGCGCCGTCCGCTGCCGCCCGCGGCCCCAGTAGTCGCCGCGATCCGCCGTCTCGAGGAGCCGTCCGACGACGAGGAGCCCGAGCTCGTCGACGCCGACGTCGACCTCACCGAGGTCGGCGCCGAGGACGCCGCGTCCGCGCAGGCGCTCGTGGCCGACGTCGTCGACCTCGCCGAGCAGGTAGCCCGCGAGCTCGGCGTCGCCCTCCCGCCGCCCGCCCCGCCGCGGCGGCTGCCGGGCCTCGAGGATCTGCACAGCGCGCTCGCCGAGCCCGAGGTGACCCGCGCGCTCGTCCCCGGCCGCACCCGCGGCGAGGACGACGCCGATCCCGACGACGAGCTCGAGGCGGACGTCGAGGCTGCCGACGGCGCCGACGCGGACGAGGACGAGCACCCCGTCGCTGAGCAGGCCGACGTCGAGCCGGCCGCGGTGGAGGAGCCCGAGGCGTCCGAGGCGTCCGATGACGACGCCGACGACGAGGACGGCGACGACGAGGGCCCCGGCGGCCCGGACGACGGCACCGACGACGACGAGCCCCAGGGCAGCGGGCCGGCCGAGCCCGCGGGCGCCACCGAGCCGGAGCAGGACAAGCCCGCGCGCGAGGTGTCGGTGTTCCTGCGCTGGAGCCGCGGCGACGTCGTCATCGCTCAGGAGCGCCCCGACCCCGACGCGCCGGCCGACGGCACGACCGACGACGTCGTCGACCTGGCCGCCGACGCCGACGCCCACGCCGAGCCCGCAGCCGAGCGGGCCGACAAGGCCGATCGGGCCGACAAGGCCGAGCGGGCCGACAAGGCCGAGCGGGCCGACCAGCCCGAGGACGACGACAGCACGGCCAGCCCGGACAGCGTGGACAGCACGGACAGCACCGACAGCCCCGACAGCCCCGAGGGCGAGGGCGACGACGTCGACCAGCCCGCCGGTGCCGACCTGCGCGCGGTCGACGTGCGGATCGGCCGCGACGGGCCCTCGATCGTGCTGCGCCCGCGCGGTGCCACCAGCGCCCCGCGCCTGCACCTCGACGGCCGCGGCGGCAGCGACGGCGGCTCGATCCTCTAGCCCCGCACGTACGAATCCGGCGCCACGTGCTCGCTTTGGATGGGTGAGCGACGCCTATAGCCGTCGCTCACCCATCCAAAGCGGGTCTGGACCGGGTCAGTCGTAGCCGAGCTCGTGGAGGCGGTCGTCGTCGATGCCGAAGTGGTGGGCGATCTCGTGGACGACGGTGATGTGCACCTCGTCGAGGACGTCGTCGTAGGTGTCGCAGATGGCCAGGATCGGCAGCCGGTACAGCGTGATGCGGTCGGGCATGGCGCCGGCGTAGAAGCTGCCGCGCTCGGTCAGCGGCACGCCCTCGTAGAGCCCGAGCAGCGGCTCGGACCCCGGCTCGACGTCGTCCTCGACGACGAACACCACGTTGTCGACCAGGCTCGCGAGCTCGTCGGGGATCTCGTCGAGGGCCTCGGCGACGAGGTCCTCGAACTCGTCGAGGGGGATGTCGAGGGCCACGTCCCGATCCTGCCTCACCCGGTCGGGACCGGCCGGTTTTGGTGCAGCCGCCGACGTCCCGTATGCTTCACCGGTCCCCCGACGGGTGACGTCGGAGGCCTCCGGCCCCCATCGTCTAGTGGCCCAGGACACCGCCCTTTCACGGCGGCAGCACGGGTTCGAATCCCGTTGGGGGTGCGCAGCACCAGCACGACCGCACCACAGCACCACCCGCAAGGCCCCGTAGCGCAGTTGGTTAGCGCGCCGCCCTGTCACGGCGGAGGTCGCCGGTTCGAGCCCGGTCGGGGTCGCCGACAGCAAGGGCCGCTCCTCTCGAGGAGCGGCCCTTCTGCATGTCCGAGGTTCCGCGAGTAACAGTGCGAATGTTCGCTTTCGAAGCCCTCAAACCGAACATTCGCACTGTTACTCGAGAACCCTCCCCGGACCGGGCTGGAACTGCCGGAGGGCGCCGCGGGTGGAGCGCGGCGCCCTCCGTGCGTTCACGGCGCCCGTCGAGGGAGGTCTCACGGGCGCCGGAGCCCTGGGGTCGACCTGTCGGTCGGGGCTGGGTGGAGCGGGTCCAGCTGGTGAGGGCTGGGCCGAGCTATCGGTCGAGCTGGGTGTAGCTGGTGGAGCGGGTCGAGCGGGCGGTCAGGCGGTGCTGTCGCGCAGGGCGGCGTAGGCCTCGCGGACGTGGGGGGTGGCCTCGGCCTCGACCCAGCGGCCGGAGGCCTCGGGCCAGTCGACGCCGCCGAGCCACGCGGTCGCGGCCTGGCGGGCGGCCCCGTCGGCGACGTACTCGCCGGGCTCGGCCACGAGCACGGGCCGGCCGAAGAGCCGGGGCGCGATGTCGACGACGGCGGGGTTCTTCGCGGCCCCGCCGATGAGCAGCACGCGCTCCACCGGCACACCGAGGTGCACGAGCGCGTCGACGGCGTCGGCGAGCCCGCAGAGCATCCCCTCGACCGCGGCGCGGGCGAGGTTGGCGGTGGTGGTGTTGGCCAGGGTGAGGCCGGCGAGGTGGCCGGTGGCGTCGGGCCGGTTGGGCGTCCGCTCGCCGGCGAGGTAGGGCAGCAGCACGACGCCGTCGGCGCCCGGGGCCGCGGACAGCGCCAGCGAGGCGAGCCCGTCGTGGTCGACGCCGAGCATCCGCGCCGCGGCGTCGAGCACCTGCGCGGCGTTGAGGGTGCACACCAGCGGCAGGAAGCGGCCCGAGGCGTCGGCGAACCCGGCGACCGCGCCGGAGACGTCGTGGGTGGCGACGTCCGACACAGCGAACGCCGTGCCGCTCGTGCCGAGGGAGACGACGACGTCGCCGGGCCGCGCGGCGAGGCCGAGGGCTGCGGCCATGTTGTCGCCGGTCCCGGGACCGAGGACGGCGCCCGGAGCGGCACCCCAGCGGCCGCCGAGCTCGCCCACCTGGTCCTCGGGACCGGCGACAGCGGGCAGCTCGAGGCTGCGCCCGAAGGCGCGCTCGAGCAGATCGGTGCGGTAGCCGCCGGACGACGGCGACCAGTAGCCCGTGCCGCTCGCGTCGCCGCGGTCGGTCGTGAGGCCGCCGCCGCGCAGCGCGCGCGTCACGTAGTCGTGCGGGAGGCAGACGGCGCTCGCACGCGCCGCGGCTGAGGGGTCGTGCTCTGCCGTCCACCGCAGCTTGGTGACGGTGAACGACGCGACCGGCACCGAGCCGGTGGCGTCGGCCCAGGCCTGCGCGCCGAGCTCGGCGGTGAGGTCGGCTGCCGCGCCCGCGCTGCGCGTGTCGTTCCACAACAGCGCGGGGCGGACGACGTCGCCCGCGTCGTCGAGCAGCACCATGCCGTGCTGCTGCCCGCCGACGGCGACCGCACCGACGTCGGCGAGACCGCCGGCGTCCGCGACCGCCTTCTCCAGGGCGACGAGCCACGCCGCCGGGTCGACCTCTGTGCCGTCCGGGTGGGGGGCACGCCCGGTCCGGACCAGCGCACCCGTGCGGGCATCGCGGACCACGACCTTGCACGACTGCGTCGAGGAGTCGACCCCGGCGACGAGCGAGGGAGCCATGGGCAGGCTCACGCCGTCCCGAGCAGGTGCTCGATGGCGAGCTGGTCGAGCTGCACGTAGTTGTAGCCGCGGGCGGCCGCCGCCTCGACGTCGAAGTTGGCGTCGACGTCGGCCACGAGGTCGTCGTAGGTCTCGCCCTCGGCGAGGGTGGCGACGCCGGTGCCGCCGACGCGCGAGGCCTCGAGCGCCGCGTGCACGCGCGGGTCGGCTCGGAACGCCTTGGCCTTCTCGCGCAGCAGGATGTACGTGCGCATGTTGGCCGCCGCCGACGCCCAGACGCCGTCGATGTCCTCGGTGCGCATCGGCTTGTAGTCGAAGTGGCGCGGGCCGGCGTAGTCGGACGACTCGAGCAGGTCGACGAGGAAGAACGCGCTCAGCAGGTCGCCATGGCCGAAGACGAGGTCCTGGTCGAACTTCGGACCGTGCTGCCCGTTCAGGTCGATGTGGAAGAGCTTCCCGTGCCACAGCGCCTGCGCGATGCCGTGCACGAAGTTGAGGTTGGACATCTGCTCGTGGCCGACCTCGGGGTTGAGGCCCACCATCTCGGGGTGCTCGAGCTCGTTGATGAACGCCAGGGCGTGGCCGATGGTCGGCAGCAGGATGTCGCCGCGCGGCTCGTTCGGCTTGGGCTCGATCGCGAACTTGAGGTTGTAGCCCTTGTCGATGACGTACTGGCAGAGGAGGTCGAGGCCCTCCTTGTAGCGGCTGAGCGCGTCGCGCACGTTCTTGCCGGCGTCGACCTCGGAGCCCTCGCGCCCGCCCCAGAACACGTAGGTCTCAGCGCCGAGCTCGGCGGCGAGGTCCATGTTCCGCATGATCTTGCGGACGGCGTAGCGCCGGATGTCCCTGTCGTTGTTGGTGAAAGCGCCGTCCTTGAAGACGGGGTGGGTGAAGGTGTTGGTCGTGGCCATCGGCACCTTCATGCCGGTCGCCTCGAGCGCCTCCTTGAAGCGCTGGATGGTCTTGGCGCGCTCGTCGGCGTCCGCACCGAAGGGGATGAGGTCGTCGTCGTGGAAGGTGACGCCGTAGGCGCCGAGCTCCGCGAGGCGGTGCACGCTCTCGACGGGGTCGAGGTGCGGCCGGGTGGCGTCGCCGAACGGGTCGCGCGCCTGCCAGCCGACGGTCCAGAGGCCGAAGGTGAACTTGTCGGCCGGAGTGGGGGCCGGGAACGTCATGATTGCCTCCGTCGGCGTCCTGGGGGAGTATTCGTTCAGGCGCCAAACATACTCGCGGAGGAGGGGTCGTGTCGATAGCACCGACGGGCTCTTCGCGACGCGGCCGCCCGACCGATCAGGCCGAGGTCCGCCGCCACAACGCGGCCATCGTCCTCGAGGCCCTGGCTGCCCGGCCGCGCTCCCGCGCCCAGGTCGCCGCGGCCACCGGCCTCACCCGCGCGACCGTCGGCTCCATCGTCGAGGAGCTGATCGCCGGCGGGCTGGTCACGGAGGCGCCGCAGCAGGACGACCGCGAGCCGCGCGGCGTCGGCCGCCCCGGCACCGATATCTCGCTCGACGCGTCCGGCGGCGCGGGGATCGGCCTCGAGATCAACGTCGACGGGCTGTCCGTCGTGGTCGTCGACCTCGTCGGCGACGTGCGCCACCGGGCGATGCGGCCGGGCGACCAGCGCGGACGCCGGTCGTCGGAGGTGCTGCGCTCGGCGGCGCGGCTCGTCGACGAGGCGCTCGCCGAGTCGGCGCGCCAGGGGCTGAGGGTCCGCGGCCTCGGCGTCGCGGTGCCGGGCCTGGTCGACCTCGAGGCCGAGGTGCTCCGCGTGGCGCCCAACCTCGGCTGGCAGGACGTGCCCGTGCTCGAGCGGATGGCCAAGGCGGGCAAGGGCGGCTGGCCCGCCGCCACCCTCGACAACGAGGCCAACCTCGCGGCGCTGGGCGAGCTGTGGTCGGGCGGCCACAGCGGCACCGACTCCTTCGTGCTCGTCAACGGAGACGTCGGCGTCGGAGCGGGCGTGGTGATCGACGGCCGGCTGCACCGCGGCTCGCGCGGCTTCGGCGGCGAGCTCGGCCACCTCACGGTGGCGCCCGACGGGCCCGAGTGCCGCTGCGGCGCGCGCGGCTGCCTCGAGCAGGTGGCCGGCCTCGACTGGATCCTGCGCAGCGCCGGCCTCGAGCCGCGCGGCCGGTCGGACGCCGTCCCGGCGCTGGTCGCGGCGCTCGACGCCGACGACCCCCGCGCGGTCAGCGCCGTCGCGGATGCCGGCACGTCGCTCGGCGTCGGCATCGCCGCTCTGGTCAACCTCTTCGACATCGACACCGTGCTGCTCGGCGGCATCTACGCGCCGCTCTATCCGTGGCTCGAGTCGTCGGTGCAGGCCTCGGTCGACCGTCGGGTGCTGTCGGCGCGGTGGGCCCCGATCACGATGCGGCCCGCGCGCCTCGGCCGCGACGCCGCCGTCGTCGGGGCCGCGCAGTCGGCCCTGCGCGACGTCCTCGCCGACCCGCTGGGCGCGCTGGCCGGCTGAGCGTCCGCATCCCGGAGCCGTCGGGCCCCGGGCGGGCGCACGATGCGCGCATGTACTTCGACGCCGGCGCCGACGCCTACTACCGCTTCATGGGCCGGTTCTCCGAGCCGCTTGCCCAGCGCTTCGCCGACCTCGTCGGCGTCGCCCCTCCGGCCCGCGCGCTCGACGTCGGAGCCGGCGCGGGCGCGCTCACCCAGGTGCTCGCCGACCGGCTCGGCCCGGCGTCGGTCGCGGCTGCCGAGCCGTCGTCGGCGTTCGTCGCCTCGCTGCGGTCGCGGCTGCCCGGCATCGACGTCGTGGAGTCGGGCGCCGAGTCGCTCCCCTACGGCGACGACGAGTTCGACCTCGTGCTCGCCCAGCTCGTCGTGCACTTCATGACCGACCCCGTGCAGGGCATCGGCGAGATGCGGCGCGTGGCCCGGCCTGGCGCCGTCGTCGCCGCCAGTGTGTGGGACCACGACGGCCACCGCAGCCCGCTGTCGCCGTTCTGGGACACCGTGCTGCAGCTCGACCCGGACGCCGAGGACGAGTCGTGGATGCCCGGCATCCGCGACGGCCACCTCGTCGAGCTGTTCGAGCAGGCGGGCCTCGGGGGCGCGCGGCAGTCCGAGCTCACCGTCGAGGTGCCCTACTCCGGCTTCGACGAGTGGTGGTCGGCGTACACGCTCGGCGTCGGTCCGGCGGGCAAGCACGTGGAGTCGCTCGACGACGAAGGCCGCGAGCAGCTGCGCCAGGCCTGCGCCGACGCGCTGCCGTCAGGCCCGTTCTCCCTCACCGCGACCGCCTGGACCGCCGCAGCCGTGAAGCACTAAGTCCGCAGCCCGGACAAGGCGAAGGCCCGCCCCATGCGGGGCGGGCCTTCCTCCCTGAGGAGCCTAGGAGGGTCGTTCCTCAGAGGTCGATCGGGCGCAGCACGCGGTCGATGCCGTGCGCGATCTGCTTGTTGCCCTTGTTGATGTCGTAGGCGTCCCAGCGCACGCGCGGGTCGGTGTTGTCCGGGTCGGCGTCGCGCAGGACGATCTTGCGGTTCGGCACGATGTCGACGGTGATGCTGCCGCCCTGCGCGGTGGTCAGCGCGGCGCCGTCGGCCTTGAGGGCGGTGGCGCGGTCGATCGTGGCGCCCGGGACGACGTGGTAGAGCAGCACGGTCTCGACGGTGTCGATGCCGAAGCCGGCGACGATGTTGAAGGCCTGCTCCTCGCTGGTGGCCCACTTGCCCGTGGTCGAGTAGGCGAAGAGGCGGAAGGCCTGGTCGCGCGGGACGAAGGCGGTCAGCGCCACGTTGCCGTCGGTCAGGACGCCGACCGGGGAGGCGGGCTTGGCCTGCAGGACCGCGAGGGCGGCCTGGGTGACGATGTCGAAGTCGTTCCAGTTGTTGTCGAAGGTGTCGCCGTCGGACAGGAGCACGTTGGCGAGCGAGTTGGTGCCGAGGGCCGGCGCGGTGGCCGAGGCGGCGGGGGCGGCGACGACGGCGCCGGCGGCGAGCGCGGCGGTGGCGGCCAGGGCGGCGGTGGTACGACGGAGGCGCACGAGGTCTCCCGGGAAGGGTCGGTGCCCGGCCTGTCCGGGCGACACCCCTACTTCCGTGCGGGGCCGTCACCCGGATGCAGCAGTGGACGGACTTTTCTCGGCGGCGCCCGGAGCGACGGTTGGACGCCGCCCGGAGGGGTACTCGACGGACGGCCTCCGGGCCACCAGTCCGGCCGGCCGCCGATGCCTCCCCCCTCCGGCACGGCGGCCGGTCCGGTCTCAGTGCAGCGATGCAGGACAGCGATCCGGGGGACGGCATCCGATTTCGGGGGCGCTGCGGGTCTGGGCTACGATCTGCGGGCTGCCGCGAGGCGGCGACGGCCAGGTAGCTCAGTTGGTACGAGCGTCCGACTGAAAATCGGAAGGTCGGCGGTTCGACCCCGCCCCTGGCCACCAGACCACTCCTGGTCGCAGACCTGTCGAACGACACGAGGCCCGAGCCGTTGGCTCGGGCCTCTCACCTTGTGTCACACCAATCGGCTCGTACCGCCGTGGGAAAGGCACGAGGCCCCTGCCCGTGGGCCGGAGGCAGGACCGATCGAGCAGACACTGTCGTGCCACAGACGAGCCGGCAGAGCATGCCCAGGCGGGCACGCCATTGACGCTTCACTACAGTCAACTACACTGTAGTTCATGGCTGGTCCTCGCTCCGTACGGCTCGACCCGACGACAGATCTGCATCTGGCGGCGTTCGCTGCTCGCCGCGCCGGCCTGTCCCACTCCGGGGCGGCCGCACTCCTCGTGGAGGAGGGCCTCCGCATGGACGCCCACCCCGGAGTCCTGTTCCGGGAAGGCCCTGCGGGTCGGCGCGCCGTGCTCGTGGGCGGTCCCGACGTGTGGGAGGTCGTGCGGTCGGTCAAGGCGGTGCGCTCCGCGAACCCGGGCCTCGCCGGGGAGGCCGCGCTCGACCTCGTCGCGGAGCTCACCGGCCTCCAACGCCGGTACGTCGACGTCGCCGTCGGCTACTACGCCCACTACCCGGATGAGGTGGACGGACTGATCGGTGACGCGGACATGGCGGAGGAGGCGCTCGTCGAGGCGGCAGAGCGCCGCACGTCGCTTCTGGGCGTGTGAGGTGCTGCTCCTCGACGAGATGCTTCCGCCCGCACTGGCCGAGCAGCTGAGCGACGCCGGCTGCGACACCCTCGCAGTCTCAGCCGATCCGGGCCTGCGGGGAGCGCCGGATGCCGAGGTCCTGGAGAGGGCGGCTCTCCAGGGCCGGGTGCTGGTCACCGACAACATCCGCGACTTCGTCCCCCTGCACAACGAGTGGGCCGCAGCCGGCCGGACTCACCCCGGGCTCCTGCTCGTCCACAGCAAGACCTTCCCCATGACCAAAGACAGGACCGGCAAGCTTGCCGCGGCTCTGCTGGCCCGGAAGGAGAGCGACCGATGGCCGGCAGCGGGGCAGTACGACTTCCTCCAGCCAGCTAAGGCTGTCTCATGAACGCGTGAGCCGGACAACTCTGCCCGTCGGTCCGGCGCGCGCCGGGGCTGATGCCGGACTTGTCGTCATCCCTGGGGCACCCCGGCCTCCTGGGCGATGACCTGCTCGATCTGGGCGGCGACCGGCGTCCACGTCTCCTCACCCGCGACGCCGCTGCGCAGCAGGTTCCAGCCGTGGCCGGGGCGGTCGAGGCGCAGCAGGGTCACGCGGGCACCGGAGTCGCGGGCGAAGGCTTCTACGAGCTCGGGCGGGGCGTCGCGGTCGCCCGGCGAGGTCACCAGCACCAGCGGGATCCGGGCCTCGCCGGCGAGCGCGCCCGCCGTCCCGACCCTGCGCTCGACCGGCTGCCAGACGGGGAACGACATCGGCGGCGACAGCGCGATCGCAGCGACGACGGCCTTCGGCGGTCGGGCAGCGATCGAGACCGTGACCGCCGCGCCCATCGACGCCCCGACCACGACGACGCGCCTGGCACCGCGCGCCTCGAGCCGCTGCACGGCGGCGGCGACGTCGAGGTCGTGGCGGCGCGACGCGCCCTCGCCGTCCGGGCAGGCGCTCGCGCCGAAGCAGCGCAGGTCGGGCACCTCGACGGCGTAGCCCAGGCCCGCGAGGCGCACGGCGTAGGGCCACCACCCGCAGGAGCTGCCGCGCAGCTGCTGCAGCAGCACGACGCCGACCCGGCCGTTGCCCGTCTCGATCGCCGACAGCGCGACGCCGTCGGACGTCGTCAGAGCCATGCGCCTGCCGGCCGCCTGCGGCACCCCGCACTCGGCCGCGATCCCTGTGAGCGGCTCGGACGACGGCGAGGCGGTGGCGCTCGTCGGAGTGCTCGGAGCAGTCGGGGCCTGCGGGCTCGAGCAGGCGGAGGCGAGGCCGAGGGCGGCGAGCGCCGCGGCCAGCGGGAGCACAGAACGGCGCCGGTACGTCGAGGGCACAGCCGACGCTGCCCCCGCGCGCGCCTGGGGAAACGTCGTCGCCGGCTCCGGTCGGGCACGGGGCTGTGGACGGCCCGAGCGGCGGCACGGGTCGGTCGACCAGCCTGCGGGCATGACCTTCGAGGACCTGCCCGACGACTGGGCCGACCGACCCACCGACCCCGCGATCTGGGAGGACGTGCTCGACCTCCTGGTCTCACCGGCGGACCGCCGGGGGAGATCCGTCGCCGTGATCGCCTGCCGCGAGGACGGCCGCCTGCTGCAGCCCTGCGTCATCGGGCCGGGGCTCGGCGCCTTCGACCAGGTGGTGGCCGACAACGCCGTCGCCGTGATCGTCGAGGCGCTCGGCGAGGAGGAGCCGGCGGGCCAGCTCGTGGTCGCGGTGGCACGGCCGGACGGCTTGTCGCTCACCGACGACGACCATCGGTGGCGCGCCGCCTTCGCCGACGCGCTGCGCCCCACCGCGTGGAGCCTGCACAGCGCCCACGTCGTGACGATGACCGGCTGCCGGGCGATCCCTGCCGCGTGATCGACCGGGCGGGCCGCATGTGCGTCACCGCTCGACCGCTCGAGCGGGTACGGCAGCCCAGCGGTATGAGCGGGATCGACGGTGCGCACAGGCGTCGTCACGCAGCGGCGATGCTCGGCCACGACTGGTCGGGAACCGCCGTCCCCGCACCGTCGACGTCGTTAGCGTGCCTGGCCATGGGGCTGTTCGACGCGTTGAAGGACACGGTTCTGCGCAGGGGCACCGACGACCCGCTCTTCCGGGCGGGCGTCGACAAGCTCAACGAGATGGTCGGCGACAAGCGCCGCGAGGCGGCGGCGTCGCGATGGCCGCTGGCGAGCGATCCGGACGGCATCGACGTCCTGCGCCCGCTGCTCACCGACTCCTGGTGGGCGCTGAACTACGGGAAGATCGAGACCGACGACTTCGCGCCCAAGCGCGTCGACACGGTCGATGCCGCCGGCTGGCACTTCGGCTACGGCACGCAGTTCATGGGGCTCGATATCGACGGGCCCGACGCCGCTGGAGGGACGACGAAGTACGAGAACGACCTGTGGGTCGAGGTCGAGCTCGAGCCGGTCTTCGACACGCTCTCCCTCGACACGCGCCTGCGCCTCCTGCTCGACGGCATGGAGCACACCTACCGCCGGGTGGAGGTGCCCGACGACGTGCCGCAGAGCGAGCGCCTCGTCTACACCGGCACCTTCCGGCCCACCGGCGACTGGTGCGCGGTCGCGCAGCTGCGCCCGTTGGTCCTGCGGGTCCGCAGCGATCGGCAGGACTTCAGCCGCCAGCTGGCGGAGAACCTCATGCACAGCGTCCTCGAGCGGCTCGACCTGGACGCCTTCGTGCAGTGGCGCACCCTCGTGCACGAGCGGAACGGCACCGTGCACGACCCGTCGGCGCCGCCGTGGGTCCCAGGCCGGCGCTCCCCTGAACCCGAGCCCGTCGCGCCGCCCGTGCAGCGCACCGGGCCTGTCGCGCTGCCGACGCCGGACGACATCAATGTAGGGATCGACCGCTACTCCGGCCTGCCGCTCGAGCTCGATGCCGGGGCGATCGCGCGGATCATCGGCGACGAGCTGCAGAAGTCGAGGCAGATCGTCCTCGAGGGCTTCGGCGACGGCCTGCGCATCCAGGCCCCGGCCGGCCGGATGATCGACGTCCTCCGCGCGACAGATCCGGGGGTGCTCGACGGGATCGCCGCGCGCGACCTCGAGGGCGTGGAGCTCGACGCCGTCGAGCTGGACGGCGGGGCGTGGTCGGTCGACCTCGAGCCCGACACCGACGGGGCCGCGCGCCGCCTGCTGCGCACGGCGTCCGGAACCGGCTACCTGCTGCGCGCCCGCGGCATCAAGCGCGCCGACGCCCCCGCAGCCTTCGACGCGGTCGCCCGCCTCCTCCCCGCCTGACCGGGACCCGCTTTGGATGGGTGAGCGACGGCAAAGGTGTCGCTCACCCATCCAAAGCGGGTAGTCAGCCGGCGACGGGGTGGCGGCGGCGGTTGCCCCGCACGAGGGCGTCGATGACGGCCATGGCCTCGTCGAGGGCGAAGGGCTTGTCGAGCGCCGAGTCCGCGCCGGCCACGAGCGCGGCCACGCGCAGCCGGGTGTCGCTGCGCGCGAGGGTCGCGACGATCGACACGGCGGCGTCGGCCCGGCGCACCTCGGCCACGGCGTCGCCGCCCGGCAGCCGGGGGTCGAGGACGACGACGTCCGGGCGCCAGGCGCGGACGTCGTCGACGGCGCTGTGGACGTCGAACGCGGTGAGGGTGTCGTAGCCCGCGAGCCGCAGGCTCACTGCGAGGGCGTCGGCGCCGAGCATGTCGGTGTCGGCGACCAGTACCCGGGTCCTGGCCATGGGGGCCGCCTCTCGTCGGGGTGGGTGGGTCCGTCTGGGACCTCCACTGTGACCGCCGAGGGTCGGAGCGCACTGCGTCCGTCCTGTGCGCCCGCTGAGTATCAGCGGTCGCAGCCTCGGTGCGCGCCGAGGGATGTCCCGGAGAGGACTCTCGGCGGATGCTCCGGCCGGCGGGCAGGATGCAGGGGATGAGAGGAGGCGCGATGCGCGCGGTCGTGTGGGGCGAGTACGGCGGCACGCCGGCGCTGCAGCAGGTGCCGGAGCCCGTGTGCCCGCCGGACGGCGCGATCATCGCCGTCGGTGCGACCGGCGTGTGCCGCAGCGACTGGCACGCGTGGCAGGGCCACGACCCCGTGCCCTCGCTCCCCTGGGTGCCCGGTCACGAGCTCGCCGGAACCGTCGCTGAGGTCGGCAGCGAGGTGGTCGGCTGGCGCCCCGGCGACCGCGTCACGGTCCCGTTCGCCTGCGGCTGCGGGCACTGCGAGCAGTGCGCCGTCGGCGACACCCAGGTGTGCCCCGACCAGACCCAGCCCGGGTTCTCGCACTGGGGCTCGTTCGCCGACCGCGTCATGATCCGCGCCGCCGACACCAACCTCGTCGCGCTGCCGGAGCCGCTGTCGTTCGTCGACGCCGCGTCGCTCGGCTGCCGGTTCGCCACGGCCTTCCGGGCCGTCACCCACCAGGGCCGCGTGGGCGCCGGCGACAAGGTCGCGGTGCACGGCTGCGGCGGCGTCGGGCTCTCGGCGGTGATGGTCGCGGTGGCCCTCGGCGCCGACGTCGTGGCCGTCGACGTGTCGCCGTCGGCGCTGCAGGCGGCGGCCGACCTCGGTGCCTCGGCCGTCGTCGACGCGACGGGCCTGACCCCGGATCAGACCGGCGCTGCGGTCCGGGACGCCTCGGGCGGCGGCGCCCATGTCTCGGTCGACGCGCTCGGCGGGGCGTCGACGATGACGGCGTCGATCGCGTCGCTGCGCCGTCGCGGCCGTCACGTGCAGGTGGGGCTCATGCTCGGCGACGACAGCGTGGCCGGCGTGCCGATGGGCCGGGTGCTGGCCGAGGAGCTCGAGATCGTCGGCGGCCATGGCATGCCGGCGCGCGACTACCCCGACATGCTCGCGCTCGTGGCCGAGCGGCGGCTCGACGTGCGCCGTCTCGTCGGCCGTGTGGTGCCGCTGTCGGCCGCGCCCGAGGCGCTCATGGCGATGAGCCTGCCGGCGACGACGTCGGGCATGACCGTCGTCGACCTCGCGCTGCCCGACTGATCCGCGTCTGCGTGAACTTCCTGTTACGCCCGTCGTGTCGAGGCTGGCGTGCCGAGGGACTCGGGCGAGCCTGGGCGGGTCCGGACCCCTCCATCTCGGGGAGAGACCCGCATGATCAAGGTGACGACGCCGAAGAAGGGCGCCGGCGCGACGAAGGTGACGTTCGTGCTGCCGGCCGATGTGCACGACGGACCGGTGAGCGTCGTCGGCTGCTTCAACGACTGGACGCCGGGCGTCGACACGCTGGTGAAGCGGTCCAACGGCACGCGCAGCGCGTCGGTCGAGCTCGAGGACGGCGTCTACGAGTTCCGCTACCTCGGCGCCGGCGGCGTGTGGCTGGACGAGCCGACGGCGCCTGCGCGCAGCGGCGACAACGCGCTCCTGGTGCTGCCCGCCTGAGCCCCGCCGTCAGGCGTGGGCGGCCTTGAGCTCGTCGAGGGTCGCGCTGACGCGGGTGCGGGCTGAGGCCGCGAGCGTCGGGCCGACGAAGTAGAGGTAGTGCTCGAGGTAGGCGATGCGGCGGGCCGGGTCCTCGGTGGGCCGGTCGAGGAACATGATGTCGTGCGGCGTCAGGCCGCGGATCGCGTACATCGGCAGCGGCGACTGCATCACCACGAGCTGCTCGTTGCGCACGCTGGCGACCTGGCTGGCGGCGTGGAACTCGCCGAGCATGAGGCCCGATCCCACGAACTCCATCCGCAGCGCCTTGTGGCCGCCGTCGATGAAGTCGTGGGCGGCAGCGGGGTCGACGTCGGGGAAGACCGCCAGCAGCGCCGCGGTCTTGTGGTCGGCCGTGTCCGGGAACAGGGCGCGGTAGAGGTCGGCGAGGGCGCGGCCGGCCTCGACGGCGGAGTCGACGTCGTCGGCCGGCGTCCGCACCGAGACCAGGGCCAGCCGGTTGGCGCCGACAACGGGCGCGAGGCGGGGGCAGACGTGGCCGGGGCGGCCGAGGGCCTCGTTGGGCTGCAGCACGAACGAGTCGATCCAGCCGAGGACGCGGGCCTGCTCGGGGAACGCCTCGGGGTCTGCTCGGACGTCGTCGACGAAGCGCACGGACCCTGGGACGAGGTAGGGATGGTCGACCGACGTTCCCCCGGTGGAGCTCATACGACGAAGGTAGGGAGACGGAGGGTTACCCCGAATCCCGCGAACGAGTGAACCGTCGGACCCGTTAGGGCCAGTCCCTCACTCTCTGCGACGGCGTCCTGCACAGTGCGTGGGAATGGCGGCTTTTCGGCCCTGATGACCGGACACACCCGTTCGCCAGCGGGTCGCCGTCCGTTCACCCCGCCCGGGGTACCGGCATGGGTGCGCGGGCTTCCGCCGGGTGCTCCCCCATGCCCGCCGCGGAGCCGCGGGCCGGGGCGTTCCTCGGGGTGGACCGCCTGGCGACCGGGCTGGGCCGGCGGCTCTAGCGTGCTGGCGGTGCCCCCGCGTCGGAGCGGGGCCGATCCGCTGGGAGGCGTCGTGGCCGGCGTCGAGTCCGTCATCGCCAAGAGCTCGGCGCACCTGCGCGGCCTGTGGGACGCCGACCAGCCGGCGTTCGGGCTCTGGATGGGCCTGGCCGACCCCGCCGTCGCCGAGCTGCTGGCCACGAGCCCCTTCGACTACGTGTGCGTCGACCTCCAGCACGGCGTGCCGACGTTCAGCGAGCTGCCGCACCTGCTGCAGGCGATGCGGGCCGCCGGACGCGCCCCCGTCGTGCGCGTGCCCGTCAACGAGCCGGCCACGATCATGCGCGCGCTCGACGTCGGCGCGAGCGCCGTCCTGGTGCCGATGGTGAACACCGCCGACGACGCCCGTCGGGCCGTGGCGGCGTGCCGGTTCCCGCCCGAGGGCGAGCGCAGCTGGGGGCCGATGTGGGGCGACGTCCGCGACGACGGCGCCCTGCCGCCCGAGGAGCAGAACCGCGCGGCGGTGTGCCTCGTGATGGTCGAGACCGCGGAGGGCTACCGCAACCTGCGCGAGATCGCCGCGGTGCCCGGGCTCGACGGCATCTACATCGGCCCCAACGACCTCGCGCTGTCGTGCGGCTTCGGCCGCGAGACCTACCGCACCTCGCCCGAGGTCGACAGCCTCATCGCCGACATCGTCGCGGCCTGCCGGGAGAACGGGATCGCCCCGGGCCTGCACTGCTCCGACGTCGCGATGGCCGCCGACTGGGCCGCGCGCGGCGCCCGGTTCCTCACCTCGGCGACCGACACCGCGCTGCTGCGCGGCGCGATCGACCGCGCGTGGGCCGACCTCGACGCGCGCACCGACCTGTCCGTCGGCCGCGGCCAGGCCCCGTTCCGCATCCCCAGCCGCCGCTCGTACTGACTCCCGGACGCGTGTAACACCAGCATGTGGTGCAAAGCCGGCCGGCTTTGCAGCACATGCTGGTGTTACACGCCCACCCCCGTCAGAGGGCGGTGGTGCCGGGGGCGGTGTAGGCGGTCTTGGAGACGGTGAAGAAGTCGACGGCGGCGTAGCCCTGCTCGCGCGGGCCGAGGCTCGACAGGCCGCGGCCGCCGAAGGGCACGTGGAAGTCGACGCCGGCGGTCGGCAGGTTCACCATCACCATGCCCGCGCGGCTGTGGCGCTTGAAGTGCGACGCCGCCGCGAGGTCGCGCGTGACGATGCCCGCCGACAGGTTCATCTCGCTGGCGTTGGCGGCCGCGAGCGCCTCGTCGTAGCCGCTCACGCGGATCACCGACACGACGGGCCCGAAGACCTCCTCGCGGTTGATGGTGTCGCCCACCGACGTGCCGAGCACCAGAGCCGGCTCCATGTAGTGGCCGCGAGTCGCGAGCTCGAGCAGGCCGCCGCCCACGACCTCGCCGCCCTCCGACGCCGCCGTGCGCAGGTAGCCGAGGTTCTGCTGCAGCTGGCCGTCGTCGACGACCGGGCCCATGTCGGTGCCGGCCGCGCGCGCGTCGCCCACCGACCAGCGGCCGAGCCGCTCGCGCACCGCCTCGACGAACCGGTCGTGGATGCCGTCGGCCACGATCGCGATCGACGACGCCGTGCACCGCTGGCCGGTCGAGCCGAAGCCGCCCTGCACCACGACGTCGACGGCGACGGCGAGATCGGCGTCGTCGAGGACGATCACGGGGTTCTTGCCACCGAGCTCGAGCTGCACCTTGCGGTTGAGCTTGGCGCCCTCCGCGCGCAGGATCCGCTCGCCCGTGGCCTGCGACCCGGTGAAGGTGACGGCGTCGACGTCGGGATGCGTGGTCAGGGTGTCGCCGACGACGGAGCCGCGGCCGAGCACCAGGTTGAGCGCGCCCGCGGGCAGGCCGGCCCGGTGCAGGATCGACACCAGCTCCACCGCCGACGCCGGCACGAGCTCGGCCGGCTTGAGGATGACCGTGTTGCCGAACGCCAGCGCGGGCGCGATCTTCCAGGCGGGGATGGCGATCGGGAAGTTCCACGGCGTGATGACGCTGACGACTCCCACGGGCTCGCGGGTCACGGTCACGTCGATGCCCGGCCGCACCGAGTCGAGCGCCTGGCCGTGGGGCTGCAGCACGGCGCCCGCGAAGTACTTGAGGATCTGGGCCGCGCGCACCACCTCGCCGCGCGCCTCGGGCAGCGTCTTGCCCTCCTCGCGCGCGAGCAGGTCGCCGAGCTCGTCGGCGCGCGCGAGCACCTCGGTGCCGGCGCGGTCGAGCACCTCCGCCCGCTGCCACGGCGTCGTCGACGACCATGCCGGGAACGCCTCGCGCGCGGCCGCGACCGCCTGGCCCGCGACGTCGGCGCCGGCGTGCGCGGTGGCGAGGACGACGTCGGACGTGTCGGACGGGTTGAGGTCGTACGACTCCTCGCCGCCGGCGACGGCGTCGCCGCCGATGATCGAGGTCGCGGTCGTGGTCATCTGCGCTCCTGGGGGTCTGCTCGGGCGAAGTCTGCCGCGCTGCGGCCCCGGAGGGCCGGGCCGGTCCGCGGTGCGGTCCGGCGGAGGAGGTGGGTCAGTCGGCGAGCGCGCCGGCGCGGTCGGCCGCGCGGATGCGGGCGGCCTCGGCGAGGGCCGACCACAGCAGAGCGCGGTCCTCCCCCGAGCCGTCGTCGTCCTCGGGGTGCCACTGCACGCCGATCGCCCAGCGCGTCGGATGCTCGACGCCCTCGACGACGCCGTCGTCGGCCACGGCCGCGCGCCGCAGCCCCGGCGCCACGACGTCGACGGCCTGGTGGTGGCCGCTGCGCACCGTCCACTCGCGGTCGCGCAGGATCGCCGCGAGCCGCGTCCCCTCGTCGATCGTGACGTGCTCGTCGATGAACAGGCCCGTGTCGTAGTGACCCTTGTGGAGGTGCGAGGGGTCGAGGTCGGGCACGAGCGTCCCGCCGTAGGCGAGGTTGAGCAGCTGCGAGCCGCGGCACACCGCGAGCACGGGCAGGTCGCGGTCGACGGCGCCACGGATCGCGTCCATGCAGAACAGGTCGGCCTGCGGGTCGACGCCGTACTCGTGGGGCACCGGGCCGGGGACGCCGTACAGCTCGGAGTCGACGTCGCCGCCGCCGAGCAGCAGCAGGCCGTCGGCCGTGAGCACGTCCTCGACGTCGGGGAGCGGCGCCGACGTGTCGACGAGGCGCCAGTCGAGGTCGAGCTCCGCGCACTCCTCGAGCGCGACGCGCGTGAACCGCCGCACGAGGCCCGCCACGTGGGGGTTCATGTCGGGGAAGTTGAGCGACACCAGCACCGCGATCGTCGGGCCGGTGCGCCGGCCTTCGCGCTCCGGCACGACCTCGCCCGGGAGGACCACCGACGACCCGTTCTCGCTCACGACTCCTCGTTCCTGCTGCATGCGCCCGCGGCGCGTCCGTGGGACGGGTGTCCCGACTGTAGGGGCGGGGCTCCGACGGCGGAACCGCCCGGCGCACTCCGCCTCACGCGGACCGACGGCGTCCGGCCCGCGACCTTGCGGCGTCCTCGACGAGGGCGTCGAAGAGCGCCTGCTGCTGGGGGTTCACGTGCGCGTCGTCCTCGGGGTGCCACTGCACCGCGACGATCGGCGCGACGGTGTGCTCGAGCACCTCGACGACGCCGTCGTCGGCCCGGCCGACCGCCCGGAGACCGAGGCCGAGGCGGTCCACCGCTTGGTGGTGGTACGACGACACCCGCACCCGGCTGCTGCCGAGAACCGCCGCAGTCCGGCTGCCCGCATCGAGCTCGACATCGTGGAAGGCGTTGCGGTGCAGGCCCTGCGGGTCGTCGAGGTGCTGCACCAGCGTGCCGCCGAGGGCGACGTTGAGCACCTGCATGCCCCGGCACACCAGCAGCGACGGCACCTCGAGGTCGACCACAGCGCGCACGACCGCCAGATCCGCCTCGTCCTGCTCGGGATCCGGCTCGTCGGTCGTGGCCAGCCTCGGCCCGTCGTCGTACTGGGCCGGGTCGACGTCGCGGCCCCCGGGCACGAGCACGGCGTCGAACGCCGACAGCCGGGCCGCTGTCTCGCGCGGGTCGCCCGGCGCGAGCACGAGCGGCTCGCCGCCGGCGCGCAGCACGCACTCCGCGATGCGCTCGGCCATGACGAGCCCCGCGCGCCGCAGACCTGCGACGCGCGGGGACCTCATGGCAGGGACTGCGACGAGCGGACGGCTCACGCACCCTCCGCGAACGGGAACTCGAGGGTCGGCAGCCACTCGCGCCACACCGTCTCGAGCCGGCCGTCGGCGATGACCGCGGCGAGCGCGGCGTCGATCGCCTCGCGCGTCTCCGGCCGGTCCTTCGCGACGCCGACGCCCCAGCGGTTGCCCGTCTTCACCGTGAAGGCGAGCTCGAAGCGCGGGTCCGAGTCGAGCGGCACGAACACGAGGTCGTCGTCGACGACCCCGTCGACGGCGCCCGACTCGAGGGCCGCGAGCATCTCGCCGAACACGTCGTCGCTCTCGCCGCCGAACGCCACCGTGACGGCACCAGGGAAGGTCTCGGCGAGCGCCATGTTGGTGCTCCCCGCGATCGCGCCGATGCGCAGGCCATCAAGCTGGTCGGGACCGGTGATGCCGGCCCCCTTACGGACCAGCAGCGACTCGTTGAAGACGCCGTAGGGCCGGGTGAAGTCGACCAGCTCCTGGCGCGACGGGATGATGCTCTGCCCGCACCAGACGCCGTCCGCCTCGTGCCGCTGCACCGACGGGATCATGTCGACCCACGGCACCATGACCCACTCGACGGCGAGGCCCATCTGCTCGGCCACGAGCGCCGCCGCGGCGGGCTCGTAGCCGGTGCGCGTCACGCCGTCGGGGCTCTTGTGGAACAGCGGCGGCGCCTCGGCGTCGAGGCACGCGAGCCGCAGCACCCCGCTCACGGGATCGCCTGCTCGTAGCGCTCCTGCTCCCAGTCGGTGACTGCGGCGCAGAACCGGGCCCATTCGTCGGTCTTGTACTCGACGAGCAGGTCGGAGAGCCCGTCGCCGAGGGCGCCGCGCACGACGTCGTCCTTCTGGAACGCCTCGATGGCGGCGGCGAGGGTCAGCGGCAGCGGCTCGAACCGTGCGCTGTCGCCGTCGTAGGAGCTGCCCACCTGGGCGGGGCCCGGGTCGAGGGAGTTGTCGAGGCCGTCGGCCGCGGCGGCGATGAGCGCCGCGTGGGAGAGGTAGGGGTTCACGCTGGCGTCCGGCAGCTTGTACTCCAGGCGGCCGTTGGCCGACAGGCGCACGGTGCAGGTCTTGTTGTCCATGCCCCAGTTGATCTGCGACGGCGCGAACTGGCCCGCATCCCAGTAGCGCTTGTAGGAGTTCACCGTCGAGCCGTTGATGAGCATCGTTCCCGCGGCGTGGCTGAGGATGCCGCCGAGCGCGTGCTTGCCCTCGTCGGTGAGGTGCAGCTCGGTGCGGCCCGGCTCGGCGAGGACGTTGACGCCGTCGCGCCAGAAGCTGACGTTGTGGTGGCAGCCGTTGCCCATCATCCCGGTGGCCGGCTTGGGCATGAAGCTGGCGACGAGGCCGAGCTCGCGGGCCACCTGCTTGCAGATCTGGCGGTAGACCACGAGCCGGTCGGCGGTGAGGTCGGCGTGGTCGAACATCCAGTTCAGCTCGAGCTGGCCCGGGTCCTCGTAGTCGCCCTCGATCATGTCGAGGCCGAGCGCCTGCGCGTAGCGGATCACCCGCTGGTAGACCGGGCGCATCAGCTCGAGGTTCTCGACGTGGTAGGCCGGCGACGAGCCGAGGGCGAAGCGCACCTCGGTGCCCGGGCCCTTCCACGTCATCTCCGGCTCGCAGCCCGACCGCATCTCCAGACCCGTGCGCGCGGTGAACTCCGCGTGGACGCGCTTGAGGGTGCCGCGGCTATCGGTGGCGAGCCGCTGCCCGCCGACCTCGGGCAGGTGGTCGGGCTCGTAGATCTGGGTGAAGAACCGGGCGACGCTGGTGTCCCACGGGAGGACGGCGAAGGTGTCGATGTCCGGCATGGCGGTGAACTCGGCCGCGTGGACGCCGCCGCCGAGCAGGTTGCCCGAGCGGTCGGACTGCAGGTCCGAGATCGCCGTGCGGTGGAGGTTCACGCCGCGTTCGAGGTTGCGGCGCAGGTGCTTGGCGGGCACGACCTTGCCGATGACGCGGCCGGTCACGGTGATGCCCTGGTAGTAGACGAACTCGACGCCCGAGTCCTCGATGGTGCGGGCGATCTCGTCGACCGCGGACTGCGAGGTGTTGGCCTCGCGGTGCAGGTCGAGCGGGGTCTTCGACATGGGGTTCCTCTCGGGGCGGGGACGAGCCGTCAGACGAGCTGGTCGGACGCGAGCACGAGCGAGCGGTAGGACGGGTGGCGGGCCACGGGGACGTTCACGAGCAGCACGCCGACGGTCGCGCCGGACCGTCGGTAGACCACGGCCGCGCCGCCCTCGAGGCGGTCGAGCGACCCCTCGACGACCTCGACCGAGTCGGCGAGCCCGGGGCTGCCGAAGGACTGCAGCCGCAGGCCGAACTGGTCGCTCCAGAAGGCGGGCAGCGGAGCGAACGGCGGTGCCTCCAGCGGCTCGCCGGACAGGTGGGCGATCACGGTCGCCGCAGCCCGCTTCGCCGAGTCGCCGGGGAGCGACCAGTGCTCGACCCGTCGCGGAACGTCGTCGAAGCGCGGGTTCGGGAACCGCGCGACGTCGCCGACGGCGACGACGTCGGGCCGGCCCTCGACACGCAGGTCGTTGTCGCAGAGCAGCCCGTCGGACAGGTCGAGGCCGTTGCCGTCGAGCCACTCGACGTTGCAGTGCGAGCCCACCGACTCGACGACGAGGTCGCACTCGATCACGGTGCCGTCGTCGAGGACGACGCCGGTCACACGCTCCGTCCCGCGGAGCTCGGCGACGCCCTGGCCGGTGATGAACCGGACGCCCGAGCGGCGGTGGTGCGCCAGCAGTGCCGCACCGACGTCGGTGCCCACGCCCCGCGCCATAGGCACGGGGAACGGCTCGACCACGACGACGTCGCAGCCGAGCGCGTGCAGCGTCGCCGCGGTCTCGCAGCCGATGAAGCCGGCGCCCACCACGACGACCCGCGAGCCGGGGGCCGCCTCGGCGCGCAGCCGCGCCGCGTCGTCGGCCGTGCGGACGACGTGCCGGCCGCCGGCGGGCTCCACCTGCGGCATTCGTCGCGGACGGAGGCCCGTGGCGACCACGAGGGCGTCGTACTCGAGCACCTCGCCGTCGGCCAGCGAGAGTGTGCGGGCCCGGAGGTCCGCGCGGGCAGCGGCGGCGCCGAGGCGCCACTCGATTCCCGTCGCCGAGGCGCGCGGCCGGAACGCCAGGCCGGTGGCGAGCTCCTCGGCCGTCACCGACCGCTCGCTGCCGAGCAGGGACTCCTTCGACAGCGGGGGGCGGTTGTAGGGCATGTGCGGCTCGTCGCCCACGACGACGACGTGGCCGTCGAAGCCCTGGGCGCGCAGCTGCTCGGCGGCGCGCAGCCCCCCGAGCGAGGCGCCCACCACCACGACGGTGCGAGGCATGTCAGTCCTCGAGGAAGATCGCCTGCACGGGGCAGACGTCGATGGCGTCCTCGACGTACTGGCGCATCGACTCGTCGGGCTCGGCGTCGAACACCAGGCGCGAGTTCTCGTCCATGCGGAAGACCTCGGGCGCGGCGATCGCGCACTGGCCGTGGTCCTGGCACAGGTTCATGTCGACGATGACCTTCATCGCGGTCTCCCTCTCAGGCCGTGGGGGTGAAGACGAGCGGGAGCCGGTTGGCCCCGGTGTTGCCGGAGAACGGCATCCAGTCGGCGCCCTCGCCGATCCGCATGCCCGGCATGCGCTGGGCGAGGATCGGCAGCGCGACGGACATGTCCATCCGGCCGACGAAGTGCCCGAGGCAGTGGTGCGCGCCGCCGCCGAAGCCGAAGTGGGGCTTGCGGCCCTCCGACGTGATGTCGAACGACGGGTCCTCGAAGACGAGCGGGTCCGTGCCCGCCGACTCCGAGAAGAGGTGGATCGTGGTGCCGGCCGGGATCGCCAGGCCGCCGAACTCGAAGTCGTCGAGCGCCTCGCGGGTCACCCAGGTCACCGTGGGGTTGACGCGCATGACCTCCTCCACCGCGGCCTTGCCGAGGTCGGGCCGCTCGGCGAGCAGCTCCCACTGGTCGGGGTGGTCGGCGAAGGTCTTCATCGCCAGGGCGAGCTGGTTGCGCGTGGTGTCGAAACCGCCGAACACCAGCAGCGCCATCGAGTCGCGCAGCTCGGTGTGCGAGAGCTTCTCGCCGTCGCGCTGCGCGGTCACCAGCGCCGTGGAGAAGTCGTCGCGGGGGTTGCGCGTGCGGTCGTCGATGATCGCGTCGCAGTAGGCGAACAGCTGGTCGAGCGCGGCCTCGATGCGGGGCAGCTCCTGCTTGAACGTGACGCCCATCGCCAGCCCGATCGTCGCCGACAGCTCGGCGATGGTCGGCCACTCCTCCTCCGGGATCCCGAGGAGGCGGGCGACCACGCGGGCGGCGTACGGCTCGGCGAACTCGGAGACGTACTCGACCTCGCCGCGGGCGGCGAAGCCGTCGATGAGCTCGTTGGCCAGCGCGACGAAGCCCGCGGACATGTCCGCGATGGCCCGCGGCGAGAACGCCGGGTTCAGCAGGCGGCGCAGCCGGGCGTGGTCGTCGCCCTCGATGTTGAGCAGCCAGCCGGCCCACCAGTCCGCGAAGCGGCCGGTGACGCCGTTGTGCTGCGGCCAGGCCCAGCTGCCCTGGCGCAGGCGGCGGTCCTTGATGAGCGAGTTGACCTCGTCGTAGCGCAGCACGGCGAGGCCGTAGGGCGTGCGCGCGCACCAGCCGGCAGCACGGGCCTCACGGACGGCGTCGGACTGGACCGAGAACGCCGGGTCCGAGACGGGGAGGTAGGGCAGCTCGTCCCACGACAGCGCAGCCGGAGGGGCGACAGGGGTGGAGGTCATGGCGCAAAAGAATTGACCTCATATGTTTTCCTGTCAAGAGGTCCGTCCCGCCGAGTTGGTGGCGGGCGCCCTGCTACTCGGCCGGCGTCAGGAGCAGGCTCCAGCCGAGGTCGGGCACCACCGGGACGACGTCGGTGGGCGGGTCGCCGATCCCGTGGTGGATGCGGGCGCCGGTCGCGTAGTGCGGGGTGTTGGCGGTGACCACCCGGCTCTCGTGGTTGACCAGCGCCGCCCGCTGGTGCAGCCGGCGCAGCACGGGGAGGAGCTCGGACTCCAGCTCGGCCAGAGGGACGTCGGCCCCCGCGACCCCCACGAACCGGCCGCCGACGGCGACGGGCGCGGCGAAGGTGAGGCCGAAGCGGTCAGCGCCCCGGTAGTCGAAGTAGGGGCCGCCCACCATCCGCCGCCCCTCGTCGCGCGGGACCCGGAACCACTCCATCTCCCAGTAGTCGTAGGGGTCGTCGCTGGCGGGGTCGATGTCGAGCAGCAGGGGCTTGAGCCGGCCGTCGCGCGTGAGCTGCCGCCACTCGAGATAGCGCTCGGCGTCCTCGAGGTAGCCGGGGTTCATGACGACGCCGGCGCCCACGAGCGAGCCGTCGCCGGTCAGGATCCCGTCGGCCACGGGGACGATCACGCCCAGGTCGGCCGAGCGCACACGGCGGCTCCGGCCCTCCACCGCCGTGACGACGTCGGTGAGCGCCTGGGCGATCACCGCGATCTCGGCGAACACGCGCTCGACCGGCGCGGCGAGCTCCTCCGCGATCTCGACGATCTCGCCGGCGTCGGCACCTCGAGTTTCGGCCTGCGCGTCGCCCGGACGCCGGTCAGCGGGCACGGGTGCCACCTCCGTGGAGCTCGATACGGGCCTCGATGAGCTTGTGGGTGTTGCGTTCCACGTGCTGCTCGGCCAGCTGGCGGGCCAGGTCGGCGTCCTCGCGCGAGATCGCCATCGCGATCGCCCGGTGCTGGTCGGCCGCCTCGCGCGCCTCCTGCTCCGTGCTCGTGGGCAGCCACAGGAGCACGCCGAGCTCGGCCTGCAGCGACACCTCGGCGCGGGTGAGCCGCTCGGAGGCGGCGGCGACGGCGACCTCGATGTGGAACCGGCTGTCGGCCCGGGTGCGCTCGCCGACGCCCGAGACACCCGCGACCCGCTCGGCCAGCGTGAGCAGACGGCGGACGTTGTCGGTGGAGGCGCGCGACGACGCGAGCCGGGCGGCCATGCCCGAGACGGAGGCGAGCTCGTCGCCGGCGTCGCGCAGGTCGCTGACCGAGAAGGCAGCGAGCCGCGCGCGGATGACGGCCTTGGTGGGATCGCCCGGGGCCCGGATGAACGACCCGCCGTTGCGGCCGCGCTTGGTCTCGACGACGCCCTGCTCCCGCAGGGACGCGAGCGCCTCGCGCAGCGTCACGGTGGAGACGCCGAGCTGGGCCGAGAGCTCGGTCTCGCTGGGCAGCTGCTCGCCGTCGGCCAGCAGGCCGAGGGCCACCGACTCGGTGATGCGCTGGATGACCGCCTCGGTGCGGCCGCCGGAGCTGAGCGGAGAGAAGACGGTGGTGCGCGCGGTCACCCGCCCGTTGTCGACCACGTCGTCCCCGCCTCTGCACCCGTCGGACCGCCGTGCGCGTGCCGCGCGTGTGACGCAGACGCCCTGCTCTGTGACACCGGCATTGCGCAGGTCACGGCTCGGGATGAAGTTACCCGGCTGCGGGACGAAAGTCTTGTGCAATTACCTATGAAGGTTTAGGTTTTGCCGCCATCGCCCACCCCCGGGGCGGCACCCCGTCGCCGACGCAGCCGTCGGCCCGACGCAAGGAGATGCTGGTGAGCGACACCGCCGCGCACCACGACGAGGACGCCGCGCGCCTTGCCGCGCTCGGCTACACCTCGGAGTTCAAGCGGGACATGAGCCTCTGGGCGAACTTCTCGCTCGGGTTCACGTACCTCTCGCCCGTCGTGGGCATCTACTCGCTGTTCGCGATCTCGCTCGCGGTCGGCGGCCCGCCCATGATCTGGTCGCTCATCATCGTGGGCGTCGGCCAGTTCCTCGTCGCCCAGGTGTTCAGCGAGGTCGTCGCGCAGTACCCCGTGGCCGGCGGCGTCTACCCGTGGGCACGCCGCCTCTGGGGCAAGAAGTGGGCGTGGATGACCGGCTGGGTCTACCTCGTCGCCCTGCTCGCGACGATCGCCTCCGTCACCTTCGGCGCCGGGCCGTACGTCGCCGCCGTGGTCGGCATCGAGCCGACCATCGAGAACGCGATCCTCTGCGCGCTGGCGCTGCTCGTCATCGCCACGATCATCAACTTCGGCGGCACCAAGGTGCTGTCGTACGCCGCCATCGCAGGCTTCACGGCCGAGATCGTCGGCGCCCTGGTGGTCGGCGTGTGGCTCCTGCTCTTCCACCGCGAGCAGTCGATCACGGTCCTGTTCGACACCTTCGGCACGGAGGGCGACGGCTCGTACCTGCCGGCGTTCGCCGCGGCCGCCCTCATCGGTATCTACCAGTACTACGGCTTCGAGGCTTGCGGCGATGTCGCCGAGGAGGTCCCGAACCCGGGCGTGCGGATCCCTAAGTCGATGCGCCGCACCATCTACATCGGCGGTGCCGCGGCGACGTTCGTCTGCCTCTCGCTGATCCTCTCGGTGACCGACATCAACGCCGTCATCTCCGGCGAGGACGCGGACCCGGTCGGCACAGTGCTCACCGAGGCCTTCGGCGAGACCGGCTCGAAGATCGTGCTCGTCGTAGTTCTGCTGTCGTTCATCAGCTGCGCGATGAGCCTGCAGGCCGCGGCGTCGCGCCTCGCCTACTCCTACGGCCGCGACAAGATGATCATCGGCTCGGGCCTGTGGTCGAAGTTCTCGCAGACCCGCCACGTGCCGCCGTACGCGCTTCTTCTTGCGGCGATCGTGCCGGCGCTCATCGTCATCAGCGCCAAGTTCTCGACCGACGCGCTCACGAAGATCATCAGCTTCGCGGCGCTGGGCATCTACATCGCCTTCGCCATGGTGGTGCTCGCGGCTCTGCGCGCCCGCCTCAAGGGCTGGCGCCCCTCCGGCAAGTTCCAGCTCGGCCGCTGGGGCATGCCCATCACGATCGCGGCGCTCGTCTACCAGGTGATCGCCATGCTCAACATGGCCTGGCCGCGCACGCCGGACGCGTCCTTCGTCGACAACTACATCGTCGCGATCTCCGCCGCCGTCGTCATCGGCTTCGGCCTGCTCTACATGGCGATCGCCAAGCCGTACGACCGCGGCGACGCACCGCACGGCGATGCGATCGACGCCGACACGTGGGAGCACCAGCACAAGGTGCACACCATCGAGTCGATCTGACCGACCGGCCGTAGGGTCGACCCCAGAGGGAGCCCCCGCAGGAGGAGCGCGATGCACGAGATCGCCGCCTTCCTGCGGGGGTTCCCGCCGTTCGGGGACGCCACCGAGGACGCGCTCGGCGCCGTCACCGCGGCCACCGAGATCGCGTTCTTCCCCGAGGGCTCGCTGCTCGCCGAGCAGGGCCGCAGCAACGACGGCGCCGTCCACGTGGTGCGCACGGGCTTCGTCGAGCTGATCGCCGACGGCCGCGTCGTCGATGTGCTCGGCCCCGGCGAGGTCGTCGGGCTGCCCTCGCTGGTGTCGGGCCTGCCGCCCGGCGTCGACGCACGCGCAGCGGAGGACGTGCTCGCCTACCGGATCCCGGAGGAGCAGATCCTCCCGCTCCTGACCGGCCGCAGCGGCCTGCGCTTCCTCGCGCGCACCGTCCGTGAGCGCATGCCGTCGACCGGGCCTGACCACCTGGCCGAGTCCGTCAGCAGCCCGCTGACGGACCTGCTGCGCCGCGCCGTCCTCGTCGACGCGTCGACGCCCGTCTCGGACGCCGTGCGCCGCATGCACGAGCTCGACGCGTCGTCGTGCCTGGTGCGGTTCGAGGACGGCGTGCTCGGCATCGTCACCGACCACGACCTGCGAAACCGCGTCCTGGCTGAGGGGCTGCCGACGTCGGCCCCGGTCGGCGACGTGGCGACCGCCCCCGTCCTCACCATCGACGCCGGAGCCGGCGTCGACGAGGCCGTGATGACCCTTCTGGCGCACGGCATCCGCCACCTCCCCGTCGTGGACGACGGCTCCGTGGTCGGAGTCGTGGAGGACGTCGACCTGCTCGCGGCCCAGAGCCGCACACCGGTACGCGTGCGTCGGGCGGTGGCACGCGCCTCGACGCTCGGCGAGCTCGTCGCCGCAGCCCAGGGCGTGCGGCCCGCCGTGCTCGGATCGCTGGACGCCGGCCATCCTGCGGCACTGGCAGCGACGACGCTGAGCACGCTCCAGGAGTCCGTGGTGGCCAAGGCGGTCGAGCTGCACCTGCGGGCCCGCGGGGTGCCGCCCGCCCCCTTCGTGTGGGCGGTGACCGGCTCGGTGGCCCGGCGCGAGGCGGTGCTGTCGTCGGACCTCGACACCCTGCTCGCCTGGGACGGCGACGACCGCGACCTCGAGGTGCGGCGGTGGATGCGGTCGTTCGCGGCCGACGTGCTGGCCACCCTCGGCGCCTGCGGGCTCGCACACGACGTCAACGGCGTGCGCGCCGACGACCCCCGCTTCTCGCGCTCCGCCGACGCGTGGCGCGATGCCGTGGGGGGCTGGGCCGCCGACCCGTTCTCGCAGCAGGCCGACATCTACCTCGCCGCCGTGGCCGACGCGCGCCCGGTCTGGGGCCACGCGGTGTGGCGCCCCGTCTCGGACGCAGTCGCTGCCGCGCACGCCCGCGCGACGGTGCGCAACGCGCTGCACCGCGCCGCGACGGCGCACCACCCGCCCACGGGGTTCGTGCGCGACCTCGTCATCGAGAGCAGCGGCGACCACGCCGGCTCGGTCGACCTCAAGCGCGGCGGGCTCGTCCCCCTGGTCGCCATCGGCCGCTACCTCGGCGCGCTGCTGCCCGGACGCGCGTCGTCCACCGCGGAGCGGCTGCGTTCGGCGCACCAGCGCGGGCTGCTGCCCGGCGACGACGCGCCCGACCTCGCGGACGCTCTCGACCACATCCAGGCGCTGCGGCTCGCCCACCAGGCTGCGGCGGTCGCCGCGGGCGAGCAGGCCGACGACCATGTGCGGCCCGACGAGCTGTCGACGCTGCAGCGCCGCTCGCTGCGCGACGCGTTCAGGATCGTGGCCCGCGCGCAGCGCTCGCTCCCTTCCCCCGTCGCGCGGCCATGACGACGTGGCGGTCGGAGCCGCTCGCCGTCGTCGACATCGAGACGACGGGGCTCGATCCCGACCGACACGAGGTCCTGAGCATCGGCGTCGTCGACATCGACGGCGGACGCGTGCAGGTCGGCAGCGCCTGGTACCGCGAGGTGCGGCCCCGGACGGCGCCGACCGCGGACACCGTGGTGGTGCATGGGATCCGCCCGGTCGATTCCGCCCAGGGAGCTGATCCCGCGGTCGTCGCGCTCGAGGTGCAGGAGCGCCTGCGGGGCCGCCGGCTGGTCGCCCACGTCGCGCGGATCGAGACCGGGTTCCTCGGCCGCTGGCTCGACTCCGGCCGCTGGCGCCCCGAGCGGCCTCCCCTCGACACCGACGTGCTGGCGCGGCTGCATCTCTTACGGACGCAAGGGCTACGGCTCGAGCAGCACATCGGGCTCGGTGCGGCGGCGGGGCTGTTCGGCCTGCCCGAGCACGGGCGCCATCACGCGCTCGGGGATGCGCTGACCACCGCGCAGCTGCTGCTCGCGCTGGCGTCGTCCTGGCCCGGCGGCGACCCGACGGGCGACGAGCTGGCCCGGGCCTCGAGGCGCCTACCCGACAGTGGCCTCCGCGGCCTGCTGCGCCGCTAGGACTGCAGCAGGGCCAGCCAGGCGACGCCGCCGACGACGAGCGCGACGCCGAGGATCTGCAGGCGTCCCAAGCGCTCCCGGTACACCAGGAAGGCGATGACGGCGGCGAAGGTGGCGAACTGCGAGGCGAGCACCGCGGCCACGGCGACGCTGTCGCGCGCGGCGAAGGCGTAGGCCAGGAAGCCGAGCACCTCGGCGAACGCAGTGACGACCACATAGGGCAGCGCGGCGCGGGTCATGCGCAGCCGGCGCGCGATGATCAGCGGGATCGCGAGCAGGATGACGCCGCCGAGCCGCGGCGGGAGCAGCAGCCAGGCCACGGGCAGCTCGCCGCTGAGGCGGCCGGTGGCGTAGAGGCCGAGCCCGAAGACCACCGCCGCGAGCGTGGCCAGCAGCGCTGCCCGCACGGGCTGCTCGTGCTCGATCGGCTCGGGGTCGGGCGCCACCGATGAGACGACGACGCCGATCACGATGATGCCGAGCGCGAGCACCACGAGCGGCGCCAGGCTCTCGCCGAGGAACGCCGAGAACACCGCGGCGACGGCGCCTTCGCACGCCAGGATCGGCGCGACGAGCCCGACCTTGCCGACCTTGAGAGCGGCGTAGGCGATGAGCAGGCCGACGACGTTGCCCGCGCCGGCGAGGCCGAACCACACGAGGTTGGCGCCCGAGAGCTCCTGGGGCACACCGCTGGCGAGGGCGAACGGCAGCGTCACCGCGAGGCCGATGAGCATGGCCCACGCGACGACGGAGTACTGGCTCAGCAGCCGCACCGACCGCGACGACGACACGGTGCTGATGCCCCAGAGCAGCGCCGTCGTCAGGCCGAGGACCACTGCGGTCACGTCGCTCCTCCGGCCAGCACGCGCCTATCCCACCACCGACCAGGCCGGGTCCCACGGCGGGGCCGTCGGCCGCTGCCGGTTTGCGGCTGCGGCGTCCTCCGCTTACGGTCGAAGGGTCAAGGGGAGTACCTCGCGCGGCGCACTCGTCATCACGGCCTCACGGCCCGGGGCGCCGGCCACGGCAGGGAGACCTCGACGCACGGTCCGCCGCGTCGAAGGAGCCCCGATGACCCGCCCCCGCACCACCGCCCGACGTCCGTTGCTCGCCGCAGCCGCCGCGTCGGCAGCCGGGCTGCTCCTCGTGGGCTGCGGATCGGTCTCGGAGGCCGTCGACACCGCGCAGACTCTCGCCGGCCAGGCCGCAGGCGCTGCCGCTGCCGTGACGGAGGTCGCCGCCGCGTGCGCCACGGCCGAGGCGGCGTGGGCGCCGGGCGTCTCGCAGGCCGAGGCCGAGGCCGCGCTGGCCGATGCGTCGAGCGCGCTCGACGAGGCCCTCGCGGATGCGCCCGAGGGCATCCCCGGGGTCTCGGCCGTGCGCGAGGCGCTCACCGGTGCCGAGCAGGCCCTGACGGGCGACGCCGGCGCGTTCGGCCTCTCGCAGGAGACGCTGCGCACCGCCTGCGCCGTCTTCACCGCCGGCGGCTGACGTCCCCCGCCCTGAGGGGCGCCCGAGCCAGGTCCCGTCAGCCGTTGCCGGTGCTCGTGGCGGCCGCCTCGCGCTTGCGGCGACGGCGGCGCCGCAGGCCGCGGATGCCGAGCACCAGCAGCACGACGATGCCGACGAGCACTGCCACCGCGATCACGCGGCCCCAGTTCACGCCCGAGCGGTCGACGAGCGCGGCATCCCGGGCGGTCGACGACGGCACCGCGAGCGCGGCCACCACACCGGCGTGGTCGGTCGGCAGGCACGCCCCCGATGCCGGCACGGCGGCGTCGAGCTCGCGGGCGGCGGCGTCGGCGTTCTCCAGCTGCGCCTTCGTGGTGCAGGCCCACGTCGCGCCCTGCACCGGCCACTCGTTGCCGACGAGCGAGGCCGACGTCGCCGTGACGCCGTTGCGCGTCCACACGTAGTCGAGCCGGTCGGTCATGCCCCACGGGTTGCCCATCCGCTGCGCGGCAGCCAGCCGCTCGAGGTCGGGCCCGGCGAGCAGCGCGCTCGCGCCCCACGTGAGGTTCTCCGGATCGGTCGCGTCTGGCCCGGCGTCGGCGTAGCCCGCGGCGGTCATCGTCCAGTACGCGCTGCAGGTCGCGTCGCTGCCCGACTGCGCGGGGCACGCGTCGCTCGACTCGGGCTGCCCGCCCGGGTTGTCGCCCGGCGTGCGCGGGTCGCGCGGGTCGCTGTTGAAGTCGCCCATGACGACGAGCGGCATCGTGACGCCGGCGAGGTCGTCGACGAGCTGCCTCGCCTGGTCGGCAGCGGCTGGCACAGCACCAGCCGACCAGACGGCTTCGAGGTGCGTCGTCACGAACCGCACCGGCGTGGCGCCGATCGCGACGTCGGCCCAGGCGTAGCCGCGGACGACGTCGAGCACCAGCGGCACGATCGGCGTCGACCGTCCGTACTCGACCGTGCCCGCGGCCAGCACCGACCCGGCGAGGTCGGCGCGGACGGCGAGCGCATCGCCGATGGTGAAGCCGCAGTAGGCGGTGTCGGTGCCGAACAGCGGCTGGAACGTCGCCGGGTCCGACACTGCGGTGACGAAGGGGATCGCGGGGATGGTGAAGCTCGGGTTCTCCGCCGTCGTCCCTCCCGCCGATGCGAGGACGTAGGGGACGCCGGCCTTCAACTGCGCGGTGAAGTCGTAGACCACCGTGGTGCCCTGGGTAGCCGACGGCGTGCACTCCCAGCGCGTCGCCTCCTGGATGCCGATGACGTCGGGCTTCGCCGTCGCCGCCTCCTCGGCCAGCAGCGGCACGCGGGCCGTGAAGTCGGTGGCCGCGACCTGGTCCCAGAGCGACTGCGCCGCCGCGGACATGTCGGGGATGAGCGAGAGCGCTTCGGCGACGTCGGCGCCGAGGTAGAGGTTGCGCGTCATCACCGTGACGTCGACGTCTGCGGCCTGCGCCGGAGGCGCGGCCACGACGGGCAGCAGCAGGGCGAGGACGGGGACCAGCACGAGCGGGCGCAGGCGCACCTGCCACCACCTCCGGGCGACGACGTTGTCGCGCGCGACGCTACGGCTCCCGGCCCCCGCAATGCGCGCGATCGGGCGTGCCCGCCGTCAGACGTCGACCTGCGGCCAGGGCGCGCTCGCGCGTCCCGTCCCGCGCGCCCCGAGGTCGGCATCGGGGCCGCCGGAGTGGCGGATCGCCCAGCGCTGCGGCGTCAGCGGCCGGTAGCGGTGCTCGCCGCCGCGCACCAGCACGACGTCGCCGGCCTCGACCACCGCGGTCACCGGGCCGTGCGGCGTCATGAACTGCATGAGCCCGGTGCCCGACAGCACGGTGTGGGCCTCGCGCTCGGCGTTGACGTGCCACGCGCCCATGCCGGTGTCGGCGTCGGCCTCGGCGGGCGGCTCGAGATCGGCCTCCACGCGCACCTGCCGCTCGCCCTCGGGGAGCACCTCGGCCACCGCGGCGGGCTCGGTGCTGCGCGGGTGGATCTCGGTGCCGATGGCGGCGAGCATCGCCCGCGCCTCGACGGCGTCGAGCAGCTGGTCGTCGGGGCCGAGGTAGCGGGCCATCAGGTCCTCCGGTGGGCTGGGCCGGGAGCTCCGGCATCGCACAGGATCGTGCGGATCCGCGCCGCAGCGCGAGACCCGTTCCGCGCTGCGGGCTGCCGGCCGCCCGGTTCTCCTAGAATCCCGGACGTGGCGCCCGTCGACTATCTGCGCAGCCCGAGCCTCGTGGCCACCGCGGTCAGGCCCCGTCGCACCGTGCTGCTGCTGAGCCATATGCGCAGCTACTCCTCGCTCATCAGCCACATCCTGGGCAGCAGCCCGGAGATCGACGGCTACGTCGAGATGCAGCGCCAGTACGCCAGCCGCACGGATCTCGTCCGCCTTCGCCTCGCCGTCGCGCGCATGAACGGCGACCGGCTGTCCGGCCGATACGTGCTCGACAAGGTCCTGCACGACAAGTGGCAGGTCGACGACGCGGTCCTGCGCGACCGCTCGGTCTACCCGCTGTTCTCCGTCCGCGAGCCCGAGGCCACGATCAAGAGCACCGTGGCGATGGCCCTGTCGCGCAAGGGCGGCGCGAGCGACTGGAAGGCCGACGTCGCGAAGGTGGGCGACTACTACATCGGCCGCTGCGCGTCGCTGGTGTCGCTCGCCGAGCGCCGGCCCGCGCGGTCGGCGTTCTTCGTCGGCGAGCGGCTCATCGACCGCTCCGAGGAGACGCTGGCGATGCTGACGTCGTACCTCGGGCTAAGCACGCCGCTCTCGTCGTCGTACGAGAAGTTCGAGAACACCCAGAAGCGCAAGTACGGCGACCCGAGCGAGAACATCGCCGCCGGCGAGATCAAGCGCGAGCGCAAGCAGCACGACGTCGAGGTGCCCGCCGAGATCCTCGACCGCTGCCGCGCCGCCTACACCGGCACCGTCGAGCAGCTGCTCTCACGCTGCGACGTCACCCTCCCCGGCGACCACCCCTGACCCCTCGGGCCTGAGCCGCTCCAGCCGTCGCCGCTTGCCCGCACCTGCCCGGCCTCTCGCCCGCACGTGCCCGCACCTCGCCCGCACGTGTCCCGCCTCTCGCCCGCACCCGTCCGGCCCCTAGCGCGCGGCTCTCGCCTGCTGCCGCCCGCCGCAGCCGAGCAGCGGCGGAGCGCGCCCTCACCGCCGCCCGTCGCGCCTGGCCCTGCCCTGCCCACACTCCCATCAGCGCCACTCACGCTCCGTGACCGCAGCTCGCAGGCAGATGCGGTTGAAGGTGCCCGGGACCTCGTCTTAGGAGGCCCCGGGCACCTTCAACGCATCCCAGGACCCCAGGGCGGTGACGGAGAGCGAGGTGGCATGAGTTGGCGGCGTTAGGTTGACGATGTTTAGTTGACGTGGTTCAGTTAGCGCCGTTCAGTCAGCCGGGCGACCGTCCGGGTGGCGAGGGAATCGGCAATCACACCGTCCGGCCGAGGGCCGGGCCGCACCTGGGGAGCCCGCCATGACCACGACCACCACGCGCGCCGCCGGGCCAGCCCGGCGCGGGCCGATCGAGCGGGTCGGCGCCTTCGCCGTCCGGCGCCGCCGCCTCGTCCTCGTCCTGTCCGTCATCGCCGTGATCGTCGCGGGCGTCGTCGGCGGCGGGGTGATCTCCCGGCTGCAGTCGGGCGGGTTCAACGACCCGGGCTCGGAGTCGTCGAAGGCCTCGGACGCGCTCGTCGACACCTTCGACGCCGCCCCCGCCGACCTCGTCGTCATCGCGCGCAGCACCGACGGCTCGCCGGTCGACTCGCCGGAGGTCGCGGCCGCGGGCCAGGCGCTCGCCGACCGGCTGGCCGCCGAGGCCGACGTCAGCGACGTGACCAGCTACTGGGCCACGCAGGCGCCGGCGATGCGCAGCACCGACGGCACCCTCGCCCTCATCACCGGGCGCATCGACCTCGGTTCCGAGGAGGCGCAGACCCGCGCCGGCGAGATCGCCGACCAGCTCGCGGGGACGACGTCCGACGGCGTCCTCGAGGTGCGCGTGGGCGGCAGCCCCGTCACGTTCGAGGAGGTCGGCTCGACGATCGAGAAGGACCTCGCCCGCGCCGAGAGCATCGCCATCCCGATCACGATGGTGCTGCTGCTGCTCGTCTTCGGCACGCTCGTCGCCGCCGGCCTGCCCGCGATCATCGGCGCCATCTCGGTGCTCGGATCGTTCTTCGCGCTCTGGCTCATCACGCAGGTGACCGACGTCAGCGTCTTCGCCATCAACCTCGTCACCGCCCTGGGCATCGGCCTCGGCATCGACTACGCGCTCTTCATCGTCAACCGGTTCCGCGAGGAGCTGGCCAAGGGCGGCAGCACCGACGACGCCGTGATCCGCACCGTCCGCTCGGCCGGCCGCACCGTCGTCTACTCCGGCATCACCGTCGCCATCTCGCTGTCGGCGCTGCTCGTCTTCCCGCAGTTCTTCCTGCGCTCCTTCGCCTACGCCGGCATCGCCACGGTCGCCCTCGCGGTGATCGCCGCCGTCGTCGTCCTGCCCGCGGCCCTGGCCGCGCTCGGCGAGCGGGTGAACCGGTTCCGCGTGCTCCGCTCCACGACCGTCGTCCGCGAGGACGGCTTCTGGTTCCGCCTGGCCAACGGCGTCATGCGCCGCCCGTGGGCCGTGCTCATCGGCGGCGTCGCCGTGCTCGTCGTGCTCGGCCTGCCGTTCCTCCGCGTGACGTTCGGGCAGACCGACGACCGCGTGCTCCCCGCGTCGTCGCAGGCGGCCCAGGCGGGCCAGTGGCTGCGCGAGTCGTTCGACTCCCGCGAGTCCGACCCGCTGAGCGTCGTCGCCACGCAGAGCACCGCCGCTACGTCGCTCGTCGGCACCTACGCCTCGCAGCTGTCCGAGGTCGACGGCGTCGCCCGCGTCGACTCCGTCGCCGGGTCGTACGTCGACGGCGAGCAGGTGGCGCCCGCCGGCCCCGCGTCCGCACGCTTCACCGCTCCGTCGGGCACCGGCACGTGGCTGTCCGTGGTGAGCGACGTCGAGCCGTACTCCGACGCCGGGCGCCAGCTCGTCGACGACCTCCGCTCGGTGCCCTCGCCGCTCGGCGAGACGCTCGTCGGCGGATCGGCCGCCACCTTCGCGGACTCGCAGTCGGCCATGGGCCAGCGGCTGCCGTGGGCCATCGGCATCATCGCCATCGCCACGTTCGTCCTGCTGTTCCTCTTCACCGGCTCGGTCGTGCTGCCGCTCAAGGCGCTCGTGCTCAACACCCTGAGCCTTTCGGCCATGTTCGGCGCGATGGTCTGGATCTTCCAGGAGGGCCACCTGTCGTGGCTGCTCGGCAACTTCCAGGTCACCGGCGAGCTCGACACAGCGATGCCGATCCTCATGTTCTGCATCGCCTTCGGGCTCTCGATGGACTACGAGGTCTTCCTGCTCTCGCGGATCAAGGAGGAGTACGACCGCACCGGCGACAACGCGGCGGCCGTCGCCCGCGGCATGCAGCGCACCGGCCGCCTCATCACCAGCGCCGCGGCCCTGCTCGCCATCGTGTTCATCGCGTTCGCGTCCAGCGGCGTCACGATCATCAAGATGCTCGGCGTCGGTGTGGCCCTCGCCGTGCTGGTCGACGCCACGCTCGTCCGCGGCCTGCTGGTCCCGGCGTTCATGAAGATCGCCGGCGACCTCAACTGGTGGGCCCCGGCGCCGCTCAAGCGCCTGCACGCACGCATCGGGATCTCCGAGGCGGACGACGACGAGGTGGATCTCGCCGCGAGCAACCGTGACGACGACCGCCGCGACCCCGTGGTCGTAGGCTGAACCGCATGACCACCGCCGACGCCCGCCCTCGCCGCCGCGCCCGTCGCGGCGAGGGCGAGCGTCTGCGCACGGAGATCCTGGCCGCAGCCCGCGAGCTGCTGGCCGAGACCCAGGACGCCGACGCCGTCTCCGTGCGCGCGGTCGCCGACCGCGTCGGCGTCTCGACGCCGTCGATCTACCTGCACTTCGCCGACAAGCAGGCGCTGCTCGACGCCGTCTGCGGCGAGGTCTTCGCCGATCTCGACGCCCGTATGCAGGCCGCCGCGGCCACCACCGACGACCCGTTCGACGGGCTGCGCCTGCGCGGCCTCGCCTACGCGAAGTTCGCGCTCGCCAACCCGGAGCAGTACCGCCTGGCGATGATGCGGATGCCGGCGTCGCACGACTTCACCGGCGGCACCTACTCGCCGTTCAGCGCCGAGGACATCGTCGCGGGCCCGACGTACCACCACCTCATCGAGGCGGTGGAGCGCTGCATCGACGTCGGCGTCTTCGCCGCGGGCACCGACCCGAACATGGTGGCGACGTCGCTGTGGGCGGCGACCCACGGCGCGGTGTCGCTGTGCCTGGCCAAGCCGGGGCTCGCGGGCGACCACGCCCTCGAGATCTGCGAGATGGTCATCACCCACGCCGGTCTCGGCGCGGCGCTGACGACGCACATGGGCCACGAGGGCCACGGCGAGGAGCCCGACCACGAGCACTCCAGCGAGGGACTCGCTGCGCTGCTCGGCATGCTGTCGGGCAAGCCCCCGACAGCCTGACCCGTCTGACGCGGGACGGCGTCAGGCGGTGGCGGCGGGGCCGTCGGCCTCGCCGGCGCGCTGGCCGGGGATGTCGCCGAGCAGGGCGCGCACCTCGGCGGCGCGGTAGCGGCGGTGGCCGCCGAGCGTGCGGATCGACGTGAGCTTGCCGGCCTTGGCCCAGCGGGTGACGGTCTTGGGGTCGACGCGGAAGAGCGCCGCGACCTCTGCAGGCGTGAGCAGCTCGTCGGCCTCGGGCGGGCGCCCGGCCATGGATCCCCCTTGCGTCGGGACAGCGCGTGCACGGATCTCCGGACCGCGGGGCCGGGTGTCCGGTTTGGTCCGCTTTGGTCCGGCGGCGACTATGTCAGCCGCCGGGGACAGGACGACACCCTCGTGGCCGATCCGTGACCGAACTGCGGTGATCCGTCACCTTCCGTGCCCGCTCCGGCAACCTGCCGGAGCACGCGCCGGTACCGACGACGTGGCCGACGTCGGGTGCGCAGCGGGCCGGCCCGGCCGACCAGGCAGGCCCGCTCCGATCAGTCCGCGATCAGGCCGGTGATCGTGCCGAGCAGGGTGTCGGCGTCGAACTCCGAGGTCGGAGCGTCCTTGACCACCCGGCCGAGGCGCAGCACGACGACCCGGTCGGTCACCTGCAGCACGTGCGGGAGCGTGTGGGAGATGAAGATGACGCCGAGGCCCTGGGCCTTGGCCCGCTCGATGACGTGCAGCACCTCGCCGGCCTGGCGCGCGCCGAGGTGGTTGGTCGGCTCGTCGAGGATGATCACCCGGCTCGCCCACGCCACAGCGCGGCCGATAGCCACGGCCTGGCGCTGGCCGCCGGACAGCTGGGCGACCGACCGGCCCGACGCCGGCACGGCGATGCCGACCCGCTCGAGGTCCTCGTGCGCCTGCTTGTCCATGGACTTCTGCGCGAGGAAGCCCATCTTGCCCAGCAGCCCCGGCTTGAGCTGCTCGCGGCCGAGGAACACGTTGGAGCTCACCGACAGGTGCGGCGCGAGGCCGGAGTCCTGGTAGAGCGTCTCGACGCCGGCCTGGATCGCGTCGTGCGGCGACTTCCACACCCGCTCGACGCCGTCGAGCAGCAGCTGCCCGCTCGTCGGGTTGTGCGCGCCCGAGAGGCACTTCACCAGCGTCGACTTGCCGGCGCCGTTGTCGCCGACGAGCCCGACCACCTCGCCCGCATGCAGCTTCAGGTTCACGTCGTCGAGGGCGACGACGGCGCCGTAGCGCTTGCCGACGTTGCGGGCCTCGTAGATGACGTCTCCGCGCTCGGTCATGACGCACGCCCCTCGGTCTTGCGCAGCGCCTGCAGCGTCGCGGCGATGGCGATGAGGACGGCGACGACGACGCGCTTCCACGACGGGTCGACGCCGATGATGATGAGGCCGCTGGTGACGGTAGTGAGGATCAGCGCGCCGATGACCGTGCCGGAGACCCGGCCCACACCGCCGGCAAGCGCGGCACCGCCGATGACGACTGCGGCGATCGCGTCGAGCTCCATGCCGAAGCCGGAGGTCGGGGCGCCGCCGTTGAGGCGCAGGTAGAAGAAGAAGCCCGCGAGCCCGGCGAGCACGCCCGACAGCACGTACACCTTCGCGATGTGGCGCTTGACGTTGATACCGGCCGCACGCGCGGCGAAGGCGTTCGACCCGATGGCGAAGGTGTAGCGGCCGAACCGCGCCTTGTGCACGAACAGCCACAGCAGCACGACGATGCCGATGATCACGACGACGGGCTTGGAGAACGGCCCGATCCACGGCGTCACGAGCATGATCGCGTCGGTCGGGCCGCCCATGATCGGAGCGCCCTTGGTGAGCACCAGCGACAGGCCGGACGCCGCGCCGAGGGTGACGAGCGTGGCGATGAAGGGCACGAGCCGCGCGTAGTTGATGAGCAGCGCGTTGATCGTGCCGACGAGGGCGCCCACCGCGACGCAGACGAGCACGCCTGCGATGAGCGTGGTGGGAGTCGCCTGGCCGCTCGCGGTCAGCGACTTCATCGCGAACGCGCCGATGACGCCGGAGAAGCCGACGGTCGCGCCGACCGAGAGGTCGATGCCGGCGCTGATGACGACGATGAGCTGGCCCAGCGCGATCAGCACCAGCGGGGCCCAGTCGAGCAGGATGTTGGCGGCCACGTCGACGGAGAAGAAGATCGGCTTGATCAGCGTGAAGCCGATGACCATCGCGAGCCACACCACGAGCAGCAGGAACTGCTGGTTGGACAGGATCGCCTTCAACCGGGACGTCGGTGCGACGACCTGCGTCACCGGCGCTGCCGGGCCGGCCGGCTTCGCTTCAGTGGATGCCACGTGCCCTCCTGGGGCCGCCGCCGCAGGCCGGGAGGCCGGCGCGGCGCTCTGACTGGGTGAGGGGTGGTGCGGGGGCGGGCATCAGCGGTGCCCGCCCCCGCGGGGCGTCGTCAGGACGCGACGTAGGTGTACTTCTGGAGGTCGGCGTCCGACGTGTTCTTGTCGAGCACGACGTTGGGGATCACGACCTCCTTCTCGATGCTCGAGACGTCGCCGCCGGTGAGGCTGGTGCACAGCGACTCCACGGCCTGCTTGGCCTCGGTCGCCGGGTCCTGCGCGATGAGCGCGGTGAAAACGCCGGTCTTGATGAGCGCGACGTTGTCCGGGTAGGCGTCGTAGCCGACGAGCGCGACCTTGCCGGTGAGGCCCTTGGCCTGCAGCGCCGCGGCGGCGCCCTGGGCGTTGGTGCCGTCGATGGCGAAGATGCCGTTGAGGTCCGGGTACTTGGTCAGCCAGTTGTTGACGTTGGTGTTGGCGACCTCGGGCTTGGACTGCGAGTAGGCGATGTCGACGATCTCGATGCCGGCGTACTTGTCGGCGATGGCCTTCTTGAAGCCCTCGAGGCGGGCGACGTTGGTGGTGGCCGTCTCCGAGGTGAGGCCGACGACGACCTTGTACTTCTGGCCGTCCTGGTAGCCGATCGCCGAGGCGATGGCGTCGGCGGCCTTGGTGCCGCCGTCGGTGTTGTCGCCGGTGATGAAGGTGAGCACCTGGCCGAGGTCGGTCACGCGGGTGTCGACGTTGGCGACCGTGACGCCGGCGGCGACGGCCTTGGCGACCGAGGGCTGCAGGGCGTCGGGGTCGGTCGGGATGAGCACGAGGCCGTCGGGCTTCTGGGCGAGCACCTGGTCGACGACGGGGATCTGCGTGGCGGGCGAGTACTCCTTGGGGTCGCCCTGCCAGATCAGCTCGGCGCCGGCGGCCTGCGTCGCCTCGGTGGCGCCGACCTTCATGGCCTGGAAGAACGGGTCGGACTCGGCGCCCATGACGAAGGCGATCTTCTTGCCGGCGCAGCTCGCGGCAGCGGCCGAGCCGGAGCCCGACGGGGCAGCGCTGGTGGTCGTGGCGGCGCCGCCGCTGCTGCCGCACGCCGCCAGCAGAAGGGAGGCACCGGCGCCGACGACCGCGAGGCCGCGGGCGCGGGAGGAGCTGAGGACCATCTGGGGTTCCTTTCACCGAGGCCGCAGCGCCTGGAGGAACGGGGCGGCCTGACAACGTTGTCGGGAAGACTGGCCCTCGCGTTAAGCGCTTGTCAATAGCCTGTTGCATCTCGACGTCGCTGTGATGACAACGTTATCGTTCGCCTCTGCGCGCCCCGGTCGCGCTGCACCGCCCTTCGGATGGAGACTCGCCCCATGTCGCTCGACGAGGTCGCCGGCCGCACCAGCCGGCCGACCATGAAGGACGTCGCAGCGCTGTCCGGCGTGAGCATCAAGACCGTGTCCCGCGTGGTCAACGAGGAGGCCGGGGTCTCCCCCGACGTCGTCGAGCGGGTGCGCGCGGCTGCCTCCAAGCTCGACTACCGCCGCGACCTGTCGGCGAGCAGCCTGCGCCGCGGCGACGGCAAGAGCCAGAGCATCGGGCTGCTGCTCGAGGACGTCTCCAACCCGTTCTCGTCCGCGCTGCACCGCGCCGTCGAGGACGTCGCCCGCCAGCACGGCGTCGTGGTCTTCGCCGGCAGCGTCGACGAGGACCCCGAGCGCGAGCACGGCCTGGTGTCAGCGCTCGTGGCGCGCCGCACCGACGGCCTGGTGATCGTGCCGACGGCGCCCGACCAGTCCTACCTCGCCCGCGAGCGGCGCAACGGCACGCCCGTGGTCTTCGTCGACCGTCCGCCCGTGCAGCTCGACGCCGACCACGTCGTCACCGACAACGTCACCGGGGCGTTCGAGGGCACCGCGCATCTCGTCGCCCACGGCCACCGCCGCATCGCCTTCCTCGGCGACCTGTCCACGATCAGCACGGCCCAGGAGCGCTACACGGGCTACGTCGAGGCGCTCGGCGCGGCGGGGGTGCCGCTCGCGGTCGAGCTCGTCCGGCGCGACCTGCGCACCGACGAGCAGGCACGGGCGGCCGTCGCCGAGCTTCTCGCGCTGCCCGAACCGCCGACGGCGGTGTTCGCCAGCCAGAACCTCGTCACTGTCGGCGCCCTGCGCGCGCTGCGCGCCGCAGGCCTGCACCGGGGCGTCGCCCTTGTGGGCTTCGACTCCCTGCCGCTGCAGGACCTGCTCGACCCGGGCATCACCATCGTCGAGCAGGACGTTCGGCGCCTGGGCGCCACCGCCGCCGAGCTGCTGTTCCGGCGCATCGCGGGCGACGACTCCCCCGCGCAGCGCATCGTCATCCCGGCCGAGCTCACGGCACGGGGCAGCGGCGAGATCCCCGGTCCGTACGCCCGGTGACGCCGGCGCCCGCGATCGCCGCGGAGAACGGCCCTGGCCGGACAGCGGCGCACCGCGCTTGCCATGATGCGTACGGCGGGTCGCCGAGCCCGCCGCCCACACCGCACTGGGAGCGCAGCACATGAGCGTGGTCGTCGCCGGCGAGGCCCTCGTCGACCTGATCCTCCGGCCCGACGGGTCGATCGCCGCCGTCCCCGGCGGCGGGCCGTTCAACGCGGCCAGGACGCTGGCCCGCCTCGGCATCAGCACCGTGTTCCTCGGCGGCATCTCGGCGGACCGGTTCGGCCAGCAGCTGCGCGGCCGGCTCGAGGACGACGGCGTCCGCCTCGGCATGCCCGAGCCGTCCGGGCTGCCCACGACGCTGGCCCTCGCCGAGCTCGACGCCGGCGGTGCGGCGTCGTACCGCTTCTACTTCGAGGGCACCGCGGCGCCCGAGGTGACGCCGGCCGATGCCCACGCAGCGGCGGACGCCGACATGACCGTGTTGCACGTCGGCACCCTCGGCCTCGTGTTCGAGCCCATGGCGACCACCATGGAGGGCCTCGTCGCCGACATCGACGACGACGTCCTGCTGTTCGTCGATCCCAACTGCCGGCCGCTCACGATCCGCGACCGCGACGCCTACATCGCGCGCCTCCACCGGGTGCTCCGCCGCGCGGACGTGGTGAAGGTGTCGGGCGACGACCTCGACTACCTGTCGCCGGGCTCCGACCGGCTCGACGCGGCGCGCGCGCTGCTCGAGGCCGGCCCCTCCGTCGTGCTGTTCACCGACGGCGCCGAGTCGGTCTACGTGCTGACCGCGGCAGGCGAGGAGTCGGTGCCCGTCCCGTCCGTCGACGTCGTCGACACCGTGGGTGCCGGCGACTCCTTCGGCGGCGGCTTCCTCGCCACCTGGGTTGACGCCGGCCGCGGCCGTGCCGACCTGCACGACCTGGTCGCGCTGCGCGCTGCCGCCGAGCGCGCCGTCGTCGTCGCGGGCATCACCTGCACCCGCGCGGGCGCCGAGCCGCCCACGCTCGCCGAGCTGCCGTAGCCGCGGAGCGGATACCGCGGCCGCACGGTCCTAGGGTGGGCGCGTGAGCCTGCCTCCCGCGCTGCTCGAGCACGAGCAGGTCGTCGTCGGCCACGACGCCGCCTCCGGGCTGCGCGCCGTCGTCGCCATCCACTCCACCGCCCTCGGGCCGGCGCTCGGCGGCACGCGGTTCGTGCCCTACGCCGACCTCGACGCCGCGCTCGACGACGCGCTCGCGCTGGCGCGGGCGATGACCTACAAGAACGCGCTCGCCGGCCTGCCGCACGGCGGCGGCAAGGGCGTGATCCTCGGCGATCCCGCGCGCGACAAGTCGCCGCAGCTGCTGCAGGCCTACGGCCGGCTCGTCGCCTCGCTCGGCGGCCGCTACGTGACGGCGTGCGACGTCGGCACCTACGTCGCCGACATGGACGTCGTCGCCGCGGTGAACCCGTGGACCACCGGCCGCTCGCCGCAGTTCGGCGGGGCCGGCGACTCCGGCGACCTCACTGCCGTCGGCGTCCACCACGCGCTCAAGGCGGTGGCCGAGCACCTCTGGGGCACGCCGTCGCTCGCCGGGCGGCGGGTCGCCATCGAGGGCGTCGGCAAAGTGGGCCGGCGCCTCGCGGGGCACGTGCTCGACGAGGGCGGCAGCGTCGTCGTCACCGATGTCTCGGCCGAGGCGCTCGAGCGGCTGCGCGCGGAGCACCCGGGCGCCGAGGTCGTGGGCAGCACCGACGAGCTGCTCGACCAGGACGCCGACATCCTGGCGCCGTGCGCCCTCGGCGGCACCATCACCGCCGAGGCCGTGGGCCGGCTGCGGGTCGCCGCCGTGTGCGGCGGGGCCAACAACCAGCTCGCCGAGCACGCGCTCGTCGACGCCCTCGCCGCGCGCGGGGTGCTCTACGCCCCGGACTTCCTGGTCAACGCCGGCGGCGTGATCGCGGTGGGCGCCGAGTACGCCGGGCGCGGCACCTACGACGACGCCGCGGCGAGGACGCGGGCGCGGGCCATCGGCGCCACCCTGCTCGACGTGCTGCGCCGGTCCGACGCCGCCGGGTCCACCCCGCTCGCCGCAGCCGAGGCCCTGGCCGAGGAGCGCATCGCCGCCGCCGAGCCGCGTCCCCCCTTCACGGGCGACCGGCGGGGCCTGCTCTGACCGCGAGCCCAGTGGGTGCCTCGCGACGCCCCTGACCTGCGACGACGCCGGGTCCGGCGGCCCGACGCCGTCCGCGGCACGCCGGGAGTCCGCCTGCGGCGAACCACGGCGTCGGCACGCCGGGGCTGCGACTATGCTGGGCGCACGAACCACTGGCGGCACCACCCCCGGTGGGCTGACATGTCGGTCGAATCCGGGGCAGCTGGCCCCAGAGGGGGTCGCGCCATGGGTCGTGGCAGGGCCAAGGCCAAGCAGACCAAGGTCGCTCGCGAGCTGAAGTACGGCACGGTCAACACCGACCTCAACCGTCTCCAGGCCGAGCTCGCGGGCTCGCACCCGGAGCCGGCGGCTCCCAAGGCGAAGGTCGTCGACGACGAGGACGACCCGTCGGACCTGTACTCCAAGTACATCGACGACGACGAGGACTGACGTCCGCGCCGGGGCACGCGCCCCGGCACCCGCGCATCGCAGAGGGCGCCCGACCACCGGTCGGGCGCCCTCCGGCATGCCTGGGCCCGGGCGGTTCAGCGCACCAGCGCGAGGCGCGCGCTGAAGGCCAGCAGCACCGTGCCGGTGATCCCGTCGATCCAGCGGCGCACGACCGCGCGCTCGAGCCAGCGTCGCGCGGTGTGCGCGGCGAGGATCAGCAGCGCGAACCAGAGCACCGACTCGACGACGTGGACGAGCGTCAGCGCCACCCCGGCCACGGCGCTCGGCACCCCGGCCGGGATGAACTGCGGGAGCACCGCGACGTAGAACGCGCCGATCTTCGGGTTGAGCAGGTTGGTGAGGAAGCCGCTGCGGAACGATGCCCACGCCGACTCCGGGGCCGCCTGCACCTCGGCGATCGGCAGGTACGGCGTGCGCGACAGCGCCTGGCGCAGCATGCGGATGCCGAGCCAGGCCATCCAGAGCGCGCCGACGATCCGCAGGGCGTCGTAGGCCAGCTGCGACGCCGTCACCAGGGCGGAGATGCCGACGCTGGCGGCCACGCCCCACACCAGCAGGCCGGCGCAGATGCCGAGCGCGGTGAGGAAGGCGTGCCAGCGGCCCTGCAGCAGCGAGTAGCGGATGACCAAGGCCGTGTCGAGGCCCGGCGTGATCGTCAGGAGGCCGGCGACGACGGCGAAGGCGAGGAGCTGCTGCTGCACCGCGGGAGGGTGTCAGTGCGCGTGCGCGCCATGCAAGCTGACCGAGCCGCCGTTGCCTCCCTTGGCAGCGGCGTCGCCGGTCTCGCCGTCGCGGCGCTCGCGCGCGGTGCCGAGCACCCAGGCGTCGACGCCGCGGGCCGCGAGCCGCGCGAGGGCGGCGTCGACGGAGCCGGGCGCCACCATCGCGATCATGCCGACACCCATGTTGAACGTCTTCTCCAGCTCGGGCAGCGGCACGCGGCCCATCTCGCCGACGAGGCCGAACACCGCGTGCGGCGCCCACGTGGAGCGGTCGATGTCGACGTGGAGATGGGCGGGCAGCACGCGCGCGAGGTTGGCCGCGAGGCCGCCGCCGGTGACGTGCGAGAACGCGTGGGCCTCGACGTCGGAGGCGCGCGCGAGGTCGAGGACGTCGAGGGCGTAGATGCGCGTCGGCTCGAGGAGCTCCTCGCCGAGCGTGCGGCCGAGGACGTCGACGTGCTGGTCGAGGCCGAGCTGCCCGGTGGTGAGCAGCACGTGGCGCGCGAGGGAGTAGCCGTTGGAGTGCAGGCCGCTGGCCCGCATGCCGATCGCGACGTCGCCGGCCTCGACGCGGTCCGGGCCGAGCAGGTCGTCGGCGTCGACGACGCCGGTGCCGGCTCCCGCGACGTCGTACTCGTCGGGTGCGAGCAGGCCCGGGTGCTCGGCGGTCTCGCCGCCGACCAGCGCGCAGCCGGCCTGGCGGCACCCCTCGGCGATGCCGGACACGATCGCGGCGATGCGCTCGGGCACGACCTTGCCGGTGGCGATGTAGTCGGTCATGAACAGCGGCTCGGCCCCGCACACGACGAGGTCGTCGACCACCATCGCGACGAGGTCGATGCCGATCGTGTCGTGCTTGTTCATGCGCTGCGCGACGACGACCTTCGTGCCGACGCCGTCGGTGGACGTCGCGAGCAGCGGGCGCTTGTACTGCGCGATCACCGAGACGTCGAAGAGCCCGGCGAAGCCGCCCATCTCGCCGACGACCTCAGGGCGCTGGGCGCGGGCGATGGACGCCTTCATGAGGGCGACGGCCTGCTCGCCGGCCTCGACGTCGACGCCGGCAGCGGCGTAGGTGGCGGGCGTGCCGGACGACGCGCGGACGACCTGCCCGCTCAGCGGCTCGCTCACGGGCGGTCGAGGGAGTCGGCCGCGCCGCCGCCGGCGATGAGGGTGGTGAGGCCCTCCGGCTCCAGGGCGACGGTCGTGGTCTCGTCCTTGAGCACCTTCTCCTCGAGCGACTCGAGGCCCTCGAGCAGGTGCTTGCCGAGCTTCTCGGGCTCGGGCAGGTCGACGGGGTAGACGCCGTCGAAGCAGGCGCGGCACAGGCGGTCCATGGCCACGCCGGTGGTCTCGACGAGGCCCTCGAGCGAGACGTAGCCGAGCGAGTCGGCACCGATCGAGGTGCGGATCTCGTCGATCGCGAGGCCGTTGGCGATGAGCTCGGCGCGCGTGGCGAAGTCGATGCCGTAGAAGCACGGCCACTTCACCGGCGGGCTGGAGATGCGCACGTGCACCTCGCGGGCACCGGCCTCGCGAAGCATCCGGATGATGGCGCGCTGGGTGTTGCCGCGCACGATGGAGTCGTCGACGACGACGAGCTTCTTGCCCGCGACGATCTCGCGCAGCGGGTTGAGCTTGAGCCGGATGCCGAGCTGGCGCAAGGTCTGCGACGGCTGGATGAACGTGCGGCCGACGTAGGCGTTCTTCACCAGGCCCTGGGCGAACGGGATGCCCGACTCCTGCGCGAAGCCGACCGCGGCCGGGGTGCCGCTCTCGGGCACGGGGATCACGAGGTCGGCGTCGACCGGGAACTCCCGGGCGAGCCGGCGGCCGACCTCGGCGCGGACGCCGTGGATCGACTTGCCGCTGATCGTGGTGTCGGGGCGCGCGAGGTACACGAACTCGAACAGGCAGCCCTTGGGGTCGGCCTCGGCGAACCGGCTCGAGCGCAGGCCCTGCTCGTCGACGGCGATGAGCTCGCCCGGCTCGATCTCGCGGACGAACGAGGCGCCCACGATGTCCAGGGCGGCGGTCTCGCTGGCCACCACCCAGCCGCGCTCGAGGCGGCCGAGGGTGAGCGGGCGGATGCCCTGCGGGTCGCGCGCGGCGTAGAGCGTGGTGTCGTCCATGAAGACGAGCGAGAAGGCGCCGCGCAGCTTCGGCAGCTCGACCATCGCCGCGGCCTCGAGCGAGAGGTCCGGGTGCGAGGCGAGCAGCGAGGTGAGCAGGTCGGTGTCGCTCGAGCTGCCGAGGCTGGTGCCGAGCAGCAGCTCGCCGTTCTCCTCGGCGCGCTCGGCGACGCGGCGCGCGAGCTCGTGGGTGTTGGTGAGGTTGCCGTTGTGGCCGAGCGCGAGGTGGCCGGTGGCGGTGGCGCGGAAGGTGGGCTGGGCGTTCTCCCACACGCTGGCGCCGGTGGTGCTGTAGCGCGTGTGGCCGATCGCGAGGTGGCCCTGCAGGCTCTCGAGCGCGGCCTCGGTGAAGACCTGGGAGACCAGGCCCATGTCCTTGTAGACCAGCGTGTGGCTGCCGTCGCTGACGGCGATGCCGGCGGACTCCTGCCCGCGGTGCTGGAGGGCGTAGAGCCCGAAGTAGGTGAGCTTCGCGACCTCTTCGCCGGGGGCCCAGACCCCGAAGACGCCGCAGGCGTCCTGGGGGCCCTTCTCGCCGGGGAGGAGGTCGTGGCTGAGCCGTCCGTCGCCGCGCCGCACGGGGCAAGTCTACGTTGCGGAGCGGACCGCCCCGACCACCGCGGCCCACGCGTCGGCCAGCGGGTCGATGACGGCGAAGTGGCCGGCGTCCGCCACGGCGTCGAGCCGCGCCTGCGGGAACGCCGCGACGTACGCCTGCGCCTGCGACACGGGAACGATCGCGTCGCCGGCCCCGTGGACCAGTGCGACCGGTGTGGCCGGTGGGGCCAGGCGGACGGGGTCGAGGTCCGGCCGGGCCTCCGCCAGGCCGCCGAGGAACGCCGTCGCCGCCCCGTCGCCGAGGTGCTGGGCCTCGGCGAGCCGCAGGTCGGCGACGCCGCCGAGCGACACGGTGAGCACGAGCCCGGGCGCCGGGGCCGCCGACGCCGCCCACAGCGCGAGGTGGCCGCCGGCGGAGTGGCCGAGCACCACGACCCGGCCGTCGTGGCGGCCTGCCAGCAGGCCGGGGAGCGCGGCCAGGGCTGCGGCGACGTCGCCCGTGGTGGCGTCCGGGTCGCCGGGGATCCGCCGGTACTCGGGCGCGGCGACGGTGTGCCCGAGGTCGGCCAGTGCCTCCGTCGTCGCGCGGACGTGGACGCGGTCGTACGTGGGGCGCCAGAAGCCGCCGTGGATCAGGACGACGAGCGGCAGGTCGGCGCGGCCGCGCCGCACGTCGGCGACGTCGTCGTCGCCCGTCCCCCACCGCACCACGTCGTCGAGCGCCCGCGACGCGCGCCCCAGCACCGACTCGTCCTCGACCATGCCGCCCATCCTGGCGTGCGTCAGATGCGGCCGCCGGCGTGGGCGGCGTTGCCGGAGAGGCGCTGCGCCAGGTAGACCGGCAGGATCGAGATGAGCACCAGCGCCGCGGCGACGGCGTTGACGATCGGCGCCTGGTTCGGCCGGAACAGGTTGTTGAAGATCCAGATCGGCAGGGTCTGGATGTTCGGCGGCGCGGTGAACGTCGTCACGATGATCTCGTCGAACGACAGGCCGAAGGCCAGGACTGCGCCGGCCACGAGCGACGAGCGGATCTGCGGGAACGTGACGAGCCGGAACGTCGTCCAGCTGGTCGCGCCGAGGTCCATCGACGCCTCGTCGAACGACGTGCCCACCCGCCGCAGCCGGGCGATCGCGTTGTTGTAGACGACGACGATGCAGAAGGTCGCGTGGCCGATGAGGATCGACAGGAACGTCAGCCCGCCCATGTAGCTGGTGAAGACGTTGTTGAGCGCGATACCCGTGACGATGCCGGGCAGGGCGATCGGCAGGATGATCAGCAGCGACACGGTGTCGCGGCCGAAGAACGAGTAGCGGCCGAGCGCGAGCGCCACGAGCGTGCCGAGCACCATCGCGATGGCGGTGGCGATGAGGCCGACGATGATCGACGACACCAGCGCGTCGCGGACGCCCTGGTTCTCCACCATCTTCTGCCACCACTCGGTGGTCCACTCCTGCGGCGGCCAGGAGAACGTCTGGTCGGCGTTGAACGAGTTGATGACGACGACGCCGAGCGGGATGTAGATGAACAGCAGCCCGAGCAGGAACAGGATGCGCAGGACGATGCGCGCGGGGCGGGAGATGGTCATCGCCGGCCGCCTAGAGGTTGTCCAGCGCGCCGGTGCGGCGCACTGCCCAGAGGTAGATGACCATGACGATCACGGGGATCGTCGCGACGGCCGCCGCGAACGGCAGGTTGAGCGTGAAGTTCTGGTAGACGACGTTGCCCAGCATCTGCAGCTTGCCGCCGACGATCTGCACGGTGATGTAGTCGCCGAGCGACAGCGAGAACGTGAAGATCGAGCCGGCCACCAGCGAGGGCCACAGGATCGGCAGGACGACGCTGCGGAAGGTGCGGCCGGTGTGCGCGCCGAGGTCAGCGGACGCGTCGAGCAGCGAGTCGGGGATGCGCTCCAATCCGGCGTACAGCGGCAGGATCATGTACGGCAGCCAGAGGTAGGTCAGCGTTGTGATCGTCGCGATGGCGCCGTAGCCGGGCGAGTCGAGGCCGAACGGGTTGAGCATCCACGCGATGACGCCGGTCTCGGGCTGGAACATCGTGCGCCAGCTGTAGACCTTCACGAGGTACGACGCCCAGAGCGGCGTCAGCACGAGTGCGACGAGCAGCGCACGCCGCGTCGGCTTCGCGACGCGTGCCATGTAGAACGCCATCGGCAGGCCGATGACCGCGGCCAGCACGGTGACGGCGGCAGCGATCCCGATCGTGCGCAGGGCCACCTGGTAGTACGCCGGATCGGTGGCGATCTCGACGAAGTTGTCGAGCGTGAAGACCCGCTCGACCTGGCCGGTGAACGAGTCGACCTGCCAGAAGGCCGTGACGAACAGCATCGCCAGCGAGCCCAGGTAGACGACGAGCAGCCACCCCAGCGGCAGGAGCAGCAGCAGCGACAGCCGCGTGCGCGGGTGGCGGTAGAACCACGACGCCAGCGGATGGCGCTGCGGCGCCGGCGCGGGCGCGCCGTCCGAGGGCGCCTCGGGCGTGACGGTCGACATCGGGCCTTCCGGGATCGTGGATCGGGCGGTGCGGCGACGGGGCTCGCGGCCCGGCCGGGATGCCGGCCGGGCCGCGGGCCCGTCGTGGTGCAGCGGGCTGGATCAGCCCTGGCGGATCAGGCGTTGCGGAGCGAGCTCCACGCCTTCGACCACTCCGAGTACGGCACGCACTTCACGTCGGTGCGGCCGTCGAGGCACTTCTCGGACGGGGTGTTCCAGTAGTAGACGTCGGACCAGTAGTCCTCCTCGCCCGCGTGGAACGTGGCGCAGTGGTCCTTGTCCGCAGTGAGCGCGCAGGACTTCTCGTTGGCCGGCGCCTCGCCGAACCACTCCGCCACCTGGGCGTTGACCTCGGGCGAGACGATCCAGTCGAGCCAGAGGTACGAGCAGTTGATGCTCTTGGTGTCCTTGGCGACCATCCACGTGTCCGACCAGCCGGTCGCGCCCTCCTTCGGCTTCACCGACTCCACCGGCGTGCCGTCGGCGGCGGCGAGGTTCTGGATGACCTGCCACGAGGTACCGACGGTGGTGGTGCCGGCCTTCGAGGCCTGGAGGTACTTGGTGTAGTCCGACCAGTACTCGCCGATGATCGCCTTCTGCTCCTGCAGGAGGGCGACCGCGGCGTCGAACTGCGTCTGGTCGAGCGCGTACGGGTCCTTGATGCCGAGGTCGGGCTTGGTCGCCATCAGGTAGACGGCGGCGTCAGCGATGAAGATCGGCGAGTCGTACGCGGTGACGAACCCCTTCTGCGAGGAGTTGGGGTCGAAGGTGATGGCCCAGCTGTCGGGCGCGGGCGACACCTTGTCCGTGCGGTACATGAGGATGTTGGCGCCACGGCCGTGGGGGATGCCGTAGTTGACGCCGTCGACGGTGTTCCAAGGCTTGTCCTTGAGGCCCGCGAAGACGTCGGCGTAGTTGGGCACGAGCGACGTGTTGACGGGCTGCACCTTGTCGGCGGCGACGAGGCGCAGTGTGGCGTCGCCCGACGCCGAGACGACGTCGTAGCCGCCGCCCGACATGAGCTGCACGGCCTCGTCGGAGGTGCCGAAGGTCTTGACGTTGACCTGGCAGCCGGTCTTCTGCTCGAACGGCGTGACCCAGTCGACGGCAGGGTCGGTCGACCCGTCCTCGGCGTAGCCGGGCCAGGCGAGCACGTTGAGCGTGCCCTCGCCCTTCCCGACCGGGCCGGCGTACGGCGACGCCGACGGCGTGGAGCTGCTGCCGCCGCTGCCGCATGCGGCAGCGAGCAGCGCGACAGCCGCCCCGGTTGCCCCCACCTTGAGCAAGCGCGAGATCTGCACCTGCTGCCTCCTTCTCCCTCTCCTGCCCCCGGCTGGCTCGCCGGGGGGAACCTGTGGCCGCGTCAGGCCTGGACGCGGTACTCGTGGTCGCGGCGCCACACCAGGCGCACGCGGGACCCGCGCAGCTGCGCGACGTCGGACGACGTGCGGTGGATGTTCTGCTGCAGCGCGACGAGGCGGCCGCCGGCATCGAGGTCGACGACGAAGCGCGTGGCATCGCCGACGTAGACGACCTCCGCCACGGTGCCGTCGGCGCCGTGCTCGCCCTCGCCCAGTGCCTGGGCCGGGTCGCCGAGGTGGATCTTCTCGGGGCGCACGCTGAAGACGCCGTCGAGGCCGAGGACCTTGAGCGAGGCCTCGCCGCGCAGGAGGTTCGACGTGCCGACGAAGCCGGCGACGAACTCCGTGGCCGGGCGCTCGTACACCTCGGCCGGGCTGCCGATCTGCTCGATGCGCCCCTCGTTGAAGACCGCGATGCGGTCGCTCATCGTGAGCGCCTCCTCCTGGTCGTGCGTCACGAAGACGAACGTGATGCCGACCTCGCGCTGGATCGCCTTGAGCTCGACCTGCATCTGCTCGCGCAGCTTGAGGTCGAGGGCGCCGAGCGGCTCGTCGAGCAGGAGGACCTTGGGCCGGTTCACCAGTGCGCGGGCGAGCGCGACACGCTGGCGCTGGCCGCCGGACATCTGCGAGGGCTTGCGGTCGCCGTAGCCCTCGAGGCGCACCGACGCAAGAGCTTCCTCGGCCCGGGCACGGCGCTCGGCCTTCGCGACCTTCTTCACGCGCAGGCCGTACTCGACGTTCTCCTGCACGGTGAGGTGCGGGAAGAGCGCGTAGTCCTGGAAGACGGTGTTGACGTCGCGCTCGAACGGCGGGCGCTGCGAGACGTCGTGGCCGTCGAGCTCGATCGTGCCGGCGGTGGGCAGCTCGAAGCCGGCGATCATGCGCAGCACCGTCGTCTTGCCCGAGCCCGACGGGCCGAGCAGCGTCAGGAACTCGCCATCGGCGATGTCGAGGTCGACCGAGTCGACCGCCACGACGTCGCCGAAGGTCTTGCGCAGGCCGCGCAGCCGGACCGCGGGCTCGCCCGCCGTCGCCGTGCCGCCCTGGTCGGCGTACGCCGCGTCTGCCGCGCTGGCACTCATCCCCTGCTGGCCCCTCGCCTGGAAGTGACGCCGGGCGTGCACGGGGGACTCGTGAAGGGTCCCCGCTCCCCGGCGCGGGGGACAGTAGCGGAGTTTCCGTCGTGCCGACGAGTCCGGGCCACTGAATCCGTCGTGATCGTGACCAAACCGTACGAATCCGCTTGCGGGAGGGCGCGTTGGGCTACGGACGCGTGTCCGCGCGGTTACGGCGTCCCGGGTCGCGGGACGAGGAGCCGATGCTCGCGGTGCGATGGGGGGCGCGTGGGGGGCGCGGCGCGGCTGGCCGCAGCCTGGCACGCGGTGCCTCGTTCCCGCGAGGGGTGCGCCGCGCCCCGAACCGCCCTGCGGGACGGCCTCCTGCTCATCAGGCGGTGTCGCGCTCTGCAGGCTCTGCGGCCTCCCCGGCATCCGGCGCCTCGGTCCGCACGGCGCGACGACGGCGCGGGCGGCGCACCTCGGGCAGCAGGCCGAGCTCGCCGCGGCGGACGCCGAAGCCCTCCGGCGCCTCGATGCCGAGCCGGACGAGGCCCGACCGGGAGGCGAGGACGGTGATGGTGATGCGCTCGTCGAGGACGATGCTCTGGCCGGCGCTGCGGGCGATCACGAGCATGGCGGAGCTCCCGTTGGTCGTGCGCCCACGACGAGGGTGGTGCCACCGCTGGTGACGACGCGCGGCACGGGGACCCACACGGCCCAGCGCCGACCGTCCCGGGGACGGCGTCGGCCCGCCGCCCTGCGAGGGGCGGCGGGCCGACGATGGTCAGGCGGGTCAGACGGAGCGCAGGAAGTCCGCGAGGGCGGCCTGGAACTCGGCTGCCTTCTCGACCTGCGGGCTGTGGCCGGCCTCGAGCACGACCTCGATGTACCGGCCGCCGGCAGCGGCGTAGCGGTCGAGCACGGCACGGGTCTGCGCCACCATCGGCTGCGGAGGCGCGACGTCCTCGCCGGGCCACCCGGGGATCGCGCCGAGCTTGCCGAGGGTGGCGAGGTCGAACAGCGACTCGTCGGAGACGATCTGGTCCTTGGACCCGCGCACCCAGAGGAACGGCGGCTTCTCGCCGAGCTCGACGATGCCCGAGACGTTGTGGTGCTTCGGGGCCATCGTGTTGAGGACGCCGCGGCCGCCGGCGCCGAAGCCCGGCCAGCTCTCGCTGGGCACGAGGTCGCCGGGGTAGTTGTCCTCGCCGGTCGCCGTCGTCAGCATCGACTCGACGTACACGTCCTCGAGCGCGGCGCGGAAGCCGTCGGCGAAGTAGAAGCCGTTCATGACGTTGCGCGGCGAGTTCGGCGACTCCTCGCCGGTGTCGTGTGCCTGGATCGCGGCGACGAACTCCGGGTTCGCGCCACCGCCGCCGGCACCGGCGTCGTCGGCCGACGTGCGCTCGCCGTCGACGCCCTTGGTGGCGCCGAACCCATACGGCGACACGGGGTTCAGCAGGGTGACCGAGGCGACGAGGTCGGGACGGTCGAGGAGCAGCTGGCTGACGACGCCTCCGCCCATGCTCCAGCCGACGACGTGCGCGCGGGCGATCCCGAGGGTGTCGAGCAGCGACGCGAGGTCGTCGGAGAAGTCGCGCAGGCCACGGGTGGCGTCGACGGGCTTGGTCTCGCTGGCGCCGAAGCCGCGGAGGTCGGGCGCGAGCCCGCGGAAGCCCTCGGGCAGCGCGAGCAGGGTCTCCTGCCAGAACAGCGACGAGCTCACGTTGCCGTGGACGAGCAGGACGACGTCGCCGTCGGACTTCCCGTCGCTGATGACGGCGGTGCGCAGGCGGGGGGCCTCGACGTGCTGGAGGGAGAGGCCGGGAAGCAGGTCGGTCACGCGTTCTCCTCGGGCAGGGTGGACGGACGGAGCAGGTCGGCGATCCGCAGCAGCGGCGCCTCGTCGAACACGATCGTGTAGTGGTTGACGTCGTCGACGTCGACGACGTCGAGCAGCGGGAGCCGCGACGCCCACTCCTGCGCCTCGGCCGCGGGGTAGAGCGGCTCGGGCTGGTCGAGCAGGCCGCGCGGGGCGCGGAGGAAGACGGCGGGGACGCGCAGCCGCTCGAGCGCGGGCGTGAGGGTGCCCGGGTCGAGCTGCGACAGGACGTCGTCGCGCACCAGCTCGGCCGACACGCAGCTGCGGAAGCCCTCGGGGCTGTCGACGAGGTCGTAGTCGAAGTAGTCGGCCATGAGCTCGCTGATCCCGGCCTTGAACGCGGGATGCACGGCCCAGAAGTCCTGGTAGGACTCGCGGGTCGGGAACGTCATGCGCAGCCGTGCGGTGGCGGGCCCGAGCGTGGCCTCCATCGTCTCCTCCGGCGTCATGCCGGGCAGCGGGTGCAGCGGCAGGCCGCCGTCGACGAGGACGAGCCGCTCCACACGGTCGGCGTGTCGGTCGGCCATCACGACCGACACGAGGCCGCCCATCGAATGGCCGGTGACCACGACCTTCTCGAGGCCGAGGTGGTCGAGGACGCGGGCGAGGTCGTCGGCGTGCTGGCGCAGACCCGCAGGCCCCGGCAGCTCGCTGCTGCGCCCGCGCCCTCGGAGGTCCGGGGCGACGATGTCGAGGTCGGCCGCGTTGTCGGCCAGCGAGGCCCACGCGCGGTGCGAGGCGGTGACGCCGTGGACGGCGAGGACCGTGGCTGCGGGCTCGGCGTCGTCCGGCGTCCAGCGCCCGACGCGCATCGCGCCGCCCCAGACCGGGACGTCGGTGGTCGAGTAGGTCATCGCGACGTCCACCCTCCATCCATCGTGCACGAGGCGCCCGTGATCGAGCCGGCGGAGTCGCCCGCGAGGAACGACACGAGCGCAGCGACCTCGTCGGGCTCGATGAGCCGGCGCACTGCGCTCTCCGCGAGCATCACCTTCTCGACGACCTCGTTCTCGGGGATCCCGTGCATACGCGCCTGGTCGGCGATCTGCTTCTCCACCAACGGCGTCCGGACGTACGCAGGGTTGACGCAGTTGGACGTGACGCCGTGCGGGCCGCCCTCGAGCGCGATCACCTTCGACAGCCCCTCGAGCGCGTGCTTGGCGGCGACGTACGAGCTCTTGAACGGCGAGCCGATGAGGCCGTGCACCGACGAGATGTGCACGATGCGGCCCCAGCCGCGCTCGTACATCCCGGGCAGCACGGCGCGCGAGAGGAGGAACGGCGCCTCGACCATGAGGCGCTGCATGAACCGCCAGGTGTCGGGCGGGAACTCGTGCACCGGATGGATGCGCTGAACCCCGGCGCAGTTGACCAGGACGTCGACGTCCGGGAGCTCGACGCCCTCGAGCGCGGCGGTGTCGGAGAGGTCGACCTCCCAGGCCTCGCCGCCGATCGCGTCGGCCACGGCCCGCGCGTGCTCGCCCGAGAGGTCCGCCACGACGACGTAGGCGCCGTCCGCGGCCAGCCGGCGCGCGCACGCCTCGCCGATACCGCTGGCCGCGCCGGTCACCAGCGCGCGCCGTCCGTCGAGTCCCATCCGCACCTCCGCCGTCGACGCTAGTGGCTCCCGCGCCGCCCCACCTCCGCGACGCCGACGCGTTCCCGCCGAGCGGACCGCCCCCTGCGCCCGACGGCCCCTCCCCGGTGGATCACGCGAGTAACCGGCGACGTTGTCGTAGACCGGGCCCGGTCTACGACAGGTTCGGCGGTTACTCGGGGACCTGGTCGGGCGGGAGGGGGAGGTAGGGCGAGAGGTCGCTGCGCTCGCCGCTGGCTCGGACGCGGCCGTCGGCGACGGCGTCGTCCCATCCGAGTCTTCCCGCCGCGAGGTCGAGCCAGGTGCGCGCGTCGCACTCGACGACGGCGGGCGGGGTTCCGCGCCGGTGGGTCGCGCCCTCGATCGCCTGCACGGCGGCGTGGGGCGGCACCCGCACCTCGACCGAGCGGCCGGGCGCCTTGGCCACCAGCCGCGCGAGCGACTCCTTGACCGCGGCCCGCACGACGACGCGCTCGGGCTGCTCCCCCGCGTCCCACGCGGCCAGCAGCTCCTCCGGCGTCACGCCCCTACCCTGCCACCCCGCCCAGGTCGCGAGTAACAGTGCGAATGTCCGGTTTCGGGGCCTCGAAACCGGACATTCGCACCGTTACTCGAGCAAGGTGCCGGGGTCAGCGGGCGGGGGCGGTGCCCCAGGCGGGGAGGCCGGCGGCGAACTCGAGGACGGTGTCGAGGACGCGGTCCCAGCCGGCGTCGAGCATGACGTCGTGGCCGATGCCGGGGAACCACACCGGCTCGACGCCGTACGCCTCCGCGGTACGGCGGACGTCGGCGGCGCGGACCAGCCGGTCGCCGGGCGAGCCGACGACGAGCACCGGGCAGCGGACCGGCCCGACCTTGCGCGGCAGCAGCAGCTCGTACTGCACCAGCGGCGACTCGGTCTGGGTGCGGTCGGAGTAGCGCCGCGCGGTCTCGGCGTCGAGCCCCTCGAAGAGCAGTTCGGGGTCCATCGACAGCGTCTTGCCGACGACGGCGCCGACCGCATCCGCAGGCCGGTCGCGCGCGATCTCGAGCAGGTCGCCGACGCCGGAGTGCAGCGGCGCCGGGGTGAGCAGCACGAGGCCGCGCAGCGGGTAGCGCTCGGCGACGAGCTGCGCGACGACCGCGCCCATCGAGTGGCCGATGAGCACCGGCGGCTCGGGCAGCTCGGTGATCGTCTGCATGACGTCGTGGACGTAGTCGCGGGTGAGCGTCGTGCGCAGGTGCCGCTTGCCGCCGGAGTCGCCGTGGCCGCGCAGCGACACCGCGTACGCCGGCCAGCCGCGCTCGGCCGCGGCCGGGATCCAGTTCTCGGCGAAGCACCAGGCTCCGTGCGCGATGCCGTGGACCATGAGCAGCGGCGGGCGCCCCTCGTCGGACGACGGGAGCGCCGACACGACCTCCCGGTGCGTCACCGGCCGGGACGGGAAGGCCCAGTCCCACGGCCGCATGGCCAGCGTGCCCCGGCGGCTGCGGTCGCTCATGCGGCTCTCTCCAGCTCGTGGATCGCGTCCTGCAGCGCCTGCAGGTAGTCCTGGTGCGCCACCTCGAAGTAGTGGCGCGTGGAGTCCTTGTACTCGGTGCCGGCGCTGAACCGGCGTCCCGCCTCCGACTGCGCGCGGGAGAGGAACCCGCGCGCCGCGAACGGCCGGTCGCGCAGAGCCTCGGCCACCCGTGCGGCCAGGACGCCCTGCCAGTGCGCGAGCGTCCACTGCCCGCTGTCGGGCTGGATGAGCCCCGACACCACGAGGTTGTCGTACGACGGCGTGAACATCTGCAGGAACAGCTGCGGGTGGTCGCCGCTCCAGTTGAGCCACTGCTCGTCGAGAAACGGGAACGTCACCAGGTAGCCGGTGCAGAACACGACGAGGTCGACGTCGGCACGGCTGCCGTCCTGGAACACCGCGCCGGTCGCGTCGAAGCGCTCGATGTCGCGCACGGGGGTGATGTCGCCGTGGCCGACGTAGTAGACGAGCTGCTGGTTGACGATCGGGTGGGTCTCGAAGAACTTGTGGTCGGGCTTCTGCAGACCGAACTTCGTGAGGTCGCCGACGGTGAGCTTCAGCGTCGCGCCGAAGAGCACGCGGCGCACCGGCAGCGGGAGCCGCATCGCGAGCAGGCTGTCGGCCACCTGGTCGCTGGGCCGGCCGATCGCGAACTTCGGGTTGTAGTAGTAGCCGCGGCGCGTGCTGTGCCAGGTGTGCGAGGCGTTCTGCGCGCTCTCGACGGCGACGTCGCAGCCGGTGTTTCCCGCGCCGACCACGAGCACCCGCTTGCCGCGCAGGACGTCGGCGCCCTTGTAGTCGGCGGAGTGGATCACCTGGCCGCCGAACTCGTCGAGCCCGGGGTACTGCGGGATCTTCGGGTTCCAGTTGTGGCCGTTGCTGACGACGAGCCCCGAGTAGCGGTAGGTCGTCTCCGCGCCGGAGTCGCGGTCGCGCACGGTCACGTCCCAGCGCGCACCGCCGTCGACCGGCTCGGCCTTGATCACGTCGGACCGGAAGCGGATCCGGCGGCGCAGCCCGAAGTGGTCGGCGTAGCGGCCGAAGTACTCCTTGACCTGCCGGTGGCTCGGATAGTGCGGATAGGAGTCGGGCATCGGGAAGTCGGGGAATTGCGTGAACGGCTTGCTCGAGATGAGGTGCGTCGACTCGTAGACGCGGCTGTTCTCGGCGCCGAAGTTCCAGTTGCCGCCGACGTCGCTCTCGCGCTCGAAGCCGTCGGCGTCGATGCCGTGCTGCAGCAGCGCCTTGAGCGCCGACATGCCGTGCGGCCCGGCGCCGACGACGGCCCAGGCGCCGCCGCGGTCGACCGGTCCCTGCGGCTCGACGGGTGCGGGCGCCGGGCCCGGCTTCGCCGAACGGGTGCGGGTGCGCCGCGGCTTGGGCGCCGCGGCCGCCGTCTCCGGCTCGGCGGCATCGGGCACGTCGGTGCCCGGCTCCGCCGCCGTCGGCTCGACCGGCTTGGCCGCGCGCGTGCGCGTGCGGCGGGGCTTCGGGGCCGGGGCTGCCTCGGCTGCGACGTCGGGGCGCTCGGCGTCCTCGGGGGTGGGGGTCTGCGCCATGCGGGCATCCTGCCAACGGGTCCGGGACGCCGCACGTCACCTGACACAACGTGCGCTGCGGCTCAGGTGCGGACGACGCAGCGCCCGGCCCGAGAGGGGCCGGGCGCTGCGAGGAGCTGACGGATCAACCGAACAGGGCCGGCAGGGTCGCGTCGGCGGTGGCACGCAGCTCGTCGAGGCTCCACGAGGCGGTGCCGCCGTAGACGCCCTCGACGACGAGGTCGGAGCCGGCGGCGCCGACGACGCCGAGGCGCGACACCGGGACGCCGTGCTCGGCCGCGAGCGACTCGAGCGCGTCGACGTCGGACTCCGTCACGGTGACGACGGCACGGGCGGTCGACTCCGACAGCAGCAGCACGAACGGGTCGACGTCCGCGGGCACGACGACGACGGCGCCGCTGCCGCCGCGCACCGACATCTCGACGAGCGTCTGCACGATGCCGGCGTCGGACACGTCGTGAGCAGCCGACAGCAGGCCGCGGCGCGAACCGGCGACGAGCACCTGGGCCAGCCGGCGCTCGGCCTCGAGGTCGACCTGCGGCGGCACGCCGCCGAGGTGGCCGTGGACGACGTGGGCCCACTCGGAGCCCGCGAGCTCGTCGCGGGTCTCGCCGAGCACGAGGACGACGTCGCCCTCGCTGCCGAACGCCATCGCGGTGCGCTGCTCGACGTCGTCGATCACGCCGAGGACGCCGACGACCGGCGTCGGGTGGATCGCGACGTCGCCGGTCTGGTTGTAGAAGCTGACGTTGCCGCCGGTGACCGGGGTACCGAGCTCGAGGCAGCCGTCGGCCAGGCCGCGCACAGCCTCGCTGAACTGCCACATGACGGCGGGGTCCTCGGGCGAGCCGAAGTTGAGGCAGTTGGTCACCGCGAGCGGCTCGGCGCCGGTGGCGGCGACGTTGCGATAGGCCTCGGCCAGCGCGAGCTTCGCGCCGTTGTACGGGTCGAGCTTGGCGAAGCGGCCGTTGCAGTCGGTGGAGATCGCGACGCCGAGGCCGCTCTCCTCGTCGACGCGGATCACGCCGGCGTCCTCCGGCTGCGCGAGCACGGTGTTGCCGAGCACGTAGCGGTCGTACTGCGAGGTGACCCACGTCTTCGACGCGAGGTTGGGCGAGCCGACGAGCTGCAGCACGGTGGCGCGCACCTCCTCGGCGGACGCCGGGCGCGTCAGCGACGACGGGGCGTCGGCGATGAGGGCGTCCTGCCAGTCGGGCCGGGCGATCGGGCGCTCGTACACCGGGCCGTCGTGGGCGACGGTGCGCGGCGGCACGTCGACGATGACCTCGCCCTGCCACTCGATCACGAGGCGGCCGGTGTCGGTGACCTCGCCGATGATCGCGGCGTCGACGTCCCACTTCCGGCAGACGTCGAGGAAGGCGTCGATGTTGGCCGGCGTGACGACCGCGGCCATGCGCTCCTGCGACTCGCTCATGAGGATCTCCTCAGGAGTGAGCGTGTGGTCGCGCAGCGGCACCTTGTCGAGGACGACGTGCATGCCGCCGTCGCCGTTGCTCGCGAGCTCGCTGGTGGCGCAGGAGATGCCCGCGGCGCCGAGGTCCTGGATGCCCTCGACGAGTCCCGCGTGCAGCACCTCGAGCGTGCACTCGATGAGCAGCTTCTCCATGAACGGGTCGCCGACCTGCACCGCGGGGCGCTTGGCAGGGCCGCCGTCCTCGAAGGTCTCCGAGGCGAGGATCGACGCGCCGCCGATGCCGTCGCCACCGGTCTTGGCGCCGTAGAGCACGACGAGGTTGCCGACGCCCTTCGCGCTCGCGAGGTGGATGTCCTCATGCCGCAGGGTGCCGAGGCAGAGCGCGTTGACGAGCGGGTTGCCCTGGTAGCAGGGATCGAAGACGACCTCGCCGCCGATGTTGGGCAGGCCGAGGCAGTTGCCGTAGCCGCCGATGCCGGCGACGACGCCGGGGAGCACGCGGCGGGTGTCGGGGTGGTCGGCCGCACCGAAGCGCAGCGGGTCCATGACCGCGACGGGGCGCGCGCCCATCGAGATGATGTCGCGCACGATGCCGCCGATGCCGGTGGCCGCGCCCTGGTAGGGCTCGACGTACGACGGGTGGTTGTGCGACTCGACCTTGAAGGTGACCGCCCAGCCCTGGCCGATGTCGACGACGCCGGCGTTCTCACCGATGCCCACGAGCAGCTTGTCGGTCTCGGGCTTCTTGTCGCCGAACTGGCGCAGGTGCACCTTCGACGACTTGTAGGAGCAGTGCTCCGACCACATCACGGAGTACATGGCCAGCTCGCCACTGGTGGGGCGGCGGCCGAGGATCTCCTTGATCCGGTCGTACTCGTTGGCCTTGAGGCCGAGCTCGGCGTAGGGCTGCTCGCGCTCGGGGTGGGCGATGGCGTCGGCGACGGTGTCGGGGTGGCGCGTCATGCCTCGACGAGACCCTTCAGGATCGAGGTGAAGAAGCCCAGGCCGTCGGTGGTCGGGCCGGTGAGCGGCTCGACGGCGTGCTCCGGGTGCGGCATGAGCCCGACGACGTTGCCGCGCTCGTTGGCGATGCCCGCGATGTCGCGGCGGCTGCCGTTGGGGTTGAGCTCGAGGTAGCGGGCGACCACGCGGCCCTCGCCCTCGAGACGGTCGAGCGTCGCCTCGTCGGCGACGTAGCCGCCCTCGCCGTTCTTCAGCGGGACGACGATCTCCTGGCCGGCCTCGTACGACGACGTCCACGCCGTCGACGTCGACTCGATGCGCAGGCGCTGGTCGCGGCAGACGAAGTGCAGGCTGTCGTTGCGGACGAGCGCGCCGGGCAGCAGGTGCGACTCGCACAGGATCTGGAAGCCGTTGCAGATGCCGAGCACGGGCAGCCCGCCCTGGGCGGCCTTGACGAGCTCGCCCATCACCGGCGCGAAGCGGGCGATCGCGCCGCAGCGCAGGTAGTCGCCGTACGAGAAGCCGCCGGGCAGCACCACGGCGTCGACGCCGTGCAGGTCGGCGTCTGCGTGCCAGAGGGCGACGGCCTCGCCGCCGGCGATGCGCACCGCGCGGGCGGCGTCGCGGTCGTCGAGCGATCCCGGGAAGGTGACGACGCCGATCCGCATCAGGAGGTGACCTCTCGGATGACGTAGTCCTCGATCACCGGGTTGGACAGCAGCGAGCCGGCCAGCTCGTGGACCTGGGCCAGGCGCTCCTCGTCGATCTCGCCGTCGAGCTCGACGGTGAAGGTCTTGCCCTGGCGGACCGAGGTCACCCCCTCGAGGCCCAGGCGCCCGAGGGCCCCTTCGACGGCCTTGCCCTGGGGGTCCAGGATCTCCGGCTTGAGCATGACGTCGACGACGACGCGGGCCACGGGGCGCTCCAGGCGTAGGTCGGGCGGTACACCGCATCCTACCGACCGAATCCCGACCCCCCGACCACCAGCCTCGCCACCCGTCCCCGACCCGAGGCCAACCATTCCGGGTGAAGGTGCCCCTGCTTGCGCTAGAAGCAAGAAATCCGCCCCAGGCTGTCCACAGGCGCGGTGCGCGTCCCCAGCCGCAGGACCCAGCAAGGGGTCCGCTGTCAGAGGTGGGCGTCGGCGAAGACGAGGTCGCGGACCGGCTCCCACGACCGGACGTCGCGGGCCGACAGCAGCCCGAGCCGGTCGACGCCGGGCAGGTAGGGCGTCCCGTCGAGGTGGCGCACCGCCCCGCCGGACTCGGCGAGCAGCAGGGCGCCGGGGACGTGGTCCCACGGGTAGCTGCGCCAGAACAGCGCGGCGTCGGACTCGCCGGCGAGCATCCGCACGTAGCCGATCGCGGCCGACATCGGCGGGCGCTCGTCGAGCCGGGACTTCGCCTCGGGCGTGATGCGGGCCCGGACCTCGTCGGGCAGGTACTTCACGGCGATCCAGCCGTAGAGGTCGGCGACGTCGCGGGGCGGCGTGGACGTCGCGTCGATCCGGACGCCGTCCAGCCACGCGCCGCCGCCCAGCGACGCCGAGGCCAGGACGCCGGTCACCGGCAGCCAGATCCAGCTCGCCGTCGTCACACCGTCCTCGACGAGCGCAGCCATGACTCCGAAGTCGGGGGAACCCTCGACGAAGTTGCCGGTGCCGTCGATGGGGTCGACGAGCCAGTACGCCGGCAGCGCGGCGCGCCCCGTCAGCAGCGCCGGGTCGGCGGCCACCGCCTCCTCGCCGACGACCGGTACGCCGGGTGCGAGCGAGTGCAGGGCCTCGGTGATCAGCCGCTCGGCCTCGACGTCGGCGACGGTCACGAGGTCGTCGGGGCTCGACTTGGCCCGGACGTCGTCGGCGCCGAGCGCGCGCCACCGCGGCATGACGGCGACGTCGGCCGCGCGCTTGAGCACCTCGGGCAGCTCGGGTGCGCCGGGCGCCGCGAGGCGGGCGAGCGCGTGGTTGCGCGCCACGTCAGCCCAGGCGGGCTGTGCCCTCGGCGGCCGCGACGTTCCAGGCGTCCCATGCCGACTGCACCATCTCGTGCAGGTCGTACTGCGCGGCCCAGCCCAGATCCGCCTGCGCGCGCTCGGAGCTGGTGACGATGCGGGCCGGGTCGCCCGGACGGCGGGGGCCGACGTCGTAGGGCACGGGCCGGCCGATCACCTCGGCGACCGCCGCGATGATCTCCTTCACCGACACGCCCTCGCCGCGTCCCAGGTTGTACGCCGGCGCGATCTCCTTGCCCGCCGCCAGCGCGCGGGCCGCGGCGACGTGGGCCGACGCCACGTCGGCGACGTGGATGTAGTCGCGCACGCACGAGCCGTCCGGTGTGGCGTAGTCGTCGCCGAACACCGTCGGCGTGCGCCCCTCCGTCACCGCGGCGAGCAGGATCGGGAACAGGTTGTGAGGGCTGACGTCGTACACCGTCGGGATGCCCGAGCCGACGACGTTGAAGTAGCGCAGGCTCGTGTGCCGGAACGGCTTCTCGCCATTCAGCTCCGCGGCCCGTGCGACGTCGCGCAGCAGCCACTCGCCGATCAGCTTCGACTCGCCGTACGGCGACTCCGGGTTCTTGGGGGTGTCCTCGGTGACGAGGTCGGTGTCGGGCGTGCCGAACACGGCCGCGCTGCTGGAGAACACGACGTTGCGCACGCCCGCCTTCAGGCACTCGTCGAGCAGGATCCGGGTGCCCTCGACGTTGACGCGGTAGGAGTCCAGCGGCTCCTTCACGCTGACGCCGGCGTACTTCAGCGCGGCGACGTGGACCACGCCCTCCACGCCGGGGCGCCGCAGCACCTCGGCGACCGCAGGCGCGTCGGTGATGGAGCCGTGGTGCAGCTCCACGCCGTCCGGCACGAACGCCGTCCGCCCGCTGTTGAGATCGTCGAGCACGATCGAGGGGATCCCCTCGGCGGCGAACGCCGCCACGACGTGCGATCCGATGTAGCCGGCGCCTCCGGTCACGACCCAGGTCATGGCATCCAACCTAGCCGTCGTCCGGCTGCGGCTCGGGTCGTCCTCACGACTCGAACATGACCTGCTCAGGAGGATCGAAACTCAACAGGTCCGTGTGCGTTTCCGGCGTCGCGGCGGGCTTGTACGTCGTCCAGCCGACGGTGCGCCCCGGCCGCGAACTGCCGCTGTGGAGGGCGGAGCGCTCGGGGCGGCTGGTGTGGATCGCCTGGGGCGCTTTTCTTGCTTCTAGCGCAAGCGGGGGCACCTTCACCCGGAATCAAGCCGGCCGAGGTGGGATCGATCCGACGCGCTGGGGTCAGGCGAAGCGCTTGCCGGTGAGGCGCTCGTAGGCCTCGATGTACTTGGCGCGGGTCTTCTCGACGACCTCGTCGGGCAGGGGCGGCGGGGCCTCGCCGCTGTGGCGGTCCCAGCCGCTGGCCGGCGAGGTGAGCCAGTCGCGGACGTACTGCTTGTCGTACGACGGCTGGGCGCGGCCGGGCTCCCACTGGTCGGCGGGCCAGTAGCGCGACGAGTCGGGGGTGAGCACCTCGTCGGCGAGGACGATCGCGCCGTCGCCGCGCTGGCCGAACTCGAGCTTGGTGTCCGCGAGCAGCAGGCCACGGTCGGCCGCGATGGACGCCGCCCGGTCGTACACCGCGACCGTGAGACGGCGCAGCTGCTGGGCCTCGTCCTGGCCGATGGTGGCCACGACCTCGTCGAAGGTGACGTTCTCGTCGTGCTCGCCGAGCTCGGCCTTCGTGGCCGGGGTGAAGATCGTCTTGGGCAGCTTCGAGCCGTCCTTGAGGCCCGGCGGCAGGCCGACGCCGCAGACCGAGCCGCTCGCGGCGTACTCGACGAGGCCCGACCCGGTGAGGTAGCCGCGAGCCACGCACTCCACGGGGAACATCTCGAGCTTCGAGCAGACCATCGCGCGGCGCTCGACGGCCGACGGGACGTTGGTGGTGATCACGTGGTTGGGCACGATGTCGCCGAGCCGGTCGAACCACCACAGCGACATCGCGGTGAGGATGCGGCCCTTGTCCGGGATGGGCGTCGGGAGCACCCAGTCGTAGGCCGAGATGCGGTCGGACGCGACGAACAGCAGCCGCCCGTCTGGCGTCTCGTAGAGGTCGCGCACCTTGCCGGAGTACACGTGGCGGTACCCCTCGGGGAGCTCGTACTCGGGGGTCGGTGCGACGGCGCTGCTCACGGGCCGAACCCTACCGGCCGACGCCGGGCCCTCCCGTCCCGCGCTCGCGAGCGCCAGGCCTCCGACGACGCGCGCGTGGCGCGGGCGGGACCACGACGACCGTCGCACAGCCGCGAAGGACGGACGCGTCAGGGAGGCCTGCGAACGGCGGGCCGCTCCGGAAGCAGGTCGGCAACATCCTGCGCGGGACGAGCAGGTCCATGCTCGGGCTACCGCCCGCGAAGGGAAGCGCCTGCCGCGCTCAGGCCTGGTCGTCGAGGTCGGCGGCCAGGGCGCGGACGACCGCGCTCGGGCTCGGACGGCCGAGCACCCCGGCCATCCAGACGCTCGTCGCCACCAGCGCGCGCAGGTCGACGCCCGTCTCGATGCCGAGGCCGTGCAGCATCCACACGAGGTCCTCGGTGGCGAGGTTGCCCGTGGCGCTCTTGGCGTAGGGGCAGCCGCCGAGGCCGCCCGCGGACGAGTCGACCGACGTCACCCCCGCCTGCAGTGCGGCGAGCGTGTTCGACAGCGCCTGGCCGTAGGTGTCGTGGAAGTGCACGGAGATCCGCTCCGGCCCGACGCCGGCGTCGCCCAGCGCCGCGAGCAGCGCGGTGGTGTGGCCCGGGGTCGCGACGCCGATGGTGTCGCCGAGGCTCAGCTCGTCGGCGCCCATGCCGAGCAGCCGGGTGGCGACGCCGACCACCTGCGGGATGGCGACGTCGCCCTCCCACGGGTCGCCGAAGCACATCGACACGTACGCGCGGACGACGAGGCCCTCGGCCTTGGCGCGCGCGACGACGGGCTCGAACATCGCGAACTGCTCGTCGAGGCTGCGGTTGAGGTTGCGCTGGGCGAAGGTCTCGGTGGCGCTGCCGAAGACGGCGATCTCGCGGACGCCGGCGGCGAGCGCGCGGTCGAGCCCGCGCTCGTTGGGCACGAGCACCGGGGCGCGGACGCCGGCGAGCGGCCCGAGCTCGGCGAGCAGCTCCTCGGCGTCGGCGAGCTGCGGCACCCAGCGCGGCGAGACGAACGACGTGACCTCGACGGCGGGCAGGCCTGCGGCGACGAGCCGGCGCACGAACTCGGCCTTCGCGTCGACGGGGACGAGGGCCGACTCGTTCTGCAGGCCGTCGCGGGCGCCCACCTCGTAGACCGTGACGCGCGCGGGAAGGCCGTGGGCGCGCACGACCTGCGGCTCGCGCACAGCACCTCCCGAGTCAGTCCGGCCCCTGTCGGCAGCCGCTCCATTGTCGCCCGCGCGGGTCGCAGGGGCCGGATCCGGCGGACGTTATCAACCGCTAACTTCCGGCGTCTATCCTGGTGAGATGACGTCGACGGCCGAGAGCGTCCCCGCCAGGCGCACCGGCGCGCGCCGCGAGCAGATCCTGCGCACCGCCGCGGAGCTCTTCGCGCGCAAGGGCTTCAACGGCGTCTCCATCAACGACATCGGCGCGGCCGTCGGCATCAGCGGGCCCGCGCTCTACCGCCATTTCCCCAGCAAGGACGCCGTCCTCGGCGAGATGCTCGTCGACGTCAGCCAGCGCCTCCTCGAGCAGGGCCAGCAGGTCGTCGCGTCGACGTCCGAGCCGCGCGAGCGGATGGAGCGGCTCATCGAGATGCAGGTCGACTTCGCCCTCGCCGAGCCCGCGCTCATCACGGTGCACAACCGCGACATCGCCAGCCTCGGCGACGCCGACCAGCGCGAGGTGCGCCGTCTGCAGCGCCGGTACGTCGACATCTGGACCTCCGCGATCTCCGACGCCGTCCCCGGCACCGACGAGTCGCGCGCCCGCGCCGCCGCCCACGCGGCCTTCGGCCTCATCAACTCCACGCCGCACAGCGCCCGGGTCGGCCGCGACGAGATGGCCGTGCTCCTGCGCCGGATGGCCTCCGCCGCCCTCCTCTCCGACGGCGCCCTCGGCACCTGACGCGCGTAACACCCCGATCTGCACAAGAACCGGCCGCTTTCTGTACCGATGCGGGTGTTACGCGCGGGCATAGACGGGCGGGCCCGGTGGTTGGGACGGGCATGACGACGCCGCCCACGGTCACGCGCAACGACGAGCTCGCCCGCTACGAGGCGCACATCGACGGCACCCTCGCCGGCTTCGCGCAGTTCCAGCTGACCGACGAGATCATCGTGTTCACCCACACCGAGGTCGATCCGGCGTTCGAGGGCCGCGGCGTCGGATCCGCGATCGCACGCTTCGCCCTCGACGACGTCCGGGCCCGCGCCGACCGCAAGGTCATGCCGCTGTGCCCGTTCATCTCCGGCTGGATCGGGAAGCACCCCGAGTACGTCGACCTCGTCTACAGCTGAGCGCCGGTAGGAGTGTCCGCGATGCCCGATCCCGTCGAGCCGCACGACGTCGACGCCGAGGCCGTGGCGCGACGGCTCGACGACGAGCGGCGCGACGTCGAGGCGCGGCTGGACGCCATGACCCGCGACCTCGCCGCCGTGTTCGACGCGTCGGACGGCTCCAACGCCGACGACGAGCACGACCCCGAGGGCCAGACCATCGCCTACGAGCGGTCGCAGCTCGCTGCGCTCATCCAGTCGGCCGAGGCGCATCTCGCCGGCATCGACGAGGCGCAGCAGCGCCTGCAGCTCGGCACCTACGGGATCTGCGAGGTCTGCGGCCGGCGCATCCCCGACGCACGCCTGGAGGTGCGGCCCACGGCCCGCACCTGCGTCGAGCACGCCGGCTGAGGTCAGTCCTTCACCAGCACCACGTAGGCGACGTCGTCGCCCTCGAGCACGTACCGCTCGGTCTCCACGAACCCTTGCCCCACGGCGAACGCCAGGCCGTCCTCGTTGGTCGCCAGCACGATCGTCTGCAGCGGGCCGCTTCCGAAGGCCGACGCGCGGGAGAGGCAGTGGGCGTAGAGCTGCCCGCCGTAGCCACGGTGCCGGTGCTCGGGCAGGATCCGCGCGATCACGGTCACCGGCTCCTCCTCCGTCGCGGGACGGACGGTAGAGCAGCCGACGAGCACGCCGTCGGCATAGGCGACGTCGAGCGCGTTGCGGCCGGAGCGCTCGCGTACGTCGTCGAGCGACAGCGGCGCCGTCGGGATCACCGCGTTGTGCACGTGCTGCCAGTCGCGGACCCGCTCGTCGTCGTCCGCGGGCACGACCACCAGGCGCGACGTCGTCATGCCGCCACCGCAGCAGCCCGAGGACGGACGGGTCAACCCCGTTTGCCCGCTTCCCGGGAGCCCGGATGTTAGTTATCGTTAACTCACAGTCAGAGACCACGGGAGGAACCATGCCGAGCCTGCCCGACGAGCTCGAGGCGCTGCGCGCGACCGCCGAGGAGTTCGCCCAGGACGTCGTCGCGCCCGTGATCGGCGACCTGTACGAGAACCACGAGTTCCCCTACGCGATCGTCGCGCAGATGGGCGCCATGGGCCTGTTCGGCCTGCCGTTCCCCGAGGAGTGGGGCGGCATGGGCGGCGACTACTTCGCCCTCTGCGTCGTGCTCGAGGAGCTCGCCCGCGTCGACTCGTCGGTGGCGATCACGCTCGAGGCCGCGGTCTCGCTCGGCGCCATGCCGATCTACCGGTTCGGCACCGAGGAGCAGAAGCGCCAGTGGCTGCCTCAGCTGGTGAGCGGCCAGATGCTCGCCGGCTTCGGGCTCACCGAGCCCGGCGCGGGGTCCGACGCCGGCGGCACGCGCACCACCGCGCGCCTCGACGGCGACGAGTGGGTCATCAACGGCACGAAGGCGTTCATCACCAACTCCGGCACGGACATGACCGGGTTCGTCACCGTCACCGCCGTCACCGGCGAGAAGCCCGACGGCCGCAAGGAGATCTCGACGATCATCGTGCCGTCGGGCACGCCGGGGTTCACCGTGGCGCCGGCGTACTCGAAGGTCGGCTGGAACTGCTCCGACACCCACGAGCTGTCGTTCACCGACTGCCGTGTGCCGGCGTCGAACCTGCTCGGCGAGCGCGGGCGCGGGTACGCGCAGTTCCTGTCGATCCTCGACGAGGGGCGCATCGCGATCGCCGCGCTCGCGACCGGCCTCGCGCAGGGATGCGTCGACGAGTCGGTGAGGTACGCGCAGTCGCGCGAGGCGTTCGGGCGCCCGATCGCGGCGAACCAGGCGATCGCGTTCAAGCTGGCCGACCTCGAGGTGCGCGCGCACCTCGCCCGCCTCGCCTACTACGACGCCGCGCAGCTCATGCTCGAGGGGAAGCCGTTCAAGAAGGAGGCCGCGATCGCCAAGCTCGTGGCGTCCGAGAACGCGGTGACCAACGCCCGCGAGGCCACCCAGATCCACGGCGGCTACGGCTTCATGAACGAGTACCCCGTGGCCCGGATGTGGCGCGACTCGAAGATCCTCGAGATC
>Ga0233425_10000362_pt1 | contig 118593 bp, 91 predicted proteins | sample Watercolumn_Towu_2_FD_181712 | JGI IMG/M metagenome (GOLD analysis project Ga0233425, IMG submission 181712) | Freshwater microbial communities from Lake Towuti, South Sulawesi, Indonesia - Watercolumn_Towuti2014_140_MG | ecosystem: Environmental > Aquatic > Freshwater > Lake | place...
GTCAGGGGCAAGATGCCCCTGCCACGGGCGGGCATGATGCCCCTGTCACGCGACGTCGGGGGCAAGATGGATGTCAGGGGCAAGATGCCCCTGCCACGGGCGGGCAAGATGCCCCTGCCACGCGACGTCGGGGGCAAGATGGATGTCAGGGGCAAGATGCCCCTGCCACGGGCGGGCAAGATGCCCCTGCCACGGTAGGCTGGCGCGGGGCCGTGGTGACCGTCTACGGCTGTAGCGCCGCGGTTTGGCGGATACTCGTCGGCGGCTCGATCATGATCGCCGTCTCCTGGATCGGTCACGGCGCGGGCGTGATTCTCTGTGCCGCTGCAATGGCCGCCTGGTGCGCGCCGCTGGCGACGCGGTTGATCGAGGTTGCTCGACAACAGTGGCGCGAAGCGCCCTGGACGTTTTGCCGGGCAGCGGCCGTGCTGAGTGTGGCGATCTCGACCGCAGTCGCCGCCTGGTCCTGGCTGCCATGGCCGGGGGTCCGCTCCGCTCCGGGAATCGTCGACTATCAGAATCTCGCCACGGTGCGCAGCCATACCGCCGGCTTTGTCGAGACGATCCATGTCCGCGACGGCGAGTCGGTCGCCGAAGGAAGCGTTCTGCTTGAGATTCGCAACGACGAGCTGCAGCACGATCTTCGCCAGTTGGCGGTGGAAATCGAGCAAGCCGAAGTGCAGCGGCGGTTCGCTCGGGAACAGCAACAGATCGGCGAGGCCCAGGTGCAGGAACGGAATCTGCGGGCCCTGCAGGAGCGTCAGCAGGAACTGCTGCGTCGTCAGCAGGCTCTGCTGGTCCGGGCACCCTGCAGTGGATCGGTCGTGGCCAGGAACCTCGAGCAATTGCTCGGCTGCCATGTGCAGGAAGGCGACGAGTTACTGATCGTTGGCAAGGACTCGGACAAGGAGCTGATCCTGGCGATTTCCCAAGATCAGTTGCAGGAGACAACCCGTCGACGAGGCCAGCCGATTCAGTATCGAGTCGGGGTGCGCGCGATGCGAACGGGAATACTCGATCGCGTCGAACCACGGGCGACACGCGAACCGCCTCACCCCGCGCTGCGAGCCGACGCCGGGGGACGCTTGCCGGTGACGCAAACGGCCAGTGCGGAGAATTCCGCGGAGTCCCGGCTGGTCGATCCGCACTTTCGCGCCATCGTCAAGCTCGATTCACGCGACAGCCGGATCTTTGCCTGCGGCGAGACCGGGCACGCCGTGCTGGGTGCGCAGCCGCTGCCGCTGGGAAAGCAGCTCTGGGTGCTGTTGACGGCTATCGTCAGGCCAGCAGCTCCGGAAGCAACTGGCCGTGAATGTCGGTAAGGCGAAAGTCCCGCCCCTGAAAACGATACGTCAATCGCAGATGGTCGATGCCCAGCAGCTTCAGGATCGTCGCGTGCAGGTCATGCACGTGGCACGGCTGTTCCAGGACCTCGTAGCCGAAGTCATCGGTCTTGCCGATCACACGCCCGGCGGCGAAACCGCCTCCCGCCACCCAACCGGTAAAGGCTTTCATGTGGTGATCGCGGCCGTAATTGTCGCGGCTGCTTGATCCCTGCGCCATCGGTGTTCGCCCGAATTCGCCGCTCCAGACCACAATCGTATCGTCCAGCAGGCCCTGGGCGCGCAGATCCTTGATCAGTGCGTAGCCACCCCGGTCCGACTGGCGACATTGTCGTTCGAGTTCCGCAGGCAGGTTGTTGTGCTGGTCCCAATCGCGGTGGTAAAGCTGAATGAACCGCACGCCGCGCTGGGCGAGTCTTCGCGCGATCAGGCAATTGCGCGCGAACGAACCTGGCTGCCCGACATCCTCGCCGTACCAGTCCAGAACCGATTGCGGCTCGTTGGAAATATCCATCAATTCGGGCACCGACATCTGCATCCGGTAGGCCATTTCGTACTGCTCGACTCGCGCGGCGATTTCGGGATCGCCGGTACGTTCGAGTTTGCGTTGATTCAATTCCCGCATTCCATCAAGAACGACGCGGCGGGCCTGGGCGGCGACGCCCGGCGGATTCGAGAGATACAGGATCGGATCGGACTGATTACGGAACTGCACGCCCTGGTGCACGCTGGGGAGAAAACCGCTTCCCCAGTATCGACTGTGGAGGTTCTGCCCCTGTCCGATGCCGGAGACCAACACCACAAACGCGGGCAGATTGCGATTCTCGCTCCCCAACCCGTACGACAGCCAGGCGCCGATCGTCGGCCTGCCAGGCTGGGGGCTGCCGGTCTGCATGAAGGTGACGGCCGGGTCATGGTTGATCGCGTCGGTCCGCAGCGAGCGGATCACGGTGATTTCATCCAGGATCTGGCTCGTCCAAGGCAGCAGTTCGGAGATTTCCAGTCCGCCGCTGCCTTGCCTCTCAAAGCGGTACTTGGATCCGACGCAGACCAGCGGTTGGCCTTGAAGCTGGGCAACGCGCTGTCCGCGAGTGAGGCTTTCCGGCATCGGCATCCCGGAGAGTTCGTTGAGTTTCGGTTTCGGATCAAATAGGTCGAGTTGCGAAGGTCCTCCAGATTGGAACAGAAATATGATCCGTTTGGCGCGTTGCGGAAAATGCAGCGGCTGCACGGCCCCGGAACTCGTGGCGCCCTGCGACGAGGCACCGTCAGCGGCCGGCGATTCTTTGCGATCATCCTCCGCGCTTACCGACGCGATTCCCGGATCGCCGCGTAACAGCGAATCGAGCGCCATCGCGCCGATTCCCAGCGTGCCACGACCAAGGAAACATCGGCGCGTCTCCGCATTGCTCATCGAAGCCACTCCTCCGCAATCCCATTTCCGCGTTTCATTCTCTGCTCAATGCCTCGTCGAGATTCATCAATGACTGGCAGACGCCGGTCCAGGCAGCCAGCTCCGTGACCTCCAGGCCTGCCACGCGCGGGAATTCACCCACCTGCGTGATCGCCATGGCGTCGGCGAGGTGCGCGCGGTAATGGTCGAGCAATCGCGTCCAGGTGTCGCGCAGCACGCTCAGCTCCGCCGCATCGGGTGCGCGTCCCAGCAGGGCGCGCGTCGCGACGGACAATCGCAATTCGAAATTGTCCGGATGATCCAGCAGGATCCGTTGCCCAAGTACGCGTGCCGACTCGACAAACGTCGGATCGTTCAGCAGCACAAGTGCCTGCAACGGCGTGTTGGTCACAGGGCGCTGGGCGACGCAGACTTCCCGGTTGGGTGCGTCGAACAGCGCGAACATCGGATAGTGAATCGACCGTTTCCAGAAGGTGTACAGTCCGCGGCGATACAGGTTCTCGCCGTGGTCCTGCTGGTAAGCGCGATCGGGTTGATCGCCGTAGGCCATTTCTCTCCACAAGTCGCCGGGCTGGTAAGGCTTGACGCTGGGTCCGCCGACGCGCCGAACCAGGAGGCCACTGGCCGCCAGCGCTTGATCGCGCAACAGTTCGGCCGGCAGCCGGATTCGCGGAGCCCGAGCCAGCCAGCGATTCTCGGGATCGCGCTGCAAGGCCTGGTGCGATACGGCCGAGGATTGCCGGTAGGCGCTGCTGAGCGTCAGCCGTCGTACCATGCGTTTCAGGTCCCAGCCGCTGTCGATGAATTCCGCGGCAAGCCAGTCCAGCAGTTCAGGGTGCGACGGTGGCTCGCCGCGAACGCCAAAATCGTTCATCGTCCGCGTGAGGCCCTGTCCATAGATCTGCTGCCAGAGCCGGTTCATGGCGACACGGGCGGTCAGAGGATGGCGTCGATCGACAAGCCAGCCGGCCAAGGTCTGTCGATTGGCGCGTCCGCCGTCGCTGATGTTGCCCAGTACGGCCGGTACACCCGGTTCGACCGGCTCGCCCGGCACGCGGTAATCGCCGCGCACCAGGATATGGGTCGGACGAGGCGGGGTAACCTCGCCCATGATCCTCAATTTGGGAATCGAACGTTCCAGCAGCAACTGCTGCTGTTCGACGTCCGCCAGGCTGGCCGCCAGATCGCCGATGCGCGGATCGTACTGGGACAGGAATAATTTGCGCAGTGTCCTGCGTTGCTCCGGCGTACGCTGCTCATCCGCAATCCGCGCCAGCCGCATTGCCTCCTCGATGCGATCGTCTTTGTCTTTTTCGCGGGTGGAAAAATAGAATCCGTAGCCGCCCTGCAGGTTGACAATCTTGAGCAGGATCTGATTCTCGCCCGGCTGCAGCACGATCGGCACGCGATCCTGATTCGGCGCCACGACGCGGACGAGGATGTTCGAATGCACCAGTTTGCCGTTGATCCAGACCTTGATGCCATCGTCGCTGCCGAGGTACAGCGTCAGGGGTTGGCGCCGATCGACGCGTACGGTCCGGAACAGGTACGTGGCACACTTGTCCCCGGCGAGATAATGCGCTTTCCCGTCAACCCACTCCGGCTTGGGCTGCCAGCGGAGTTTTCCGTCGTCATACGCCATGTTCAAGTCGACCTGCCGTTCCGGCGGGTAGGCGTAGTCGAACGGCTGGCTGCCGGCAACTTCGTTGAAAGGCCCGATCGCCTGCCATGGCGAGAGCTGGGCGGAGGCAAATTCGCCGCGGGCCAGCCGGCGCTCCCAGTCGGGCTGATCTGCGTCGAGTTCCGCGTTTGGTTCCGCCAGGCGCGCGTCCAATTCCTCCGTCAGATCCTGGTGCTGCCGGCGCAGGTCTTCGCGACGTGCGAGTTGCCCTGCGTCGGGCGTAGCCAGGATCGGCGGCGCGTCGTTGCCGCGGAACAGGATGTCTTCGGGAACCTGATTGAAGAACGCGAACAACTGGTAGTACTCGCGCGTCGTAAATGGATCGTACTTGTGATCGTGGCATTCCGAGCACTGCAGTGTCACGCCCAGCCAGGTCGTCGCGGTGGTATTGACGCGGTCGACGGCGTATTTCGCCTGGTACTCGGCCGCGTCAGCGCCGCCCTCGGAACTGGTGGGTCCCAGGCGGTGGAAGGCGCTGCCGATCCGCTGTTCGAGCGATGCGTCGGGCAACAGGTCGCCGGCCAGTTGCTCGATCGTAAACTGGTCGAACGGTTTGTCCTGATTGAATGATCGGATGACGTAATCGCGAAACTGGTAGATCACGCGTGGCGTGTCGTCGTGGTAGCCGTCGGAATCTCCGTAGCGTGCAAGGTCAAGCCAGGGGACCGCCATACGTTCGCCGTAGTGGGGCGAGGCGAGCAGGCGGTCGATGAGTCGCTCGAAGCGGTCGTCGTTCTCGGAGGGAGCCGTCTCGCGGTCATCGGGCAGCTGCAGCTCGTCGGCGGGCGGCAACCCGGTCAGGTCGAGTGCGGCGCGGCGCAGCAGCACCGCGTCGGCGGCGGGAGGGGACGGTTGCAGCTCGGCCGCCTGCATCGACTGCAGCAGATAGACGTCGATCGGGCTTTTTGGCCAGAGCGACGCGATTCGAACGGGAACGGGCGGTGGGCGCTCGATCGGTTGGAACGCCCAGTGTTGTGGCCAATCGGCACCTTCATCGATCCAGCGTCGGATCGTGGCGACCTGGGCGGGGCTGGGTTTCTTGCCGGTCTTCGGAGGTGGCATCACGAATTCGGGATCGGATGAAACGATCCGCGCCACCAGTTGGCTCCGGGCGGAGTCGCCGGGCCGAATGGCGCCGTCGTGCCGCAGGGCTGCCGGGCTGTCCAAACGCAACTCGGCCTGCCGATCCCGGGTGTCCGGTCCGTGGCAAGCCAGACAATACTCGGCAAAGATCGGGCGGATGTCGCGCTGAAAATCGACCGCTGCCGGCCGGCCCCCGACGGGTTCCGCGGCGTTTGTGCCGGCCAGGACCAGCGCGGCACTGAGCAGGAGCGGCGTCAACAGCATTCGGGAATTGCGCCGCTTAGAACTCATACGATATTCGCCCGTGATGTTGTGCGCGGGAGATCTTGTCCAGTGCATGCAATCCGGCCAGAACGAACTCGACACACGATGCGCGCATCGCCGGTTCCTGGGACGAATTGACCTCGAACGCCTTGTCCCAGACGGGAGGCACACGCTGCAGCCGCTGCGCGTAGTGTGTGGAAGGGAGCATATCGCCGACTTCAATCTTGACGCCGCGCGCGAACAGGTTGGCCAGCTCCGCCAGACCATGTTCCTGAACGTACTCATCGAAGACGACCTTGATCGCTTCGGCCACGACCGCGTCCAGGACCTGCCGCTCGGACATCTGGTGGCTGCCCATCAGGTCCAGTTCCAGTTTTCCCAGCGAGGAGGACAGCAGGTGCGCCATGTCGGAGATACGGGGAACGGCCGGCGTTTCGCCGAGCATCACGCCGCGATGCAGGGCGCTGGCGACCAGGGTTCGATAATTGGCGATACTGAAGCGGGCACTGACGCCCGATTGCTGGTCGATATACTTCGATTTCCGGGCCTGGATCGTAACCTGCTCGATGATCTCGCGCATGAAGTACGGAACGACGACCCGACCGTCGCGCGTGACGTCGATCGCCGCTTCCTGCTCCATGATCTGGATTCCCAGATCGCGCTCGCGGGGATAGTGCGTGTGGATCACCGACCCGATCCGGTCTTTCAATTGCGGAATTACTTTGCCGCTGCGATTGAAGGTCGACGGGTTGGCGGAGAAGAGCAGCACGATGTCGAGGTCGAACTTGATCGGGTATCCACGGATCTGCACGTCGCGTTCTTCCAGGATATTGAACAGGCCGACCTGGACGAGTTCATCGAGTTCCGGGAGTTCGTTCATGGCGAAGATACCGCGATGCATCCGGGGAATGAGCCCGAAGTGCAGGGCTTCTTCCGCCGACATACTGACGCCGCCGACCAGCCGGGCGGGATCGATTTCGCCGATAATGTCGGCGAACTTGGTGCCGGGCGCGAGACGTTCCGCGTAGCGATCGGCGCGTGGCCACCAGCCGATCGGCACATCCTCTTCCGAGTTGCTGTCGACGTACTCGCGACAGATACGGCTGATCGGCCGGTACGGGTCGTCGTGCAGTGGCGCTCCGGGGATGTCGATGTAGGGGATCGCCTCATCGAGGAACCGCCCGATCGACCGCATGATCCGGCTTTTCGCCTGGCCTTTTTCGCCGAGGAACAGCATGTCGTGTCCGGCCAGCAGCGCGATATTGATTTCCGGGATTACGGTGTCATGGTAGCCGATGATTCCCGGGAAGAGCTCTTCTCCGGCCGACAGCGCCCGCAGGAAATTCTCGCGAATCTCCTGTTTCACGCTGCGGGAAATCCAGCCGCTTTCGCGCAGCTGGCGGAGGTTATTCGGACGATGCATTTCTGTTCCTGGTTGCTGGGAGTCGATTATTCGGCGGATGCTGCATGGGGAAGCGGTTTCCGCAATGCCTTACCATACAATATGCTGCGCTCCGGCACATCCGTGGTCGCCAGTGGCAGCATCACCGTCATTTCGGTTCCTTTGCCCGCCTGGCTGGTCGCAGTGATGGTTCCGCCGTGCATCTGTACGACCGACTCGCAGATGCTGAGCCCCAGTCCCGTACCGCGTGTTTCGCCCTGCCGGGGTCGCGAGCGGTCGCTGCGGAAGAACCGTTCGAAAATATGCGGCAGATCTTCCGCGGAGATGCCGCTGCCGGTGTCGGTAACGCGCAACACGGCTCGTGAATGATCTTCCTGCCGAGTGGTGCTGATCGCGATCAGGCCGCCTTCCGGCGTAAACTTGATGGCATTCTCGACCAGGTTAATGATGACCTGGCGAAGGTGCAGGCGGCTTCCTTCCACAATCAGTGAATCGCATTGCGTGGCGCGGAGTTGAATACCGCGGTCTTCGGCCACCGGCGCGAACATTTCGATCGATTGCGACACGAGCTCGTTGAGTTCCACGAACTCGGCGGCGACCGTCAGGCAGTCGGCTTCGGTTTCCGCCAGCAGCAGTAACTGCGACACCAGATTTGCGAGATTGGCGGTTTCGTCCAGCAGGCCTTCCAGCACCGACTGGTATTCCTCGGGCGTCCGGTCCTCGTTCAGCGCCACTTCGACCGTGCTGCGAATGGCGGCCAAGGGGGTGCGCAGTTCGTGCGCCGCGTTCGCGAGAAAGTCGCGCTTTGTTTCCAGGTATAGCGCGATCCGGTCGAGCAGCTTGTTGACTTGCTGTGCCAGCTGGTCCAGCTCGTCGTTGGTTCCCCGCACCGGCAGCCGTTCGCTCAGTTTGGCTGGGCGGAGCAGCGCCGTGGCATGGATCATGTCGGCGAAGGGATGGGTGGCGCGGCCGGCCAGCCAATATCCGCACAACGGAGCTACCAGCACCAGCCCCAGGCAGATCAACAGCGCGTTGCCGTCGATCCGCGACATGTCCTGCTGAATCGGCAGCAACGACGATCCGACCAGCACCGTCAAGCCACCGCGTTCGTAGCGGTCCTGCACGATGCGGAAATTCCCCAGGGAGATCGGGAACTTGTTGCGCGACAGTCGCATCGCATCGGTCAACTCCGGCGCGCCGTTGCTGGACCACGTCCCGCCGTCCTCGCGAAGATTGGACAGTCGCACGAACCAGCCGTGCAATTCGTGCGCCTGCGCTTTGCGGTTCAGCGCCTCCAGTACCTGCGGATCGTCCGCGCGACCTCCCGCGTCCAGCGATAGCGCAAGCTCGCGGATATCCTCGATCAGCACCTGGTCCAGCTCCGACATCAGCGCGAATCGCAGGCTCTCTCTCAATACAAACAACGTCCCCATCGACGCCAGAATCACGACGCTTGCGTTCCAGACCGCCAGCCGAAAGCGGATCGTCTTGGTGAAGTACTTATTTCGCGCGGATAACATAGCCTCGACCACGGATTGTCTGTATCAGCGGTTCGCTGAATCCGCGATCGATTTTACCACGCAATCGGTTGATGTGGACCTCGATCACGTTGGTTACCCCTTCCCAATCCGCTTCCCAGAGATGTTCGCAGAGCATTTTTCGCGTTACGACCTGGCCCGAATAGCGCATCAGAAACTCCAGCATGCTGAACTCGGTCGGCGTCAGTTCGATTTCCTTGCCGTCACGAATGACGCGGCGAGTGGTCAGGTCCAGTGTCAGGGGACCGCTTTCGAGTTTTTGGGCGGGACGAATCTGCGACCGTCGACAGATGGCCTGCAGTCGAGCGGTCAATTCGGAAAATGCGAACGGCTTGGCCAGGTAGTCGTCGGCCCCGGCGTGCAGGCCCGCCACGCGGTCATCGACGGAACCTTTCGCCGTCAAAACCAGAATCGGAGTTCCAATGCCTTGCGAACGCAGGCGACTCAGAATCTCCATGCCAGGAACGCCGGGCAGCATCAGGTCGAGAATGACCGCGTCATACCGTTGGCTCGAGGCCAGATCCAGGCCGCGGCCGCCGTCACGGACCCAATTGCAGTTGTGCCCCGATTCCTCCAGTCCCTGACGGAGCGACTTGCCCAGCGCGGCATCGTCCTCGACCAACAACAGGTCCATGGAAATTTGCTCCAGATTACGGGTCACAATGAACCAAGTCTAAGTGATTCATCGGATTCGAGAAAAGTAACTTCGCACAACTAACAGATTTGTAAGCTGCATTGGCACCGGTACTTACCGAGTTTTCCGCAGCGGCACGGATAGGCAACGTCTTAAGGAATCGTAACCGAATTCCCAATAGCTTCCCTGGAAACCGGGTCGTATAAGTAACAGAGCATTCGTGATTTTGAGCCCCTGCCGCGGCAGGGGGATGGATTATTCTCACCGCGACCTACTGGCAAGCGGCCCACCAATGTCGACCTCCCAAGCTGCGCCCCCGGCAATCGGCAAAGGATTTCTGGCGAATTTGCGCTATGATGTTCCGGCAGGATTTCTGGTTTTCCTGATCGCTTTGCCACTCTGCCTGGGCATCGCGAAGGCCAGTGAATGGCCCCCGATGTCCGGAATCTTCGCGGCGATTCTGGGCGGGATCCTGGTGCCGTTGTTCAGTAATTCCGAGTTGACGATCAAAGGACCGGCGGCCGGGCTGATTGTGATTGCTCTGGGATGCATCGGTGAGTTTCGGGAGTTGGCACCGCAGTTCGGATATGACGGGGTAGTCGGAAGCGGCGAAGGGAACGATCCCGCGCTCGGTGGTTATCGATTGGCCTTGGGAGTCTGCGTCGCTTCGGGTGTCGTGCAGATCTTGCTCGGATTGTTTCGCGCGGGTGCGCTGGTCGAATTGTTCCCGCTCGCCGCGGTCCACGGAATGCTGGCCGCGATCGGGATCATCATTTTCTCCAAGCAGTCCCACCTGCTGCTGGGGGTGACTCCCGCCGCCAAGGAGCCGCTGGATCTGCTGAGAGAACTCCCCCATAGTTTCCTGCACATGAATCCGGTAATCATGCTCATCGGATTCGTGAGTCTGCTGATCTTGTTCGGCCTGCCGCTCGTAAAGATTCCAGCGATTCGGAAGCTCCCTGCGCCGATGCTGGTGTTGCTGATTACGATTCCGATGGGGCTGGCGATGGGGCTTTCGACCGCCGGAACCTCGATTCGTTACTTCGATCACGTGATCCAAGTCGGTCCGCAGTTCCTTGTCAGTCTTCCGGGAACGCTGCTGGAGTCGATCACGTTTCCCGATTTTCGCGGATTGGTGACGACTACGGGGGGGCAGTACGTGATCATGTTTGCACTGATCGGGTCACTGGAGTCGCTGCTGGCGGCCAAGGCGATCGACCTGCTCGACCCTTGGCGCAGAAAAACAAATTTCAACCGCGACTTGCTGGCGATTGGCATGGCGAACACCGCCGTCGCCTGCATCGGCGGTCTGCCGATGATCGCCGAAATCGTCCGCAGCTCGGCGAATATCAACAACGGCGCAAGAACGCGCGTTGCGAACATGGTCCACGGTCTCGGCCTGCTGACCTTTGTGGCCTTCGCCGCCGCCGTGATCAAACTGATCCCCACCGCCGCACTGGCCGCGATGCTGGTCTATACCGGCTTCCGACTCGCATCACCGAAAGAGTTCATCGGGACATATCGGATCGGGCGGGAGCAACTGGCAATCTTCGTGACCACGATTATCGTAACGCTGGCCACCGACCTGCTGATCGGAATCGGCGCCGGAATTGCGCTGAAGATCGTGATCCATTACTTCAACGGCGTCTCCTGGCGGGAATTCGTCCATCTACACGCCGAAGTCGCCGAACTTCCGAACGGAACGCATGCCATCCGGCTCCGCAACGCGGTCGTGTTCAGCAACTGGCTGAAGTTGCGGGCGCTGATCGATCAATATGGATTGAAACCGGGCAAGGATCTGGAAGTTGATCTTTATGAGACCAGTTTTGTGGATCACAGTGTCGTCGAGCGGTTGCATCAAGCCGAGCATGAATTCGAGGACAACCGGCTGCATTTGCGGCTAATAGGACTGGAAGGGCATCGGCGACTTTCGAGTCATCCGCTGTCGGCCATCAAGCGAGGTCTGCAGCCGGTGAATCGACTGACGATCTACGCGGCGCGTCAGGCGGAATCGATGATTATCGGCAAGCTGGCCGAAACGGGCGTTTCCGGCTACACGTCGATACCGGTGCGGGGAACCGGTCGAACCGAGATCCTCACCGACCCCTTCCAGGGAAAGTCGTGCACGCGGATCGAGGTTTTGACAACCTCCGAACTATCATCGCGTATTATCGATTTCCTGCATCGTCAAGTCATGCCGTTGTATCCCGTCACTGCCTGCGAAGAGAAGGTGATGGTTCTTCGAGCGGACGACTTCAACAAGTCTGAATTCGAAAGGGACGTCGATTCCTCGACGTCCGGGAAATCAGCATTGACTGACCCGGTGTCGACGATCCCGTAAGGACCTGCCCGGCAACAAGGCGATGGAACAACCGACAGCTGTTCAAGATGCGAATTCGCAGGCCGGTGCCCATGGTGAGTCGAGGGTATCGGCCGGCGCCGCACCCGCCATCGAGCGATTACGGCGGGCAATTGAGCATGTCGCGCATCTGCTTCCGGCGCAGGGCCCGATCACGGTCTTCATTCACCACAATACGCTGCATGCTTTTGAGGGTTTGCGCTTCGACGAGGCGTTGCGGCGCGGCGCGCGGATTTTCGGCAACGAGCCCTATTTGCCCGAATCGCAATACCGCCAGGCGCTGATGCAGGGCCGAATCCGCTCGACCGAGCTCGAACAGGTGCTGCGCGAAGACTTGGGGGAGCGGGCCGACGCCGACATTGCCGGGCTGGTACAACGGCTGCAACTGCGATTCGCGATGCTGCAATATCCGGTCTGGTCAGGGACCAGCGACGAGATGCGCTGGCTAATCGAGGAAACCGATTCACTGCGTCGACTGCGGCCCGAGGCTTCGGCGGCCAACCGCCTGCGAATCACCGCCGAAACGCGGCGCTGGGTCATGCGCGACCTGCGAGGCTGGGGAGGCGATGCCGCCGACAATCCGGCTCCGGTCGACGTACCGAACTGGCTGCAAGACCTGATGCGGCGCAACGCGGGGGCGCCGTTCGAATCCTGGTCGGACGAGAAGTGGGATGAACTGACGCTGGAACTGCTTTGGAACATCTGTTGCGACGGTTTGCACTTTGCTCCAGCACCGATCGCTCCCCCACCGCCGACGCGGCATCGCGACTTGTTGCTCGCCGTAACGGACACCGATTCGGACTTGCTGGTCAACGAATTCATGATCCGTTACTGTGCCGCGTTCCTGGACCAGGGATTCGCCCAGTTCTCCCTGCCCGAGCGTGAAAGAGGCTTCTTTCAATCTTTTGTGCGTCTATTCGGCGACGCGGTCGGGCCACCGCAACGCTGGCTCAAAGGCCTGGCAGCCGAGCTGCGGCGGATCGATCGTGAATCGCTTTCAGCGCTGGAATTGATCCAGGAGTCGTTGGTCGATCTGGGCGTCGAGGAGTGCGAGTGGGACACGTTTCTCACAGCGACATCCCTGTCGCTGCGCGGCTGGGGCGGCATGTTCCGACAGGTTGAGTTGCGCGCCGACAGCGTCGCCAAGCCGATCCCGTCCGGGAGCCTTGTCGATCAGCTCGCGTTGCGCCTGCTGCTGGACCGCTGGGCGCTGCGGCATGTCGCTCGCAGCGAATTCGGTTATCACGGTCCGCTGTCAAAGCTGCGGGACAGGCTGCGGGTCTCGTTTCCTCAGCCGGAGACATTCGATACCAATCGCCGCGCTTTTCAGATCTTCATGCTGGCCCAAGTGCTCGGCTGGACGCCTCCGGAATTGTTTGCTCTGGATCGCGAGGCATGGAACCAGCTGATCCAGGAAGTCGAACAGTTCTCCGATCTGGAGCGGCGACGGGTCTTCCACCTGGCATTTGAACTGCGGTTTCGCGTGCGGACGCTGGATGCGGTCGCGCTGCATGCGGGCAAGAACCCGGAGGTGTCGGCGGTTCCACGATTCCAGACGATCTCTTGCATTGACGAACGCGAAGAGTCGTTCCGTCGGCATCTGGAGGAGATTGCTCCGGAGGTGGAGACCTTCGGCGCTGCTGGTTTCTTCGGCGTGCCGATGTACTATCGCGGGGCTGCCGATGCTCATTTCGTGCCGCTATGCCCGATCGTTATTCGACCGAGGCATTGGGTGGCCGAGCAAGTTGATGATTCGCTGGAGCACGTTCATCAGCAGCGCAGCAAGACGCGTCAGAAATTGGGAAAAGCTGCCCATCAAGTTCATGTTGGCAGCCGCAACTTTGCATTGGGCGCGATGGTCGCCGGGTTTTTCGGCGTTTTCGCATCGGTTCCGCTCGTGGCCCGAATCCTGTTCCCGCGGCTGTCCGGCCGCATCCGCAGCTGGTTCGGACGGTACTTGCAGTCGCCGCCGGTGACGCGATTGAAACTGGAGCGAGCCTGCCCCGAACCGGGTGCCGAAAACGGCGCGCTGGGGTATACGGTCGAGGAAATGACGGCGATGTCGGAACGGCTGCTGCGCGACATCGGACTTGTCCGCAACTTCGCTCGATTTGTGTTCATCATCGGTCACGGATCGAACAGCCTGAACAACCCGCATCGGTCGGCGTATGATTGCGGGGCGTGTGGCGGCAGTTCGGGTGGCCCGAACGCGCGGGCCTTGGCGCAAATACTCAACGACCCCCGCGTGCGCGATGGTTTGCGGAACCGCGGAATCGATATCCCGGCGGAGACGATCTTTGTCGGTGCACTGCATAACACCTGTGACGATTCATTGACGTTGCGTGATACCGATCGGATCCCCGAGTCCCATCGGGCTGAATTCGAACAGCTCCAACGCATCCTGCGCCAGGTGGCGGAACGGAATGCTCATGAACGCTGCCGGCGCTTCATGTCCGCTCCGCTGACAATCTCACCCGCAGATGCAAAGCTGCATGTGGAGGAACGATCGGAGGATCTGGCCGAGCCGCGTCCCGAGTTGGGCCATGCCACGAACGCCATCTGTGTGATCGGACGACGACACCGCACGCGCGGTTTGTTTTTCGACCGGCGAGCGTTCCTGATTTCCTACGATCCTACGCTCGACAACGATGAGGCGGCGACCCTGACACGAATCCTGCAGGCCGTCGTTCCGGTCTGCTCCGGGATCAACCTGGAATATTACTTTTCGCGCGTCGACGCGCCGGGTTGGGGGTGCGGCACCAAACTGCCTCACAATATTACCTCGCTATTGGGTGTGATGGACGGCGCCGCCAGCGACCTGCGCACGGGCCTGCCGCTGCAAATGGTCGAGATCCATGAGCCGGTGCGATTGATCTATGTGATTGAGGGCGACGTCGACGCCGTGCGCCGGATTCTCGACAACAACCCGGCCATCGGGCGCGTGTTTCTCAACGAATGGTCGCAGCTGGCCGTGCTCGATCCTCGATCGGATCGCATCCAGATCCTGCGGCAAGGCAATTTTGAAATCTATCAACCCACCGTCCGCGAGTTGCCTCGTCGAGCCTCGTCGCTGGATTGGTACCGCGGTTGGCGCGATCACCTGGAATTTGCCGAGATCGGTAACGGGCGGCAGTCGGACGGCCGACGACCGGCGGAACAGCGCCGGCAATAGGAAAGAGGTCACGTGACATTCGATTCGGCGACTTACATCTTCGGCGTCGTGGTTGCCGCGGCTCCGGCATTGCTGGTGATCGTGCTGGGGACCGCTTCCTTGCTCCGCATTCGCATGAGCGAGACCTTCGTCAACCGGGCCGGTCAATCGGTGGTGATTGTCGGCCTGCTGGCGGCGATCGCCATCTTTGCAGGGATGTTGATTTCCGGATCACGAAACGTCCCGGTCTCGCTGGGCCAATGGGTAGCGATTCCCGAATATCACTTTACTTTCAAGCTGGTCTTTGATCGGCTTTCGATTCCGTTCGCGATCCTGTCCTATGTGCTGGTGGGAACGATCGGTGCGTTTGCCTCGAGCTACATGCATCGCGAACTGGGATACACACGTTTTTTTGTGCTCTATGCATTGTTCTTGCTGGGCATCGTCACGACGACGCTGGCGGGAACAGTGGAAACGCTGTTCGCGGGTTGGGAGCTGGTGGGATTGTCGTCGGCGTTGTTGGTCGCGTACTACCACGAGCGGCCGGCTCCGGTGCGGAACGGATTGCGAGTTTGGGCGATCTACCGAGTATCGGACGCGGCCTTGTTGCTGGCGGCGATCGTGCTGCATCATCTGCATGGCGAGGGGGACTTCAGCGGCTTGATCCTTTCCGGGTCATGGCCGGACGGCGAGGCGGCGGTGTCGGGCAGTTCGGCGTTCCTGGTCGGCATCCTGCTGGTGATCGCCGCTGCCGGTAAGTCGGCGTTGATCCCGTTCTCCGGCTGGTTGCCTCGCGCCATGGAAGGTCCGACACCCTCCAGCGCGATTTTTTACGGCGCCCTCTCGGTCCACCTGGGCGCCTTTCTGCTGATGCGCGTCAGCCCGTTGCTTGAGGCATCCGTGCCGTTGCAAGTCATCGTCGTGGTCCTGGGGATCTCCACGGCCTGCTTTGCGTCGCTGGCGGGGCGCGTGCAGACCGACATCAAATCGGCCCTCTCGTTCGCATCGCTGGCGCAAGTCGGCATCATCGTGGCCGAGGTCGGCGTCGGCCTGCGATATGTCGCGCTGGTGCATCTGCTGGGGCATGCCTGCCTTCGGACATTGCAGTTCATTCGCGCTCCGAATCTGTTCAAGGATTATCACAGTCTGGAAAATGCGTTGGGGAATCGCCTGTCGATGGGTCAGGAACTCGCCGCCGAACGGGAAGCGAGTGCGGTGCGGCGCTGGCTGTTTCGGTTGGGGATGGAGCGTGGCTACTTCGACGTGATCCTGGCCGATTACTTTTGTGACCCGCTCTTGAAATTTTTCCGCGGCTGCGATCGCCTGGAACAGGCCTGGCTGCGGTTCTTGAGCGGCAACGATCGGGGAGAATCGGCGGGCCAGTCGCTGCCGCCCGCCGATCGGCGCACGCAGCGAGGTTAATTCCATGCATTCGATACCCTGGCTGGAATTCACACTGTTCTTGCCGCTGTTCAGCGCCCTGTTTGTCGCCGGGCTCGGGAACACGCAGCGTAGAACGGTCGCCTGCCAGATCGTGACCTGCTTGACATTTGTTTTCGCGACGATCTGCTGGTTCGAATCTTATTGTGGCGGTCCGTTGCTGACGGTCGCATGGCCGGCGAATTGGACGGAAATCATGTTGCGGTCGCCGTTCCAGATCGACGAGTTGGCTGCGCCGCTCGTTCCCGCCGTGGCGTTGTTTCATTTCATGACGGCGCTGGCGACCACACGTACAAAGATCGCCCGCTTTCCATTCTCCAGCATCTTGATCTCGGAATCGATCTGCCTGATGACGTTTGCGTCGCGCGATTGGTCGCTGCTCATCGGTCTGCTGGTCGCCGCCATAATTCCGCCTGCGCTCGACCTGCTGCAGCGCGGCAAGCCGGCTCGCGTCTATGTGGTTTACCAAGGCGCTTACGTTACGTTGCTGCTTGCCGCCTGGGCGGTCCACGAGTTTTATCCGCTGGCGTCGCCCTATGCCTGGTCGATTCCGTTGTTGATCGCCATCATGATCCGTTCGGGGCTGTTTCCGTTCCATTGCTGGCTGACTGACCTGTTCGAGCAGGCGTCGATGGGAATGGCGCTGACCGCGGTGGTGCCCGTTACCGGCGCGGTTGCGGCGGTGCGGTTGTTGCTTCCGTCGGCCCCTGATGCGGTGCTGAGCTGGCTGGCCGGATTCGCCTTGGCAACAGCAATCTACACCGCCGGGCTGGCCCTGGTGCAGCGGGAAGTGCGTCGGTTCTTTACCTATTTGTTTCTCAGCTATTCGTCGTTGATCCTGGCCGGAATCGACCTGCACACGCCGTTGAGCATGACCGGATCGTTTTGCGTCTGGTTCTCGGTGATCTTTTCGCTGGGGGGCCTGGGCCTGACCATCCGCTCGTTAGAGGCCCGATACGGCCGCCAGTCGTTGGTTGGATTCCACGGCCTGTACGAAAATTCGCCGATCCTTGCCGCATTCTTTGTGTTGACGGGCCTGGCGAGTGTCGGTTTTCCCGGGACGGTTGGATTTGTGTCAGGCGAACTGCTGGTGGACGGCGCTTTGGAAGCCGGACGGTCGATCGCATTCCTGGTCGTGGCGGCGGCGGCGATCAACGGCATCGCGATTATCCGGGCTTACCTGATCCTGTTCACAGGCACGCGCAATCAGTCCCAGTTGCCGCTGCGGGTGAAAGGTCGCGAGCGCGTTGCGGTGCTGACGCTCTCTGCGTTGATCATGGGAGGCGGCTTGTTCCCGCAACCGGGCGTGATGTCACGATTCCGCGCCGCGGAGCAGATCCTCGGCGAACGACGGAACTCGCCGCTACAAAATCTGGAGCCATTCGCCATGCAACGTGAGCAAGCCGACGCGAAACGGGCGTCGTTGCCACCGGCCACATTCGCCACGGACCGGGTCAGCGAACCGTGAATTCGGTGACCTCCCAGGAAACTTCCGGATTGGTGCCCATCCCGGCGTGTTCGAGCCGCAGATAGCGGCGCGGGAAGCCGAACTCGGGGTCGAGCTGTGCGAACAGGCTCAAACCGGGAACAGCTCGATCGGCCGTTCCGCGACGAGCCCGTTCCTGCTGCTTGAGGTCGACTTCGATCGTCTCGAACATTCCAGGGACACTCCAGGTGCCCAGCGTGCGAATCTGCTTTAAGGGCTGACCATTCCGCAGGGCTCGGGCGATTTCACCTTGCCGGACTTCGACTCGATAGGTCGCCCCCTGGCGTCCAGCGACCTGGACTTCGATGTCGTAACTGGGCGGACCCGCCTGTTTCCAGAGCAGCCAGGCTTGTTCCAGGCGCTGGCTGTCGAGCGGCGGCAGTCCTCGTGATCGAACCGCGAGAACGGTGGCTACCGTTGCCACTCCCAAGATCACCGTGGCTAGGATCGCCGCGGCGCACCCCCAGCGCCGAGGTGGGCCAGGGACGGTTCGGGCCGGCGGTTGAGGGCTGAGAGTTGACATCGAGCGGAATTCAGACGTTGGCGTGGTCTTTGCGCTATCGGCATCCTGAGGTACGTTGCGGGTTCGGTCCATGAATTACCTGAGGTGCCGACATCATGTCGCCAACGGAAATCAGACGCAATCGGGCTCGTACCAAGATCGTGGCCACCGTGGGCCCCGCCTGCCGTGCACCGGAGAAGCTGGCCGGGCTGATCGCCGCGGGCGTCGACGTTTTTCGGCTGAATATGGCCCACGGTTCGATCGAGAGCCAACAGCAGGTCGTTGACGATATCCGTCGCGTCAGCGCCGAGGTTGGCCGACCGGTCGGCATTCTGGTCGATCTCGGCGGTCCCAAAATCCGGCTGGGAGAACTGCATGAGGATCCGACCCACTGCGAGTTAGGAGCGGAGTTTTCTTTTGTTCGCAGCGGAAAATCGATCGGTCCGCGGGAGCTGACCAGCAATTACGAACTGCTGATCGACGAGCTTCAGACCGGCGATGTCGTGATGCTTGCCGATGGCACGGTGGGAATGCAGGTGATCGCCAGGAGTGCGGATCGCGTGACCTGTCGCGTGACCGCGGCCGGCGTCATTCGCAGCCGGCAGGGGATCAATCTGCCGGGCGCGGCGTTGAGCGTGCCGGCGATGACCGAGGCGGACTGGGATCACGCAAATTGGGCTGCCAAGGCGGAAGTCGACTTTGTCAGTCTGAGTTTTGTGCGTACGCCGGTCGAGATCCTGCAGCTCAAAGATCTGCTGCTGTCGCACAGTTCGTCCGCAATGGTGGTGGCGAAGATCGAGAAGCGCGAGGCACTGGATCGGCTGGACGACATTGTGGCGGCCAGCGACGCGGTGATGGTGGCGCGTGGTGACTTGGGTGTCGAGATCGACGTCGCCGAGACGGCCGTCGCGCAGAAGCGCATCATTGCGGTTTGCCAGCGGTTTCTCAAACCGGTCATCGTGGCGACTCAGATGCTCGACAGCATGCACCACTCACGCCGTCCCACGCGGGCCGAGGTCTCGGACGTGTCGAATGCGATTCTGGACGGCGCCGACGCTTGCATGTTATCGGGCGAGACGGCGATCGGCGAGTTTTCCCGCGAGGCGGTGGAGATGATGAATCGGATCATGTTGGCGACGGAGCGACTGTTGCTTGACGCGCCGACCCAGCCGCCGCCGGTAGCGGCTTTGGCCGGTGTTCACCCGATCACGGCGGCGGTTGCGTACGGAGCCGGCCGGATCGCGTCGCAGCTGTGCGCCAAACTGGTTGTCGTCGCCACGCGCAGCGGCGCGACGGCGCGGGTCAAATCCAAGCAGCGGGATTTCATTCCCACGATCGGCGTGAGCGAATCCGATAAGACGCTGCGAAAGATGTGCCTGTTCTGGGGAATTACGCCGCTGCCGGACGCCCCGATGGCGGCGGGGCCGGCGCTGCGCACGCATATCTCCAACTGGGGAAAAAATGACGGTTGCCTCGTGGCCGGCGACCGCGTGGTGTTCGTGACGGGCTCGGAAGTCATTCCGACCGCGCACAACCTGGTGGTCGTGCATGAAGTGGAATAGGTACGGGTGGAACAAGCACGGGTGGAACAGGCAAGTGACGCGATGAATGAGGCCGCGGCCCGCATCAACACCTGGTGGACGATTCTCCGCATTTGCCTGGAAGAACGGTTGGTGTATCGGGCCGACTTCGCGCTCGGCACGCTGATGCGATTCCTGCCGATCGTCACGCAGATCTTTCTCTGGTTCGCCGTATTTGAGGCAACCGGTGGGGAGCGGATCGCCGACTATACCTATCGCCAGTTTGTGGCCTACTACCTGCTGACGATGGTCAGCCGCGCGTTCAGCAGCATGCCCGGTCTGGCATCGGGTATCGCGCGCCAGGTGCGGGACGGCGATATCAAGAAATTCCTGATCCAGCCGGTCGACATGATCGGCTTTCTGTTGCTGGGGCGCGTGGCACACAAGCTGGCCTACTATTCGGTGGCGATCGGCCCGTTCGCACTGGTTTTTTTTCTCTGCCGTTCTTACTTCAGCGACCTTCCCGCGGATGCCGCGACGCACAGCCTGCCGACGGCGCTGGCGTTCGTGGTTTCGCTGATGCTGAGTTTCCTGCTCGGCTTCTTCCTGGAGGCGGCGTTAGGGCTGATCGGATTCTGGTTCCTCGAAGTGAGTTCGCTGTTGTTCGTTTACATGCTGCTGAACTTCTTTCTATCCGGGCATATGTTCCCGTTGGACATGCTGCCGGAACCGTGGCGGTCGCTGGTCGATTGCGCGCCGCTGCAGTACCTGGCCTATTTCCCGGCGGCGGTGTTTCTGGGCAAGATTCCGGTCGAGGCGCTGCCGCGCGCATTAGCAGTCCAGGCGGCCTGGACGCTCTTCTTCGCGTTTTTCTGCCGCTTCGCCTGGCGACGCGGATTGCGTCGCTACAGCGCGTACGGCGGTTAATTGGGAGCGGCGATGGCGACGCCAATCCCGCGGTTAACGCGCCGCGCCGGCGTTATCCACAATGCGGTCCACCCCTTGAATTTCGGGCGGTCAGCGTGTTAACTTCGGAGGATTTTACTCCCAGCCCTAGGCCCCTCTGAACCGATAAGGTAGCCTGCGTGCCGCGCCGAACCGATATTCACAAGATAATGCTGATAGGCTCGGGGCCGATTGTCATCGGTCAGGCCTGCGAATTCGACTACTCGGGAACCCAGGCCTGCAAGGCGCTCCGCGAGGAAGGTTACGAGGTGGTGCTGGTCAACTCGAACCCCGCCACGATCATGACCGACCCCAACACCGCGGATCGAACCTACATCGAGCCGCTGACCTGGGAGATCCTGGAGAAGGTGATCGAGCGGGAGCGGCCCGACGCGCTGCTGCCCACGCTTGGCGGACAGACCGGCCTGAACCTCGCCATGGATCTGGAGCGGCACGGCGTCCTGCAAAAATACGACGTGGAGATGATCGGCGCCAATGCCAAGGTCATCGCCAAAGCGGAAGAACGCGAGCAGTTCAAACAGGCGATGGAGAAGATCGGCCTGGAAGTCTGCCGCGGCGAAACCGTGCGCAACCTGGAAGATGCCCGGCGGGTGTTGCAGATGGTGGGGCTGCCTTGCGTCGTCCGCCCCAGTTTCACCTTGGGCGGCAGCGGCTCCGCGATCGCGTACAACCGCGAGGAATTCGATACGCTGGTCCGCCGCGGGCTCGACCAGTCCCCGATCACCGAGGTGTTGATCGAGGAATCGATCATCGGCTGGAAAGAATACGAAATGGAAGTGATGCGCGACATGGACGACAATGTCGTGATCATCTGCTCGATCGAGAATTTCGATCCGATGGGCGTTCACACCGGCGATTCGATCACGATTGCGCCGGCGCTGACGTTGACGGACAAGGAATACCAGCGGATGCGCGACGCCAGCCTGGCGGTGATTCGCGAGATCGGCGTGGAAACCGGTGGTTCCAATATTCAGTTCGCGATCGACCCGCGTAACGGCCGCATGATCGTGATCGAGATGAATCCGCGCGTGAGCCGGTCGTCGGCTCTGGCGTCGAAAGCCACCGGTTTCCCGATCGCGAAGATCGCCGCGAAGCTTGCCGTCGGGTACCGGCTGCACGAATTGCCGAACGACATCACCCGCAAGACGAAGGCCTGTTTTGAGCCGACGATCGATTACGTGGTGACCAAGATCCCGCGATTCGCTTTCGAGAAGTTCCCTGAGGCGGACGCGACGTTGACCACGCAGATGAAGAGCGTCGGCGAGACCATGGCGATCGGCCGTACGTTCAAAGAGTCGTTCCAAAAGGCGATTCGCGGCCTGGAGGTCGGCAGTTTCGGGTTCGGCTGTGACGGCAAGGACCTGTGGGGCACGCCTCAGCAGCCTTCGCTGGACGATATCCGCGCCAAGCTGGCGGTCCCCAACCACGAGCGGCTCTGGTACCTGCGCTACGCGATCAAGGCCGGGATGACGGTCGCGCAAATCCATAACGTCTGCCATATTGATCCCTGGTTCCTCGAACAACTTGGCGAACTGGTGGCGATGGAGGAGCGGCTGTGCGCGATCGCTTCGATCGACGACGTCGATACCGCCTTGTTACGGCGGGCCAAGCAGTACGGATTCTCCGATCGCCAGCTGGCACGGATCTGGAATACGGACGAACTTGAAATCCGCGACGAGCGCAAGCGGCGTGGGATCGTGGCCACGTTCAAGTCAGTCGACACCTGTGCCGCCGAATTCGAAGCCTACACGCCGTATTACTATTCCACTTACGAGGACGAAGACGAAACGCCGGCCAAAGCCCCGGGCACGCGGCGGATCATGATCCTGGGCGGCGGTCCGAACCGTATCGGGCAGGGCATCGAATTCGATTATTGCTGCTGCCATGCCAGTTTCGCGCTGCGCGAGCTGGGCATCGAATCGATCATGGTCAATTCCAATCCGGAAACGGTCAGTACCGACTACGATACCAGTGACCTGTTGTTCTTCGAGCCATTGACCACGGAGGATGTGCTGAACATCTTCGACCGTACCGCACCCGACGGCGTGATTGTGCAGTTTGGCGGCCAGACGCCGCTCAACCTGGCTCGGGCGCTGCACTCCGCCGGTGTGCCGATCATTGGAACCAGTGTCGACACGATCGAGATGGCCGAGGATCGAGAGAAATTTCAACAATTGCTGGAGCGGCTCAACCTGAAACAGCCGGCCAACGGTATCGCGCGAAACATGGAACAGGCGCGCGGCGAAGCGGTCAAGGTGGGCTTTCCTTCGCTGGTTCGCCCCAGCTTTGTGCTTGGCGGCCGCGCGATGGAGATCTGCTACGACCAGGCCCAGTTCGAGCGATTCGTGGCGGAGGCGTTCGTCGTGTCGCAAGGCCAGCCGGTGCTGATCGATCGGTTCCTGGAGGACGCCACGGAAGTGGATGTGGACTGCGTCAGCGACGGCAACGACGTGATCGTGATGGGGATCATGGAACATATCGAGGAGGCCGGCGTGCACTCCGGCGACTCGGCCTGCGCGATCCCGCCCTACAGCCTGCCGGTTCCCGTGATCCAGGAGATCCGTGAAGCGACGAAATCGCTTGCCCGTAAACTGAACGTGGTGGGCCTGATGAATGTGCAGTTCGCGGTCAAGAAAGAAGACGGACGCCAGAACGTTTACGTGCTGGAAGTGAACCCGCGCGCAAGCCGGACCGTTCCGTTTGTCGCAAAAGCCACCGGAGTGCCCGTCGCCAAAATCGCGGCCAGAGTGATGGCTGGTGAAAAGCTGAGGGACATCGGCGTCGATCGCGAACCGGTGCCTTCACATGTCTCCGTCAAGGAAAGCGTATTTCCATTCCGCAAATTCGTGGGTGTCGACATCGTGTTGGGACCGGAAATGCGCAGCACCGGCGAAGTGATGGGGATCAGCGAACGGTTCTCGATCGCCTTCGCGAAGAGTCAGCTGGCCGCCGGTGTCGTACTGCCGAAGTCCGGCACGATTTTTCTCAGCGTTACCTCGCGGCACAAAGAGCAGCTTGTCGGATTGGCGCGGCGCTTGGTGGCGATGGAATTCCAGTTGCTGGCCACCGAGGGCACCGCGCGGCGCCTGGAATCGGCGGGCGTCACCGTGCAGGTGGTGAAGAAAGTCGCGGAAGGACGCCCCAACCTGCTCGATTATCTGAACGATGGTGTCGTGGCCCTGGTGATCAATACGCCCAGCGGCAAGGGAGCGCGGACCGACGAAGGACGGATCCGCGCGGCGACGGTCCAGAGCGGCGTGCCCTGTATCACGACCATTCAGGCCGCGGAAGCGGCGGTGCTCGCCATGGAAGCGCTGCGCGACGGCGCCATGAATGTCCAGGCGCTGCAAGATCGCTTTCCACAGGCGGTGGCCGTCTCCAGTTGAGGCTTCGATCGACGACGCGTCAGGAATCGCGTTCGATGGCGACGCTCCGACGCGCGCCGCCCGGCCACCATTCGTCGATGCGCACAAAGCTCATCAAGCCAAGCAGCATGACCCACTGGAACAAGAACAGGTGCATCGACCATTCGATTCCAAGATGGAAAGCGAAGCCGAGCAGCAGAGCCCATTTTCGCAGCGGCCGGAACCAGACCCCCAGCGGAATCAACGTCTCCACGACCAGTGTTCCCCAGGTGGCCAGACGCATGCCGATCGGGAACTGGGAGAGCCACTCCAGGAGTGCCCGGGACTGCATGTAATCGCTGCTGTGAATCACGTAGAACACGGCCGAGCCTTCGCGCCATGTCTCCCCTTGCAGTTTGCACCAGACCGTCGAGAGATAGATGACCGCCATCTGCAACTGGACAAGTCGCAGCGCCCAGGCCGCCGCGCGCCCTTGCTCCGGCGATCGCTGACGACGAAGCGGTGAGCATTGCGCATCCAGCGGCATCAGCGCGGCAAACAGCGCAAACCAGCGGAGGATGTTGTCCGCGCCGTCCAGGATCAGCGGATTGAGGTTTTGAAACGTCGTCAGCCAGACCAGAATCCCGATCGCTTGAACCCGCGAGTAAACTCCGCAGGTCAAGAGCACGGACTGCAACAGCATGGCAACCAGACAGCATTGGACGGCCGTGGCCGTGGGCGATATCTGAAAAAACAGCGATGCGTTAGGCATTCCAGACAATTCGCTCGCCGTCGAGGCCCGCATGGCTCCCGATTCATAAAACCATTTAGGCGCTTCCAGCATCCAGAAGACGGTATAGACCACCAGCAGGATGCCGAACAAGATCCGGAAAAGCGCGACGCTGGCTGGTTCGCAGGAACGGAACAGGAACCCGTCCAACCCACGCGAAACCGTTCGCAAAATTTCGGGCATGCTGGCGGCACTGTTCACGGTTCCACCGTCCATTCGCGGACCAGCTCGCTGCTCGCTAACCAGCGCATGTTCTGAGCGGTTGGGAACTGGCCGACATCCGCTGGCAGGATGCGCATCATCTGTCGATAGAGTTTCACGGAGACGACTCGCGGTGATCGTGCTGCGTGGACCGGATCGCCGCGGTGCGTCGGTAGCGATCGTGCGTCGGCCGCGGGGCCGCTTCCGGCCGCAGCATCGGCTCCCGCATCGCTCGACAGCCCGGCGGACTCGGGTGGGCCAAATGTGCCAAGCTCGGTCGCCGTTGGCAAGCTGCCCTCGACGCGCCGCGCCAGGTAACTGGCCAGATCATCCAATGCCGCGCCATTGCCTGGTGTACCAACGCGGTCGAAGTAATTCACCTCCCGCGCCTTGCAGAAGCGGTCCCACCGACCGTAGTCCGACCATGAGGGCGAATCCCAGTTCACCAGCGTACCGTCGGAAAGCGAGATTTCCGCCGAGAACGAAACGTTGCGCGCGGAAGGATTCGGCGCGAACATCGTCCACTCACTCTGCAACAAACCGATCGATTGCAGCAGCCGAGTGAAGCGGCCATACGGTCGAGGTTGGCGGGGCAATTCCGCGGGGAAAGTGTCGATCAGTAACAACGCTGCAATGGCCAGGAACAGTAACCGAGCTGTCCAGCGCTTCCGATCCGCCATCGGGAAATCCGCCTCTCGCCGCATGTCGATGGTGCCTCACCTGCCAGACTTCAGCATGATTGCCGGCGATGAACCGGAAAACCAGTGCCGGGAGGTGCCGCCGCGTTCCCTGAACTTTTCCGCCCTCCCCGGTCCGGATAAACCGTAAACTCGAACGGACCCCAACCACCAATTTCCTTTCGGACCATGGAATTGACGCTGCCCGCCGCCTTCCCTATCCTGGTTCCGTCCCGCGTTACTTTTCTTGTCGAGGTATCGATTCGAGGCATCCATGGGTTGGTCATTTCGCAGGTCGATCAATCTCGGCCCCTTTCGCATCAACATCAGCAAGTCGGGGATCTCGTATTCCTTTGGCTTGGCAGGATTCCGCACGGGCGTGAACGCCAAAGGCCGAAAGTACACTTCGATGAGTGTCCCGGGCACGGGACTGCGCTACGAAAAAACCCTGGGAAGCGGCAAGAAGAAAAAGGGATCGGAGCCCGCTGAATCCTAACGGTTCAAGAAAGTCACAGCCATGAAAGTCCATTTCACGCGCGCGTTGCGAACGAGTTCCTCGGAGCGTTACTTGATTCATATCGATGGGACGGGCGACGACGCCGCTCTCGACCTGCATTATCTGGCCGATGGAACGGTCGCCGGCACGCTGATCATTCTCGACAAACAATACGCTGCGAAAGAGCTGATCGCGTCGATTGTAGAGGAGATCGATCGCACGCTGTTGCCTTCGGTCAGCGTTACCGAGGGGAATCTCTCGTTCACCGTCGTCAAAGGCTCGGTGATCGGGACCTTTACGGCGCTGGCGGACGAGTGAAGGTACGGCGCGGGCCTTGTACTGTGGGCCAGTGGTGAAGTACTCCGAGCCAGTGGTCAAGCGACGGAGCACGGGTGGAAGAGCGGCGCAGGGTGGAGTCGGGCATCGGACGATCGTCGCAATATTTTGGTGGTTAAGGACATTGAGTTCGAATGAGTGCGGCGCGGCTGGATCCGACGCATTGTCCTCGACGGTGAATTCGCAGGTCGCGTGAATACCGATGCCCGACTCGTCGTTCGTATACAGTCTAAACTATGTTCTGTCGCCTGAGCACTGGCTCGGAATACCTCGCCAGTGGCACACGAGCTGGTCCAGACGGTCGAGCCACCCGCCGCGCCGAGCCGCGTAGAAGCTGCCCTTTCCCCGAAGGGGATGTTCTTCAGCGCAGCCCAGGGTTGCCGGTACTCCGGCTACCCTGGGTACACCCGGCACCATCCGAGTTCCTCGGTCGAGCGCACCGGCCCACGGACACCAACCGACTTCGCCGAGACCGAAGCCGAAACGACGAGGAATCGTGGCGATCGAGTCAGCGTTCGTGTTATGTGCCACTGGCAGTCCATGCGGCGCGGTGAAGTTCCCACGATTCAGCGCTCCATCGGTTGCGGTCTCGGCGGGCCCATGAGTGTCGATGGACCGATGCGCTCGACCGCCGTCGCGTCGCGAGGCCCGGAAACCGGGGGTAGCCGGAGTACCGGCAACCCCCGGCTGCGCGGCAGAAAAACCCCTTCGGGGTACATCGCGCGATGCGTTTCCCAATGCACTGAGAACTTACTTTACAGCGTTGATCCGTTGACCCAATGGACGCCGCAACGATTCGCTACGCCAGGGGGTCGGGAGTCTTTGGCGGCCGAGTCTTTCCAATTGGTAAGATCATTGGCGCCAAAGACTCCCGACCCCGGTCCGCTGGCGCCGTCGCTGTTCCCCAATTCGGACTGGCACCACCGCAACCGATAGACCGTTGATGGCCGCTTCCGTGCGGTCAAGAATCAAGGTGTAACTCGAAACAAGTTTCGAGTTACATTCGCGCAAAACGAAAACTCGAACCGGAACCGGTTCGAGTTTCGTGGATGGGGTTGAGGATCAAGCTGGCAGCGAGACCGCTTAGTGCGAGTCGACGTTGCCAACCATGTGGAAGTGGTTATGGTCGATGTAAACGACCTCCTGCGCTTCGTCGTCGCGCAGGGTATGCGGGACGGGCCAGCCGATGCGTTTCACTTCGCTGAAGTAGATGGTGCATTTGTAGTGGGCGTGGTGAAGTTGAGCCGGGCCGATCAGCGGCACGAAGCGCGGTGGATCGATGTAGTCGGCGATCTTTTCCTTGACGATCCGCACGTTATTGCGGTGTACAGAATAGAGGAACGGTAAGCCGCCTTCGGTCGGCCGAGCCTTTTCCAGGGCCCACATCACCTCGTCGTCACTGGGCGGATCGAGGGCCACATGCGGACCACCCGCGGTCAGCGGTTCCAGCACCGGCACACGGTTATAGCGTTCCTGAATCCAGAACTCATCTTCCTTCTTGTCCTGGAAAAATGGGCTGACGGGAATCGGAACGCCGGCAAAACCGAGGTTCGGTCCCTGCTGAATTCCAACACATCCACTGCCGGAAATCACCAAAACACAAAACAGTCCGCGGATCGCGGAACTCAAGGTCTTGTACGACATAGTCTCATCCTTGAAAGGCTCGATCGTAACTAGACCTACTTATCGTGTTAAGCTGGGCCGAACTTGCGGATTTTTCCGAATGTCGGGGAAATTCCGCAAAAATGACGAGGTAGCTTGGAAACCAGGATCGCCGACCTTTCAGCGGAGGTCTCGAATCGCCACGACCACCCGCGTTACGACCGTATTGCCATCGACATAAGTGACGCGGGTGGTCTGCTGCCAGCAGGCGAGCAGATCCTCGACCACCCGCAGGTGATCCAGCACCATCTGCCGGGCGAACGGAATACCGATCTCGTCAAGACTCGGCAACAATAGCGCCCGCAACCAGGGACGGGCCGTTTCCACGCATCGTTCGAAGTTCAAGTGCACCACCGACTGCGGAATCTGCTCTGGGGCAAGGGAAATCGTCCCTGCGGCCCAATCGGAATTTTTCAGCAGTCGCGCCACCTGCTGGGGAGAATAGGAAAACAGGGCAAGATCGTCTCCCATTCCCAGGCTGGGCGCAACCTGCTGGGGCAAAGCCCATTCGGCCGGTAAGCGGAAATAGTAAATCGTCCCATGCTCCGTCGAGCGACTCTCCGGCGCGGACAGGCGCAGTTCAGGAAATTCCTCCGGGTCGATGGCGTGCAACTGGTCGACGGTTTGCTGCAGCAGGTCGCGCAGTTCGCGGCAGAATTGGCGAAAGCCGTCCTGATCACCGAGCCCCAGCGCGATGCTCACTTCGGGGAATCGGAGGTTCAAGTCGGCCCCTTCGGGGAGTTCCCACCACGGCCTGGCGGGAATCTGGGCATCGACCACGATTCCCAACTGGCGGTTCCAGGCAGGCAGCAACCGCATCTTGGTCAAGTTCAGAATCTGTTTTGCCAGGGGGCTAAGCCGATCCCGCAGTGTGCGCAGCCGCTGCAGCTCGGCATCCGCCTGCTCCGATTCATAATGCCGTTCGGCCCGTTCCACCAGCTTTCCGGACCATTGCGCAATCCGATCGAGCAGCCGGTCGTCCACCTCCCATCGCCCCATCGCCAGGAACAACGGTTCGGTGTCGGCATGGCGAACCAGGGTCAACGGCGGCGTGTCGGCCTGCGGTGCGATCCCGTTTTGAAGCAGGTACGATTCGAAACCGGTATCGGAAAGCATCTCGAATGCCAGCTGCGACGTTGCCTGCGGCGATTCCGACAATTCCGACAGCTCCGTTTCCAGTTCGCCAAGGCCGTCCAACAGAATTGTAAGCAGCGGCGTATCGTCGCTTGGATCCGCGCCTTGCGCCTCGATCATGCCCCACGCCTCTTCCAATCGCCCGGAAATCAGGAGCTCGAATTGCGCAGCGATTCGCATCCATTCCCCGGAACTGTAACTGATGTAGGTGAACGCGCGCTGGGCGTAAGGGCGCAGCGGCTGGAGTTCTTCGCGATCGCGCAGCAGCGGCCCCTTACCCAACGCACGGATCGGTTCCGCGTCCCGGCCGATCGCCAGCAGCAGAAAGTCCTCAAACTCTCCCAGGGATATCTCCACTTTTTTCCCGCGCAACTTGTTAATCACGATATTGAGCATTTCGGCGTCGAACTGTTGCGAAAGCGCCTCTTCGAACGACTCCCAGGGGAACTGCCTGCCGTCGACGGTCAGAACCCAGAACGGCCGTTCGTCGTGGATGCTCTTTCGCAGCCTGCCGTTCCAGCCGGGCTGTTGCTCGAGCCATTCCGCAACCTGTTCCAAGCGTGCCAGCTGAGTTGCCACGAATTCGCGACGAGGGCACCGCACCCCGAACAGCAGGTGCGGCGTTTCGAGTTGATCGAGTAACTGGCCGATCCGCATCAAGCTCTCGCGCCGCGACTCCGCCATCGCCGGTTCATCATCATCGACGAATGGCCCGCTTGCACGCAGCAGATCGGCAATCGCTATCACCTGCTGCCGGAAGTCGGCGACCGACTCGCCTGCCGCCAAAAAATACTCGGTCCCCAACGACGATAGCAGCAGATCCTTCAGCTGCTCGTTCTCCGGGTTGCTCCAGAACTCCTGCCAGCTCCGCAGCGACTCGCCGGCGTTCTCCGATTCGAACGCCGCCACGAACTGCTGCTTCATCAACTGCACCAGCGGCAACTCGAACAGCTGCCGGGCCGCCTGACTGTTGGAAAAACGCTCCCAGAGTTCACCGACGCGCATCGTCGAGGAGAAAAAGTGGGTCCCGGCGGGAATGAACCGCAGCGAGGATTGTTCGAGGTCTCCGGCTGAAGATCGCGGAGCGAATGCCAGGCAGACGCATAACGTCGCGAGAAACCGGGCGACGGTACGAATGAATTGTCGGTCGAATCTCATGTACAGTTTCCTCATGCGGCAGGCAGCCCCGTCGGGTCGTCCATCATGGGACGTTATACGGCGCAGCGCCACGCGCCTGCATCCCCCCGTTCCCTCACTTGTCATTCCGGATCGAACGGGGCTAGAATTTCCCCGACGTCGAAAATTCCCTTGGAAGCGAATGCGCGCGGTACTTGAATTCCATTCGTCATCGCACCTGGCTGGTCGGATCGGCAGCATTGAGCCTGTTGATGGTGCTGGCGTTTGCGCTGTTACCTGCGGAGCAGGTTCGCCCTGCCTGGCACACCCTGACGATCGCCGCCCAGGTACTGGCAGTTAACTTGCCGCTGGGAGTGTTGCTGGCCGCGGCATTATTTCGAACGGAAGTTCCTGGTCGAAAGATACTGGCGGCGTCCTTGGCGTCGCTGCTTTTTCTTCCGCTGTACTTGCAGGCGGCGGGTTGGGATGCGGCATTCGGCCGGCAGGGATGGTACACCTACGAATGGACATCTCTGGCCCGGCCGCTGTTCCAGGGCCGCGCGGCCGTGGTCTGGATCCATGCCGCCGCGTTGCTTCCCTGGACGATCGCGATCGTGGGTGTGAGTCTGAGGCTTGTGGAGCCGGAGTTGGAGGAAGCGGCGCTGCTCGAATATCGGCCGGCCGGAGTGTTCTTTCGAGTAACGCTGCGGCGCGTGCTGCCTGCGATTGGCCTGGCGGCGGCCTGGGGTCTGACCAGCGTTGCGGGCGACATGACGGTGAGCGACATGTATCAGGTGTCGACCTATGCGGAGGAATTGTATGTCGGATTCGCCCTGGGCGGGGACTTGTCGCTGGTAATGATGCGCATTCTGCCGGGACTGATGTTGACCTGGGTGGGAGTCTGGTCGCTAGGCGTTACGTTGATGGTGGTCGATTCAGGTTCGTCCCCCATCAGTTTGCGCCGGCAATATCGCTTCCGCCTCGGCCGATGGCGCTGGCTTTTGTTGGCACTGATATTGCTGCTGGTCGTGGTGGTGGCTGGCGTGCCGATTGGCAGTCTGGTCTACAAGGCGGGTCTGGTCGCGGAGAATCTCGATGGGCAGCGAATCCGCCGTTGGTCGCTGGCCCGCTTTTTCAAGGTCGTTCAAGCAACGCCGGGCCGGTTCGCGCCGGAGTTTGTTTGGACGGTCCTGATCGGCGCGGCCACGGCCAGCTTGACGTTGGTGCTGGCGATCGTCGGGGGATGGTGGGCGCGGCGCCGCCGCTGGCGCGGCGGATTGCTGATCGGCATCGCGGCCCTGGGATTGGCAATACCGGGCCCCTTGCTCAGCCTTGCCGCGGTCTCGCTGACAAACAGTTTTGATAGCGCGGTGTTGTCGTATCTCAGCGATAGGACGATCGCCCGCGTGGTGCTGACACTGGCGGTCCGTACATTGCCGCTCCCGCTGCTGCTGACCTGGCTGTCACTCCGGTCGATCCCGAACGAACAATTGGAGTTGGCGCGTCTGGAAGGCGCAAGCGGCTCCGAGCTGTTGCGCGACGTTATTTTCCCCCAGCGGAAATGGAATTTTCTCGCGGCTTGGATTACCGCTTTTGTGCTCGCCACGGGCGACCTTTCGGCGAGCATTCTGGTGACACCGCCGGGGATTTTTACGATTCCCGAGCGTACTTTCGGCCTGCTGCACGCGGGAGTCGACGATCAAGTCGCGGGGCTTTGCCTGTGGTCGCTGGCAATCAACTGGACGGTCGGCGCCGGACTGTATCAGATTGGCCGCCGCATCGGCCTGTTTGTTTCAGGCCGTTTTCACCCCACGGTATAATGGCACCATGAACCTCACCCCACGGGATAACGGTCCGCTCGTCCGACTCCGATCGCGACAGATTGCCCGCCTTGCGACGGCAGGCTGCGTTGTGCTGTTGCTGGCGAGCGATCGGCCATCGAGGGGCATCGACTATTTCACCATCGTGCGGGACGGAACGACGCAGGAGTTGCGCGGCCGTACGATCACGGAAGCCGAGGACGGTGGCGTGATCGTCCTTGCGCCGGACGGACGATTGTGGGTCGCGCAACCGGCGGAGATCAGCGATCGGAGGTCGGACGACTTGCCGTTCAAGCCTTTCACTCGTCCCGAGATGGAAGCGGCGCTGGTCAAGGAGTTTCCTGGCTTCAAGATCCACTCGACCGCCAACTACCTGGTCTGTCACAACACCTCGAAGGAATACGCGCAGTGGTGCGGCGCACTGTTCGAACGGCTGCATCGCGGTTTCCACACCTACTGGTCGCAGCGGCGATTCGGCTTGCGGCCGCCGGAAACTCCAATGGTTGCGGTGCTGTTCAACAGCCACGAGTCGTATGCGCTGCACGTCAAGGATGAGATCGGGGAAGCCGCCGACTCGGTCGTGGCCTATTACAGCCAGGCTTCGAATCGAATTAATCTCTACGATTTGACCGGCATCGAGGAATTCAAGCGTGGCCGCAAAGGGGTACCTCGCACCCGTGTCAACGAAATTCTCTCCCAACCCGAAGCGGCCCGGCAGGTGGCCACGATTGTGCATGAGGCGACGCATCAGCTTTGTTACAACACCGGACTGCAAACTCGCCTGGCGGACAATCCGATTTGGGTCAGCGAGGGCTTGGCAATGTTCTTTGAAACCCCCGATCTCAAGTCGACGACCGGCTGGGGAAGCATCGGCCAGGTCAACCAGCACCGTTTGGACCAGCTGCGGAGCTACCTGCCGTCTCGTCCATCCGACGCTCTGGGGAGTTTGATTCGCGACGACGATCGTCTCAAGTCTCCTGAGTCGCGTCTGAACGCCTACGCCGAGTCGTGGGCAATCAACTATTACCTGCTGAAGGCAAGGCAGGCCGACTATATCAGTTATTTGAAACGGCTGGCGCGGAAACAGGCCGGCGTGGCGGACTCACCCGAGGAGCGGCTCGAGGAATTCCGGTCGGTTTTCGGAGAGTTGGACGTTTTCGACCGGGAATTCCGCCGCTACGTGGAATCGATACGGTAATGGACGCGCCCGCCGCGGACCTTGAAGCTTGCCAAACGTGGGTCGCAGACCTTATTATGACGGACACACCTGCCTGATACCTCGCCAAGTACTTTTTTCTTTGCCTCGGGAGAATCTGCCGTGGATACCACGAATTCCAATGCCAATCGCCGGGATTTCTTGAAAACGTCGGGACTCGCCGTTGTGGGTTCGACGGTTGCCGCGTCGTTGGCCGCTCCAGCAGCGGTGCACGCGGGCGGCAGCGAGATTCTGAAGGTCGGCGTGATCGGCTGTGGAAGCCGGGGCAGCGGCGCCGCCTCGGACGCCATGAAGTCCGAAGATAACGTCAGGCTCACCGCCATGGCCGACATGTTTCCCGACGCGTTGCAGAACGCCAAGCGGAATCTCAAGGTGGCGATTGGCGACAAGTTCGCGGTTCGAGACGAACATTGTTTCTCGGGTTTCGACGCCTACAAACAGCTGCTTGCGACCGACGTCGATGTGGTGCTGCTTTGCACGCCTCCGCATTTTCGCCCATTGCATCTGCAGGCCGCGATCGCGGCAGGCAAGCACGTGTTCTGCGAAAAGCCCGTCGCCGTCGACGGACCCGGATTGCGAAGTGTGCTGGAATCGGTGCAACTGGCGAAGTCCAAGAATCTGAGCATCGTCTCCGGACTCTGTTGGCGCTATGACCTCGGCGTGCGCGCGACGATGGATCGGATCCTCGGCGGTGCGATCGGCGAAATCGTCGCCATCCAGGAAAATTATCTCGCCGGCACTTTGTGGCTCAAGCCGCGCCAGCCACAATGGACAGAAATGGAGTACCAGATCCGTAACTGGCTCTACTATACCTGGCTGTCCGGGGACCATATCGTCGAACAGCACGTGCATAGTCTCGACAAGGCGCTCTGGCTGATGGGCGACAAGCCACCCGCCAAGTGTTTCGGGCTTGGCGGCCGCCAGGTCCGCACCGACCCGGACTATGGACACATTTATGACCATTTCGCCACCTGCTACGAGTGGCCCAACGGCGTAAAGACGTTCGCTTACACGCGCCAGATGGCTGGCTGCAAACAGGACGTTGACGATTATGTACTCGGCACCAAAGGCCGTGCGGTGGTGCTGCGCCACGAAATCGAAGGGCCCGAGGCCTGGAAGTACAAAGGTCCGAAGCCGAGCATGTACGAAGTCGAACACCAGCATCTTTTCGCTGGCATCCGATCCGGCAAGATCATCAACAACGGCGAATACATGGTGAACAGCACGTTGATGGCGATCATGGGTCGCGAGGCCTGCTATACCGGCGACGAGATCACGTCGGAAGCCGTGCTGGAGTCGAACGTGCGGCTGGGACCCGACAAATACGAATTCGGGAGCATTGAAACCGCCGACGTACCAATGCCCGGTCTGACGCGATTCAGCTAAGTCCACGACGCGCTCCCGACGGAAAACGCTCCGGCGGACCGTGCAGACGCGACGGCGGAGCGATCAGCGAATCACGATCATTGCCGGCGGTTTTTACGCGGCAAGCGGTGAATCCATGTGCCAACCTGTCATCGCTCCATGGCCCGTTGCGGTCGTATTATGGCTGCTCTCGGCGGCAGCGTTGCCGGCGGTTAATGCCGATCCGGACAAGGAAGATAATCGCGGCGCAACAATCGACCCGTCGCTGGCCCGTCGCTTGCTGGCCGAGCTGCCGGATATCCAATCGTTCCGCGCGAATCCTACCGACCAGTTCCTCGTCGATTTTGAGCAGATCCGCTCGGGGCACCCCTACCTGGGAAAGCAATCGAATACTCCTCATACCGGCGGGCATATCCACTTTGTGATTCCCGATGAGCCTATCGATTCGGTTCGACCCGAACGGTTTCCCGCGATTTATGCGATGGCGGACGGGTATGTTTCCCGCGTCGACTATTCGTTTCGGTTGCGCGAGGTCTTCAATCAACAACTGCAGCGTTCCGTCGCCAATACCCGTTACGGAATTGATCTGGTGTTTGCGACGCTCGAGGGCCACCCGGTCTCGATGCATTACAGTATCGAGCCGTTCACGGATCCGGGCGACAACCGCTTTTACGACAAGTTCGTGCTCGTGCGAGTCGGTCAGAAAGTACGCAAGGGAGACCTGATCGCCCGCATGTATATTCACCCTGACCGACGCATGTCCGGCGGCACCCATATTCACTTCAATCTGATTGGCGGGAAGGACCATCGCTTCATGGCACCCGCGATCTTCAGTCGCAACGTCACCGATCGGTTCCACGAACGCTGGCGCGATTTCGGGCGGGATGGCGACGAGCGGATTCCCGCATGCATGGGTTATCGGCTGTCGGCGGAAGAGAATCCTTTTGGGACCGGTGCGGTGCGGACGCTGTAGACTCCAGGCCAATGCTGGGGCTGGAAGCGGCTGGAAGCCCCAGCCACAGCCTGGGGCAAGACTCCCTTGTGGCTGGGGCATCTTGCCCCAGCGGCTGGGGCTAGAAGCCCCAGCCACGGGTGTTGGAAGCCCCAGCCACGGCTCATCCGATTTTCAGTTGATCTTCCACTCTTCGCAGGGCATCTTCGACGCGGCAATGGTGCTGGTCGAGTCGGATGGTGCATTGTTCGGCGACGAGCTGATCGACTTTGCGTTGCGCTGCGAGCACGCTGGTGTGGCTGCGCTGGCCAAAGAACTGTCCGATTTCACTAAGCGCCGCTCGCGTATATTTGCGTGCCAGCCACATCGCCAACATTCGCGGATGGCTGACCGACCTCGCTTTGCCGCCGGTCTGCAGTGTGCGGGCATCCATGCCGAATACGGTGCAGATCGCCCGCTGGATATCCGCGAGCCGCACGATCCGTTTGGTGGCTCGGAAAAGATCGGCCAGGCAGGCGCGGGCAAATTCGACATCGATCGATCGCCCCAATGCCGTGCTGCCGGCATGGATCCGGTGCAGCGCGCCGCTCAACTGCCGCGCGTCCCCGAGCAGTTCGGTCGCGATCAGGGTCAGCACATCGGCGTGGAGGTTTATTTCGCGGCGTTGGGCAAGCTGTGTTACGATCGACAGCCGCGTCTCGAACTCGGGCAGCTGAATTCCGCACACCAGACCGCTTGACATCCGCGTGATGATCTCGGCTCCCAATCCGAACAGTTCCGCCGGCGGCCGATCAGCGGTCAGCACGATCTGGCTGCCGGCTCGTTGCAGCATGTCCAGCGTATGCTGGAATTCGACAAGTGTCGCTTTTTTGCCGACGAGGAACTGCACGTCGTCGATGGCCAGCACGTCGGCGTCGCGGCACTTGCGTCGGAAGTTTGGCAGGCCGCTGTCCTGCAGCGCTTCGAGGAACTGGCTGGTGAATTGCTCCGACGACAGGAATACCGCGCGGCGCAGCCCCTTGGTCCGTCCGGCCTGCACAATGGCCTCGGCGAGGTGCGTCTTGCCGCAACCAGACGGCCCGTATAAGAACAGCGGCGAAACGACTCCCAATCGCGCCAGCACGGAATGCGCCGCAGCGTGCGCGACGCGATTATTGTCGCCAACGGCGAATTCTTCCAATGTGGCGAGCCGTCGCCGTCCGCCCACCGCGCCGATTGGCGGGCTGGGTGCTGGCTTGAACGGAAACAACTGCTGCCTAAGTTGCCCGCTGGAATCGGCGGTCCTCTGCGGAGGTGATGACGGCGCAGGGGCCGAAGGCGAAGCGTCCGACGCAGTCGATGACGAGGGCGGCTCCGGAGCGCAGACGATGAATTCCACGGCGGCCGCTTCGCCGACAACCGAACACACGGCAGCCCGGATTTCCGCAGCGAATTTGGCCCGCAGACGCTCCTGGGAAAATGCGTCCTGGGCGACGACGCAGATCGCACTCTCCGATCGCTCGAAGCGCACGTGATCGCCGAACCACAGTTCGTATCGTTCTTTTCCGACCTTGTCGATCAGCTGCTCGCGCAGTTTCGACACGATCTCCATATCGTCCCTGGCCACGTTCCGACGTATCCCCTTGCGCGCACCACAGCTTCCGCCCCGCTTACCACCAAGATCCTCGCCAGCGAAAATCGCTGACGTGATGGAGGAAGGATGTGGCACATTCCGTTAAAGGAAAGCTGGCATCGACCGTCCGTCGCATCCAGCCGAAGGTACTTCACGAAACCGATTCCCTTCAAGCCGGCAGGTCGAAAACTCCTCGCCGCACAGGCCGAGTTTTTCGATCCCGCTCGTTGAAGCGGAGCCCGATTTTAGTGATGCTAGCACCCCTGTCAAACCTCCCACGGAGTCGCAGTCCAACTTTTTTTGTGGCCGACCGAATTCACGAACATTTCACCGGAAAAACCGCTACGACGTTCCGAGCCCGTTCCAGGGAAAATCGAGGGCCCCCGGTGGAAAAGCTGTCGGCCAAACAGCGTGCCACGACTTGTAATTCCTGGTCGCCCCGTTCCGAATTCCCGGCCCGTCTTCCGAAACGCTTACCGGTTCAGGACTTTGAAATAAACTTGCCGTCGTATCCACTCGCGGAAACCGCGCTGGCGATAAACCCGCAGGGCCGGAGTATTTCGCGTATCGACCGCCAGCGACATCGCCAATGCGCCGTGTCGCGCTGCGTATGTCTTCGCGAAGTCGACCATCAATTCCCCCAATCCGCACCCACGTGACTTGGGCTCCACACCCATGTAGATCAATTCCCATTGATGCAGCTTGTGCTCCCCCAGCAGCAAGCAGCCGGCCGGCCGATCATCGCACAGCAGCAGTTGCCAATGCCGATCGGCCGTGACACCGGTGGCCCGATAACCGTCCAGGACATCTTCGATGGCCCGAACCCCGTCAATCTCGGGGCAATCGAGCGATCCCTGGTAGGTTCTCAAGACGAGATCGGGCAGGTCCAGATGGCCGGCGTCGGCGATCGCGACGAGCCGGACAGCTGCCGGCATCGGGCACGGCAGGTCGCGCAGATTATCCGCGACAAGAAAGGCGATCTGCCCCAGGCAGGCGTAATTCATCGATCGCAAAACAGTGTCAGCATCCGGGTCGGCGACGTCCACCATCGCCTGGAGAATCTTGCAACCGCGCGCCGCAAGGAACTCATCGAGCCGTTGGTAAAGTCCAGCCATCGCATTGGCGCCCAGATCGGCGTCGATGGATGCCGGATAGACAATTCCAATTTTGCCGGGAGCCGGATAACCGAAGATCGCACCCCGGCATGCCGGCGGATCGGGAACCGAGGCACGATCCGGGAAAAAACGCCGATTACTGTCCTCATCGGCGACTCGCGGCGATTGACGTTCATCGCTTGATGAAGCGGTGCGGGCAGCCAGTTCGGGCGCAATCAGTTCCAGCAATCCCGCCGCATCAACTTCGCCGCTTTGCAGACCTTGCAGCACCACCTCGGGCATCCCGTCTCGCTCGAAAGCCGGCGTTGCTGCGAAAACGCGTTGCAGCGCTAATGGCCACCGCGACGGCAGAACCTGATGCACTTCGAAATCTATCTGCTCCGGCGAATCGGACATGGAAATGAAGATAACCCAGTTCGCCGGAACTGGCAGCCCGGGACACCGATCGCGTATACTGAATCGGACAATCGGCGCGAGAACCAGGGTATCTGCGGCTTGCCCATCGAAATGAAGGAGGACTTTGCCATGACAGGGTTTGGCATGACAGGGGTGGGACGGATTCTAGGCGTCACGGTCTGTGTTGCATTGTTGTTTCCTGCCGCGGTGCGTGGCCAGTCGTTGCTCGAGCGACTGGAAAAACGACTGCAGGCGTTCGGCGAGGATCCGAAGGAGCCGAATCGCGGCGAGCTGGCGGAAGAGATCGCGCGACCCGCGGATGAGCGGCCCGGCTCGCTGGGTCTGGTCGTGACCGACGACCCGGACAGCGACCAGCTGCGCGTCGTCTCGGTTCGCGCCGGCAGTCCGGCGGAACGAGCGGGGTTTGAGGCGGATGACATTATTACTTCGATCGGCGGTCGCGGCGTGCGGACCGCCGAGGAGATGGCCGACGCACTCTCGGCGGCTGGCCGTGGTGAGAGTATCCGGTTCGATTTGCTACGCGATGGCGATCCGCTGCGACTGACGGTGACTTGGGGGGCACGCGAAGAACCATCGGGCCCTCCGCGGATCGCCGTCTCCGAACGTCCTTCGCTCGGCATTACGGTCGGACCGGTCACGGAAGACGCCCGCGCACGCTATGGACTTACCGTTCGACGCGGCGCTTTGATCTCGACGGTGAAGAACGGGGGAGCGGCTGCCAGATACGGATTGCCGGTGGGTGGCGTGATCGTGTCGTTTAACGGAGAGCTGATCGAAACGCCACAGCAACTCATTACTGCGGTGAGAAGTGCGCAGGTCGGCGACGACGTCGAGTTACGTTATTACCAAGGCGCCGAACTGCAACGCAAGCGAGTTCTGTTGGCACCCGAGCTGGAACCGACCGCGCCGAACCTGAACCGTAATCGATCCGATGCCCCACCCGCAACGCGCCGCCGTGAAACGCTCGGCAGCGAACTGCCCGCCGTACGCCGCCTGGAAGAATTGCTGGAACGAACGCTGACGCCCGCCGAACAAAATAGCGCAACGCGCATGGCGGAGGAGGTGCAAGCGCTGCGGCAGGAGGTCGAGACTTTGAAGCGACAGGTGGAGGAGTTGACTCGCAGGCTCGAGAACCGCTGACGCGTTGCCGTATCGGTCACGTGCCATCCGATCTGTCATTGAGGGTTTTATCAGCGCTGACTGGGGCAAGATGCCCCAGCCACGGGCAAGTTGCCTAGCTACGGGAGCGCTGACTGGGGCAAGATGCCCCAGCCACGGGCAAGTTGCCTAGCTACGGGAGTGCAGACTGGGGCAAGATGCCCCAGCTACGGGAGTGCAGATTGGGGCAAGATGCCCCAGCAACGGCGACACTTAGAATCGGGCGTTGGCCTTGTCGTGGTCCAGCACCTGCTGAAATTCCTTGCTCAAAGTATAGTAGGCCCGCGGACGATTGATTTCCAACATGACCTCCAAACGATGATGCGGATCGTTCGCAAGTACCACCGGCGCGAACGTCAATCGAAGTACGCTACGCGGTTTGCCGTTCCAGCTCAGCATGTATAATCCGGCTCCCAGCGTCGGAATCGGTTTCATTCCGAACAGTTCGGTCGCCAGTTCCACGAGCCGATGTTCATCGCCGGTGTAACCCTGAAAAGTAATCCGCTGCACAACTTTCTGCTGATCGAAGTAGTAGGTCAGTGCCCCGGAAAGGTCGTCCGGGTCTTTGCCCGTCACCAGCGGCACGCGCAGGCCTTCGAGCGCCGGTTCCGCCAGCACCGTCGTGACCCGCGGCCAGCGCGCGAAAACCGCCTTGGGATGCAGGTCGAACCGGAATACCTCGTGTAATTCCTGGAACGAGGGGCCTTCGATTCCCGGCTCAAAATCATCCGGCCTGGCCGATGGGCTGGAATTGGCATGGAAGTTCGTGGCGGGTGTCGAGCCGCTGCGGGAGTCGCCGGAAAAGCTGTTCGTACCACGCGCATCGTTCGCGTTGCCGCTCAACCAGCTGCCGCCCTTGTTGCCGGCTGAACCGCCTGCCGCGGTACTGGCCGCGTTGCCCAGAGAATTATTACTGGAGTTGCCGGTTCCGGCTGAGGTACTGGACGAGCCACCGTACTGGCCGGAGGAACCGCCGGGCGAATTGGTCCAAGATGAGCCCGTCCCGGAGGCGGTATTCGAGTTATTCGTGTTATTCGTGGACCCCCAACTGCCTCCGCTGTTGCCGCCGCTGGTGCTGCCGCTGTTGTAGCCGTTACTGTTGTTACTGTTGTAGCCGTTACTGTTGTAGCTTCCGCCGCTGCTGTTCGAATTCGAATTCGTGTTGGAATTCGAGGGATAGGTTTGCAATGAGGGCGACGCGCTGTTGGTGGAAACCGGAATGGAACGGATCCAATCGCGCCATTGTGCGATCCATTGTTCCTGCGCCAGGCCGAACGGGACGAAGCCTGCCAGTGCCAGCAGCGTCAGCAGTTTCCAGGGACGCATGATTCAGGACCCCTTGTGGCTGGGGGAGTTTATGGAGTCGCAAACAGCGAGCGGGGAGTTACAAGCGGCGAGTTACGAGCGGCGAGCGGCGACTGACCGCACCCGCCCCGTATCGGATTGATCGGTCCGTTTGGCGGCTGAAATTCGCTTCCGGGACGGTACCCCGGCCAATCGCTGAATTCGTTTTGACTGGGGCCTGCGAGTCGGTCGCGCGTTGGGTACTGTCGATCGAGGGAGGATTTCAGGCAGGATCGTCAAGGTCGCCGAATTCGTCGCCGAGGTGCCGGGGCGAGGTGCCGAGCAGTGCCGCCGCGTACTCCTCGTCGGAAAAATAGGCACGCCTTTCGCCAGCCGCCTGGATGCCCAGGTTGTGCAGCAGTCGTTCGGAGTACTCGGGCGAGTAGTGTTTCTGGAGTTGCTGGAGCAACGTCTGAAATTCGGGATCCTGAGAGGCCTGGTCGAGGGACGGCCAGCGCGCGAGCAGGTGGTTTGAATTGTCGGCGAGTACCATTCGGCGGCAGAGCGCGGCGACCCGCGGCAGGCGCATTTGCGCGGCGAGTGCAGCGGCGAGTACCAGGAGTCGCCCGCGGACGTAGGGCCGCTTGCGTTTTTCGCTGGCCCGCGCCAGATGCAGATAGATTCCCAGCAGCTCGATCGGTGGCATGACCTTCTACCTTGCTTGAATGATCGAGCCCCGATCATAATCACTTTGTCGAGACGGCGGCAGCCAGGGCAATTCAAGCAGGTGGTGTTGTTGCATGCCAGAAAGTTGGAGCATCGCGGAGGCGGAGTGGCTGACGACGCCGGAATCGCAACCGTGGCTGGAGATTCTCGCCGCAACAACATCCGTACTCCCCAGCCTGGTCGCGCGGCTGCGCGGCGCGGTCGGGCCGCCGCGGACGGCCGCGCTGTTGGAACTGTGGGAGGCGCGGCGCCGCGCGGCATCGAAGTTTCCGAGGTCCGACGAGCTGTTCTTTACGCGCAAGGGCCTGGAGCAATCGACCGATGTCTGGATCGCCGCCTGGAAGGCGCAGCGCTTTCGCGGCCGTTCGTCGACGGTGGACCTGGGTTGCGGGATCGGCGGCGATCTGATGGGGCTGGCTGCCGAGTCGGCGACGATCGGCGTCGATTGCGATCCGGTTTCCGCCCATTTCGCTCGATGCAATATCGTTCGCATCGGTCTGCAGGCGGGGTTGCGCGTGGCGCGGGTGGAGGAACTTGATCCGTGGGAGTTCGACGGCTGGCACTGCGATCCGGATCGGCGGACGAGTACCCGGCGAACGACGCGTGTGCAGTTCAGCGCTCCCTCCGATTTCTGGATTGACCGTTGGCGCGCCGCGTTGCCGCACGGCGCGATCAAGTTGGCGCCGGCGGCCGGCGTGCCGCCGAATTGGTGTGTGGGCGAGCGGGAGTGGATCGAGAGCCGCGGTGAGTGCCGTCAACAACTGGTCTGGTTCGGCGAATTGGCACGGAATCCGGGACTGCACACCGCGACGTTGGTGCCCGTCCAGGGCGAGCCTGCTACCTTTTCGGGGCCTCCGAATGGGCAGTCGGAGCGAACCGATTCGTTCGCCGGGCGCGATGCGTCTCGCGGCCCGATGCCGAAGTATCTGTTTGAACCGACTCCGTCGATTCTGGCCGCAAAGCTGACGCGGGCTTTCGCGCGCGAATACGAGCTGGAGTGGTTCGACCCGGCGCCGGTAATGCTCTGCGGTGACGCACCGCGCAGGCACCCGCTGCTGCAGTCGTTTGAAGTGCTGGAAGCGATCCCTTTTGACCGCAAACGACTGGTCGAATTGCTGCGCCATCTGGACGGCGGAACGATCGAAGTGAAAACGCGAGGAGTCCGCGTCGACGCGATGCGGGCCCAGGAGATGCTGCGACTCGACGGCAGCCGCCCGCTTACGGTACTGCTGCTACCGCGCGGCGGATCGACCACGGCCGTCGTCGCGAGGCGGATTGACGCCGAAACCAATGCCGGCAGTTTCAACCTCAATTCGAATCCAGGCCGGTGAGCTTCTCCTCCGCCTGATCGGCCTGGAATGCAATCGATGAAATCGTCCGGGAAACGTCCAGCACCGTGGCGGTATCGGCCATCTGATTCGCCTGAATCACCACCATGTCTCCCGACGGTGTGCTCTGCACGGCAAACGCGCCATGCACCAGCTGGGAGTTGAGCTTCAGCAGCACGGTCGCGTTCTTGTCGTTCATCGGACCGCAGGTGGATGAATACGTCAGCAGCGGATGACCTTGTGCGTCCTTGCCGGCGAAACTCACCTCTACCGTCTGTTTGCGCAAGGCGCCGATCGGCACGACGACCGCAAAACTATCGGCGGACTCGGTCAGCTGCCACCCCGACGATTGCGCGACAGCTCGTACCAGTTGTCGCGGGTCGGCAGGAGTCAGCCCGCTGAGGTCCATCGGTCGCGCGGCGGCGGCCATTCCGCCGGCCATACCGGCGGCAGCGCCGGCAGCCGCGGCACCCGCCGCGGGTGCCGCGGGTCGCGCGGTCTGTTGCATTGCCTGCTGCAGCATTCCCGGCATCAACATGCCGAAGCCGGCACCCATCCCCATGCCCATCGCACCCGCGCCCAATCCGCCGCCTCCCTGTTCGGCCATCTTGGACATGCTGTTGGCCGCCTGAAACATGGTGTAGGCATGCAGATCACCCACCGCACCCATGCTGCTGCGGGCATCAATCGCTTTCTGCACTTCCTCGGGCGGAGTGATCGCATTGATGAAGAAGTCGACCAGCTCCAGTCCGTATTTGCCAAAATCATCGGCGAGCTTGACGCGCGTCGCCGAACCCAGTTCCTCGAATTTGGCGGGCAGATCTAGCATGCTGATGTTGGCGGTGCCCATCACATCGGTCATGCGCGAAACGATCTGGTCCTTGAGGTACGACGTGACATCGTCCGTCGTGTACTTACCCTGCGTGCCGACCAGCGTATTGATCAGGACGGTGGAATTCGTCACGCGAAACGAGAACTTGCCGAACCCGCGCAGGCGGACGATTCCAAAATCTTTGTCGCGCACGATGATCGGCTGCTTGGTGCCCCATTTCTGATCGAGGAACGTCTGCTTGCCGACGAAATAGACTTGGGCCTGGAACGGCGACTTCTCCCAGGGAATCGTCAGCAGCCGGGTCAGGACCGGCACATTCAATGTCGAGAGCGTATGCCGACCCGGCCCGAAAGTGTCGAGCGCTTTGCCGTCGCGGAAGAAAACCGCTTCCTGATTCTCCTGGACGATCAATTGGGCTCCGAGCTTGATATCGGCGGATCCTTCGGGCGGGATGCGATGGACCAGCGAACGGTTGGACTCGTCGAAATACTGCAGAACCTCAAGGCGAAGACCCATGCTGTTTTTTCCTTATGCGATTGGAATTTGGAATGCGGGCTGAACAAACCGTGGTGGTCAGCGACAACCCGAACGAGCTAGCTCGATGAAAGTCCTCGCAGAATTTCCGCGCGTTTCCCGAATTCGCTTTCGACCTTGTCCACTTGGGCCAGCATCTCGATGGCGGCCTGCGGTCCGTCCGACGCCGGGCGTTCCAGTGCCTCGGCCAACCCGCGCACCGACTCCACCAACGTCATGTCGGCCTGATAAACTTGTCCCAACACGTCCTCGGTGACCTTGACGTAATCAAAAAAGCCGCTGTAACCGCGTTCGGCGGAACGGATCTTGTTGATCAGGCCGTCGAGTCGCGATCGGACCCGTTCCCAGGGTGGCAGCGCATCGAGCTTTGCCGCGTCGGCAAGCTGCCGCAGGGTATTGTCGAGTCCCTTTTTGGCTTGCTGGAGGCGGTCGGCCATCCATTTGCGTGCCAGATAATCACTTTCGCGACGTTCCTCACGCTCCAGGTAACCGCTGAAGCCCGGAATCCAGCCCGCGATGGTCTCCAGCCAGCCTTTATTCTGCCCATGTCGACTCGGGTCAATCATCGTCTGAGCTCCTGCGATTGCATTTGCGCCCCAACAGAGTCATTTGCAATAATTTAGGTGTTTGCGTCCCAGCCCGCTAGCTGTTCGAAAAATCTGCCGGCCCGGTTCCGCCCGGATGCGGGCCCGCCTGTGCCGGCCCGGGCCGATTTGTTTCGTCTGGCGGCGGACCGACGGTTCTGCTATTGTCCCGCGTTCCGTTTTTTTCCGGAAGTGCCTTATCCATGACAACACTTCGCTCCCCGTCCCCCATTCTTTACCTCTGTATGGTTGTGGCGACCAGTACGGGTTGTGCGGGAATGCCGCTGGCCTCCTGGAACCCCTATTACCGGAGCCAATGGGAGCACGACGAGAAAATCGCTCCGACTTACCACGCCAAGATCCGGGATTTGGTCGCGATTCGTTCGGGGGCGTCCCGACTTTCACCGGCCGAACAGGAAGAGTATTCGCAGATGCTGCTGCGGATTTTCCGGGAAGACCGCAACACGCAGATTGCCTCCCACGCGATCGCGGCACTTGCCGAGTTTCCCACGGCAGCGTCGCTGGAAGGTCTGCGGCTGGCGACCGAGCATGCCGATCCGGAAGTGCGGATCGCCGCCTGCCGCGGCTGGCGCAAAAAAGATTCCCCCGAAGCGCTGGACACCCTGGCCCGAGTCCTTGGTTCCGATTCCGATCTCGATGTGCGACTCGCGGCGGCCGACGAGTTGAAGGCGTTTCGCGATCCCAAAGCATTACAGGCGTTAGCCTTGGCGCTTAACGAAAACAACCCGGCACTGCAATATCGAGCGATCGCATCGCTGAAGCAGAATACGGGGCGCGACCTGGGTAACAACGTCGACGCCTGGCGGCAATCGCTGCAGGACGGCAACCTGGCACCGGCGCAAGACGAAAGCCTGGTGCAGAAACTCCGCTCCTGGTTCTGACAGCCCGTCCACACCTCACGCAGACAGGTCTCCCGACCCGTCCCGAATCGCAAATCGGCATTCCATTGCCGAATTGTGAAAGGCACACGTCCAGGACGCAGGGAATGTACTACCCCAGGGTGCCCAACTTGTTTTCGCGGCAAACTTACGCCGTATTTGCCAATGGGAACTCGTCGAGCGCGAGTTCATCGTTCGACGGAAAATTCCGATAGTGTTTGAAGCACCTTCCCTGGGAAAGGTCTTTCGCTATTTCCAGTCAACAGCCGCGATATTTGGATGGGGGGAATACCGCATGATACGTCGGAGTCTGTCCATTTGCGCCGTAATGGCGGCTTCGGTCCATGCCGATTGGACAAGTACCGCTGAGGCAGAATCGCGCCCCGGCGACGCTCCTCGCGCCGTTCGCCCACTTCGCGATCCCCCAACGGCTGTTGAGCCTGACGACACTCCGCTGAACACGGCCCCGGCTACGCCTCTCGCTTCACCCGATACGGCAGCGCAGGAAACTCCATCCACCTCGCAAGTTCCCGACAAGCTGGCTCCGCCGCCAGGACAATCAGCCGGCGAAGAACAACTCAGCCCTTCGATGCTGGCGCTGCGAGCGAAAGTGCGCAAGTGCCTGTCGACCTACTATCACGAGCCGATCCAGGTCGCCGATCACAGCCCTTGGGGGATCATGCACGCCTTGATCGCGTATGGCGTCGATACCGAAATCGTGTCGAACGGCCGGCATGTAAATGCGATTGGCCACCTCTGTTTCAATCAGCCGTGCCGTGGCATGCAGTTGATGACATTGAACAGGCAGCGGATCGAGGTCCAGATCGGCCCCGGTTACCAGGGACACTCCGGACAGTTTCTGGCGATGCTGGCCCAATCCAAAGTCAAGAGCGAATACCCGATTCGCATCGAGGGACGCGAGTTTACGGTTGCCGACCTGATCGAATCCGAGAAGCTCGGCTGCCGTACGAAGACGGAATTGACATTCAAACTGATCGGCTTGTCGCACTATCTGCCTCCGCTGGACGCCCAGTGGAAAAACGACCTGGGAGAATCCTGGAGCGTCGCGCGGCTGATCAAGGAGGAATTGGCTCAGAACGTCGTCGGTTCGGCTTGCGGCGGAACCCATCGCATGACCGGATTCAGCTACGCGGTGAACAAGACCCTGAAGCAGGGCGGAGAATTCGAAGGACAGTTCTTGCGGGCGGAGAAATTCGTGAACAGCTACCACGAGTACATTTTCAAGCTACAGAACAGCGATGGCAGTTTCAGCACGAACTGGTTCGAGGGCCGCGGCGAGGCTCCTGAGGCGAAACGTCGCGTGGAGACGACCGGGCATATGCTGGAATGGCTCGTCTGCTCGCTGCCCTCCGACGAACTGCAGGACCCACGGGTCGTCAAATCGGTCGATTACCTTTCCGGACTGCTGTTGCAGTTGGCGAAACAGAAGCAGACCGTTGAAATCGGGCCTCGCGGACACGCATTGCATGGTCTGGCGATCTACGCCGACCGGGTTTTCGGCGACCGGCCGGGCGAACGCGACACGGTCCTGGCCCGCAAAGCCTCCACCGATGGCGAATCGGTGCCGGCAAAGCGTTGACGCAGCCCGCCTCCCAGGGGCACTGGCTCAGTGCGGGCATGGACTCTATAATCTGCTGCCTTGCAAGCTCCCGCTGTTTCCGCAGCGGGCTTTTTGTTTACGGATGACAAAACGCGACATGAGTCACTCTGGGAAAACGTCTTCACGAGCGGCGGACGAAAAGGTTCTGATCCTCGACTTCGGCGCGCAGTACGCTCAACTGATCGCCCGGCGGGTCCGGGAACAGCATGTCTATTGTGAGATCGTTCGGCATGATATCACCGCCGAACAGGTCAAACGCCATCATCCGGCCGGGTTGATTCTGTCGGGAGGGCCGTCCAGTGTCTACGACGCGAACGCGCCGCGATGCGACGCGGAAATATTCCGGCTGGGAATCCCGGTTCTCGGCATCTGTTACGGGATGCAATTGGCCTGCGAGATTCTGGGGGGCAAGGTCGAGAGTGCTCCGGCCCGCGAGTTTGGCCGCGCCCATTGTACGATCACGGACACCTCGGACCTGTTCGCGGGAATTTCCGGCGAGATGGATGTCTGGATGAGCCACGGGGACCAGGTAGCACGAGTTTCCGATGACTTCGTCGCGCTCGCGCGGACCCGGACCTGCCCGATCACGGCGGTACGCCACCGCAGGATGCCGGTCTACTGCCTGCAATTCCACCCTGAAGTCACCCACACGCCGCTGGGCGGAACGATCCTGCACAATTTCCTGACTCTGATCTGTAGCTGCGCCGGCAAATGGCGACTGGGGGATTTTGCCCAGGAGACGATCGGCCAATTGCGCGAGCGGGTCGGCTCCGGGCGCGTGATCTGCGGGCTGTCCGGCGGCGTGGATTCGTCCGTTACCGCCGCGCTGCTGTATCAAGCGCTGGGCTCTCAGCTGTCGTGCATCCTTGTCGACAATGGGCTGCTGCGCAAGGACGAGGAAGCGTCGGTCATTTCGGAATTCAGCAATCACTTTCAGACCGATCTGCACGTCGTCAAGGGCGAGCAACGGTTTCTGGATGCATTGCGTGGAATTCGGGATCCGCAAGAGAAACGCAGACGAATCGGCCATGCCTTCATCGACTGTTTCAAAGAGGAAGCGGCCAAGATCGGCGACGCGAAATTCCTCGCCCAGGGCACACTCTATCCCGACGTGATCGAGAGCGGCGCCGCGCCCGACGGGCCGGCGGCCACAATCAAGTTGCACCACAATGTCGGCGGATTACCGGACGAGTTAGGTTTTGAGCTGATCGAACCGCTGCGGGACCTGTTCAAAGACGAGGTCCGCCGGCTGGGCTCCGAACTCGGATTGCCCGACGATCTCGTCTGGCGTCATCCGTTTCCCGGCCCCGGACTGGCCGTGCGTTGCCTGGGTGAGGTGACCAAGGAGCGGCTTGCGATCCTGCGGGAGGCCGACGCGATCTGTGTCGCCGAGATCAAAGCGGCGGGACTCTATCGGCAGACGGCCCAGGCTTTCGCCGTGCTGCTGCCGGTGCAGAGCGTCGGCGTGATGGGCGATGCGCGGACCTACGAGGACACCGTGGCGATCCGCTGCGTCAATACGGATGACTTCATGACCGCCGATTGGACACGGTTGCCGTACGAAGTTCTGGCACAGATCTCCACGCGGATTATTAACGAAGTCAAGGGCGTCAATCGTGTCTGTTACGATATCAGCAGCAAGCCGCCGGCGACGATCGAATGGGAATGATCGGCTGGTCAGGCGAACGAAAAAGCCCCGTTGCTGGGAACAACGGGGCAAGTGGCGGGAGTTGACCGCCGGGTTCCCTGCGGGTGGGTCGAGCACGAGGGAGTGGTTGGGGCGCTCGGAGCAGGAACCAGGCGGCCGGCAGGCATCGGCAGGGGGTGATCATGTGCATCGTCGGGTGTTGGACACGATTCACCTTGGGCAGTTCATCGGCTGGTACCGCGGGCATGCTTGACGCAGGCGGTCCCGGTCGGCAGGCCTTTGGCAGATTGTCCTATCGTCAGAATCGACAGTCTTTTCCCAACCTGGCGCGACATCGCCTTTGCGAAACGCCAATCTGACCTGCGTCCCGGCAGCTGGAAATTCGCGGAAAGACAATGATGGCACAACAGTATATTTTCACGATGGAGCGGTTGACCAAAAAGCATGGTCCCCGCGAAGTTCTCAAGGAAATCTGGCTGGCGTTCTATCCCGGCGCGAAGATCGGCGTCCTGGGTCGTAATGGCGCCGGCAAGAGTACGTTGCTGCGGATCATGGCGGGCACCGACCGGGACTTCGATGGCACGGCACGGCTCACCGACGGTTTCACGCGCGGCTACCTTTCCCAGGAACCCCAATTGAACGCGGAGCAGGACGTCTGGGGGAACATCGCCGAGGCGGTAGCGCCGCGCCGACAGATGCTCGACCGATACAATGAAATCAGCACTCGGCTCGCCGAGCCGCTGGACGAATCCGAAATGCAGAAACTGTGCGACGAACTGGCGCGGCTGCAGGATCGCATCGAGGCCGACAATACCTGGAATCTCGACCATGAACTCGAAGTCGCCATGGACGTTATGAACTTGCCCGACCGGGACGCCGACGTAACTCGGCTTTCCGGCGGCGAACGGCGGCGCGTCGCGCTCTGCAAACTGCTGCTGCAACGACCTGACATGCTGCTGCTGGACGAACCGACCAATCACTTGGACGCCGAGGCCGTCGCCTGGCTCGAACGGCATCTCGCTGAATATCACGGCACCGTCGTCGCCGTCACCCACGACCGCTATTTCCTCGATAACGTCGCCAAGTGGATCCTGGAACTCGATCGCGGCCAGGGGATTCCCTGGGAAGGAAATTACTCGTCGTGGCTCGAACAAAAGCAGGCCCGCCTGCAGCGCGAGGAAAAATCGCAAGAGGCGCGTCAAAAGACCTTGGCCCGCGAACTGGAGTGGGTCCGCATGTCGCCCCGTGCGCGGCAGTCGAAAAGCAAGGCGCGCATCAAAGCCTATGAGCAGATGGCGTCCGAGCGGTTCGAGGAGCGCCCGGACGAATTCGAACTGCAGATCCCGCCGGGAAAGCACCTGGGGGAACTGGTGGTCGACGCGGATGGTATCAGCAAGGCATACGGCGATCGCCTGCTGTTCGAGAACCTCAGCTTCCGATTGCCCGCCGGCGGAATCGTCGGCGTGATCGGACCCAACGGTGCGGGAAAAACGACGTTGTTCCGCATGTTCGTGGGCGAAGAACGCCCGGACGAAGGCCGGATGCGGCTGGGAGAAACGGTCGAACTGGGCTATGTCGACCAGAACCGCGACGCCTTGTCGCCAGAAAAAACGGTCTACGAAGAAATCTCCGGCGGGAATGACCTGCTGGAAATGGGCGGCAAGAAGATCAATGCCCGAGCCTACGTATCCCGCTTCAACTTCCGCGGACCCGACCAGGAAAAAAAGGTCGGCCAGCTCTCCGGCGGCGAACGCAACCGCGTGCATCTCGCCAAACTGCTGCGACGCGGCTCCAACGTGCTGCTGCTGGATGAACCGACCAACGACCTCGACGTCGACACCCTGCGGGCACTCGAAGAGGCGATCTTGAACTACGTCGGCTGCGTGGTTGTAATAACGCACGACCGCTGGTTCCTCGATCGCATTGCCACGCATATCCTGGCCTTCGAGGGCGACGCATACGTGCATTGGTGCGAAGGTAATTTCCAGACCTACGAGGAACAGCGCCGCGCCCGACTGGGGATCGCGGTCGACGAACCCCAACGGTTCCGATACAAGCGACTACAAAAACGACCCTGAACGCGGCGCCGCGCCGGCATTGATGGTCAATGCTGGAGCGCGAAGCGACCGATCAGCAATTCCATTCCAAGGAGCGAAAATCAATGACCGTGCTGCATTCCGGAGCGACCCAGGAATACTCGGACAACTTCAATAAAGCTTTTGGCGCCAAGTCGCCCGGATCGAAAGCCGGCGCCGCGAAGCCAGGCAGCGCCAAGCCTGCCAAAGCCGCGAAGCCGGGTTCCACAAAAAGGGCAGGCTCCTCGCGGCCCGTTCCGACCGCGGTCGCATCGAAAAAAGTGCCTGCCCGGAAAAAGGCGTCACGCAAGTCGAAATAACGATTCCAATCGGCATTGCCGGTCGTCGAGATCCGGCAAGAAAACAATCAGGAGCTACTGCCATGCGCATCCATCTCAAATACTGCGCCGCTTGAGGCTACGAAAAGCAAGCGGTCAGTTTGACCGCTCGTATTCTTACCGAGTTCAAGCAGCAGATCGCCAGTTTCGAACTCGAACCGTCCCGCGGAGGCTGTTTTGAACTCAGCGTGAACAACAGCCCCATCTATTCCAAGTTGGCGACCGGAACGTTTCCCAACGAGGAAGAAATGGTCGCCGCCGTTCGTAATCGATTGCACTGAGAACGGGGAACGGGGGAACGGGGAACGGGGAACAGTCACGCGCTGCACCCACTTGGCCGGGAAGCGGCGGCCCTAGGTATAGGGCGAGAATGAGCTAATCTCCCAGTGCCGCCCCGCCGGCTCTTCGGGGCAAGGAAGCGCATGACGACCACCCGAACGCACCGGGGTGCTGATCGTCACCGTCTGCACTTCGTTCAAGTTGCTCGAGTTAGCGTTGCGGTCATTCGTGGGATTCGCCTATGGGCAGCGTTTCAGTGCTCGGCGAAAAGTTGATCTTGCAGTTCGGCAGTGATTCCTGCAGTTCTCGGACACCCGCGTCGGTCACTTGGGTGTTGTTCAGGTTCAGCCACGTGAGTTTTGACAGCCCTTTCAGTTGGACCAGTCCCGCATTGGTTACTCGGGTATTGTCCAAGTACAGCCATGTGAGTTCTGACAGCCCTTTCAGATGGACCAGCCCCGCGTCGGTTACCTGTTCTTTCAGGAACAATCGACTGAGTCTTGTCATCCCTTTCAAGTGGACCAAGTCGGCATCGGATACCTTTGTCGGCCAGAGCCGCACTTCTGCTACATCAAGCAGCATTTCGTCGCCCAGAGATTTTCGCAGCCAATCACTTCGTTGAAAGAAGCTAGAGGGTTCGAAGTAACTGACACGTCCCCTCGATGCGACAATCGCCTGCACGGCTTTCCGCTGCTCCCGTCCCCGCTGAACGATTATCCCCAGCCAAGCGAGCCCGAACGAGACGAGCAGCATCAAGACCAAAAAAGTCCGCAAGCTAACTTGGAACCAGCGGCGACGAATGGGTCGGCATCGGTCGGTCGGGGGACGTACGGCGACATTCATTGGAACAAGGCTCCCAGTCCTGGAGCAAAATCGCAAGGCTGAATCGTTGCCGGACCGTAGCCAATTAGAGTCGGCGTTAGTGTTGTATGCCACTGGCCGTCCCATCGACGAACGGTCCGTGGAGCATCCGTACGAGGCCGCCAAAGCTGTCCGCCGATGCAGGTCAGCCTATTAGCCACGGATTTTCCGGCGGACGGCCAGCGGCACCTGGGCTGATAAAAAAGGCGGCGAAATTACAAGCAAGGTCGCAAGATGGCCGGTAGCGTTGCGATACGTCGCGTCCGATCCCCTCACCCCGCCCCCAGGAAATACTTGGCAGTTCTGGTGGGCCTCGGAGTACCTCGACCCACCCTACAGGCCCCAACAGGCTCTCGAAATGGCCTCACCGGCCTCACAGCGTGACAACGCTTCTCGAAAATGCTGCGGCCGTCCCGGGACACCGTTCGATTTACCCGAATGCGGCACATCGATCCGGCAGCGATCCGGAATATCCAATCCAACATCGGCAGCCGGGCCCCCTGCCTGTCGTCATCGCAGCGGATTGCTGAAGCAGAACAGGTGATTTTCTCCGCGAATGAACAGGCGGTCGCCGGCAATCGCTGGCGTTGCCCAGACCGGTTCGCCGATCTGGCCGGTTGCCAGCGTTTCCCAGGTCCGGCCCGCGCGCAGCACGCTGGTGGCCCCCTCGGTATTGATCAGGAATAGCTTGCCGTCGGCCGCCACGGGGGAAGCATAATACTTGCCGCCCGCCTGCAACCGGCTGCGTTTGAGTTGCTCGCCGGAATCGCTATCGAACGAGGTGCAGACACCGCCGTCCTGCACCATATACAGTACATCTTCATAAACCAGGATACTGTGGATCTGGGGAACCTGCTTGGTAAACCGCCAGCGCACGTGGGTCTCGGTGACATCGCCGTTACCGTTGAGTTCGATCGACATCAATCCGCCTTTGCCGATCGTAGGCATCTGGGCTTTGTTCCACTCTTCCTGGTCGACCGCTCCGTCGGCATCACCGAATTCGCGATCGATCTTCTCAATGAACCGGGCGATCCCCGGTTGCTGGCGGACTTCGTCCACCGATACCTTGCCGTCCTTGTTGGCGTCGCCGGAGAGCATCAGGGAAAACGGCAGCGGTTCCGTCTGAATCGGATTGCAGATAATCACGCGTTTGCCGGCAATCACCGGCAGCCCGATCGGACCGCCGCCGGTCTCGCGCGCATTCCAGACCGGGGAACCGTTGCGGGCGTCGTAGCTGATCAATTCGCCCGGTCCCAACGCGATAATCTGCGTCTGCCCATCGTCGGTGTCGTGCACGACCGGTGTCGAGTATCCTGCGCTGAAACCGTTGAAGCGATCCTGACGCCATAATTCGCGGCCGGACTGCGGTTCGTAGGCGCCGATAAACGATTCCTGGAGTTGGTCGGCCAGCAGAATCAGCCGGTTCCCCGAAAGCACAAGCGAAGCCGCCATGCCGTGCATCGATTTGAACGGACCCAGGGGCGTTTGCCAGAGTTCCTTGCCCTCCAGGTCGCACGCCACCAGCCCGAAATCAGGGAAAAACGCGAAGACGCGTCCGCCGCCCGCGACCGGCGTCGGCGTGGCATGTCCTCCAGGCGGCGTGGCAACCTCATCCCGGACTTTTGCCACGGAATGGCTCCAAAGCCGCATGCCCGTCGCCGGATCGAATGCCTCAATCGTCCGCTTGTCGTCCTCATGCGACGTCAGAAACAGCCGGTTCCCGAAGACGATCGGCGACGACAACCCTTTGGCGACCGGAATTTTCCAGGTCGCATCCTCGGCTTGCAACGATTCGGGAAGGTTGGTGGACTCGATGACTCCGGAACCGTTGGGGCCGCGAAATCGAGACCATTCCGCCGCACGAACGGGAACGACGATCCTGTCACAAAGTTGGGCCGTCAGGAGAGTCGCGACGCATAGCAGCAGGCGGTACATGGTGGCTCCGGTTGATGGTTCGCGGATGAGTGCATCGGCGATTCACTAAAACTCATCTTCTTGTCCGATGCCGCCTTGCCAGGCTTCCAATGCGGCGAGCACCGCGTCGCGTTCCTGCCGATTGGCCCAAACCGATTCGTCCTGCTCCAGGCGCACTTCGTAGAGGCCTTCACACTGGCATTCCTCATCGCCGCAGAAATGGGGCACGGCGGCAATCCACATCACGCGATAAAGGGGCACGTGCTTGTCGTCGACGAGGCAGAAAATCGATCGCGACTTTTCACCGCCGTTGTCGTTCGCCATGATTTGGTCTCACTGTTTCTGGCCCAATTCCTGCGATCGCCGCGTAGCTGCTACCACAGCCGCCATAAGTCCGCTGCGAACGCCATGATCTTCAAGTGCCTGCAAGCCTGCGATCGTCGTGCCGCCGGGACTGGCAACACGATCCTTAAGTATTCCCGGATGTTCGCCCGAGGCAAGCACCATTTCGGCGGCACCGGCGACCGTCTGGGCGGCCAGTCGTGTCGCGACGTCGCGCGGCAGTCCCATTCGTACCCCGCCATCGCTCAATGCCTCAATCATCACATAGACAAATGCCGGACCGCTGCCCGAAAGGCCGGTCACCGCGTCGAGCAGCGATTCATCCAGCTGACAGGTACCGCCGACGGCGCGCAACATCGAGTCGACCCAGGCGGCGTCATCCGCGGTCGCCGCCGACCCTAAACTGTACGCTGAAGCCCCTTGCCCGACCAAACAAGGCATATTCGGCATGACGCGGATCACTCGCTGCGTCCCGCTTTCCACGGTCAACCTGTCCAGCGTGACGCCGGCGGCGACGCTGATCAGCAGATGCCGCGCGGTCAGCGCTGGTTTCAATTCCGCAAGGACCAGCGGTACCTGCTGCGGCTTGACCGCCAGAATGATGACCTGGCATTGCTGGGCCAGTTGACGATTGCTGGAAACCAGGCGACATCCAGGAACAATCGACACGAACGTACCCACGGCATCCTGCGAGGTGTCGAAAGCGGCCAGTTGTTCCGCGGCGACGAGACCGGCATCGACGATGCCGCGTGCCAGGGCGCGCGCCATTTGTCCGGCGCCGACAAATCCGACGGTCTCGTTTGCCATTCCAGTTCCCGCAGTTATTCCAGATCGCCCCCCATGCTAAGTCATCCCCCAATCTGCTGCAAGCCGCAAAGCGCCGCCCAACCCCACGCCAACCCCACGCCAACCCCACGCCAACCCCACGCCAACCCCATCCGTCCGCGTCCAGCCGGTCGAGCGAGCCGAGAGCGGCAAGGCTGGCGTCGACGTCACACCTGGCGTCATACCTGGCGTCGTCCACAGAAGTGAGGCGAAGGAGGGAGCTTGTGCAAGGCGGGTAGCCCGGCGGTGGCGACGGGCAAGCGGCGAGTGCCTGGGTGAGCGAAGAAATTGGCCTTGCCGAGCGGATCGTTTTTTGGCACACTCCCGCCGCTTTTTCCGGAACGTTCGATTTCCTTTACTCGCCGGGCGGCTGAACCGGGCCGCACCCGCGGGAACCGCATCCTTGACAGGAGGAGCTCTCGCCATGTCCATCACCATCTCGCTGTCTCGCAAGCTTGCGATTCCTATCGCAGTCGTTCTCGTTTCCGCCTGTGCCGCGAACCGACCCGTCCAGGCCGAGGATGGTTGGAAGTTCCCGAATCTGAATCCGTTCAAGAAATCGGACGATACCGGTTCGAGCGGGAAAAAAAAGGCCTCCGCCAAACTCAGCGATAAGCCCCACGGCAGCTCCTGGAAATGGTGGGGCTCGACCAATAACTCGTCGACGTCCCGAACCAGCGAACCATCGACCTGGGACAAAATGAGTTCAGGGACGAAATCGCTGATGACGAAAACCAAATCCGCGATCACACCATGGAAAACGGAGGAGGCGACAACCAAGCGCTCCGCCACCGGCACCAATCGCCTGGTGTCGAAGAAAAAGCAGGAAAAGTCGAGCTGGCTTCCGACCTGGAAAACGGAAAAGGAACCGAGCGACGGCCCCAGGACGTTGTCGGACTGGGTCGGACTTCCCAAACCCGAATGACGGAGCGGGCGCGCCGATGGATGCTCGCCGCATCGTCGCCGCATCGTCGCCGCCGCGCTGTTCCTTCGCTACAATAGTCGATCATGGCGATCGACCTGATTCTTGGAACAGCGGGGCATATCGATCACGGCAAGACCTCCTTGATCCGTGCGTTGACCGGGACCGATCCGGATCGGTTGCCCGAGGAAAAACGCCGCGGAATCACGATCGATATCGGCTTTGCCCATCTTGACCTGGGTGATTACCGGCTGGGAATCGTCGATGTACCGGGTCACGAGCGTTTCGTCCGCAACATGCTCGCCGGCGCCACCGGAATGGACCTGGCGATGCTGGTGGTGGCCGCCGACGATTCGATCAAGCCGCAGACGCTGGAACATCTGGAAATTCTTCGGTTGCTGAAGCTGCCGGCCGGCGTGATCGTGCTGACCAAGACCGACATGGTGGATGCGGAATGGCTCGAATTGGTCGAAGGCGAAATCCGCGAACTGGTGGCAGGTACTTTTCTGCAATCGGCCCCGATTGTGCGGACCAGCACGGTCCGTAATTCCGGCTTTGAGGAACTCAAATCGGCGTTACGCGTCGCGGCGGAGCGCGCGGCGGCGGCCCGGGGACAGCTCGGCTCCAACAGTCCGTTCCGCATGGCGATCGACCGCGTGTTTACCCTTGCGGGGCACGGAACGGTGGTCACGGGAAGCGTGAGCAGCGGCAGTTGCGCGACGGGGGACGAATTGCATCTGGAACCGGGCAGCATCCCGGTTCGGGTGCGGGGAATTGAGAACCACGACCAAAGCGTGGAGCGAGTGGTTCGGGGGCAGCGCGCGGCGATCAACCTGGTGGGCGTGCATCACGAGCAGGTACAGCGAGGTCACGAACTGGCGACGCCCGGCCATTTGCGGTCCAGCCGCGTCCTGACCGTGCAGTTTACCCTGTTGCCGACCGCTGCCCATCCTTTGAAAAGCCGTCAGCGGGTTCGGCTGCACGTGGGAACGGCCGAAATCCTGGCCTCCGTGATTCTGCTCGACCGCGATCGGCTGGACCCAGGTGAATCGGGGTTCCTGCAACTGTTTCTGCTGGAAGGGGCCGCCACCACCTGGGGTCAGCCATTCGTGTTACGCAGCGAATCGCCGGTACTCACGATCGGGGGCGGCCGGATCCTCGATCCCGACGCCGAACGATTGCGACGGCCTGACGCCACGACCATCGATCAGATTCGCCTGCTCAGCAGCGACGATCCGTTGGTGCGAGCCGGAGCGGCCCTGTTCCTGGCGGGATTCCGCGACTGGCGTCCGGACGATTGGCAACGGTCCGCCGGCATTACGGCCACCGCGCCGGTCTATGAGGCGTTGAAACACCTTGGAGATGTGATTGAAATTCCGTTGTCGCCGACGCGTAACTGGCGAGGGCACCGACTCGTGCTGGACCGTCTGTGCGATCGGATCGCCGCAGCGCTGGAAACGTTGCATCGCCAGAATCCGTTGCGCATGACGCTGGACCGTGCTCGCGTCGGCAGCGGTTTTGCCTACTTGCCCGACCCGGCGTTGTTCGACGCGGCGCTGGAACGGATGCGTGGGGCAGGGCGGTTGAGGATCGCGCCGAACGGCATCACGTTGGCGGGGCAGGGGCCCAAGTTGTCGGCCAATGAACAGAAGCTGCTGCTGCAGATTGTGGAACAGTATCGAACGGCCGGCGTGGAGCCACCCACCGTAAAAGAACTGCAGGCACAAACGGTGAAAAACCAGAATTCCGTTCCGCAACTGGTTTCGCTGGCGGCTGACGATGGCCAATTGGTCAAAATCAACAACGACTTCTATATTCATGCCGACGTCGATCGCGAAATCCGTGAGAAGTTGAGACCGCTCTTGGCCGATCAGGGCCTGACGGTCAGCCAGATCCGCGAATTGCTGGGGACCTCGCGAAAATACGCGCTACCGCTGTGCGAACATTTCGACAAGGTCGGATTCACGCGCCGCGTCGGCGATGTACGATATCTTGGAGGTTAACGGGCGAGTCGTTCGTCCGATCCGTCGTAGAAAGGCATGGCTCCCATGGCGCCGAACGTACTTCGCAGCATTCCGTCCGTCAACGAACTGCTTGATAGTCCTCCGCTGCGCGGGCTGGTCGAGCGCGTCAATCGCAATGTCGTGGTAAGCGGAGTCCGCTCCTTCCTGGACAACCTGCGGGGCGATCTGCAGTCGGTGACCAACTTTCAAGTGCCCACTCCGTCCGAATTGGCGGAAACCATCGCCTCTTGGATCCTTGCCGGCGAAGAGCCGCCGTTGCGGCCGGTCATCAACGCCACGGGGATTCTGTTGCACACGGGGCTTGGCCGAGCGCCTTTGGCGGAAGAAGCGGTCGCGGCGATGGTCGAGGTCAGCCGGGGTTACGCCAGCGTCGAACTTGACCTGAAGACCGGGGAACGCTCGCAGCGGATCGTTGCCGTCGAAAAGCTGCTCTGCCAGGTCACCGGCGCCGAAGCGGCCGTCGTCGTGAATAACAACGCCGGTGCCACCCTGCTGACCCTGACCGCACTGGGGTTCGGACGGGAGATCATTGTCTCCCGCGGGCAGTTAATTGAAATTGGGGGCAGCTACCGGCTTCCGGACGTGATGACTGCCAGCGGCGCCCGACTTCGGGAAGTCGGTACCACGAACAAGACACGCGTCGCGGATTTTGCCGGTGCGATCGGCGAACAGACCGCCGCCATCCTGCGCGTCCATACCAGCAACTACGTTGTCTGCGGATTTGCCGAGCAACCGACGCTGGAGGAACTGGTCCATTTGGGCCACGAGAAAAACCTGCCCGTGATCGACGACATCGGCTCCGGCGCCTTGATCGACTTTGCGGAATTCGGCTTGAAAGGCGAACCGATCGCGTCGCAGAGTGTTTCCGCAGGCGCCGATCTGGTGCTGTTCAGCGGCGACAAATTGCTCGGCGGGCCGCAGTGCGGCGTCATCGTCGGCAAGCGACGCTGGGTGGAGCGATTGAATAAGCACCCACTGACGCGGGCGTTGCGCGTCGATAAGGTCACCCTGGCCGGTCTGGCCGCCACCCTGCGACTCTACCGTGATCCCGCCAAGGCGCGCGAGGCCGTGCCGTTGCTTTCCTTGCTGGCGACGTCGCCGGAAAACCTGCGTCTGCGCGCCGAGCGAATCGCGCAAAAGCTGGGAGCTGTGCGCGGTGTACTTGCGGCAACCGTTCAGGAGGGAACCACGTTTCTCGGGGGCGGCTCCATCCCCACACAACAGATCGCTACCTGGTGTGTGGCAGTCGAGCCCCAATTGATGTCGCTGGACCTGCTCGCAATTGCGTTGCATTCCGGTACTCCGGCGGTTGTGGGACGAATCCAACAAGGCAAATTGCTCCTCGATCTCCGCTCGGTCCTGCCCCGACAGGACATCGAACTGTCCGACGCCGTCGAACGGGCCCTCGGCGAGAAGTGATATCGCCGCGTTCAACCAACGCTTAGGGTAGTCTCTCGACGAATTCACGATGCGTCCATCACCGGTCACACGACGGAGAATTCTATTTACCTTACCCGGGCTGTGGGCCGTTCTCCTTGGCTGTTCCCGGAGCATGCCTGCCCCGATCGGTGTCGAGGTGGACGAGCCTGCGGAATCGGCCGATCCGAGGCCGTTTTCCGGCACGACGGCGGGTGACGAAAGGACGATTCTCGGGGTTCGGGTCTGCTGGTGTCCTCCGGGTAGCTTTCGGATGGGAAGTCCGCCTGGCGAGCCCGAGCGGCGGCCGGGGGAGGACCAGGTTCAGGTGCGTTTCGCACGCGGATTCTGGATGGCGAAGTTCGAGTCGACGCAGGCGGAATGGACAAGAATCATGGGGGAATTGCCCGGTCCGTATACCGAGGAATTACCTGCGGGAGACGACTTGCCGGTCGGCAACGTCAATTATGAAGAGGTCGAATCGTATTGTCGGCGTCTGACGGAATTGGCGCAGAAATCGGACGAATTGCCGGCGGACTGGGAATTCCGACTGCCGACCGAAGCCCAGTGGGAGTACGCCTGCCGTGCGGGGACAACTTCGGCGACCTCGTTTGGCGATCGGCTCAGCAGCCGGCAAGCCAACTTCCAAGGCAAGCCGTACAACGGCGGCGAGCCCGGCCCCTCGCTGGGCCGTGCCGCACCCGTCGGGAGTTACCCCGCCAACGCCTGGGGCCTGCACGACATGCATGGCAATATCTTCGAATGGTGCCGTGACTGGTACCATGCTCGTTTGCCGGGGGGCGTCGACCCGGACCTCTACGAGGCAAAAGCGACAGCGTCCCGCAGCGAACATGGCGGGATTTCACGTTCCCGGCGCGGCGGATGCTGGGCGGACGACGGATGGCCCTGCCGCTCCGCGTTCCGGCTGCGATTTGAGCCCGAGCGGCGTTACGACCATATCGGTTTTCGCGTGGTGGCCGTCCGAAAATGACGCCGGCGGCGTTTGGGGCGACGGGCCTGCCACCCCATCTCGAACCCCTCTGGCTGGGCATGTACAGCGGCTGCCGACCATTCGACAATAGCCAGCCATCAGCGTATGCGATTGTTTTTCTCCGTACATCCCGGTTGGGCCCGATCGGCCCTCATCGCCACGTTTATCGTGCTCTGCGGCGTTGCGCAATCGCCTCTGTCCGCGGACGAGACTTCACGGGCCAGGCACCAGTGGGGCCGCTTCTCGCCGGGCGCCTGGAAACGGGTCCGAATCCAGACGGAGACGATGGACGAGCGGGGAAACGTCGCCAGCAGTTCCACCACCGAGTCATTCACGACGCTGACCGACGTCAACGATGACGATTACACCCTCCGCATTGAAGTCCAGGTCGACGTCAAGGGGAAGCGGTTTTCGGCCCAACCGCAAATGATCCGCCAGGGATATTTCGGGGAAACCGATGGCCAGACGGTGATGGTCCGCAAGCTGGGGCCAGCCAGCGTCTTGATCGGCGGCCAGACCATTCCCTGCGAAACCCAGGAAGTAACCATCCAGGCTCCCAATCTGCGTCGCCAGATGACAATGCAGGTGTCGGAACGCGCTCCGTTTGCCGTGCTCAAGCGGGATTGCCGCGCTACCGATGCGGAGGGCAAGCAGGTGAACTATACCACAGCCGTCGAGGTTTTTGCGCTGCAGATGCCGCAGAAGGTCTTGTCGGAGATTCGCGACACGAGCTACGTCAAAACGGTGCACAAGCAGGGAAAGAACACCACGATCACGATTGAGCTCGAGTGTCTGGAAGTGCCGGGGGGCGTGATCGCCCATTCTTTACGGGAAGAGGACGACAAGGGCCGCATCCTGCGCAAGAGCACCTTGGAACTCGTCGATTTCGGCCCGGGGTCGGGCAACGCTGAGGAAACGACCGCTGCGCATCGGCGCATCTTCAATCGCGGCCGTACCCGCAGCAACGACCGGGGTAACCGTATGGAATAGCGGCCCGCCGGATTCCCGGCCAATCCGTTGTCAAGCGTGCCGGGTACCGGCATAATGCCCGATTACATTTTTCCGTTGGGCCGCCGCCATCGCGACTCCCGATTCCGGTCGCATGGCATCGGCGACCTCGCCAGCGAAAGTGAGGGCATGATCATGGACAGCCGGTTCGATCGCACGGGTATCACCTTCGACGACGTGCTCCTGGAGCCCCGCTACAGCGACGTCGTTCCGGCCGACGTCAGCGTTTCAACGCAGGTCACCCGCTCGATTTCGCTCAATGTGCCTTTACTCAGTTCCCCAATGGACACCGTGACCCAAAGCGCCATGGCCATTGCGTTGGCCAAAGAGGGTGGCATCGGTGTGATCCATAAGAACATGTCGGTGGAGCATCAGACGGAAGAAGTGAACAAGGTCAAACGGAGTGCCAACGGAATTATCCGCGATCCGGTCACCTTGCCGCCCGACCAGCCCGTTTCGCGGGCCCTGGAACTGATGGCCCAGCAGAATGTCTCCGGCATTCCGATCACGCTAGCATCCGGTCGGCTTGTCGGCATCCTCACACGCCGTGATCTGCGGTTCCTCGAGCGCAGCCACCTTGCCATTTCAGAAGTTATGACGAAAGAAGGATTGGTAACGGCTACGGGAACCGTGTCGTTGGAGGAAGCTGAGAAGATTTTAACGGCTAAAAAGGTGGAGAAACTGCTCCTGGTTGACGAAAATTACAACCTGACCGGATTAATTACGATCCGGGACATCGACATGATGAAGCGGTTTCCCAACGCTTGCAAGGATCGCCTGGGCCGTTTGCGGGTGGGAGCTGCGATTGGAGTCAACGATTTTGAGCGCGCGGAGAGTCTGATCGCCAAGGATGTCGATCTGTTGGTGGTCGATTCGGCACATGGTCATTCGGCGAATGTCATCGCGACGGTCAAGGAGTTAAAACGACGCTGGTCGATTGACGTCGTGGCGGGCAACGTGGCCACGTACGAAGGGAGTCAAGATCTGATTCGAGCGGGTGCGGACGCGGTCAAGGTTGGAATTGGGCCCGGATCGATCTGCACGACGCGCGTGATCTCCGGAGTAGGGGTACCGCAAGTGACCGCGATTTACGAAGCGGCACGGGCGGCGAGCGGCACCGGGACGCCGATTATCGCCGATGGCGGAATCCGTTACTCGGGTGACATCACCAAAGCGATTGCGGCGGGTGCCCATTGCGTGATGATCGGTGGGTTGTTCGCCGGGTTGGCGGAAAGTCCAGGGACGACGATCCTCTACAAGGGTCGAACGTTCAAGGTCTACCGCGGAATGGGATCATTAGGTGCGATGGTAAAGGGTTCCAGTGAACGGTATCGCCAGGGCGAGTCGGGCACGGGAAAACTGGTGCCGGAAGGAGTAGAAGGGCGGGTGCCATTCAAAGGCCCGCTCAGCGATTTCGTGTATCAGCTTGTGGGGGGGCTCCGAGCTGGTATGGGATACTGCGGAACGCGGACGATTGCCGAATTGCGTACGGATGCGCGGTTCATTCGTGTGACTGCGGCCAGTGTAAGAGAGAGCCACCCCCATGACATTGCGATCACTCAAGAATCTCCGAATTACAGCCCGGATTATTCCACGACGGGTGAGGATCAGTGATCGGTTTTTTCCGGGCGCGCTGCGGGGTTTTCTGAGCGGACTGTGGGCGACGGCCGGCAAGAGTGCCGTGCTGGCCGGCATGCTGGCGTCCTGTTTGCCCGGCTTTGCGGACGAGGGTCGTCCCACCGAGGCCCGTGTCACGCGATCCGCACTACAATGGCAGCCGCGACGCGGGGTGGAACGCATTGCGGTCGATCTCTCCGGTACGGCGTACGAAACTACGGCGGAAGGCAAGCAGGTTGGATACGAATCGAGCGGCTGCGGCTGGGAATCCGGGCTGAAGTGGCGCGTCAAGCCGCCGACGGAATTCGCGACCGCTCGGGAAATCTCCCCCATGCCGGAACGACACTCGTTCATCCGAACCGTCAGTCACACGGCCGCGGCAAAAGCCGTGCGCGATGCCGAATCCGAAGGAAATCGGCACAATGTTGATCCGTTCGACGACCCGTTCGGTGACCGGTCCGCCCGCACCTCGCCGGACAACGACCAGGGCGTCCTGAACGCACCCCAAACGCTGGTCGCCAGGCGTTCGGAGCCACAGAGCCCGGCCGCTGCGCCCCGGCCAATCGCCTACCAGGACGATCGGGCCGCTCGACTGAATGACCTGCGGGCAACCAACGAACGCGACTGTGTCGCGGCGATCGGCAAATGCACCGACGCGCGAAAGAAGCTCCGCAGCGAAAACATCACCGACATCTCGGTCGATATCACGCCGGCATACAAGAGCGATCCCAAGAACGTCGAGGAAGCTCAGGCGGAATTGGAGCAGTTATACAACAACCGGGATTTTAAGGCACACACGTTCAAGAATCGCGCCGGCAACGTCGTCGTCCATGGCAAGCTCAAAAACTACATCCGCGGCAAGATCGTCGTCACCAGGGAGGACGGCAGTGAGGCCACGATCCCGTTCCGGGACTTGAGCGACGAAGACATGTGCTTCGTCGCCGCCTGGTGGCGGCTGCCGACCGAATGCACGCTTGGCGACGAACCGCTGCTGGCGCGGAACTGGAATCCCGCGACGATGACCTGGAAAGCGTCTGCGCTCTGCCACAAACCGCTGTACTTCGAAGAAACGCAGTTGGAACGGTATGGACATACCACGGGTCCGCTGTCACAGCCCATACTTTCCAGCGCCCATTTCTTCACGAATATTGCGGTATTGCCGTACAAAATGGGCATCAATCCGCTCAACGAATGCCAGTACGCCTTGGGCTACTACCGTCCCGGCAGCTGTGCGCCCTGGCTGTTGCCTCCCATCCCGATCAGCGTTCGAGGCGCCTTGGCAGAGGCGGGAACGGTGGTCGGTGGTGTGTCGGTACTGCCCTGATTGATTCCGTTCTTCGGGAGCGATTGGCTCGCAAACGGTGGAGTGCACCCGCACTCCACCGTTTGACTTTTCATTCCATTCCCATGCAGCGGCCCGTGCCACACTGGGGGCGACCGCAGCCGCCTTCCATGGTCGGCAGGGCGGCGGAGGCCACCGCCGGACTGGCGGGGACGCTCCATTCCTTGCTCAGACTCGGCCGCTGGCAGTTCGGACACAACGGTTCCTCGTTACCGCGCACCAGAATCTCGCATTTCTGTCCGCACTCACGACAAGAATATTCGTAAATAGGCATGGTCGCCTCGCTGCATCAGGACTTGTCAGGACATCCCACTTTCTCTTTTTCTCTTTCCGATCCGATCGGTGCTGCTCCTAATGGATACCTTCTGTTTGACTCGCGAGCAAGCCCAAGCGGTCGACCGCTACGCGATCGATCGGCTGGGCATTCCGGGCTCGATTCTCATGGAGAATGCCGGACGGGGCTGTGTGGACGCAATGCTGGCGGCGGGAGTATGCGGGCCGGTGACGGTCTGCTGCGGCCGAGGAAACAATGGAGGGGACGGGTTGGTGATTGCCCGCCACCTGCTGCGTCACGGCGTCACTTGCCGCACATTGGTCTGGGGCGAAGTGGACCGGTTGTCGCCTGACGCACGGCTGAATTGGATGATTCTTCAGCAGGCCGGCCATCCGATCGTGACGATGGGCGGGGCATCGGACCTGGAGGTCGGGCGCACGTTATTCGACGGCGCTGCATGGATCGTCGATGCGCTGCTCGGAACCGGCTCGCGCGGCTCGCCGCGTCCTCCGCTGGATCGCTGGATTGACGTCATGAACGGCAGCGGCGCACGGCGCGTGGCGATCGACATTCCCAGCGGACTCGACGCCGACACGGGCGCGCCAGCCGACAGCACGATTCGCGCCGCCATAACCTGCACCATGGTGGCCCCGAAAGCCGGTTTCGCCAATCCGCGGGCACAGGAGTTCCTGGGCGAACTGCATGTCATCGATATCGGCGTACCACTTGCCTGGCTGCGTCAGGCCGCATTGCCGGGGAATTGAAAACTATTTACCATGCGAGGGCTTCGCCGAACGGAACGGCGAACCAACGCGGAATCCAATCGAGCGGGGATGCATGATTCGGTTCGACGAGCTGTTCGGCAAACTGATCGACCTGTCCGTTCGGCTTTGTGCCGATGCCCAGGCCGACGCGCTGCTGATCATGCTCCCCGGCCCGACCGATTGGGAACAACTTCGCGAACATTGCCAGCGGTACAAGGTGATCGTCAGTGCCGAATCGGCCGAACATCTGGCCGGTGCCGAGGAAGCGGGACTGGAAACGCTCGCCCTGGAGCAGTCCGATCTGCCGGTCGCGGAAAAAATGACGCAGGCCCTGCTGCTGGGTGTCGCCCGGGAAATGCTGCAGCCCGGCGCCGGCGTCGTGGCGGTCTACAGCGGATTCGAAGATGACGTCGTGGATTCGTTGAGCTTTATCCGGCTGGACGAACACCTGGGCCGATTGACCGCGCGCGACCTGCAGAGACTGGGCACCAGCGTACCCTTGGAAACGCTGAAAACCGTGGTCGATGTGGCCGTTGAAATCGGCCGCGAGGGGCGCGAAGGCAAGCCGGTTGGAACGATGTTTGTTGTGGGCGACACGCGCCGCGTATTGCAGCATGTCCATCCCGCTGGATTCGATCCGGTCAAGGGCTACGGCCGCAAGGATCGTTCGCTGCATGACGCCAGGGTCCGCGAGGCAATCAAGGAAATTGCGCCGCTGGACGGTGCCTTCATCATTTCCGCCGATGGCACAGTCGAGAAAGCCTGCCAGTTGATTGACGCCACACACGCCAGCCTGACACTTTCGCGTGGCCTGGGATCCCGGCACTGGGCCGCCGCCGCGATCAGCAAAATCACCAGTGCCGTCGCGGTGGTGGTCAGTGAATCGAATGGAACGGTACGAATTTTCCAGAACGGCGAGGTGGTCTTGCGCGTCGAGCCGTTTCGGCGGGCGATGAAGTGGAAGGGGTTCGACTCCGATCCGCCGTCGACCTCGACCGCGGAATAACCGCCGCGCGGCGTGAAGGACGCAAGGCATGCGAATTCTGTTGACCAATGACGACGGCATCTACGCCCCCGGCCTGGCGGCGCTGGAACAGGAATTACGCCGGCTCGGCACCGTCGATGTGGTGGCGCCGGCCGTCGAACAGAGCGGCGTCGGCCATTCGATTACCTTTCTCAGCCCGCTGATCTGCAAGGAAGTCTTCGATGGCCCGCGGCGTCGGGGCTGGGCCGTCGAGGGAAGTCCGGCCGACTGCGTCAAGATCGGGATCTTCGAATTCTGCGAGCAACGCCCCGACCTGGTGGTCAGCGGAATCAACGGCGGGCTGAACGTCGGCATTAATGTGCTCTACTCGGGAACCGTTGCCGCCGCCATCGAGGGAGCGTTTTTTGGGATTACCAGCGTCGCCGTTTCGCTGGAATACAACGAACATCCCCAGTTTGATACGGCCGCCCGCATCGCGCGCCAAGTCATCGAACAGGTCCTGGCCCGCCGCGACGAACAATCCACCCTGTTCAATCTCAATATTCCTACCGCCGCCCTGCAACAGGAACCCGAAATCCGTATCGTCCCGATGGGCGTCGAACGCTATGGCGAACATTTTATCAAGCGCGTCGATCCCAAGGGCCGGCCCTATTACTGGGCGACGAACGACCCGCCACCACGCCCCGGTGCGGCGGAAACCGATCTGACCGCGATTGCCCAAGGCTGGATTACCCTGACGCCGCTGCAGTACGACATGACGCGCCATCCGAGCCTCGATGCAATGCGCAAATGGAACCTGAAATGCCCCCGCGAGTAGCGCCATACGGTGGGTCGAGCGCCGTAGGGTGGGTCGAGGTACTCCGAGGCCCACCATCGCCGCATGGTGAAATTTCCGCGATTCGCATGCGACGGAATAGCCCAAAACACTCGACTTCTTGGATTCGACAAAGCAATCGCCGCTTCACACTTCTCTGGTGGGCCTCGGAGTACCTCGACCCACCCTACGCCCACCATCGCCGTTTGGGGCCCGCATCCCACGATTGAACCGCAGGCGAAACGGCTCTACGATCTAGGTGCTGGATACTTCCGAAGGAGCCGCCTCATGCATCGCGCCGCCACGTTTGCCATGGTACTCGCCGTCCTGCTCACCGCCGTGGGTTGCTCGCCGAAAGCGGTGGCGCCCCCCAACAATCCGCCCGTGTCCAGCCCGCCGGAACGTCCGATAACGGGGGCGACGGAAGACGTCAAAGCGGGCGTCGGTGTCGGCGCGCAGGGACGCAGCCTGGACGGTCACGCCGGCCTGATCGTTACGCCCGCCAAAAGCCTTTTCGCCGCCAAAGAGAAAATCGTCTTCGAAGTCGCCATACCTCACGCGCTCAACCTCTATAACGCCGCCGAAGGCAACTATCCGCGTTCGCATGACGAGTTTATGGAACGGGTGGTGCGAGCCAACAACATCGTGTTGCCGAAACTCCCCGAGGGAAACAGCTACGTTTACGACCCCGAAACGCACGAATTGATGGTGCGAAGACCGGTCGCCGCCGCCAACGAGGCAAAGTAGGAGCCGATCCGTCGGTTCCGCCAGAATCGGAACGCTGCTTGCAGTTCCGACATGGCATGCCAAACTTCGCTCCATTCTGGTTCGGATTCCGCCCACTGAAAAATGGCTGGACTCTTCTCGCAGCGGCCGGCACGTTGCTGCTCGCGCTGGCGGCCGATCGGGCGCGGGCCGCCGACTGGATCACCAAGCCTTCCTACTACACCCACGACGCCCAAACCCAGAAGCGGGTGCACCAGTATACGCCGATCGGTCCGGTCTACGTGTATCGACGTCCCGATTACTCGCAGAGCGGCTACCGGCACACGCGGAGTTCGATCGAGGCGGGAGGCAGCGCGGACCATCTGCATATCGTCGAGGAATGGGGACGGCCGGTGCGACCGTACGAGGAATGGAGGTTTCCCTATCGACCCTATTCCGTCCCCTACGGCGCCTGGGGACCACCATTCGCTGGATTGGGCGGCGGCTGGGGCGGTTGGGGCGGCGGCTGGGGCGGCGGATGGGGCGGAGGTCCCTGGGCCGGAGGTCCCGGTGGAGGCCCTGGTGGTGGTCCCGGCGGAGGCCCCATGGGATACGGTCCTGGACGCGGTCCTCAACCATGGATGGACGGCCACTACCCGACGTACGATCGCCATGACCGGGCGCCCTACTATTTCCCCTACCGCGAACCGTATCGATCGAATCGCGGATTCGGCGGCGCGGACAGCGACACCGGCGTGCCGTGATTCTCCCATGCGTTCCTCGCTGGCCACGGGACCAATTACGGTCCGAACGCCTCGCTGAACTGGTCGGGATTGCCCAGCACATTCGTATGCGCATAATTCCACAGTCGCCATTCGCTGCCCTGTCGGGCAAACGTCAATTGCACCGTTCGCGCGATATGCTGATCGGTCACTGTCCCGCCGGCATCCCCCAGCACCACCACGACATTGAAGTGGGCAACGGCCTGATCGGCGGTCGGCGAATTCATCTCGACGCGCAGATTGTTTTTCACCACCACGCGCGAAAATCGGTAACGGCCCATTTCCTGGCTGGCGCGGGTGCGGACATTCGTCGCATCGGCATGGATGTACTCCAGCAATCCAGGGACATCGTTGGCCTGGACGCGTTCGGCGATTGCCAGCACCGTATTTTCGACCCGTTCACGCTCGGTGACGACATACCGTTCGAGCAGCACGAGGCCGATGGTGATTCCCAAGGCGGCAACGGCTAACAGCAGCATCCAGCGATGCCCCGTCTTCATCCATCCGCCGGCAAACAGGGCCGTGGTGAGTCCACCCACCATCAGTGCGGGCACGGGTGATTCCAGCCATGACGTCATCGGGGGACCTGTTCCTTGAGGTTTTCCATCGCGGGATTCGCGGCGGAGCCCTCCGGCGCATGCTCGGATGGGGCCCGGTTCCGCAACTGCCGCCAGAACAGGGCCCAGGCAGCCGCAACGATTACGGCAACACCCCAGACGATCGGGCTTAGCCCGATGATCGTCGCGCCGGGGCTCGAGTAGGCGACGCCGGCCTCCCCGCCTGGTGGACCGGTCTGGGCGAACTGCCGGCCCTGAAACTGCTGTTCGATCTGGGTCTGGCGCTTCCCGAATTTGGGTTGCGACAGCGCCAGCGCCGCCAGCGCCGCCGTCCCGAAAATGCATGCCCAGAACCATGGCGAATCGGTTACTGGCGACTTGCGGGTGACGGGCATGGCATTATCCGCGAACAGTTACGATCAGGCCCTCGTTTTCTTGAACAACGGACCGGCGTAGACGGCGGTCGTATCCAGTTCTTCTTCAATTCTCAACAGCTGATTGTATTTGGCCATGCGGTCGGTTCGCGACGCCGACCCGGTCTTAATCTGGCCGGTGCCCAGCGCCACGGCCAGATCGGCGATGGTGGCATCCTCGGTTTCGCCGCTGCGGTGGCTGGAAATGCTGGTGTAGCCGTTCCGGTGCGCCAACTGGATGGCCGCAATCGTCTCGCTCAACGTTCCGATCTGATTGACCTTGATCAGGATGCTGTTGGCAATTCCCTGGTCGATCCCCCGCTGCAGCCGTTCGGTGTTGGTGACGAACAGATCGTCGCCGACCAGCTGCACCCGACCACCCAGACGTTGCGTCAACGACTTCCAGCCGTTCCAGTCATCTTCGGCGCAGCCATCCTCGATCGAGCAGATCGGGTAGTGATCGACCCACTTCGCCAGGAAGTCGACCATCGCCTCGGAGTTCAACTTCTTGCCATCGATCGCATAACAACCCGACTTGCTGTCGTAGAATTCGGTCGCGGCGACGTCCAGGGCAATGTAGACCTGTTTTCCGGCTTCATAACCGGCGGCCTGGATCGCTTCCATGATCAGGTCGAGTGCCGCGCTGTTGCTCGGCAGATCCGGCGCGAAGCCGCCTTCATCGCCGACCGAGGTGTTCAGTTTCTTCGATTTGAGTACTTTTTTCAGAGTATGGAAAACTTCGCATCCGCACTGCAGAGCTTCGCGGAACGAATTGAATCCCAGCGGCATGACCATGAATTCCTGAACGTCGACGGAGTTATCGGCGTGCGCTCCGCCGTTCACGATATTCATCATCGGCGCCGGCAGCAGCCGGGCACCGGCGCCTCCCAGGTATCGATACAGCGGCTGCTGCGTGTACTGCGAGGCGGCTTTGGCGACCGCCAGCGAAACACCCAGGATCGCGTTGGCGCCTAGGTTCTGCTTATTGGGACTGCCGTCCAGTTCGATCATCCGCTGGTCGATGGCGCCCTGGTCGAGCGCGTCCCAGCCGAGCAGTTCGTCGGCCAGTTTTTCGTTAATATTCTGCACCGCCTTGGTCACGCCCCGGCCCAAGTAGCTTTTGGCATCACCGTCGCGCAACTCCCACGCCTCGTGAGCTCCGGTACTGGCGCCGCTGGGCACGGCGGCGCGGCCAAACGATCCGTCGGCCAAGGTGACTTCCACTTCCACGGTAGGGTTTCCACGGCTGTCAAGAATCTGACGGCCATGGACATGCGCGATTGTGCTCATTGAATCTGCTCCTTTTGACGGTCACGGCGGCTGCGACTCCCTCGCTGCTTGCTCTATACTGAAGTCACGTATTCTGCCCGAACGACGTTCGATTGACTAGGAGCCGAACCGACTCGAATGTTTACCGGACTTGTGGAAGGTACCTGCCGCGTCGTCGAACCCCGCGCGGATGGCCCTGGAATGCGATTGATCGTTGAATCGGCGGCAATCGCTGAAGGCAGCCGAATCGGCGACAGCATCGCACTTAACGGCTGCTGCCTGACGGTTGTGCAGCAGGAACCGGGGCGGCTGCATTTCGATCTGGGCCCGGAAACCCTGCAGCGCACGATGCTGGGCCGCGTCCAGCAAGACCAGTTGTTGAATTGGGAGCGTTCACTGCGCGTCGGCGATCGCCTGGGCGGCCATTTCGTCACCGGGCATGTCGATACCACCGCTGTGCTCGAGCGGCGACTCGACGATCGCGAATGGTCAACGTTCTGGTTTCGCCTGCCTGACGCATGGACCCGGCAGATGGTCCCCAAGGGATCGATCACGGTGGACGGGGTGAGTCTGACGCTGGTCGAGGTGGAATCGCAGCGATTCAGCGTCTGTTTAATCCCGCATACCCTGGCGATTACGACGCTCGGTCGGTTAAAGTTGGATGACACCGTGAATATCGAAACCGATCTCCTCGCTAAATACGTCGAAAAACAGCTCGCAGGATTCCGCGCGTGACCACCAATTCGCCTCGCCAGACCGTTTCCTACTTGATGCGCCGATTCGGCGAGGTAGGAATCCAGCCGCAGACCCGATACGGCCAGAATTTTCTGATCGATATCAACCTGATCGATCTGCTGGTCCAATCGGCCGATCTGCAACCGACCGACATCGTGCTGGAGGTCGGTACGGGCACCGGCAGCTTGACGGCGAACCTGGCCGCGCGCGTGGCGGCGATCTTGACGGTCGAGATCGATCCGCATTTGTATGCCTTGGCCAGTGAAACATTGATCGACCTGCCCAACGTCACGATGCTGCAGGTCGACGCGCTGAAGAACAAGAACCGGCTGCATCCCGTACTCCTGGCGATGCTGGACGAGATCCGCGCCTGCTACGCGCCCGGAGCACTGAAACTCGTCGCCAACCTGCCGTACAACATCGCGACGCCCCTGATTTCGAACCTGCTTGATTTGTCCGATCCGCCGGAATCGATGACCGTCACGATCCAGAAGGAGCTTGCCGAGCGGATTACCGCGCGGCCCCGGACCAAGGATTACAGTGCTTTGAGTCTCTGGATTCAGTCCCAATGTGACGTCGAAATCAAGCGGATCATGGCCCCGACGGTGTTTTGGCCGCGACCGAAGGTCGAATCGGCAATTATCCAGATCACTTACAATCGCGAGCTGCGCAGCCGGATCGGTGATCTGGATTACTGGCACGCCTTTCTGCGGGCGATGTTTTTTCATCGCCGCAAGTTTCTTCGCAGCGAATTGCTGAGCGCGTTCAAAGGCCGATTGGGCAAACCCGAACTCGATGCGATCCTCGCGGAAATGAGCTTTGCACCCGAGACGCGAGCCGAGGAACTGGATGTCGCGGCCATGCTGCGGCTCTGCGACCGCATGCGAAGCCAGTTCCCCGACTGGAAACTGCCCGGCTGATCGCACGGCGGATCGCAACGCGGCGCGAGCGATCCGGGGACGCGAACCGGGGCGTGCGTGAACCGCCGCCCGATCGTCCCTGCCGATCGCCGGTCCGCGGCTTGCGGCGGCGTCGCCGACGAGTAGACTTAGGGCCTGAACGCGCTGACCGCGCGGAAGTGCCTGCACACCTGGTGGTGGCCTCAGTCTTCAAAACTGCTGTGCCGTACGATAACCGTGCGGCAGGTGGGTTCGATTCCCATGCACTTCCGCCATTTTATTTGCGGTATGTTGCGGCGAGTCGCTCGATTGCGTCCAAGTAACGTATTCACCGTCGTTTTCTGGTTGCTCGTCCGACTCCCGCGATTCTCAGCGCGTCCCGGCCGCGCCGCATTTTGTGCGCTTGGTGCGCCGCATTCTGCGCCGCCCTCGATCGTCCGGGCGGCGAGTCCCCATCCTCGCTTTCGGATTGGAAGTCACAATTTGTGACCTCCAATTGGCCATTTCATCGTCCGACAGCCATGGTGTGTGTGATGAGATTGTCGCACACCAAGGTCACAGTAGGGCACTTTCGATATCGTCCTTCCAACAGGCGGGCCACTTCCACAGCCCAGTACGTCTTGGTCTTGTAGGTACGCGCCGTAGCCTCTCGCCAACCGCCCAACCGACAGCGAATCGTAGATTTCGTCGTTGGAATAGAGTTCTGAGACGCGGAAAATTGTGTGCCTGTCCGTCATTTGAGGGTTAGCGATTCACGTTGGTCAGTGATCGCGGGAGCATTAGCTGCGAATGCGCAAACTCAAGCTGGCAAGTGGGATGACCGCGCCTCACCGGCCGCGCGATCTGGACGACGTGATTCAGTTGATTCGGGCCAATCAATTAGCACGCAATTATGCTGATCAATTGGATCCTTATGTTGCCGGCAAGTATGCCGAGCTTTGGGAGGCCGCCCAATACCGCGACGATTATTGAAAGGCGGATATTGTCAATTCCGCGTTCGGCCCGCACGTTGTGTGTAATGCGGGACCAGGGCGTGAGGCCGGCAAGCTGGCCGGCGAGCTCGGAAAAATGACCCGCGGCAAACATAACCTGTATCTGCTGGACGAACCGACTACCGGTCTGCACTTTGCGGACATTGACCGGTTGCTCGGCAGTCTGAATCGACTGGTGGACAGCGGGCATTCGGTTGTTGTGATCGAACACAACCTGGACGTGATCAAGACCGCCGACTACGTCATCGACCTCGGACCGGACGGAGGGCATAACGGCGGCTGTCTGGTCGCCTGCGGACCGCCCGAAGCCATCGCCGCCTGTGCCGAATCCCATACGGGACGGTTCCTGGCGGACTATCTGCAGGTGCAGATTGCCCGATCGTCAGGCAGCCCGTAATCCAAATTAACGGCAAACGCGGTCCCGTCGTTGCCAAGACGGCCATCGGGGGACGATGAAAGGAAAAAGGACGGCTGTGCGGCCGGCGCTTCGATACATGCGTACAGGTAGCATCGACATTTCGGGAATTTCCCCCGCGTGCAATCTGGGGTAAACTGCCAAGTCCAAGCCCGGCTGCAATTCGCTTGCCCCGGGCCCCGATCCTGCGGAGGTTGTCGTACGTGGATCTAGACCGCTATCTCGCCCCCTTTCACCCGCCGCGAACGAATCTAGTCGACGCGCTGCGGTACTGGTCCGACGCTCAGGGCGATGCGCCTGCATTTTACTTCACCGATCTGGAAGGTGAGGAACTTTGCTGGACCTATCGTGAGCTCGATCAGCGGGCTCGGGCGATCGCCGCGCTACTGATCGATCAGAAGCTGCAAGGGGAACGGGCTTTGATGCTCTTCCCTCCCGGCTTGGAGTTTGTCGCAGCGTTTTTCGGCTGCCTTTACGCCGGCGTAATTGCCGTTCCGGCCTATCCGCCGCGGCGCAACCGGAACATGACCCGCATCCAGGCCATCGCCGACGATTGCCAGGCCAAAGTCGTATTGACGGTCCGGGCGGTTACGGAGCGGATGAATGACGGCCTGCTGGAAGAAACGCCCGCGCTCAGCCACCTGCAGTGGGTGGCTGTGGACGAGGTGCCGATCGTGCGCGCCGCCGATTGGCGTTCGTCGACAATTCGCGGCGAGCAACTGGCGCTGCTGCAGTACACCTCCGGTTCCACCGGTACGCCCAAGGGCGTCATGTTGACGCACGGAAACGTGATGAGCAACGTGCTGGTGATCATGAGTTGCTTTGAACCGGACCGCAACACGGTCGGGTTGGCCTGGCTGCCAACTTACCACGACATGGGTCTGGTGGGCGGCGTGCTGGAACCGATGTTCGTTGGTCGCCCCAACGTGCTGATGTCGCCGATGACGTTTTTGCAGAAGCCGGTGCGCTGGTTGCGGGGAATCAGCAGGTACAGGGTCACCATGAGCGGCGGCCCCAATTTCGCCTACGATCTGTGCGTTCAGCGAGTCTCCGAAGAGGAAATGGCGGGGCTCGAACTGAGCTCGTGGGACCTGGCGTTCAACGGCGCCGAGCCGATTCGCCCGGGGACACTCGAACGGTTCACTCGCAAATTCGCGGAAGTCGGATTCCGGCCGGAGGCATTCTTCCCTTGCTACGGCATGGCGGAAACGACGTTGATTGTCACCGGCAGCCATAAGCGGGACCTGCCTGTTCTCTTGACGGTGGACGGGCGAGCGTTGGACGAACATCGCGTCGTTCCGATCCGTTCCAGCCATGAATCGGCTCGCACCATCGTCGGCTGCGGACACGTGCTTCCCGGCGAAGACGTACGGATCGTCGATCCTCAATCGCTCGACCCGCTGCCCGACTATCAGGTCGGTGAGATCTGGATCAAAAGCCCCAGCGTCGCGCAAGGTTACTGGAACAAACCCGACATCAGCGCCGTCACGTTCGCTGCCGTCCTTTCGAATGGCACCGGTCCCTTTCTGCGATCCGGCGACCTGGGATTCATCAAGGACGGCGAGTTATTCGTCACCGGCCGCTTGAAGGACCTGATTATCATTCGCGGCGTCAACCGTTATCCACAGGACATCGAATTGACGGTCGAGCGATCGAGCGAGCGGCTGCAGTCGGGAGCGGTTGGAGCATTTGCGGTCGATATGCACGGTCGCGAGCGGCTGATCGTGGTTGCGGAGGTCGAGCGATCTCGGCACAAGGCCTGGGACGATGTGATCCGCGCCATTCGCACCAATGTGGCGGCCGAACATGAGCTGCCTCCGGACGGTGTGGTGCTCGTCCGTTTCGGCTCGATTCCGAAAACGTCCAGCGGCAAAATTCAGCGTCATGCCTGCCGCGAGGATTTTATCGCCGGGCGACTGTCGATCGTCTCGGAATGGTACGTTTGGGCCACCGAGGAAGAACGAGCGACGGCGGCAGGCGACTCCCGTGTTGACGAGGCGCCGCCGCGCGAGCAGTCGGAAACCGCGAGGTCTTCCGGCGCGACATCCGTGCCAATCGATCCGGTCGTTGCCGCAACGGTGCTCGACCATGTGCGGGCCGTCGCCAAGGAGCGAGCCAAAACTCTGCATTTGGATTCCAATGTCGTGCTCGACTTGGGACTCGACTCGCTGGAACGCGTACAGATCGCCAACAGCCTGGAAGAGACATTTGGCGGACGATTCCCGGAATCGGTGTTGGCTGAAATTGAGACCTGCCGGGAAGTCGCGGCGGCGATTCAGAAACATATCGGCCTGGTGCCGAAGAAGGACCGCAAGCTGGCAGGCCCCGGTTCCAATGGCCGGCCGACGGGCGAAATTCCTCCCGAATATTACGATTTCGCAAAATTGCCGGAATACGTGCGATTGAAACAGACCATGTTTCAGATGACCTCCAGCGGACTCCCGAACCCCTATTTTTCCGTCCATGAACGGGTGGCCAGCGACACGACGCAGATCGGGGGCAGGGAACTGATCAGTTTCGCGACTTACAACTACCTGGGCATGTCGGGCGATCCGGAGATCTCCGAGGCGGCCAAACGGGCGATCGATCGCTTCGGTACCAGCGTTTCGGCCAGCCGGCTGGTGTCGGGTGAAAAAACGGTCCACGTCGAACTGGAGTCCGCGATCGCCGAATTCCTGGGCGTCGAGGCGTCGATAGTCTACGTCGGCGGCCACGCCACAAACGAAACCACGATCGGCCACCTGTTCGGACCGGGCGATCTGATCCTGCACGATGCATTGGCCCATAACAGTATCATCCAGGGCGCAATCCTCTCCGGCGCGCGGCGGCGACCGTTTCCGCACAATGACTGGCGGGAACTCGATGCCATCCTGAAGGAAGTTCGGGCCGAATACCGTCGGGTGCTGGTGGCGATCGAAGGCGTCTACAGTATGGACGGCGATTACCCGCAGCTACCCGAATTTGTCACCGTGAAAGAGCGTCACAAGGCGATGATCCTCGTCGATGAGGCCCATTCACTGGGAACGATGGGATCGCGGGGCCACGGGATTGCCGAGCATTTCGGGCTGGATCCACGCCGCGTCGACCTGTGGATGGGCACGATGAGCAAGTCGTTGGGAAGCTGCGGCGGCTACATTGCGGGTCGTCACGAACTGATCGAATTGCTGAAGTATACGGCGCCGGGGTTTGTTTATAGCGTCGGCATACCGCCCAGCAATGCCGCCGCGGCCCTGACGGCACTGCGGGCGATCGATGCGCAGCCGGGTCGAGTTGCCCGGCTGCAAGCCAATTCGCGACTATTTCTGGAACTTGCCCAGGCGCGCGGACTCAACACCGGATACAGCGACAATACCCCCGTAATTCCGGTCATCACCGGCAATTCGCTGCACGCGCTGATGCTCTCGCGGGCCCTCTTCCAGCGTGGCATCAATGTCCAGCCGATCCTGTACCCCGCAGTCGAAGAGGAGAAAGCCCGCTTACGATTTTTCATTACTTCCCGCCATACCGAAGCCCAGATTCGGGAAACGGTCGACGCTGTTGCGGAGGAACTGGCCCGAATCGATGAGCGGTACCTGACGCCCACGCGCTGAACCCGCTTGTTGAATGATGGAGACGCTTTGCGCACGATTCCTTCGTCTGATATTGCGTGATTCGAGTCGTCCAATAGAATAGGTTCTGCTGCCCGCACCGATCCCAACCATCCCCCTCAACTTACTTTGGAGGTCGCCTTGCTAACCGAAGCCGAAGTGCAACGCAGTTTCAGCCAGCTTTTTCGAGGCGGAGATCGCTCCGCCGAAACGTTTGACAAAGCCGAAGCGCTGCTGGAGGAACTCCGCGGCGAAAGCCCGTTGCGCCACCGGCTGTCGCTCGAGCTCGACGAATTGCGAAAACTGTGCGACACCCGTTCCTAGCTCCCGACACGCAGCTTCCCGCACAGCTCCGTACGTCCGGCTCGACGCTTGTTTCTCCCGCCCGAACGAAAAGTTGCGCCTACCAATGCGAAAAGGACTCGACCTGTTCCAGGGCCGAGTCCTTTTTTGTATTGAAGTCGAGCTTCGTTTCTAACGATTGACGGTCACGCCGAAGTTAATGCCGGCCATCACCACGTCTTCGCCTCGCTGCGTAAAGTCCTGGCCACGCAGCACGCCCTTGCCGATGTCCATGAAGCTGAAGCCGAAGTTCAGTGCGATATCGCGAGTGATCTGGTAAGCTGCTTCCGCGCGAGCTTCCATGCCGTAGACAAATTCCGCGCCATGGCCGAAGGTAATGGTGCGGCTGTACTGGTTCACGGAAGGAGCGTTCGACTGCTGGCCACCGCCGCCGCCACCGCCACCGCCTTGAGCACCTGCCTGATCGAACAGCGTGATGACGCTGTCGACCTGCCGGCTGTAGTCGGCGAAATTCTGCAAGGCGAAGACCCGCATTTCCGCGCTGGTCCGCCACAGGTTGCGCTGACGGAAATAACGCACTCCTAACTGGCCGCCGACCATGTTGTTGATGGTTTCCGTGGTGGCGACGGAGATATCCTCGACACGTGCCTGGTCAAGAGTGGTGATGTCGATCGGCACTCCCTGATCGTCAAACCGAGCGTACGATCCTTGTTCGGTGAAATCGACATAACGGATGTAGCGGGCGCCCAGGAATGGCTCCAGATATCCTCCGTTATGGAACGGTGCCAACCGAAACGACTTGTTGAGTTCCACGCTCATCATGTCCGCTTCGTTCAAGGAATCCCGTTGATAGAAAATGCGTTCCTGCGTTTCCGGATCATTTCGGCCGGTACTGGGGAAGATCGGAAACTGTTGACCACCTTGTCCGCCCTGTCCGCCCTGTCCGCCGCCTTGCCCGCCGCCTTGTCCGCCACCTTGCTGGTTGTTGTTCTGGATCACCGCCTGGTCGATCCGTTCTTGGGCCAGGGTATTGAACGCATGGGGACCATCGACGTGTGTGATCGTCATGAACCAGCCATGGTCGTCCTCGTTCATGAAGCCGAGGTTGTAGCGGTTCCCCCAGGTCGCATCCATTCGCGTATGCGTGGTTTCCTGGAACGGTCGGTTCATCCACCAGTACAGGCGATCGTAGGTGCCGAACCAGCCCGTATTGGCGCGCGGCTCGCCGCCATACTCGTACACGTCGGCCGGGGCGAAAAACTGCAGGTCGGGCCCGACGTAGGTCGGATCCTGAAACCACTGACCCAACGCGTTGGACGCCAGCGACAGACTGAAAGTCGCCGCGATCAGAAAGGAAGTGATTCTCGAAATGGACATGGTATGGTTCCACCCTTGGCGATTCCGACAGCCGATGGGCTGGCCGTTCCCCACGGAACGACGGAGAATTCCATCGGTGACGGTAGTATCGGATCCAGGTCCGCTGGAAGTTGAGTAAGAAAGGCAAGGACTGCCGAAAATCCGGCTTGTGACTGCCGGCGCCGGCCGCGCGGGTGACGAACCGAGCGCTTTCGACTTCGGCTACCCGCTAGCAACTCGCCAACCGCACCAGGTTGTGGTAGGCTCATGGCAATTCCAACAGGAGATCTCCATGAAGAATTTGTGGCTGTCCGCCTGCCTGGCCTTTTTGGGTTCGGTGCCATTCGCGACCGCCGACGAACCGGCGACTCCACCGGCAAAACAACAGGCTGCCGCCGGAGATGTTGCGGAAATCAAATTCATGCGGCTGGCCCGCGACGATCAGGGGAAACTGGTATCGCTGGATACGGCCGTCGCGCGGTACGAGTCGACCGATCCGGCAAAGAAGGGAACCTACGTAGAACTGGTCGGCGCTGTACATGTCGGGGAGCGGAGTTATTACGAGGCGCTGAACGCGCAGTTCGAGCGATACGACGCCCTGCTGTACGAACTGGTGGCGCCGCCGAATACCCGGATTCCCAAAGGAGGCGGCGAGCGGTCCGGCAACCCGGTATCGGCAATTCAAACGGGACTCAAGTCGGTCCTGGGCCTCGAATTCCAGCTCGAACAGGTGGACTACACGAAAAAGAACTTCGTGCACGCCGATATGTCGCCGACGGAATTCAGCGAAAAAATGAAGGAAAAGAATGAGTCATTCTGGACACTGTTCATGCGACTGATGGCACAAGGGATGGCCCAGCAGGCGGGAAACGCGGAAGGGGGCGGTGACTTGGCGCTGCTGACGGCGCTGTTTTCCAAGAACCGGGAAGTGCGCCTGAAGCAGATGATGGCCGAGCAAATGGAAAATATGGAAGGCACGATCGAGGCGATCGAGGGTCCCGACGGCTCGACGATTCTCACGGAACGTAACAAGAAGGCTCTGGAGGTGCTGCGCCGCGAGTTGCAGAGCGGCAAGCGTGAAATTGGAATTTTCTATGGTGCCGCGCACCTGCCCGACATGCACAAGCGACTCGAGAGCGAATTCGGCATGCGGCTGGTCGAACATCGTTGGCTGCCGGCCTGGAATCTGCAGGCTCCGGAAACCAAGCGAACACCACGCAAGAAACGAAAAGCGAAACAGGCGGAGCCGGCGGAGCAGACGGAACAGGCGTCTCCGGCTCCGACGGAGCCGTCGCCTTGAACGGGTAGGGCACCGGTATTGGGGCAGTGAGCAATGACGGAGCGAGGCCCCGAACGGTGAATCGGCCGGCAGGAGAATGCATGGATGGCCCGTATCTCGATGAACGAAATGACGACGTATCGCTGGACGTTCGAAGAGGACGTGCAGAATTACGCCGCCTGCGGGTTTTCGGCAATCAGCGTCTGGCGGCAGAAGTTGTCGGATTTCGGCGAGGAACGTGGCGAAGAACTGTTGGCGGAACATCGGATGAAGGTCGCCAGCGTGCTGTGGGGCGGCGGTTTCACCGGCATGGATGGACGCTCGTATCGAGAAAGCGTCGACGACGCCAAGGATGGACTGCGGCTTGCTGCCGCATTGGAAGCGGAGTCGCTGGTGATCTATTCCGGCTCCCGCGCCGGCCACACCTACAATCACGCGCGCCGCATCCTGCGCGCCGCGCTCTCGGAACTTTGTCCCCTGGCGGAAGAACTGGGAGTCGACCTGGCTCTGGAGCCGATGCATGTCAATTGTGCGTGCGAATGGACGTTTCTGACGGATCTTGCGGACGCGTCGGCGATTCTGGACGAATTGAATTGCCCTCGCCTGCGGCTGCTGTTCGACACCTACTACTTCGGCCATGACCCCCGCTTGCCGGAAACGCTCGAACGGCTGGCGCCGCGGATCGCATTGGTCCATCTGGCAGACGGCAAATCGCCGCCCGGCGATGAGCAGAACCGCTGTCGACTCGGTCAGGGCTCGATCCCGCTGCACGCCATCGTCGCCGCGCTGCGCCGCGGCGGATACGATGGCTTCTACGATGTCGAGCTGATCGGCGAGGAAATCGAGTCGTCCGACTACCGCGATCTGCTGGCCCAGTCGAAACGCTCGGCGGAAGAACTGCTGCAGCTATGACCGATCATCGGCCGCCATCGCGCGGCCGACGTTCCGGAATCAGTTCCAGGCAGGCCAGACGATTGTCGCCCCGCACGAACAACAATCCATGCGCGAGAATTGGCGCGGCCCAGCAGGGTTGCCGCAACAGCGGCTTTTCCGCCACGCCTGCCGGCTGAGGCTCCGCCGCCGGTTCCATCAAGTCGACCTCCGATACGAGTTCAAATTCCTTGGGGTTGGCCCGCAGAAGTTGCAGATGGCCGTCCTCCGAAAGGCAGATGAAATGTCCGTCGACGTAGATCAGGGTCGACCAGATCCGCAACGGTTCGATCCACTGCACTTCTCCGGTCTTCCAATTCACACAGCGCAGATCGGACTCCGGCGAATGGCGCCCGCTGCAGCCGTAAAGATACCCGTCGACCTCGATCGGCGTATTCCAGTGGCACTTGAGCGACTTGGACCGGGCCTTCTTGCTATCTTCCCAGATGACGCGCGGCGCAGCTTCTGGGCGAAACTCCAGCATCGCGCTGCCAATGCTGTAAGCTTCCGTGATTAGCACTTGATTGCCCACGACAACCGGAGTACTGGCGTTGACGCTTTCAAGCATCCGGGCGCGCCAGGGAAATTCGAAGTCGACCTTGCCGCTCCGCGGATCGAACCCGACCAGACCGCCCCGGCAGAAAGCAAAGCACCAGCGCCGATTATTCACGGTGGCCAGTTGCGGCGACGCATAGCTGGCAAGTTGGTCGGTCAACCGGTACTTGACGGCACCGGTCCGCTTGTCGAATGCCACGATGCCGCTGCCGTTGCCGGTCACCAGTTCCAATTGCCGCGTCGGAATCTGCTGCGACGATTCGTCGCTGCCGCCGATCATCGCTATCAACAAGTCTCCGTCGATGACCGGCGTACTGCCGACGCCGAAAAAATTCTGCACCACGCCGAACTGGCGCATGGTGTCGACCTTCCAGATCTCGGCACCGGTGAATGCGTTCAGACAAAACAGCAGCCCTTCCACACCAAACAGATAGACCCGATCCTCGTCGATGACGGGCGAGGCTCGTGGTCCCCCGTCATAGCCGTACATATCGAAATAGCGTGTCGGGTGCTTGTAGGTCCAGAGTAATTCGCCGGTTTCCGCCCGGAGGCAACTGACGCGCGCCTCGTTACCGACGCGGTCGTAGTGGTAATACCGTCCGGCGCTGACACTGCCGATACCGTAGCCGATGCCGACCGGCCGATGCCAGACGATGCGAGGTCCACGCTCGGGCCACGGCGCGACGAGGCCGGTCTCCGGCGATTTGCCGTCGCCGCCGGGTCCCAGAAATTTCGGCCAATCGACACCTTGCTGGCGCGTCCACAAGTTTGCGGGAGCGGCGGTTCCGGCCGGCGGTTGACCGCGCAGCCCCTTGCCAGCGGCGGCCTCCTGGGAGAAAGTAGGGCCAGGACAAAACGTCAGCATCGCGGCTCCCACGACGACCAGGAAGCGAACCATCGTCATACGGCGACTCCTTGTACCGAGATGCTGCTGTCGTTCAGGTTTAACCATGTTAGTCGTTACCGAGCGCCTGAAAATACCTCTGGATGAATTTCAGTTTACCTTCTCGCGCAGCGCCGGCCCGGGCGGGCAGAATGTAAATAAAGTGAACTCGAAAGCCACGCTGCGCTGGCGGATCGGCGAATCATCATCGCTGCCGGCCGACGTGCTGGACCGCTTCCGCGCGCGGCACGGCAACTGGATCACCAAAGACGGCGACCTGCTGATCACCAGCCAGGAATACCGCGACCAGCCGCAGAATATCCAGGCGTGTCTGGACCGGCTCAAGTCCCTCTTGTCGAGCGTCGCCCAGCCTCCTCGTCGCCGGATAAAGACCAAGCCGACCCGTGGTTCGCAGAAGCGTCGGCTGGCCAACAAACAGCGGCGAGCGCAGACCAAGCAGCAGCGGCGGTCGCCGCGGGACGGAGAGTAGCGATCTTCCTTTTTTTCTGTCGATTCCCGTCGTCGATCCGAATAATTTGCCCGCCTGGTCGAACAGGAAGTGTTGGCACATTGAAAACGACTCGGAGGACTGACGATGATCGCGCAGCGCACCTGGTTTTCGGCCGCTCCCCGCTTTCCCTGGCCAGTACACTGGAAGGCTTGGGCCTATTTTGCCGGTTGGGGCGCCTTTCTGGCTCTTCCCTGGATCGTCCTGGTGGCGCGACAGCACTTTCCCGAATCGTTGCTCTGGCCGTGGGCCGTTGCCGGACTCATGTTCTGGGATCTGCGCGGCGCGTTCCGGTTGACTCCGCAGACCCCGTCCACGTTACCGAGCGCTGCATCGGCTGCGGCGCGCCCCGCGGCGCCGGTCGCTGCCGGCGCCTCGTCCGTTCCCGCAGGGTTTCCTGAAATCGAGTTCCTGGAAACTCCACGATTTGTCGTACAGAGGCGTTAGACGCCCGCCGAACCGTATTTCAGAATGCGGTTGGCGAGCGAGGTGGTCGGCCCGTCCTCATTGGACCACATTTCGCGGAACCATCGTTCGACGCGCCGCCGGGCCGTCCGCAAGTAGTAACGCCCGGTTTCCAGCGCGGTATTCCGCGCGGTGTCGGTCAAATGATGATCGCGAAGCATCTGGTCCAACCGATTGAGCACGCAGGCAGAAACGTAGATTTCGGTGGCGGCATCGGCCGCACGTCCCAGCTGGTACTGACGGTCGAGAATTTCAAGCTGATACGTCCGCAACAGCCGTTCGACATTCATGCCGAGTGCGCGTACCTGCCAGGCGAGCGCTGCTCCGTCGGACTCCAGTTCCGCGTTCCGCACTCGCACCAACGGCGCCGTGACCAGGGAACCGAGCTTCCTGCCCGCAAAGTGGAACAGTGGAATCAGGTTCGCCAAGGGGTTCTGAATTCCTCGCAGGATACCTTCGAGTTCTTTGCCGACGTCCCGCATTCCGACGAGGGCGGTAAACGCGCGCAGCACATCGTTCGCTCCTTCGCCAATCATGTTGATTCGCGCATCGCGCAGCATCCGCTCCAGCGGCTCGTCCGTGAAATATGCTTTGCCGCCGTAAATCTGAAACGTGTCGTTGATGATCCGCCACAGAACTTCCGTGGAGAAGACCTTGAGCATGGCTGTTTCCAGCATGAAATCGCCAGCCCCGGAATCGATCAGCGCGGCCGTCTGGTAAGTGCAGGCTTCCATAGCAAACGCCCCGGCAGCCATCCAGGCGATTTTCTCTTTGACCAATTCAAAATCAGCCAGCGGGTGCTGGAACTGTACCCGGTTCCTGGCGTGGGCACAGGACAGTTCCAGACAACGCTTGGCGGTACCGGTGCAGCTCGCGCCAAAAGTGGTGCGGCCAAAATCGAGCACCGTCAGGGCGACGCGCAGACCCTTGCCGAGCTGCCCCAGAATATTCGCGCGGGGGACCGGCATATCGCGGAATTCGAGTCGGCTGGTGGCCGTGCCGCGCACACCGCATTTTTCCATCCGCTTCTCTAAAACCGTAAATCCCGGCATGTCGGGTGTGACGATAAAGGCGGTGATCTTGGTTTCCTTGCTCCCGGGCACCGGCGTGCGCGCCATCACCGTCAGAACGTCGGCGACCCCGCCGTTGGTGATCCAGCGCTTCTGCCCGCTAATCCGAAACGATTGACCATCGTCGGCAGGCGTCGCCGTGGTCTGCACATTGGCCGCGTCACTTCCCGCTTCCGGCTCCGTCAAAGCAAACGCACTGATCCACTCGCCGGTTGCCATCTTCGGCAACCAGCGCTGCTTCTGGTCCTCGTTCCCGAACAACACCACCGCCCTCGGTCCGATGGAGTGATGGGCGTTCACAAACAGCGCCGTACTGCCGCAGTGGGCGCCGAGCACTTCCAGCAGCCGGCAATACGATGCCTGTGAAAGCTGCAGTCCGCCGCACGATCGCGGCAAGCAGGCGCCGAGGATTCCGAGTTTTCCCAATCCCGATATTACCGCAGCGGGAATCTCCGCCTGGCGATCGATCTGTTGCGGATCAACTTCCGTCCGACAGAATTCGCGCAGCCGTTCGACGAGTTGATCGGTGAACTCGTCGTGACCCCGATCAGGATACGGTAACAGTTCGTCGTTGGAAAACTCGCCAAAGAACAGCCCCTTGGCAAAACCACGTTGCTCCGGGCCATCTCCCAGGATTTCCTCGGCCTGCCGCATCTGCTGCTCGCGTTCCTGATCCGAAACCGTCATGCCGTTCCTCCTCAATGTTCGTTGCCGGACAACGGGCAATAATCATAACTGCAATTCCGCCTTGAAACGAAGCCCACGTCGGTCAAAGAAAGTCTGTTTGGACCGATCGAAGTGCCTTTATCAGCCGGGCGGCAATTTGCTCTGGCGGACCATCTGCTATAATTCGCTGCAGAGGTTCCCATCATCCCAGGACCGCTCATCCGCAATGGCACGCCGCAGATCTCAATCCGAACATCTTGATGATCACTTTCGCAAATGGCCATTTGATCCAACGGGAATCAGCGTGCGGCTCGTGGCGGGTGCCGACAAACGGGATGTGATTCAAATGCGGATCGACCTGGGAATCCTGCAACTGGAGACCACAGGCCGGCCGGACGGCAGCTGGCCCCACGGTTTTGAAACATATCACGATTATTTGATCCATGAGGCGTTGAATTCGGGGGACGACTTTGTACTCAACGAAGAGCAGTCCGCGGAAGCGGACCGGGAATTCGTGCAGTATTATCATCGCCGAGTCTGCTGGTTGGCGCTGGGAAATTTTGCCAAGGCGGTCGAGGATGCCGACCATACCCTGGGCCTGATGGACTTCTGCCGCGACCACTCCGCCGACGAACAATGGACGATCACGCACGAGCAATACCGTCCTTTCGTGCTGTTCCACCGCACGCAAGCCGCGGCCATGGCGGCGCTCGAACGCAACGGCGCAGAGGACGCAATCCAGGAGATCAGTGATGGCCTGGATAAGATGCGCAGCGTGTTCGAACGATACGACGCACTGGATCAATACGACGACGACGAACTCGTCGCCCGCCTGGTCGAAACGCGGGAGACGCTGCGGCAAAAACACGACGTCGGCAAGACGCTCCAGGAACAGTTGGCCGAAGCGATCGCTTCCGAGCAGTACGAAGTCGCCGCCCGGATCCGGGACGAATTGAACCGCCGTAACCCGGGCCGGCGCTAATCGTTCGCGTTTCCGGACTTTCCGGTCCACTCGTCGCCCGCGATCGATGATGCACCGCCGGCTGTCGGTCCGCCCGTTCTCGCGGACCGATTGCAGGAATTGCAGTCCAGTTGCAATCCGTACACTGCCCTCGTGGCCCTCGATCGCTACCGTTTACCCAGATTCCGGCCGACGGCAACCAAATCGCGATTTTCCGGTCCACCGCGAATTTGGCATACGACGTGCATTCGGTGATATGCATCTCGTCTACGGATTCTCGTCCCCAGCGCACAAAGGAGTGTCCCACCATGCTCATCCTCACCCGGAAACTGAAGGAACAGATACAGATCGGCGACAATATCCAGATCACTGTACTCAAGATCAGTGGCCGCACGGTTCAGATCGGCATCGATGCGCCTCGGGAAGTCCGCGTGAAACGCGCCGAACTGAAGTCCGAGGGGGCGGAATCGCCGGCCGCGATCGAACCGGGTTCGTGCGCTGCGAGCAGCCCCCGTTCGTCCCTGCCGCTGCCTGCGACGCGCGACGAATCGTCAAGCCTCCTGCCTTCCGACTGCTCCGCACGTTTGACGTCGGAGGTCCCCACCGGGGTCACCGATTCGACGCGTCGCCCCGTTCTGGCAATCGGCCGTCGCTTCCGCGTCCTGACTCCGAGCCAGGAGGGCAGTTCGATTCTGCGAGCCGTTCCGCTGTCCGAATAACGGCGCCTCGGTCCGATCAGGCAAAGAACTGCCAGCGCAGATCGGATTCGAACGCGCACTTGTAATGCTGGAGTTCGGCGGACGATTCGGCATCGGCCAGCGTCACCGCAATCACATCAAATCGTACTCGAGCGTCCAGCAGTCGCTGGCGCTTGAGCCAGGCAAGGGCGAGTCGCACGAGGCGGCGCTGTTTGTCACGATCGACCGCGTCCGCCGGATGCCCTCGCTCATGCGAACGCCTCGTTTTCACTTCTACAAACACGACCGTTCGCCGGTCGATCGCGATCAAATCGATTTCGCCCGTGCGACTCTGCTTCGACCGTTCGACAATCTGGTAGCCGAGCTTTCGCAAGAACTGTTCCGCAATCCGCTCACCTGTCGTTCCCAGATCGGTCGGTTCGGCTTCGCCCTGGCACGGGGCTGCCGTCGACCATGCTCGACCAAAATGCCGGCAGTACTCCGCCAGGCGGCCGCGAATTGCTCGAATCCACCGCAGAATCACCAACGCCAGCCTCGCGCGCAGGAGACCTCGACAAGGAAATCTTTTATCGAGCGAGCGGAATGGGCGTCGAGGCGGCGCAGGCAGGTCGGGGGGCACGTTGCACGCGCGCTTACGCGAAGCGTGCGGGCGGGGACGGTCTTAGCCGTTGTTCGACTCGGTCGCGGCGTTACGGCGTTCACGAAGCCGGACCGATTTGCCGACCCGATCGCGCAGGTAATAGAGTTTCGCCCGCCGAACGATTCCCGAGCGTTTCACGTCGATGCGGGCGATCCGCGGCGAATGCAGCGGAAACTTGCGTTCCACACCCTCGCCGGCCACGATGCGCCGCACCGTGAACATGGTTCGCGTCCCGCGGCCAGCCCGTGCGATGACGGTGCCGCTGAAAATCTGCGTCCGTTCCTTATCGCCTTCCAGAATCCTGGTATGGACGTCGACCGTGTCGCCGATCGCAAACGATGGCAAATCGGACTTCATATTGGCCGCTTCGACCTTGTCAATCAACTGGCTCACACTGCTCTCCTTCATTCAATTCAGTTTGCCGGGGCGAATCGCCCTCGGAACTGATCAAATCCGCACGTCGGTTCAATGTTTTATGATAACTTTGCGATTGTCTCCAGGCGTCGATCTGGGCGTGGTCGCCGCTGAGCAGCACTTCGGGCACATCCCATCCACGGAAACTGCGAGGGCGCGTGTATTGAGCGGCCTCCAAACCACGGTTCTCCTGGGAGAAGGAATCGCGTCGAGCGCTCTGGTCGTCTCCAAGAACTCCGGGAATCAGCCGCATCACCGCGTCGATGACCACCATCGCCGCCACTTCACCACCGTTCAACACATAATCGCCGATCGACAATTCCCGCGGTTGCAGCAAATCGACGACGCGCTGGTCAAACCCTTCATATCGTCCGCAGAGCAGAATCAGTCGAGGAAATTCCGCCAGCCGTTCCACAAGCGGCTGGGTCAGCCGTTCGCCTTGTGGCGTCAGCAGTAACAATTCGCCCGGTTCCGAACCAACTCCACGGATCGCCTCAACGGACTCCACGACCGGTTCGACCTTAATCACCATTCCCGGTCCACCGCCGTAGGGGCGGTCGTCGACCTTCTGGTGTTTGTCTTTGGACCAGTTTCGCAGGTCGTGCGTGACGACTTCGAGCAGCCCTTTATCGATCGCCTTTTTCAGCAAACTCTCGCCGACGAAGCCCGAAAAAATTTCCGGAAACAACGTCACAATATCGAAGCGCATGCCATCGCATCCCACAATCGGTCCGACCACCTGCGCCGCGGGCCGGTGTTTCGGACCGGGAGGTCAACCGCTGGCGGCTTCCGCCGGCGCACCTTCTTCGGCCGGCGACGATGACTCTTCCTTCACGCGTAGCGGCACTTTACGCGGCGGAGGCGCTTTCGGCTTGTTGGCCGACAGCCGCTGAAGGGCGTCCTGCTGCGCCTGGCAGTGAGTGCCGTCCTTCCCGTACTTTTTGACGAGCACCCGCACGCGGTCGCTGGGCAGAGCCCCCACGCCCATCCAGTAGGCGATCCGCTCGCCATTCAAGATCGCCCGCGCATCGACTTCCGGAATCAGCGGGTCATAATGCCCCAACTCTTCGATCACCCGTCCGTCACGGCCGCGCCGCGAATCGATCGCGCAGACGCGATAGAACGGCCGGTTCTTTCGACCGAGGCGTTTCATACGAATTCGAACTGCCACCGAACCTTCCTCCCTAACTTCCCTTATTCAACCAAAACCGTAATGGATCATGATAGCCGAGTTGAGCCGGGCCTGCCATGCGGGCAGCCGATGTTGCCGGACGTCAGCCCCCCGGACCGCGTTCCTCCCGGCGCCGGCGTCGCAGCTCCTTTTCGCGTTTTTTCCGCAAATCGGCCTTTTCCTTCGATGTCAGCCGCTTGCCCGTGCCCTGCTTCTCCCGCATCAGTTTCGCCCCGGGGTCGAGCAGGCCGCTGGATTGCAGTTCCCGAAGTTTCTTCAGCCGACCCAACATGCCTTCGCCGGCCATCGACTGCATGACGTTTCGCGTCATGTCGTACTGTTTCAACAACATCGTGACTTCAGAAACCTGCGCGCCGGCTCCCTTGGCAATCCGGTTCCGACGGGACGGATCGATCAATTGAGGGTTACGCCGTTCCAGCGGCGTCATCGAATCGATAATCCCGATCAACCGTTTGACGTCCCGTTCCGCATCCGTCCCGGCCATCATTTCTTTGAGCGACGCGACCCCGGGCATCAAATCCATCATCTTGGCAATCAGACCCGGCTTCGCCACCGTCATCAATTGCGATCGGAAATCGTCCAGCGTGAACTGGCCGGCACGCAGCCGAGCCTCGATCTCCTGTTGCTGCTTCTCGTCGACAACCTGGCGGGCCGCATCCACCAGGCCGATGATGTCGCCCATTCCCAGAATGCGCGAAACCATCCCCTCGGCCCGAAAAGGCTCCAAAGCCTCCAGGTGCTCGCCGGTCCCGATGAACTTGATCGGGACCCCGGTGACCTGCTTCACCGAAAGCAACGCTCCGCCCCGCGCGTCGCCGTCCAGCTTGGTCATGATCACACCGTCCAGTTCCAAGGCATCGTTGAATGCCCGGGCACTGTTCACCGCGTCCTGCCCCGTCATTCCGTCCACGACCAGATAGACCTGATCAGGTTTCACGCGCTGCTCGACTCGTACCAGCTGCTGCATCAGCTCCTGATCGATCGCCAGGCGGCCGGCCGTGTCCAGAATCACCACCGGGATCTGCTGCGCGCGGGCCAGCTTGACCCCGTCCTGGCAGACCTGCACCGGATCCAATGTCGAGCGATCAACCGAGGTGTCCAGCGCACGTGGATCGGAATAGGTCGGTAAGCCAAGCTGCCGGCCGATTACAAACAACTGTTCGACCGCTGCCGGACGCTGCAAGTCGGCGGCGACCAGCAGACACTGACGGCCATGCTGCTGAATCAACCGAGCCAGCTTGCCGCAGGTCGTCGTTTTTCCCGATCCCTGCAAGCCGCACAGCATCAGCACATTGACGTCCCGGTTGAGATGCAGGCTCGCATCCACCGGACCCAGGATCTGCAGCAACTCGTCGCGCACGATCCCGACAATCTGCTGGGAGGGATCGAGCGAAAGGAGGACTTTTTCGCCCAGCGCTTTCTCCGTCACCGCCGCCATGAAATCCTTGACGACGGAATAGCTTACGTCCGCCTCCAGCAAGGACCGCTCCACCAGAGCCAGCCCGTCCCGCATATTGGATTCGGTCAGTTTCCCCTTGCCTTGAAGTGTCTTCAGGGCCGACCGGATTCCATCTTGAAGCGACTCGAACATAGAGGCTGTCAATACACAGGATTTGGACGTGGTCGTTGGGCAGGCTCCCCCTGCGAGGGGTCCCAAAGGAACGCGAAGCTCGCTATCTTAGCGAAAACCGGGCCCGCTTGTAAACCGCGAGCCGACCGGCCCGGCTCGTCAGTCCATAGAGACGGTGTGCCTGATTTTCGCCCGTTCCTCGCCGTCTTCCGCCACGACGATCGGCTGCGTGAAGACGACACTTCCCACCTTGCATAATCCCTGCTCGTTTTCCTCGCAGTAATAGAAATGAAATCCGAGTTGCAAGGTGTCGGTTCCTGGAGAATCGACCGGGAGCGTCACGTCGAATTCCTGGCGTGGACGATCCAGTTCCTTCTCGCCCATCCCACTTCGCGCCAACGGTCCCTGCTCGCCGTCCACCGAGAGAAAGTACGCCATTTTTGCACGCGGGTTGAGCTTCCAGCCAAGCGGCAATCCCAACTGCACGCGCAAGGTAATTCGGCCCTCGATCGGCTTGAGCCGCACCGGTTCGCCCGTGATGCGTGCCGCGTCGGAGAAGTCGGGCTGGCGGCGAACCGGCTTGTGTTTGGGTGGTGCAAGTCCCGCGATTTCGAATGTTCGCAGACTCCCCGTGGAGGGATCAACTTTGCGGATACGGTGATTGTTGGTATCCGCCACCCATATCAACCCGTCACCGAACGCAATCCCCGCCGGTTCGTCCAACGTTCCTTCCTCGTCACTGTCACCAGGCTTGCCGGTTCCCGCCAGCGTCGTCGTTCTGCCGGTTTCCGCGTCGACGACACGAATCTTATTGTTGTAGGTGTCCGCCACGTAGATTTTCCCGCCGTGGTAAGCTACCCCCAGGGCGTGCTGCAGCAGCGCCTCGTCCGCCGGACCATCCAGATCCCCAAAATGAAACAGTCGCCCGGCCGGCAGATGGGCCGTACCCACCACGGTCTCCACCCGCTCTCGAACATCGAACGGGACCGCTCGAATCGAACTTCCCTCGCTGTCCGCGACAAACAGCCGCTTGCCGTCGGACGTCAGGCCACTTGGCTGCGCAAACGAAGAATATCCCAGTTCGTAGGGACGCTTGGGGAGCAGCTTACCGTCCACAATATCCTCGCGGCCATTCCCCGCGAAGGGACCGATTTCATCGCCTTGGAGTGGCATTCGCCAGATCTGATGAGGCCCCGCCATGGCGATGAAGAGGGATTTTTCGTGAACCCAGAGGTCCCAGGGACTGTTCAGCGCTGTTTTCAATGACGGTCCGACCCATCGGCTGGGAATCTCGCCCGTTTCCTGGTACCGCTCCATTCCCGGCCAGGCACTGGTCGCCTGTTCGCCGGTCCCCGCCACACGCACGACCTTGCGCTGGTTCAGATCGACCCGACGTATCAAGTGATTTTCGGTGTCGGCGACATACAACTGCGAACCGTGCAAAGCCATCCCTTGCGGGTGATGGAACGTCGCCGATTCGAACGGCCCGTCGTCGCTACCCAATTCGCCAGAACCAATGACCGCCTGCAAGGTCCCGTCGTAGCCGGCAACCACGATCCGATTGTGGTTGCTGTCGGCAATGAACAGACGCTTGCCGGCATCATCCGCCAGCACCTTGCCCGGGTAGCGCAGGGGGGTCGGTTCCTGGCGATGCGCCAGCAGGTCAAAGCGAATCGGCGTCAGATCGAGCAACCCGTGTTCGCGATAAATCGGAATGTACTCTTTGAATACCGGGCTCAACATCTCAAAACGAAACTCGCCGCTGTGCCGACCCAGTTCATAACCCTCGGGATCGAGCAGCACGATTGTCGGCCAGCTCTGCACGGCAAAATTATTCCAGATTTCCCGCTCGGAATCATTCACTACGGGGTGCTCGATTTCATAGCGAAGAATCGCATCCGAAATGTTCTGGGCGTCCTTTTCACCGTCAAATTTCGCCGAATGGACGCCGATCACGACCAGTTCATTGGGAAATGCCTGTTCGAGCTTTTTCAGTTCGGGGAGAATATGCATGCAGTTGATGCAGCAATAGGTCCAGAAGTCGAGCAGTACGAATTTGCCCTTGAGGTCCTGTTTCCGCAGCGGGCCCTGGGTGTTCAGCCATTGCAAATCCCGAGGAAAATCCTCGACGGCGCGGCGCCGAGGGAGCCCTCGCTTCGCGCCCTCCGCAGCGGGTGCCGGCTGCTGCGCCGGCTTGGTGCCACCCCCCGTCTGGCGTTTTGTCGCGGCCGGCTCGTCGTCGTCGGCCGCAACCGCGATTTCGCCGCCGACGACCGGCGACTCCAGGACACAGACGACCGCAGCCATTTGGCCGGATCGGGTCGCACCGTCGTGCCAAGCGAAAGCGGCAAGTAAGCCCAGCAACAGGCCGAGAAACCAACGGCGGCGAGGCTCGGACGCGTCGTCATGACTCGGGTGGCGCTGCGTTGGGAACGATAGGATCATGCGTTGGCTCCGATCTTGACGACGAATCGGCCTGGTACGAGAACCCGGGCGGTGCCCGTATCGGCCTACCAGAATGCTCTCCATCGTAGCGGAACCGCCCGCTCAGGAAAACCGAGCCGGGGACGCCTGTCGCCGGTCGCCGGCCAGGAAAACCGCTCTTTTCGGCTGGAAATTCTTGTTTGTCCCCCCCAGCTTATCCGAAATTACACTTTGAGTGTTCATTCCAACGATGTTCTGCGCAAAACTTGTCGAATTAACCGATAATGACGTAGGCTTGTACGGATCCGCCGACGTTCACAACAGTCGGTGGACAAATACTTGCTCGACGATGGATAAGGAACCGGCTCCGTGACAGCGCGAAAATCGATCCTGGCTGGCCTGCTCGTCCTCACCTGGCTCGCCGCCGCACCGGTCGCAGCCCAGGAGTGGGCTCGAAAGATGTTCAAGGTCACCGAGCATGACTTCGGTTCGGTCGCGAAAGGATCGCGCCAGGAATTTGCCTTCGAACTGGAAAACCTGTACGAAGAGGACGTGCATATCGTCGGCGTCCAGACCAGTTGCGGCTGCACAACACCAACCGTGACCCGGCACGACCTGAAGACCTGGGAAAAAAGCTCGATAGTGGCCGCCTTCAATACGCGCACCTTTCTCGGACAGCGCAGCGCCACGCTGACGGTGACCATCGACAAACCGTTTTATGCTCAAGTGCAGTTGCAGATTCGCGGTTACATTCGCAGCGACGTCGTATTCAGTCCGGGCGAAGTGGACTTTGGAGCGGTCGATCTGGGAACCGCGGCAAGCAAGAAAGTTCAAGTAACCTACGCCGGACGGGGCGACTGGCAGATTCGCGACGTCCAGAGTTCCAATTCCCATTTCGAGGTGGAACTGAAAGAAGTGCAGCGAGCGGGTGGCCGCGTGGTTTACGACATGCTGGTTGAATTGAAGCCCGACGCGCCGGAAGGCAACTTGCGCGATCAACTGTTGATTGTCACCGACGACGCAAAAATGGGCAAGATTCCTTTGGCAGTAAATGGACGCATTGCGGCCGCATTGTCGGTCAGTCCTTCGCCTTTGTTCCTCGGCGAGGTCGCGCCGGACGGCACCGCGTCGGGCAAACTGGTGGTCAAAGGGAAACAGCCATTTCGCATCAAGAATATCGACTGCGAAGAATCGGGCTTCGCTTTCCAGATCCCGGATAAGGCCAGCAAAGTCCACGTGATCCCCGTGACCTTCCAGGCCACCAAAGACATGCGAAAGATCGCGACAACTTTGGAGATCACGACCGATCTGAACGGCGAGACAAAGATCAAATGCCACGCCTGCGTGAACGTCGGAACGGGGCTGGAATCCGAGCAGGACACACACCACGTCTCGGAACGTTGAGCGGACTCGCGGTGCGCCGGATCCACGGACGATCCCGGCGATGGTAGCCGGTGGAACCCGCGATCCTTGTTCAGAAATCGGGCTGCTCGTTCGGCTGGACTCCCATCGCCTGCCAGGGCGAGGGCAGGGGGGCCCGGAACAATATTGACTCTTGCTTCACCGGGTGCGGCATGCGCAACATCGCGGCATGCAACGCGAACCCAGCGGCCTGAAAATCGTGCCTCGCGCCATATTTTCGATCGCCAAGCAGCGGCCAGCCCCGGTGCGCGAACTGCGCTCGAATCTGGTGCTTGCGCCCCGTTTCCAGTTTGACCGAGACCAGACAACCGCGACGCACGTCCCGCACAACCCGGTAACGCAATCGCGCCTGCCGGGCTCCGGCAATAGGACGAGCGACAACGCGGATGCGTTGCGCTCTTTCGTCCTTGACCAGCCAGTCGTCCAATTCCGCCTGGGCTTCCGCCGGCCGCCCTTCCAAAACCGCCCAATACCATTTTTCGCAGTGACGCTCTCGCAACGCCTGCGAAACGCGCGCGGCCGCTTTCGATGTACGGGCAAATACCACGACGCCACTGGTGCCGGCGTCCAAACGCATCACCACTCCCAGATAAACCTTCCCGGGCTTGGAATAACGCACGCGCAAGTAGTCGCAGGCCAGCGCATGCAAGCTGGGCGAACCGGGCGTCGCACCCATCGTCGGCAGGCCCGATGGCTTGTCCACAACCAGCAAGTGATTATCTTCGTACAGCACGTGGATTGACACGATCGACGCCACCCTCCCCGAACGTGGAACAGCTGCCGCCGGCGCGGACCATTACGCGGATCGAAGCCTCCATCATATGGCAACCGCAGTTGGAATCCGAGTCGCCCGCAAGGACCAACACGATGATCGTCGCACCGCAATCGGCCCCGAAACCGGTCAGGCTCGTTCTGGCCAGTCAATCCCCGCGACGACGGCAGCTTTTGCAGGAAGCCGGATACCAATTCGAAATCATTGTCCCCGATCCCTCTGCGGAATGCGGCGTCTGCAGTCGTGAGACACCTCCGGAACTTGTCGCGCGGCTGGCGCTGCAGAAAGCCGCGAATGTCGCACCGCGCGTCGCGGCCGGAATCGTGATCGGCTGCGATACGGTCGCCGAATGCGCGGGACAGATCCTGGGAAAACCAGAGAATCGCGAACATGCCGAGAACATGCTGAGGCGGCTGAGCGGTCGCGTCCATCATGTTTACAGCGGACTCTGTCTCTGGCGTCGCCCCGACAATCGTCAGCGGCTCGACGTCGCCGTCAGCCAGCTGCGCATGGATCGGCTCTCCGAATCCCAACTGCAGCAATATCTCGACAGCAACGCCTGGGAAGGCAAGGCCGGCGCCTTCGGTTTCCAGGACGGCCTGGAATGGGTGAAACTGCTCGAAGGCAGCCCCTCCAACGTGGTCGGCCTGCCGATGGAATTATTCGCACGCATGCTGCGCGAATTCGGCGGCATGTCCGCAGGGGGTTAACCGCGGAGAAAGTGGAGAGCTTCTGCTGCACGCCTCCGCGCCCGTTCCCCGTTCCCCGTTCCCCGTTCCCCGTTCCCCGTCACTCGGCGAGCACGGGCCAGGCCGGCTTGCCGGGCGTGGTCGTGCGCAGGCTCCACAAACTGCCCCCGGCGGTGACAAACAGGGTGCGCAAGTCGTCGCCTCCAAATGCGCAATTCGTCGTTTCATCACGTGGAATCGAGACAAATTCAAGTAAGTCCCCTGCCGGGGAGAAAACGTAGATGCCCGCGGTCGGTTGTTCCGCTGTTTCAAACGGAGGTTGCGGCTTGTTCAGCCCGGCCGCCACATACAGGCGACCCGCGGCGTCGAGTTTCATTCCGTCGGGACCGCGTGTTGTCTTCCAATCGTAAATCAGTTTTTGGCTGGCAAAGTCGACATTGCCGTCGGCGCGCAGATCAAATCGCCACAGTTTTCGCGCACCGCCCTGGGTGTTGTTATTGTTGTCCGCAACGTACAGGTATTTGTCGTCGTCGGTCACCACCAGCCCGTTGGGCCGATCGACCTCGTGGGTGATGATCCGGGTCACTCGCCCATCCGGATCGATGCGGTACACTCCTTCGATCGGCTTGCCCTTGTCGTCCAACATTTCCATGCCGCTGCGATCCCCGTATTGGGGATCGGAAAAGTAAATTCGATTGCGGCGGTCGATGGTCAGGTCATTCGGCTGATTGAACTTCTTGCCGTGATACGCCGCTGTCAGTACCGTCAGTGCGCCATCGAGCTCGATTCTGGATACGCGTCTCCGCACCGGCTCGCAAAGTAGCAGCCTGCCTTGCCGATCGAACATCAGGCCGTTCGATCCCGCCTGCTCACGGAACACCGATCGCTTGCCGTCGCGATCACGGCGGTGGATATGCCCATCCCCGCTGGTGAGCAAGCCCCATTCCGGATGCCACGCCGGACCTTCGCCGGCGCCTGTTTCTTGCAACAGCACCGGCGACGAACTGAAAATTGCCGATCGTTCCTGCGAAATGACCGCCGTTGCCCCGCCAGCGACAATCAGTATCCCACTCAGTAACATGCGCATCATTTCGATCTCCCTTTTTATAGGGAACGGGGAACGGGGAACGGGGAACAGGGAACAGGGAACAGGGAAATTCACTCTTCACCCTTCACCCTTCACTCTTCACTCTTCTTTTCGTCCAGCTTTTTTTGCCACTCCGCAGCCTGCGTATCGTAACCTTTGTCCGGTTCGGCGGCATTCCAGTCGGCGTAAAGTTCTACCAACCGTCCGAGCGCTTCAGGAATCCGATTGCCTGCTTGCGGTGGAAGTGTCTTCGCCCGCTGGAGCATTCCATGGTAGCCCTGGAGCATCATCGGCTCAGCTTCGGCGAATCTCTGCTGACCACGCAGGCTTTCGCCCAACATGCACATCGCGTTAAACACGTTCCAGAGATCGGGCTGAAGCTGCTGACGAATGGCCAGGCACTCGCGCAGCGTGGCTTCGGCATCATTGAACTGCTTCTGGATCAGAAGATCGTTACCCAGGACGGCTAATTGGCGGGCGAGTTCGAGCGAATTCGGTTTACCGTTCGCTCGTCGCATTGCGGCCAGTTCGCGAAGTTGTTTGGCGGCATCCGCGAAACGTTTTGTCAGTTGGTAGGCACCGACCATGTTATTCAAGACGTGGATTGACATCGGATGGTTGGGACCAAATTTCGCGTCGGATCGGTGCATCGCCTGACTCAACAATTCGAGAGCCTTGTCGGTTTGACCGGCGACAAGCAGTGGTCCGCTCAGATTGTTCAAGGATTCTATCGTATTGGGATGGTCCACACCCAGTTTTGCCGTGCGAAGGGTCAACGTCTGCTGGTGGAGTTCCATTCCCTCCTGAAGCCTTCCCGACTTCAAGTAGATTTGCGCCAGATTATTCATGGTAGCCAGTACATTGGGGTGGTCCTGGCCAAGCAATGGCCGTTGCGTCTCCAGAACGCTGCGGCAAAGCGTGACACTCTCATCCATGCGGCTCACACCTTGATACGCGGTGGCGAGGTTATTCGTGCATTGGAGCGTGAGCGGATGATCCAAACCAAGTGTTCTCCTGCACGCAGCAACAGCGCCCTCGATGCGTTTCACACTTGCGTCGAGGTCTCCGGATGCAAATAGTGCGCCGCCAAGATTGTTCACACTCTCGATGGTTGCCGGATGATCATCGCCGAGTGTCTCCTGGCGGGCCGCAAGCACCTTCTGTTGCAGTTCGATTGCACGATCAATCTCGCCGGCGGCGGAGTAGGCCTGGGCCAGATTGTTCATGGTGAACAGCACCTGGGGATGGTCCTGGCCAAGTAGTGCCAGTTGGGTCTCGAGGATGCTGCGACAAAGCGAGACACTTTCGTCGATGCGACCGATGCTTTGATAAGCGGTGGCGAGGTTATTCGCACATTGAAGCGTGAGTGGATGGTCCGAACCGAGCTCTCTCTTGCACGCCTCAACCGCGCCTTCGATAAGCTCCACACCCGTTTCCAAGTTGCCTGCGGCATGATGGGCGCCACCGAGGTTGTTCTTGCTCTCAATCGTTTCGGGATGTCCGTCGCCAAGTATCGCCGTGCGGCGAGCAAGTACCTTTTGGTGAAGTTCGACTGCCCGATCGATCATTCCTGCGGCCAGGTAGGCTTGGGCCAGATTGTTGGTTGTGACCAGCGTGTTCGGATGGTTGGGAGGAAGTTTCGCTTCCTGCAGGGCCAACACTTCTTGGCAAAGTGCGATGCTCTCCGGGATGCGCGCTACTTTCTGATATGCGGTGGCCAGGTTGTTCTGGCATTGGAGTGTGTCGGGATGCTCCGCGCCAAGCTTCGCCTTCGAACGCTTCGCCGCCAACTCGAAGAGTTGGATCGACTCGAACACTTTCCCCACGGCATCACTGGCGGCTGCGAGGTCGTTGATGCTCGTGATCGTCTCGGCGTGGTCCTGACCCAGCGTTTCGGTGCGAAGCGCAAGCGACTGCTCATGAAGGTCAACTGCCAGCTTAAGATGTCCCGATGCCAGGTGCACAGTGGCGAGATTATTCATGCTCGTCAGTGTTTCGCGATGTTTTTCACCAAGCGTTGCTTTGCGGCGGACAAATGCCTCTTCGAGTAGTGGCAATGCTTGCGCGGATTTCCCAGCCCGCTCATAGGCCATGCCCAAGTCATTGGAGCTGCGGAGTGTCTCGGGGTGGTCTGGACCGAGGTGCAGCAGGCGCAGCTCCCGGCTGCGGGCGAGCTGATGAATCGCCGCCTTCCATTCGCCAAGGTGCCAATAGCTGCCTCCGAGTACGTAGCGAATCGATGCTTCCACCAAGGGCTGGTTTTGAAACGAATGGGAGATTTTCGGCTCCGCGGCGTCGACGGCAGCACGAATCGTCACATTGAATCCCAGCCCGCCTTCCTGCAGCTCAGGACGCGTTACCTTGAGAACCTCGTCCTGGAGAAACTGCAAGACCGACTCCGCTTCCTCGGCGGACTGTTGCGCTTGTCGCTGCAACTTTTCCTGTGCGATTCGGGCGAGTCTTTCCTGTTCGCGCGCGGTGATGGCCGAATCGCGCTCGTGGCGCGCATCCTCCCGAGCCTGGGTCGCGCGGTACGCCTGCCAGCCGCTGACAATCACGCCAACCAGCAGCGCAAGTGTAACCAGACTCGCCGCCAGGACCGGGACTTTGTTACGCCGGAGCAGTTTCCGCAGTCGATAGGTGGCGCTGGGCGGGCTGGCCAGCACGGCTTCACCCGCCAGGTATCGCTCAATGTCCATCGCAAATCCAACTGCGGTCTCATAGCGACGCCCGCGATCTTTGTCGATCGCCTTCATCACGATCCAATCCAGTTCACCTTGCAGCAGGCGCGTGAGTTTCAGCGGCTCGGTCTGCCGTTGTGATGAGATGGACGGCAACGAGGCCCCTGATTCCAGCAGGCGACTGCTCGGCCGGAGCGGCTCGTCCTCCCTGACCATGCGCAGGATTTCATGCCAAGCCGCCGTTTTGAATCGAATCCGGTCGAGTGGAGTCATTCCCGCCAACAACTCGTACAGGATCACACCCAGCGCATAGATATCCGCTCGCGTGTCAATATCCGGGTTGTTGGGTTCTGCCTGTTCCGGACTCATGTACAACGGCGTGCCGAGCACGATGCCGCCCGCCGTATGCAGCGATTGCTCCGTGAGCGACTGATGCAAGGCCTTGGCCAGACCAAAATCGATAACTTTCGCCACCGGCCGGCCGTCGACCAAGCCGACCAGGATATTGGATGGCTTCAAATCACGATGGATGATGCCTTTTTGGTGTGCGTGCTGGATGGCTCGACAGACGTCCACGAATAACCGCAACCGTGCGTCGAGCGACAGCCGCGCCTCGTCACAAAAGGTCATCACGGCCTTCCCTTGCACGAATTCCATCGCAAAGAATGGCCGCCCTTGTTGGGTCACGCCTGCGTCCAGCACCTTGGCGATGTTGGGATGGTCCATCAGCGCCAGGGCTTGGCGTTCCGCCTCGAATCTTGCCAGCAGGTGGTGTGAGTCCATCCCCGCTTTGATCAACTTGATGGCCACCGTACGACGCACCGGCTGCGCTTGCTCCGCCTTCCAAACCGTCCCCATGCCTCCCTCGCCGATCAGCTCGAGGAGCTTATAGCGTCCTGCGATCGTCATGCCCGCGAAGGCATCGGCCGTTTCCCTCGGTGGATAATCCTGCGCCACAGTCAGTTCCGGGTTGGTCGCGACCGGCCGCTGGTCGAGAGGCCCGCACGACATCTGATGCCCCGCAAGCAACTCCAGCACGCGCGCGTAGAGTGTCTCGTTTTCGCCACAGGCCGCACGCAACCAGGCGGCGCGCTGTTCGTCGTTCGGCATCGCCAGTGCCGCCAGGAATAGATATTCTTCGCGCGATTCTGATTCGGTCATGGAATTCTCCCGAGGCGTGACTCCATCTCCATGCGTAATCCGTGCGCTTTTCACCCCAGGCTTTTTTGCGATTTCTTGCGATTCACTTGACCGTGGGACCGCCGTCGCGCGATAGTTCGGCATGCAGCCAGGCGCGCGCGTAAGCCCAATAACGGTCGGCGGTGGAGATGGAGACGCCGATCGATTCGGCCGCTTGTTCCTGGGTCATCCCGCCAAAAAACCGCAGCGTAACCAGGCGTGCCTTGATCGGATCGCGCCGTTCAAACCGCTGAAGCGCCTCGTCAAGCGCTAACAAATCGGTTGGTCGCGTCTCTGCGGCCGGATCCAGACCGGACTCGAGTGGCAGGCAACGACCGCCACCCCGCTTGAGGCTGGCCTTTCGCCGGGCCTGATCGATCAGAATACGGCGCATAGCCTCGGCCGCCGCCGCGAAAAAGTGTCCACGATGATCAAACGAGGGCGCCGCATTATTTCCTACCAGCCGCAAATAGGCCTCGTGCACGAGTGCCGTGGCGTCGAGCGTCTGGCCCGGTGCCTCTTGGGCCAGCTTCGCTGCCGCCAGTTTTCGCAATTCCTCGTATACCAGAGGCAGCAACTGCTCAGCCGCCAGCGGATCGCCGGCCTCAATCTGCGATAGGATGCACGTGATGTCAGACATACCGTGGTAAGCTCACGGAAGGTTTTCAGGGCCTCCCAGTTTACCACCCGATCACTGAATTCCGTACCCATTTGCCCGGCTCAGCAGATGCCGCGAATCATCTGGCGGCAGAAATTGAGCTCCTCTCGAGCTCGGCAAGCAAGGGACGACGGACGGCCCGGTCGGAGTGAGAAGAAAAGAGGCGCCGCCCAGATTTGAACCGGGGATGGTGGATTTGCAATCCACTGCCTTACCACTTGGCTACGGCGCCATCGCGTAAACCTGGGGTGAGAGTACGGATTTCGCAAAAAAGGGTCAAGAGGGATCGCCGGATGGCGGCGGCATTGCCGGTGCGGGAATTTCGGCGGGCTGCGGCAATTGCAGCGACCCGGCCGCGCGGTTGGGCGGCATTTTCTCGCCATTCCATACTGCTTCACGCTTCCGCGACCCCAAAAACTTGATGCACCTGGACCATCTGGAACTACCGGTTCCGGAATGAAGATGGCCCGGCTTTTGATTCGATGGAAGGGAGGTAGCGCCCCCGCGGAATCGGGCATCGCCCGAGCCGCGCGACACGGAGGCTGGTTACTGGCATTCGCTCGCACGGAAAGGACATCCAACGATGTTAGGCAAGTTACTCGCAAAGCTCAGCGGCAGCCCGGATCTGCAAAGTACCGCCGAAATCGTGGCCGGGCAGGCTGCGGAAAGCGTCTGGCATCGTGTGCGTTCCCGCCTGCCGACATTAGGCATGAACGAAGCCCGCGGCTACGTTCGGACAAGGGCGGTTCCGGTGCTCAACGAGCGGATTGCTGACCTATTGTCCCAGGGTGCAATCGCCAGTTCGGCGCAAGGCAAGATCCTCGCCATCGCCGGCGAAATCGTGGTTCGTGCAATGCTGCAGCGCGCCGCCACCGCACCGGCCAGGACGCACGTTTTGCGTCGCGCCGCCTGAACCTCGGTCGGCCTCCTCGCAATCGGTCCAACCTCTACCCGGTTCACCCCCAAGCCGATAGGCAGCGGACCGGGACTGCGCGTCACACGAGGGCGATGCCCGCCCCGTATCGTGGTGACAACACCGGTTCGTGGAGTTTCCAAGGCGACGGGGGACGCTAGAATAGCCGTAGCCATGAAGAGAAAGGTATGCAGCCATGATTGATCCAGCGTCCATTCAGATCCGGGGAGAACCGGTCTCCGCCACCAAATGCAAATTTGTGGTCAACCGGCCAGTCTACGAGAACCGGGCTCATTACTTCCCCAGCCCCGATTCCGCCAAAGGTTCGCCGCTGGCGGAGGCCCTGTTTGCGATTCCAGGGATCTCCAACGTCTTGATTTCGCACGACACGATCACGGTGGGCAAAGCGACGGCCGAGGATTGGCCGGTTGTTGGGAAATCGATCGGAGCGGCGATCCGAGCGGCCATTGCGTCGGGACAGGAAGCGGTGTCGGCCGAGTTACGGTCGAGCATTCCTTCGGCCGAAATTTTGCGGTCGCGGATCGAAGAGGTTTTGCAAAGCCAGGTCAATCCTTATGTGGCGGCCCACGGCGGAGTCGTGCGGTTGATTGACGTGCGCGACAACACCGCATTCCTGCAGTTGGGCGGTGGTTGCCAAGGCTGCGGTATGGCGAACGTCACGTTGCGGCAAGGTGTCGAAGTCGCGATCCGCGCCGCCGTTCCCGAAATCGGCGACATACTCGACACGACCGATCATGCCGCGGGCCGCAATCCGTACTATGCCTCTAGCGGTCATTGAGGTCGCGGGTCGTGTCCTTGTTCGTCCTGGGATCGATTAATGTCGATCTCGTGGTGCGCGGCAAGACGCTGCCCCAGCCAGGGGAAACGGTTGGGGGAGGTGTTTTCTATCGCGCGTTTGGCGGCAAAGGTGCGAACCAAGCCGTCGCGGCGGCTCGTCTTGGCACGCCGGTCAAGTTTGTCGGTGCCATCGGCAATGACGAGTTCGGCAGCCAGTCGTTGTCCAGCCTGAACCGGGAAGGGATCGATATTTCCCTGGTGCGCCGCACCGCCGCGGCCACGGGGATTGCATTGATCCTGGTGGATGCATCTGGCCGGAATCTGATCAGCGTCGCGTCCGGCGCGAACCTGGAACTTACGGCGTCGGATGTCGATCAGCTGCCGGCCGACCTGTTTCGCGCGGGCGACATTTTTCTCACCTGCTTCGAGTCGCCGCTGGATGCGGTCCAGGCCGGGTTGCGCCGGGCTCGCGCTGCCGGCATGGTCACCGTGCTGAACCCAGCCCCGGCACTTGGTTGCCTCGATTCGGCGTTGGCTTCGCTGGTCGACTGGATTATTCCGAACCAGCAGGAAGCGAGCGTTCTATCCGGTATTCCTGCCCCAGCCCCATTCCAGGAACCGCCGAATGCCCTGGGGGAAGCGAGTCCGACGGACTTGCAAGACGCCCGGCAGGCCGCTCTGCAAGCCGCTGAGCGATTGCGTCAATTGGGCTGTCGCGCGGCGATTGTCACGATGGGCGAAGCCGGCGGAGTGGTCTCGGGGCTTGCTGGATTCGAGCAGTTTGATGCGATCAAGGTAACTGCGGTCGACACCACGGCGGCCGGGGACGCCTTTTGTGGCGCTTTTGCTGCCGGCTTGTCGCGATCGTTTTCGGCGGAGGCATCGATCCGGCTTGCTGCCAAAGTCGCCGCACTGGCAGTCACTCGGTTCGGAGCGCAGCCGTCGCTACCGACGGCCGAAGAAGTGGCCCGCGTTTCCTGACGGAAACACGGCGCCGTGTACTAATTCCGCGCCTGGGCCAATTGAATGATTGAATTCGAGGACGAAGTTCGTTACTTTGGATGCCGCGAAGAGGTGGTCAGGGCCGACATTTGCCACCCAGAATCGTCGGCGATCGCCCCGTGAATTTACTGCATCGTCGCGGCGGCCCGGTCCGCAGCGACCACCATAACCTTTTTGGAGGATCGCCCCAGATGGCTCGAAGGTCAAATCGTCGCGAATTCATGCAAACATCGGCCGTGATTGGCGCCGGCTATTTTGCCGCCGCTGGCCTGCAGGCCGCGCCGAGCAAGTCGGCCAATGAACAGATCAATTTCGCCTGTATCGGCATCGGCGGCAAAGGCGAGAGCGATTCCAACGACGCTCGCTCGTCCGGCAACATTGTGGCCGTCTGCGACATCGACGAATCGACATTGGACAAGGGCAAGGTACGCTTTCCCGGCGCCAAGACCTATTTCGATTTCCGCAAAATGTTGGAAACGGAAAAGAACATCGATGCCGTCACCGTCAGTACTCCCGACCACTGCCATGCGGTCGCCGCCGCGATGGCCATGCGGTTAGGCAAACACTGCTTTACTCAGAAGCCCCTGACACATTCCATTTTCGAAGCCCGAACCCTGGCGAATATCGCCAAGGAAAAAGGCGTCGCCACCCAGATGGGCAACCAAGGTACCGCCAGCAGTTATCTCCGCAAAGCGGCGGCAGCCATCAAGGCCGGAACGCTCGGCAAAGTAACCGAAGTCCATGTCTGGACCAATCGGCCGGTCTGGCCGCAAGGGCTCGACCGCCCCACGGAAAAAGTTGAGACGCCGAAATCGATCCATTGGAACGAGTTCCTCGGCCCGGCCCCCGAACGCCCGTACCATCCTGCCTACCATCCGTTCAAATGGCGCGGCTGGTGGGACTTCGGCACCGGCGCACTGGGTGACATGGCCTGCCATACGCTCAACATGCCGTATGCGGCGTTGGGGCTGCACGATCCGACCAGTGTGGTTGCGGAAACTTCGGGGCACAACAAGGAAACCTATCCGAGCTGGAGTGTGATCAACTTCGAATTTCCTGCCACGAAGGAGCGAGGCCCGATCAAGTTCATCTGGTACGACGGCGGCAAGAAGGTCGATCCGGCGATGTTGAAAGGCAAGAAATTGACCGACAGCGGCGCATTGATTATCGGCGACAAGGGAAGAATGTACGCGGAAGGCGACTACGCCGACCAGAAGATTCACTATATCGAATGCGACGAACCCGATGTGGAGTTCAAGAAGTCGCCTGGCCATTTCCAGGAATGGGTCAATGCCATTCGCGGTGGTGAACCAGCGATGTCGAACTTCCCGAACTACGCCGGTCCGCTCACCGAAACGATCCTGCTCGGCAATCTGGCCGTCTGGGCGTCCGGGAAGAAGATCGAGTGGGATGCCAAAAACATGGTCGCTACGAACGCGCCCGAAGTCGCCAAGATCATCAAGCACGAATACCGGACCGGTTACACGCTGTAACCGATTTTCGCGGTAGACGCGCGCAAATGAATTGAACATTGAGCCCCCTGGCCGACGCCAGCGGGGCTCATTTTCTTGGGGTCACAGATTTCCGCCCATGCAATTTCGCGTCGGTTTTCCAATCATCCTGTTCCGCGTGCCCGGCCGATTTCGCTGGCCGTGCCTCGCCAGCCTCGCTCTCGCGCTGATCGGATTCGAATTCGATCGAACGATCGCAACCGAGCCCTGGACCGACCCGCGCATGCCGGTCAAGGAAGGCCTCGAATTGTGGCTCGACGCTTCCACCATTCACGCCGCCGCCGCCGCGAACGGGCACGTCATTCCGCCGGCAAATCCGGGCTCGCGGATCGCACCTGCCATCGCGGTCTGGCACGACGGGAGCGGACAACAGTGGGATATGCAGCAGGCATTCCAGGACCATCGTCCGACATTGGTCTATCCTGCCGCCGTACACCCCGACCTGCCGGTGGTGCGATTCGACGGGCTGGACGACGCGCTGCTCAGCGCCGCCGGTCGGCGCTCCACGCGGGCACTGACACTATTTCTGGTCGCTGCTCCACTCAGTAACTCCGGAGGTTTCCGCGCATTCGCGGCCGCCAACCGCCGCTTCACCAACGACTATGTGAGTGGCCTCAACCTCGACCAGGGTCCCTTTGCCACACCCACGTTCAGCACGCTCAACATCGAAGGTATCGGCTTCCAAGGCGCGCAGAATCTGCGCACCGAGCCCCAGCCGCTGGGGAAATTTCAATTGCTTGCGGTTACGGTCGACGATGCGAGCGGACAAGTCCGGTTGCATATCGATGGTCAACCGCACGGCCGCCGCACCCGCGCGGTCCATGATCTGGCGCTGGATCAGTTTGTTGTCGGGGCGAGATTCTACAGCAATTCCAGTACGCCACCGCACTTGACCGGGCACCTGCAGGGTGAACTGGCCGAATTGCTGGTCTTCCGACGATCGTTGAACGACGACGAGCGGCAACAGCTGGAACAGTACTTGCGGCGCAAGTACGCGCCGCTGTTCGAACTGCCGGTTCGTAATCCCGACAGCGACGCGGGACTGCGAACGGTCGCTGATCCGCCGGAAGTGCAGGTCCTGGTCCCTGGTTTCGAGGCTTTCCGGCTGCCACTGGATCTTCCCAATGTCAACAACCTGCGGTTTACCGATGCCGGTGAATTGCTGGCGCTCGGCTACGACGGAAATCTCTTCCGGCTGGTCGACTCGGACGGCGATGGAATAGAAGATCGCTCGGAACTCTGGTGGAACAACCAGGGCCGATTACGTTCGCCGATCGGCATGGCCATCCTGCCACCGAACTCGCCCTGGGGAAGAGGCGTCGTGGTCGCCGCCAAAGGCAAGGTTGCCCGTATCTCGGACGAAGACGGGGACGGCGTCGCGGAAACGGAGTCCATTCTCGCGACCGGCTGGGCGGAACTGCCGCATAATGTCGATGCGCTGGGAGTCGCCATCGGCGCCGCCGGCGAGATTTTCTTCGGCCTGGGTACCGCCGATTTCACCAATCCATTCTTGATCGGCGCAGATGGCAGGAGCCAGTACGATCCGCGCGGCGAACGAGGAACGATTCAGCGATTGAGGCCCGGCGCCGCGCGCCCTGAACAGTTCTGCAGCGGAATCCGCTTCCCTGTCGGGCTGGCCGTGCATCCCGGCGGCCAATTGTTCTGCACCGATCAGGAAGGCGCCACCTGGCTGCCCAATGGCAACCCGTTCGACGAGTTGCTGCAGATCGAGGAAGGCCGCCATTACGGATTCCCGCCCCGCCATCCACGCCACCTGCCGCGCGTCGTCGACGAACCGAGCGTCTTTAATTATGGTCCGCAGCATCAGTCGACCTGCGGACTGTCGTTCAATTTCACGCAGACAGGAAAGTGGCTTGGTCCGGACGAATGGCGGGGCAACCTGTTTGTGGCAGGATACTCGCGCGGCAAGATCTTTCGAACTCGCCTGGCGCAATCCGAATTTGGTACGGTGGCTTCGACGGAGTTATTTGCCTGTCTGCAACGGCTGTGCGTCGATGTCGCGGTCGCTCCCAACGGAGACTTATTGGTCGCGACACATAGCGGGATGCCGGATTGGGGCAGCGGACCCGCGGGCAAAGGAACCCTTTACAAGATCCGCTATCGCGACCGCGAAACACCACAACCGGTCGCAACCTGGTCGACAGCTCCCGGTGAATTCGCGGTCGCGTTCGACAGGCCCTGTTCGATCGAGCAGTTCCAGGACGTGATCTCCGGCATGCATCTGGAAGCCGGAAAGTACGTCGGGCCGGGCGATCGGTTTGAGACGCTTCGGCCCGGATACCAGATCGTCCAGATGCAACAGGCCGAACGCCGGCAGCGGTTCGAGATCGACACGATCTCCCTGTCTTCCGACCGAACGGTACTGTCGGTCCGCACCCGTCCCGATCCGGTCGCGACGTCGTACGCACTGACGCTCCCGGCGCGGGCGGCGCCGCGCGAGACCGGCGCTGAAACGGCGCCTGCCAAATCGTTACGCATCCGATCGATCGAGGAACTCGACCTGGCCCTGAATCGGCTCGGCATCCAAATGGACTGGCATCCTCAGTCGCCCCCTTCGCCGACTGCCTCGCCGCCGACGGCCTCGCCGCCGACGGCCTCGCCGCCGACTGCCTCGCCGGGGGACAGTTCGTCCGAGGAACGGCAATCTGCCGACGCAATCCGCAGCTGGCTGCCGCACTTCGACACCGATGTCACTGCGCAGTTGTTGGGAAGCTGGCCGGGACATCAGCTGCTGCGAACGATCTGGGAGCAGTCTGGCGAACTGCGTTTGCGCACCCAGTTGCGTTGCGGAAATTGGCTGCAACCGGTGACACAACCCGGTTCCAAGCTGGACGAGCCGCTGCCGGCGGAAGAGGCGATTCTGAATTGGTACGGCCGGATGCCCTTCGAGGTCCGCATCGGTGATCAGGAATTCCGCGCCGATCGGGACAAGGCCGGACGCTTCCTGGTCCGATCGTCGCTGGCCGGACTGGTCGGCTGGAAATCGTTGGAACTACGCATGGCGACGGGACTGCCGCTGGAATCCCAACCGGGGCAGCCAATTCTCAGCGTGGCATTTTCAACGGCCGACGATGCCCGCCTGCGACCGCTGGGGGTCGACCGATTCCGGCTGCCATGGGCCGTGGATCCGCGAGCGGACGATCCGTCCGCAGGCCACGGCGATGCGGCAAATCGGCCTGATCCGCGGCTGGCGGGAGGAGACTGGTATCGCGGCCGAGCGATCTTTCATGGCGCCAAAGCATCCTGTTCCAAGTGCCATTCGATCGCCGGCGAAGGCGGCCAGATCGGGCCCGACTTGAGCAATCTCTGGCACCGCGATTACGATTCGGTCGAGCGCGACATAATTCATCCTTCCGCCGCGTTGAATCCTGATTACGTTACCTATCGCCTGGCGACACATGACGGCCGGATCCTGCTTGGAACGCTGCGGTCACGCGATGAAGAACTGCTGATCGGTGACCTGCGCGCCGAAGTGCAGTCCGTTTCCTCCGACGATATCGAGTCGATCGTGCCGCAGTCGGTTTCGGTCATGCCGGAGGGATTACTGCGGGAACTCAGCGATGGCGAACGGCGCGACCTGTTCACTTTTCTGTTGTCGCAGACGCCCTCTGAATTTGCACCCGCCCCGATTTCACGCCCCGACGCTCCGCCAGCGCGCGGCTCCGACATCGTCGATCGAATTCTGGCGGGCGGGAAGCAACCAGCCAGTCTGAAACCGTTGCAGCTGCTGCTGGTTTCGGGTCCCAAGGATCACGGTGAAAACGAACACGACTATCCGCAGTGGCGCGAACGCTGGGCCGCTCAGCTCGCGCTCGCGCCCGACGTCACGGTGCGTACGGCAAGCGGGTGGCCCGACGAATCGCAGTGGCAGACGGCCGATGTCGTGGTGCTCTATTCCGCCAACCCAGATTGGAGTGCGGACAAGGCGCGGCAGCTGGATGCCTTTCAGCAACGCGGCGGTGGCCTGGTGTTGATCCACTATGCGGTCAACGGACAGCAGGCACCGAACGAACTCGCCGAGCGCATCGGACTGGCATGGCAGGGCGGCCGCTCGAAATTCCGGCACGGCGCATTGCAACTGAAAGTCACGGCGCCCGAGCACCCGATTGTCCGCGGCATTCCGGCCTGGGACTTTGTCGATGAAAGCTATTGGGAGCTGGTGGGAGATCGGAAGCAGGTGCAGGTACTGGCGATGCAGCAGGAGGAGGGTGCAGAACACCCCATGCTCTGGACGACCCAGCGCGGATCGGGACGCGTGTTCGTTTCGATCCTGGGCCACTACAGCTGGACGTTTGACGACCCTGTTTTCCGAGCGATCCTGCTGCGCGGAATCGGCTGGGTGTCCGCGAGCGATGATTCGGCTGTCGATCGATTCCAGAGTATCGTACCGATCGGGGCACGCATCGATCGTCGCAAGGCGCGCACCACGCCAAAGTAATATCGGAAATGCCGCGAAAGGTGGTGAACCGTCGTGGTGGAGGCTACCAGCCTCCACGGAATGTCGTGGTGGGGGATTCCAGCGCTTCCAGCCCCCACGGAATGTCGTGGTGGGGGATTCCAGCGCTTCCAGCCCCCACGGAATGTCGTGGTGGGGGCTTCCAGCCCCCACGGAATGCCAGCACCACTTCGCGCCCGCCCCAATTACCACCCCGCGCCCTGGAACGAACTTGGATTCCACAATGCGCGACGGATATCGTCGACGATTGTCGCCAGAGTGCATTCCAGTTCCGACGTCAGGCTACTCTTGCCGTAACCGACCGCTTGCCGCCGCGTGCTCGCCGTCGAACTGTCGAATGGCGATCGCGGTTTGTCGGGCAGAATCGCTGCACGCATCTGTGAGTGGTCACGAGCCGCTTCGTCGTCTCCCCGCGTGCAGGCGCTTTCCATGATTCGTGTTGATGGTGGATCGGCCCAGCTTGTTGCGGGACTCGCGAAGTCCCGTTGCCGATCGAAAGGAAGTCGAAAAATTTCCTCGCGAGCCACGAGTTCCTCGCCAATCGACGGGGGATTTCGCATCGCCGCGAATTCACCGGAGACCGCGGTTCGGGAATTCAGAAGGTTGATTACCAACACTGCATCCAAAGGGGCGATGATGCCGTCGCCGGACGTGTCAAGAAACGGCAGTACGCCCTGCGACAGGTCGGGTGGCGACGGTAGCAACCCGGTTCCGGGCTGGCTTCGCGTCGGATGGTTCAGTTCGTTAATCACCAGAATCGCATCAAGGGGAGCCACGGCGGAGTCGTTATTCACGTCGAGCGGATCGACGGGATTTCGCCAATGGGGGTGGACGCTTGCGATGAGCAGCGAGGCCAATTCCTGCGTGAAATGTTGAAAGACCATCTCGTCCACCGATGCCAGCCCCAGGAATCGCCAACCGGTTCCCCGACGCACCAGGTCGTTCGCGTCTCGCAGCACTCGCAGTTCATTCGACGTACTGGACAGGTTAAGCACCTCCCGATATTCCAGCGTCAACGTATTCGCGCCGTGACCTCGGAGATCGATCGATTCCAAGTCATGCAGCCTTCCCGGCCCGATCAAGCCAAGATCGAGTGCCCCACCCAACGCATCCCACCGCAAGGTGTCGTGCCCGCTTCCGCCGCCGATCGAGCGAAAACTCATGTCGGCAATTGCGAGGGTGTCGTTTCCGTGCCCACCGCGCAGCACATCGACGCCTCCGGCTCCGATGATCAGATCATGCCCCCGTCCACCGACGATGATGTTGTCCGTGGTGTCTCCGTAGATCGTGTCGTGACTGTTCGTGCCAGGATGTGTCACACGGTTCCGGAAATCCGCACCATAGAGCAGGTAGCTTTCTCCCGCGCCGGCTCGACCGCTGGGTGACGCGGTGGGTGCGCCGACCAACACGTCGTCGAACCCGTCACCGTTCACGTCACCAGCTCCACTTACGGAGAATCCTGTCGCGGAATCGGGTTGGAGTCCCAGGATTCGAAAGCCGTTCTCTCCGTTGAGCGATTCCGCTGACAACTGCGCGGCGTAGGCTTCGGACTTGCCATACAGAATGAATGCCGCCCCATACGGCGATCCGGACTCGTCCATCGCAGATGGGGCACCCCAAAGTAGATCGTCGAACCCATCGCCGTCGACGTCACCGGCGGCAGCCAGGGCCGCGCCGCCGCCATCGATCGCGAACCCGTTCGTGCCATTCAGCGCGCTGAGCGGGAATTCCGCGGGCCATCCGTCGGCACGTCCAAAAACGACGTACGACCGACCGTTTTGCCCGTCGCTCGGCGCCCCGACGACAAAATCGGTCAAACCGTCGGCGTTCAAGTCGCCGGCCGAACTTACCGACAATCCAAATTCGCCGCGAACGCCGCGGCCAGTCAAAACAAAGCCATTGGTACCGTCCAACTGGGACAGATTCAGTTCGGCGGTGATTCCACTCGGCTTTCCAAAGATCACGAACGCCTGTCCTGATTCGACCGGTCCCGTATCGGACATCCCGTAAGGCGCGCCGATCAGCAGGTCGGCGAAACCGTCGCCATTCAGATCGCCGGCCGAACTGACGGAAGCGCCCAGTGCGCCGTCTTCACGCAATCCCGGAATCCGAAAACCATTTTGGCCGTCGAGCTGCGACAGATCCAAAGCCGGCGGAAAACCACTCGTCCGGCCGAAGACCACCACGACTTCGCCGGCGTCCGAGATTCCTTGCGGGTCGGCACCGTCCATGCCGATGATCAAGTCGTCAAGCCCGTCGCCGTTGAAATCGCCCGCGGAGGAGACTGCTCGTCCCAAGTAGTCATAGCCCGCTAGACCGTTCAGGAGAAATCCGTTGGCGCCGTTGATCGAGTTTGGATCGAATTGATCGGTCCATCCGGTCGCCTTGCCGAAAACGACGTAGGCCCGGCCGACATTCTCGTCACCATTCCAATCCGAATCCGGGGCTCCGAACACCAGATCGGCGAAGCCATCTCCGTTCATGTCACCCACGATAGCAATTGACCAACCAAATCGATCGCCGCTGGCAGCGCAGCAGACGCGCACGCCAGCGCCCGATGGCAACGCGGCCAATTCCCTGGTCGGCGGCAGTCCCGAGTCGGCGCCGAAGACGACGTAAGCGGCGCCTGGATCATCGAAGACCGTGGACAACGCGAAAGGGGCGCCGACCGCGAAATCGGCAAATCCGTCCCCGTTCAGGTCGCCCCCGCCAGTCAACTGAAACCCAGCCTGGTCCTGCGGCCCGTCGCCGCGAAGGACGATCCCGTTGCTGCCATTCACCAGTTCCAAACGCAACAATGACGGGTCGTCGTAAAGACCCGCGTCAAGATGGTCAACGTATTCGTTAGAGGCCAAGAACACGGCGGCCGTTCGACGCGTTCGCGGGTCGGCATCACTGTCATACAGGTCGCTCCCCCGTTCATCCGGCTTGGTGAACGTGTCGAATGGCGCGCCGAGACCGAATTCCAGCCGGCGATTTCCCGGCACCACGCGGTTGAATTGATAACTGCCGTCGGAACCGGTGGTCGTCACCGCCAGGATCGTGCTCGTCTCAGCGTCCAACAGACGAACCGGCAATCCGGCCGCCATCGGCTCGCTCGCGTCACGAAAACCATCGCGATCGAGGTCGTTCCAAACGAGCCCCGAAACTCGGGCCGGCTTCGGCCAACTGCCAAAATCAACCGCGGACACGATGGTTCGCGCGGGGAGTTCAACCTGTGCCGCGCGCCCCTGCGTCGGGAAGGTTTGTTCATCGCCGAATCGCGGTGCCTGACGGATGCGATAGGATCCAGCCGGCAGGTCGTCGAATTGGAAACGGCCCGATTCGTCGACGTCGGGAGTCTGAGGGTTGTCAGCGGAACTTATCGCAGTTGGCTCGCCCGCATCGAGCTTCCCGTCGTCGTTCAAGTCGGCCCATAAGGTAATCTCCACCAGGACTTGCTCCGCGGACTCGCGGACCCCATTCCCGTTCGCGTCCAGCCAGGTTTGACCGTGAATTCCCGGCGCCGTGATCGATACGGCTTGAGGCGCGTAGGCGAATCCGGGCGCGTGAACACCGTCGTCGATTTTGGCATAGATGAAGTAGGCCCCGGTCGGAACATTTGTTGGATTCCAGGAATAAGTGTCGGGGCCGTCCGATTCCAGCAGATCCTGGGCAATGAGCACGCCGTCGAAACCGTGATTGTCCTGGTCATAGTACAACGAAACGCGCGCCTGGGAATCACTGTCCGACGCTTGAAACGAGACCTCAACCGGATCACGAAACTCGCCTCCCGAGGCGTTCAGGACTTGAACGGTCGGCGCGACGGCGTTCAGCAGACCATGGAACGCGAGATTGGTGAGACTCGTCGCATCATTGGTCGCGACGGTCCACGTTCCGGCGAGCGGATTCCTGACGATCGCCACGCGGCGCGTTGAGCTGCTGTAGTCAGTGACGAGCTTGATATTCGGATCCGATGCGAAGTCGGACTCGTTGATGATTCGGCCATCGGGCGCGGTGAGTCGGATCTTTGTCGTCGAGGAATCATTGTCCCAACTCGCGGAAAACAGCGCCCAGTCGGCATCGGAGGGGATCGCGAATTGTCGATCGGCGCCCGGGAGTTCCCCTTCGCCGTTTCCAGGCGTGCTGGCGCCGAGATCCTGGACGCCCAGGACGTCGAAAGTGCCGTCCAGCCAGACGCGAAAACCAACCGTATGCGGACCGACGAGGGGCAGATCGACCGTACCCCAGGCGGCGACCGAATCGTTGGCAAAGTCCAGGTCGTTGGTCAATTCGAGTGCGAAATCACCTGTCAACAACGTAGGGCCGCCCAACACGGGGATGGCTGTGGGAATGCGGAAAGAAGCGGCGGCCGAAGCCGAGATGTTCAAGGAGCCATCGACACGAAAACTCGCGTTCGGCGCCGAAATCAGCCCGCCCAGCAACGTGAATCCACCCGCAGCAGCCAGGAATCCGTCGCGCCAATTCAACTGCAGGTCGGCGTCTCCGGAAGCGAGTGAACCGATCACATTCACCGATCCGTGCGCTGCGAGCGCCGCAGCCCCCAGTTCGCCATGCACGTCCAGACGAATCAAGTCGGCTTGCTGCGGTCCTCCGGCCCAGGCCGGAAGCGGCAGGTTCACCCCCGCGCCAATCGCCAATCCGACGTCTCCTCGAAAGCGGATCGGCTCGGGATCGGCGAGATGTTCCACGGCGCCCCTCAACGTTGCCAGGATCAGATCGCTGCCGAGAACCGGTCGCACGAACGGAATACGGACTCCGTCGACAACAACGTCGATGGAATTCCAGCGTTTCCCAATAAATCCCAGGCTGGCATCGACCGTCACGTCCCAGGGAATGATATGGAATTTTCCCGAAGCCTGAATGGAATTCGTTTGCGTATCCAGGGCCACCTCGACCTGCTGCAGTTCCAGGAAGTCGGTGACCACCGGAATATGCTCGGCCGTCGCGACTCCCACCACGACAAAGCCGTCGTCACGAACCTCGATGAAATTCTCCCCGGTGAAGTCGGCCCGCGCGTGGTACAGTTGTGGCAAGTGAACCGCCCCCTGAATCTTCAGCCGCTGCACCGGAGTATTTTCGCAACGGACCATCAAATCGGTCGCTTCGATCACTAACGCGTCACGAATGGTCACGGCGATTCGCGGCACGCGCACCGTGGCATTGGGACTGCTGCAATCCAGTTGCTCGCGAATGGACAGAGCGGCTTGATTCAACTCACCCCAGATCTGCCCGACGTCGCCGCGTAGCGCCTCGGTGGTGCTGCGGAAAAGCAATCCCTCGGGAATAAAGGAATAGGGATTCAGCGCAGGAATGACCTGCGTCGTCGTCCAGAGCGCGCTTACGAGAAAGAAATAGTCCGCATCGGTATGGAAGTAATAGGGCGAGTTCAGCCATTCGACGGTATCGTAAGACTCGAAGGTTATTCCCTCCGGCCGCAGTCGTTCTTCGTTCGGTTGCGGCGGGTTATTGACCACCGTCACTTTGCCGGCCAGCACGGGAAGGAGATGCCTGTTTGCCGGGCTCCGATCCGAAAACGTCGCCCGCCGCCAACGGCCGTCCAAGAACCGCTCGCCAGCCATGCTCACCAGGTCCCCGTTCGTTACGTAGTGCATTACGCTTTGCGTCAGATCGCGTCGGAACTCCTTCGCGTAGTCACTACTGATTGCCGGCGCATTGAACGTCACGATTTCGTCCAGGAAATGCGCAACTTCGGTATTCGCCGTGTAGGCAGCCGCGAAGAGCTGTGTCAGCGCGCCTCCGAGACTATGACCGGTGATGGATGGTACGAGTCCCGTCGATGCCGCCGCGTCATCGAGCCACTTTTCCACCGCGCCGCGAAATTGGCGGAATTGCTCAAACCCGATGCCGCGCGGATCCAGGTCGGTAAAGACGTCCGTCATCAACTGATCGGGCTGCGTCCCGCGAATTAACAGGATCGGCTCCAGATGATTCGGATTCGGACCATCCACAACCAGACCAAACGCGTTGAACCCGGTATGATTCGGATCGTTCACGCCGTCGGGAAACAACCGGTCGACTTTCAGTACCAGATCCTGGTCGAAGCCCAGCGCCTGGAGATCCACCGGACTTCCCAGTTGCCAGTCTCGATAGGCCACGTCTTTGGCGAGAAACTCAAACAACTGGTGCGAGGTTGCGGGTGGCGGCGGGCCAGGTTCGGCCGCAATCTTCAAGATAAACGCGTCGAAATGGTAGGTCGGCGAAAACGGACTCGGCGGAGTACCACCTCCCAACGGTGGACCCAATCGGAGTCGCGGCACGATGAAATCTGGATTGCGACTATATCCGGCCACGTAGACGTTGCCGGCTCGATCCGCTGCAATCGCCGTTCCTTGGTCGGTGTCATAAAACTTCCCCGAATTGTCGATCGACTCGGTCCAGCCGGCTTGACCGTCCGCGGTGACTTGAATGACATACGCATGCGAGACAGAGAAGGACTTTCGCAGGAAATCGTAACCGCTCTGCACTAGCCCTGTGACGAACGCCGTGTCGTCACGCCCGACGGCCAGCCCGTTCGCGAAGCGCCGGCCAAGCTGGTCGGCGCCGGGAAAATCACCAAGAAATGTGCTCCAGACGAGTTCGCCGGACCCATCCAACTTGGCGAGAAATGCCTCAAAAGTATCGGGGGGAATATCGAGAGGCGGGTTGTAGCTCGAATCAAATCCGCCGAACGC